>Ga0209402_10000186_pt1 | contig 77086 bp, 50 predicted proteins | sample ArcticOcean_MG_C_3_FD_187437 | JGI IMG/M metagenome (GOLD analysis project Ga0209402, IMG submission 187437) | Marine microbial communities from western Arctic Ocean - ArcticOcean_MG_CB8_126 (SPAdes) (version 2) | ecosystem: Environmental > Aquatic > Marine > Oceanic | place: Arctic Ocean... | reverse complement strand
GGTCAATACTCTCGAACCAGACATGTTTCGCTCCCTCCTGCAATCCGGCCAGCTGCAGCAGGTCCGCCAGCCGTACGCCGCCCCAACGCGCATTTCCAATTGGCCCAGCGGCCCACTGGACACCGCCGACTTTCTTCACGCGGCTATGCTCGCTTCGCCGGTTCCCGGCGCACGTCATGGTGGCGGTGATCTCGGTGGCGGGAAAACGGCTTGTGATTTCAGCGATCGAGAGGCTCAGATTTTGGTGAACCATTCCCTCTACCGTTACCCGGAACGTATCCAGATCGACCTTCGGCACGGGAGCATGGCTACGAACGTAAAAGTGCTTGACGGGAGTTTCCCATGATTGGACCAGCTTGTTCAATGCGGGTTCGGCGTTCATCGGTGTGGCGCCGTGAACAATCAACTGCTTGCTGTCGGTGTCGTGCTGCCTGGCAAATACCCACGGTTGGTTGATCAGACCCACGGTCGCGCTGGCCGTCGCCAGGCCCAACCAGTGACGCCGACCGAGACATCTTTCAGGAAGTGACGGAGGTTGCATGGAGAGGGTTTTCCCTTGGGGTCCAAGCGAGATTCATGAGAGGACGAATTGAGTATTTTAACAACCCCGAGAGTTGGGGTGTTAGGAAAGATGAAGTCGAGGCAACTGGCGATTCCCTGCCGGGCGTGGCCATCATCGATCCATACGGAAAGCACGCGGAAAGTATACTTGTCGCGTGTTAGGATCAATAACTATAGGAAGCTCGCAACCGGGCCATGAATGTAGTTAGCGATCGAATGGGAACCAGATGAAAATTATCTCAGTCGTTCTATTATATGCAACTTTGTTTGTCACCAACGGCGCGGTTTTAGGCGCTGAAAAAAACAACCAACGGCCCAACATCATCGTCATGATGGTGGACGATATGGGCTTTGCCGGGCCGTCGATCGCGCCGTATGGCAACCCGCATTACAAGACGCCGGGCATGGACCGGTTGGCCAACGAAGGCATGTTGTTCACTGATTTTCATGCAAGCGGAGCAATTTGTTCGGCCACGCGAGCGGGCCTGGTCACCGGCCGCTATCAGCAACGCGCGGGTATCGAGGCGGTCATTCACCCGCACGGCACACATCCGGAGCATCGCAAGGGACTGCATCCAACCGAGGTGACGTTCGCGGAACTGTTCAAGGACGCTGGCTACTCGACGGGGCTCGTCGGCAAGTGGCATCTTGGCTACGCGGCAGAGACACCGGCCTACCATCCAATGAACCACGGCTTTGATTACTTCATGGGCTACGTCAGTGGCAACATCGACTACATCAACCACTGGGGCGACCATATGAAGCACGACTGGTGGCATGGTCGCAAGGAGACGAAGGAAGAGGGCTACACCACGCACCTGGTCAACAAGTATGCGTTGGAGTTCATCGAACAGAACAAGGACAAGCCATTCTGTCTTTACGTGGCGCATGAATCGCCGCACGCCCCCGTGCAGGGGCCGGACGATCCCATCCAACGCGGCCCCGGTGCGAAGAAACGAACAACGCCTCATGCCGAGGCAATGAAGCAGATGATCCTGGAAATGGACAAGGGTGTGGAACAGGTTCGCGCCAAGCTTATCGAACTGGGCCTTGAAAAGAACACACTGTTCCTCTTCTTCTCCGACAATGGGGATGCTCCGGGAACGGCGACCGGTAGCCCGCGATTCCGCGGACACAAGGGTTCGGTATACGAGGGAGGCACCCGCGTGCCGGCCGTCGCCTGGTGGCCCGGCAGGATCAAGCCAGGCACGCAAGCCAATGACTTGAGCATCACGCTCGATGTGATGCCCACCATCCTGTCCGTCGCCGGCATCGATCCACCGAAGGAACGCTCGCTCGACGGCATCGATCTGTCGCCCGTGCTCTTTGAGCAGAAAGCCTTACCAGCTCGCCCGCTCTTCTGGGCCGACCTGTCTAACAGCGGTTCGCGCTCGGAAGCCTTGCGCGATGGTCCGTGGAAACTGGTCGTACAACATCCCAAGGCAAAGCCCGGCACGTTCGAGAACGAAGCGATTGAATTATTCAACTTGACGAACGATGAGGGTGAAAAGACGAACCTTGCTGCCAGGCAAGCCGAGCGTGCCGCTGCCATGCTCAAGCAACTCAAGGCATGGTACGCCGACACGCAAGAGACCGCGTCGCCACAACCGGGCGGTTGGATTCTTAAGCCGCTCGGTGAGCTTCTGGCGGCGTCTATCCACGGATCGCCGAATGTGGATATTGCCGTACCCAATGGGCCGTACACCCTGCAACTCCTTCTTTATGAAGGATATCGATCACGGTCTGCGGATATTGTGATCGAGGGGAAGACGGTGAGAGCAGCGTATGACATGTTCAAAGAGCAAGGGGGAAACTTCGACCATGGAAGCGTACTCCGCCATACTTTTACTCTCACCGATGGCAATATCGACATTGAAATCAAGGGCCCCCTCCATCTTGGCGGCTTGATTTTATCAAAGGGAAAAGCAGATTCCACGGATCGGGTGGCGATCGTGAAAAGCCCGGCGACTCTCGATCTCAAGGACGTCATCAAGGCGATCAATTTCGGGGACACGAAAGACTTAAACATCGGCGATGTCAAATTTGCCGCCGCTGCGGTCAACACCACGGTTGATGGCGTGACCAATACAGCCGGCGGTGATGTTCATAGTGGGGAGTTTGGACAGAAACTTCCCCAGATAGAGAAGGCGCCGAACCCTGCGAACGCAAAAGGCAAGCCCAACATCCTCTTTATCTGCACCGACGATCAAGCGCCATGGGCCCTGGGCGCGTCCGGCAACAAGCAGGCGGTTACGCCGAACATGGACAAACTGGTTTCGGAGGGGGCTTACCTAGAGAACGCCTTCGTCACCACACCGGTCTGTTCGCCGTCACGGGCCGCGACCTTGACGGGGCTATACGGTTACGAAGTCGGCGTGCGCAACTGGGTGCAGTTCGGACAATACGCAAAAGGACAGGGGATCAATCCCGATTCAGTCACAACTGCGGAGTTGCTTAAGGCAGCCGGATACTCCACGTCGCTGATCGGCAAGTGGCATCTTGGCGAGGAAGAAAAACACTATCCCACCAACCACGGCTTCGACTACTTCATGGGTCACATCCAGGGTGCTTTCCCGGTCATTAATCCTCACTTTTACCAAAACGACAAACGCATATCGTTGAAGGGACTCACCGCGGATGTGCTGGCAGATGACGTGATAGCGAGAATGGAATCTCACATCAACGATAAGCAGAAGCGGCCGTTCTTCATCGCCTGGCATACGCGGGCGCCGCACACGAAGTGGCTGCCTGTTGCCCCGGAAGATATGGCCCCTTACGACAAGCCCGACTTCAGGGCGGATGTTCCCGACTACCCAGATCTTGATCGCGAACGGGTCGATCAGTGGATGAAGGAATACCTGGCGTCGACCCGAAGCGTAGATCGGAACTTGGGTCGCGTCATGGCGGCCCTCGAAACGAAGGGAATCGCTGACAACACGATCGTCATCTACACCTCAGACCATGGGTACCACATGGGCCACCACGGCATCTGGCACAAAGGCAACGGCCTCTGGATTCTGAAGCACACTGTTCCTCGCAAAGGAAACATCGGCGCGAACGCGCGGCCCAATATGTGGGAGAACTCGGTCCGGGTGCCGACGATGGTCCGCTGGCCTGGACGCATCAAGCCGGGGGCTCGAATCGACGCGGACACCACCAACCTCGATTGGCTCCCCACAATTCTGGCCATGGCGGGGATCGAGCAACCGCAGGCCCTGGGCCTGCGCGGCGAAAACCTAGTCCCGCTGCTGACGGGGAAGAAGAACGACACTCAGCGTGACGGCGTCTTTTCGTTTCTTTCCTTCTACGAGGACTACGCGTACCAATTCCTCAGCGAACTGCGCATGTGGCGCACCGACCGATGGAAACTGGTTCGCGATTTCAGAAACCCGCATCTCGACGAACTCTACGATCTCAAAAACGATCCGGGTGAATCAAGAAACCAGATCAACAATCCTAAACACAAGGCCATCGTCGACGCACTGCACGCAAAGATTCTCCATGAGATGCGCGACAGCAACGATCCGGCGCTGCAGTATCTCCCGGCCAGGGTCGATACCGGTTTCTTCAATGGCAAGGACCTCACCGGCTGGTCAGCTTCCGAGATGAAGTACTGGTCGGTCAAAGACGGCGCCATCGTGGGGCATTCGGCGGTCAACGTACCGAAGAACGAGTTCATCTGGTCCGACGTTGAAGTGAAGGATTTCTATTTGACAGTCGATGTAAAATTGACGCCGGATGATCGTAATGCAGGGATTCAGTTTCGCTCAAAGCCGGTGGATGCCTCCGGGCAGGCCATTGGTTACCAGGCCGACGTCGGAGCCGGTGTCTGGGGCAAGCTCTACCACGAGCACGGACGCGGTAAACTCGACTGGAACGACAACGCGGCGGGCGCGGTGAAACCCGGTGAATGGAACCGCTACGAAATCCTTGCCGTTGGGCACAAGATATGGACCGCAATCAACGGCAAGCTCTGTGTGGCCATCGAAGACCCCACGGGAGAACTGTCGGGCAAGATCTCGTTCCAAATTCACGGCGGCGCCGCCCAGACTGTTCTCTATCGCAACCCCACTTTGATCCATAACCCGAAGATTGCCCTCGAGAAGCAGACCAAGGAACAATTGCTCGCCGCTCTGCCGAAAAAGGCGGAGGTCCCGAAACCCGCTTCCCCACAGCCAATCTCCACTCCATTACCTCACTGGACGAGGTTGATCATGGCAGTTGATCCGGGCTCCCAGGGCGAAGCGTGGGCTAAGCCGACTTTCGACCACAGTAAATGGAAAACCATGAAGGTGCCTGGTCACTTTGATACTGTCGAGCTGCCTGGATTCGATGGTGTGGTCTGGTTTCGCAAAACTATCGAGCTGTCTGCCGAGCAGGCCAAGTCCAAGGTGATCCTGCACCTGGGCCAGATTGATGATATGGACGTCACTTGGGTCAACGGCGCGCGCGTCGGTGGCTACGAGGATCCAGGTCACCATTACACAGTTCGGAACTATCCCGTTCCTGCAGGACTCCTGAAAACAGGCAAGAACACGATTGCCGTTCGCGTCATGGATCACGGTTCTCCGGGAGGCATCGCCGGGACTCCGGAGCAACTGTTTCTGCAGTTGGACGAGGAACGTATTTCTCTTGCCAATCGTTGGCACTTTGCACCAGGTGCGAATCTGGCCACGCTCAACAAGTACAGTCAGGTTCCGGCACTGGTTCGGCCGCTGACTCGTCCCACGAGTCCCGTGCCGGCATTCGCTGATGGGTTCGCCATTGACTCAGATCAAACGATCGCCGTTGTCGGCAGCACGAATGCCTTGGCAAGTAGCCAGCACGGTTATTTTGAAGCGTTGCTCTCTGCTGCCTGGCCACAACACAAAGTCCAGATGCGAAATATCGCCTGGCAGGCGGACACCGTTTATCTGCAACAACGCCCACGCAATTTCTATGCAGCGATTCCACCGAACTACGGTGAGCTTGACGGTCGCATCCGCATCAATGCAGATATTGTGTTCTTCTGGATGGGGCAGACTGAATCGCTCGACGGGGTGGATCACCTCGAAGAGTTCACAACAGCGTACTCACAACATCTCGATCAAATCGCCGAATATACCCAGCGGCTCGTGCTTGTTACTCCAGTGCCGTTTAGCAACCCACTGGATCTTGAACTGGATATCGACAGACGGAACAAATCGCTTGCCGTCTACGCACGCGCCATTCGGGAGATCGGTCGCGAAAGGGGACTACCGGTCGTGGACCTGTTTGCGGCCTTTCTTTCAAAAGAACAACGGAAAGAATATTCACACAACGGAATGCATCTTTCTCCTGACGGACAATGGTTTGCGGCTCAGGCGTTTGCGTCACAGCTTGGATTTTCGGAACGAGTCACTCATATCAAAAAGCATCAGTCCAGAGGGGTGCTTCTGCCGAAAGCTGCTGAAGAACTATGCCAGGCAATCAAGCAGAAGAACGATCTTTGGTTCCGCTACTGGCGTCCAACCAACTGGGCGTTTCTGTACGGCAACCGCCAGACACAACCCAGCAGTCGCGACCACAAGAACCCATCTCGTCGCTGGTTTCCCGAAGAACTGAAGGATGCGCTGACGCATCTGAACGAGGCAGAACAGCGAATTCATGAGGCAGCGAAAGCAGCCAAAGGAACCGAAGAATGAATGACGAACGAAAACAGCACAAGTTCGGAGGTGATCCGATAAAGTCCATCCTGCTCATCACGGCCATTCTGCTGGCGCTCTTTGCTCGCGGATCTCAAGCTCGGGCAGACGATGTTGCTCAGCAGGCACGGCGTCTATTGGCGAAAAAGTGCTTTGTCTGTCATGGGCCAGACCGGAACAGCGAGGACGCCAAAGAGACCGACTTGAGACTCGACCTGCGAAACGTGGCCCTCGAATACGATGCACTCGTCCCCGGCGACGCGGCGGCGAGTGAATTGATGGCACGCATCACCTCTCAGGATCCCGATTCGCAGATGCCGCCGCCCGGTCACGGAAAACCATTGTCCAAAGACGAAGTGAATGTCCTAAGCCGCTGGATTCAAGCAGGCGCGGTTTATGAATCGCACTGGTCGTTTCGCGAACTCCAGGAAACACCGGTCCCCGAACGAACCGACGCTCGGCCCTCCGGTAATCCCATTGACGCGTTCATCCGGAAGCGGCTCCGCAAGAACGGCCTCAAGCCGTCGCAAAGAGCCGACAAACGTACTCTCGTTCGGCGTGTCTACGCGGATGCCATCGGAATGCCTCCCTCACCGGAAGAGTTCAAGCGGTATATGAATGATCCCGCTGACGATGCCTACGAACAACTTATCGATCGTGTTCTCGAGAACCAACATTTCGGTGAACGCTGGGCACGGCATTGGCTCGACGTTGCTCGCTTTGCGGAGAGTGGCGGTTTTGAGTTGGATGGGATGCGACCCAACGCCTATCAGTTTCGCGACTTCGTCATTAAGGCGTTTAACGACGATCTTCCGTACAACCAGTTTGTTCAGTGGCAAATCGCAGGCGACGAATTCGCACCGGATAACATCGAAGCACTCAAGGCGACCGGTTTTCTGGGCTGTGGCGTTCGCAACGCGGTCATCACGAAGAATCAGGTGGAAAAAGAACGTTACGACGAACTGGATGACATCCTCTCCACCACCATGACGGCCATGCTAGGCCTCAGTGTCGGCTGTGCCCGTTGTCACGATCACAAATATGATCCGATTACTTCAAACGATTACTATCGCCTGCTCTCCACGTTTACCACCACGGTTCGTGCGGAAATTGTGGTGACGCAGCCATCAGCCGAAGTGGACGAGGCGCTGGAAGTCTTCGAACGTGACCACCAGAAACTGGTCGCCAGACTGGGGGACTATGAAAAGGAATCACGAAACAGCGAGTTGTACACGAACCCGGTGAGCGAGTACCTGCCGCTGGTGCTCAGCCCTTGGCAGTCAACCGGGCCGTTCAAGACGACTGGATATATTGCTGGACACAATTCCGTTTTCCCGCCCGAGTGGACGCCCGGTTCTAAACCTGATCCTGACGCGACGTGGCGTCCCAGGCCGGAACTTGCCAACGGAACGAGCCATCGCATTTCCCAAAGCAACAGCGTTTTCTTTTTCCACCGTACGATCACCGCTGAATCGGCAACCCCAACGGTCCTTTCCTTTGGCGCAGACGATACCGTGAAAGCGTGGCTAAACGGGAAGCTGATCGCGGAACGTATCGTTGCGGGCGCTGTGAACCCTGATCAGGCGTTGGCTCATGTAACGCTTCCAGAAGGCGAGCATCATTTGCTGGTCAAAGTTGTCAACGGCCCTGGTATCGGCGGTTTCTATTTCAAGGTGAAGCAGCAAGGTCTCCCTGAGGAGATTCAGGGCATCGCCAAAACTCCAGTCGCCGGGCGGAGTCCCCAGCAAGCAGAGAAGCTGTTCAATTGGTCTCGTCTATTCGATCCGCAGTGGCAGCGCCTTTCAGCCGAGATAGCAAGTCATCTCACCCAGAAGCCGGATAACCCGCAGAAAACGGTCTTCGTCTCGACCGAGGGCCGGAAGGGCTTTCGACCGGGCGTCTATAACGTTCAGGGTCCGGAGTTCTATGATCGCACATACATTCTCAATCGGGGCAACCCGAATTCAAAACGTGAACTCGCCACTCAGAGCTTTCTGCAAATCCTCATGCAGCATGAGGACAACGAGTCGCATTGGATCGAGAATCCGCCGCCGGAAAGCAAGTCCTCCTATCGCCGCAAGTCGCTCGCCAATTGGATAACCGATACGAAGTATGGCGCCGGAAGCTTACTGGCGCGTGTGATTGTGAATCGCCTTTGGCAACATCACTTCGGTAGGGGCTTGGTGGCAACGGTCAACGATTTTGGCAGGCAGGGGGCGTTGCCGAATCATCCGGAGTTGTTGGAATGGCTCGCGGGCGAGTTGGTTCGGAATAACTGGAGCCTGAAGCACGTTCACCGACTGATTATGACCAGCGAAACATTCCAGCAGGAATCCGCGTTCTCGGCGGTCGCCGGAAAAATCGATCCTGACAACAAACTGCTTTGGCGTTACGCACCCCGTCGTTTGGAAGCCGAAGCCGTACGCGATTCGATCCTGGCCGTGTCAGGCCAATTGGATCGTGCGATGTTTGGCAGTGGCACGCTAGATCCCCGGCAGAAGCGGCGGAGCATCTATTTTACCGTGAAACGCAGTCTGCTGAATCCGATGCTCAATCTTTACGATGCACCGGAAACACTGACGAGTGCTGGCCGTCGAAACTCGACGACAACGGCGCCGCAAGCATTGTTGCTGATCAACAGCCCTTATATCCGCGAACTGGCCCAGGCATTCGCCGCCAGGATCTCACAGCAGCCAGAGGACGATCTTTCGACGATCGTTACCAACGCGTTTCGGTTGGCGCTGAACCGGGAGCCTTCCAAGAGTGAACTGCGAGCTGCAACACAGTTCATAAATGCACAACAGAAAGATTACGAGCAAAGTAACTTTTCCAAAGCGAAGTCCGCCGCACTGGCCGACTTCGCACAGGCGATGTTCTCACTTAACGGATTCATCTACGTAGATTGAGACGGCAATTATGAACTCAAGCTCAAAACCTTCGCGACGCGACTTCATCGGCATTGGCGGCCATGGGCTGGGCGCCCTTGCGCTTAGTTCGCTTTGTACTCCTGGAATCGTGGAAGCCGCGTCCTCGATTCCGCGGATCACGCCGCGTGCCAAGTCGGTTATCTGGTTGGTGATGAACGGCGGCCAAAGCCACGTGGATACCTGGGATTACAAACCCCAGTTGGCCAAGTCAAACGGCAAGAAGCTGGAAGGGTTCGACAACGAAGTCGGTTTCTTTCCGGAGAAAGTCGGCCCGATCATGCAGTCTCCATTCAGCTTTAAGCAGTATGGCCAGTGTGGAAAATGGGTTTCCGACATCTTCCCGAATACTGCTCGGCACGTCGACGACATGGCGTTCGTGCATTCGTGCCGTGGCAAGTCCAACAACCATTCGCCTGCCCTGTTCACGTTGAATACAGGAGTCAGCCGCATGGGGTATCCCTGTGTCGGTTCATGGGTGACCTATGGGCTGGGAAGTGAGAACGACAACCTGCCGTCATTTGTCGTGATGACAGATCCTTTGGGCCGCGGGCTGCCCAAGGGGCAGGCACAAAACTGGGGCGCTGGCTTTCTTCCCGGCTCGTTTCAGGGAACAGCACTCAATAATAGCGGCCAGCCTATCAACGACCTGACTCGCAGCAAAAACATCTCTGATCGGCAACAGCGGCGGCAATTCGACTTCATCAATACGCTCAACCGGAAACATCACAAATCCCGTCAAGCAAACGCCGATCTGGAAGCCCGCATTCGTAGCTTTGAACTCGCTTATCGAATGCAGACAGCGGCTCCGGAAGTCTTCGATCTAAAACGCGAGTCGCCGTCGACGCACAGTATGTACGGACTTGACGATAAACGTTGTGCTCATTTCGGGCGGCAGTGTCTCACTGCCAGACGCATGGTTGAGAGTGGCGTTCGCTTCGTCCAACTGTACAGCGGGGGTACGGAGAATCAGAAGAGCTGGGACGGACATCGAGACATAGAAGGCAATCATCGAGGCTTCGCAGAGGAGACGGACCAACCGATTGCCGCGCTGCTAACGGATCTGAAGCAGCGCGGCCTGCTCGACGAAACGCTTGTCGTCTGCGGGGGTGAATTCGGCAGATTGCCGATCGCGCAGGTTGAGGTCAAGCCAGGACGTGACCACAATCCGAATGCCTTTACGACGTGGTTCGCCGGCGGCGGTATCAAAGGCGGTGTTAGTTATGGTGAAACCGATGACCTCGGGCTGAAAGCGGTGCTCAACAAGGTCTCGATCCATGACCTGCACGCAACCATTCTGCGGCAACTCGGCATTGACCATGAACGACTCACGTACAACATCAACGGACTCGATGTCAAACTCACGGGTGTCGAAGGGGCACGGGTGATTGACCAAATAATTTCGTAGATACGTAGTTGTATGATGTCATCGACATATTTTGAATCTGGACTATTCACTAACAAAATTTGATTACCAATGACAAAGTATCTCTTGCATTTGACTCTGGCCGTCGTCGTGACATCCAGCGCTGTCGCGCAAAACCCTCTGTCTGTCTCCAAGCCGGAAGCGGATAACTCCGTCGCAGCCGAGCTTGAATCGTTCGCGTTGATCGAGGGCTATCAAGCCAACCTGTATGCCGACGAGACAGATGGTGTGGCTAACCCGGTCTGCATGTCCTGGGATCCCGCCGGCAGGTTGTGGGTGCTGGTGACGGCGGCCTACCCGCAACTCAAGCCGACCGACAAACCCGGGGACAAACTGCTGATTCTCACCGACACCAATGCGGATGGTCGCGCCGACAAGACGACGGTCTTCGCCGACGGCTTGAACATGCCGACCGGCTTTGCGCTGGGGCACGGCGGAGCATACATCGGGCAAGGCAACGATTTGCTCCATCTGAAAGATACCGACGGCGACGACAAGGCCGACACGCGTCGTGTACTGTTAACTGGGTTCGGCACGGGCGATACCCATCAGAACATCAATTCGTTCACCTGGAGCCCCGGTGGTGAACTGCTGTTTTGCCAGGGATTGCATTCATTTTCACGCGTGGAGACCCCCTGGGGCATCAGCCGGTTGGACGAACACGGCTCGTGGCGATTGCGTCCTCGTCGGCTGCAGCTTCACGGATTCCGCCGGACCAGTGGCGGTGGCAATCCATGGGGGATCGCGTTCGGCAACTGGGGCGAGCCGTTTGTTAAAAGTAATGGTACGGGAATCTCAGAACTACTGCCGAGCATGGTCAGCGTCGAAAGAACCGCCAGCTACTGGGGTGGTGAAATGAGCATCGGGGGGACGCGAATTAAGTCCATGATTATCGAGTTCGCCGAGTCGCCGCATCTGCCCGATGCTATTCAGGGCCAGATGCTAATCGCTGGATATTTCGCCCGCGACATCAACCGTTTTTCGTGGGCGCCACTGGGTGCCGGCCATCAGCTGAAACCCCAACCAAACCTGATGACGTCTTCGCACAACGCCTTTCGTCCAGTCGATATCCGCATCGGCCCGGATGGAGCGATCTACATTGCCGACTGGTTCAATCCGATCATCGGCCACTACCAGGCGTCGTTTCGACATCCCGATCGCGACAAGACTCACGGACGTATCTGGCGTGTCACCGCGAAGGACCACCCGCTGGCCAAGGCCCCCGATCTATCAAAGATGAGCGCAGCCGAGGTGTGTAATCACTTGAAATCTGGCTGGCGCTATATCCGCTATCAAGCCAAACGCCGACTCGCGGATCTGTCGAAAGACGAAGTTATTCCGGTCATTACCAACTGGGTGGATCAACTCGACCAAGGCGATCCGAACCTGGAACATCATCTGTACGAAGCAATCGGTGTCTTTGAATCACACGAGGTCGTTAACCGATCGTTGTTGGAACGCTTGCTCGTCGCAAAGGACTACCGCGCCCGAGCATACGCCACGCGGGTCGCTGGTCGTTGGCATGATCGACTCGAGTCTCCGCTTGAATTGCTCGACCGCAGTGTGACCGATGAGAGCGCCCGCGTTCGGCTGGAAGCCATTGTTGCCTGCAGTGATATCCATGTAGCGAACTCAATGGTCGTCGCAGCGAAAGCCACCAGTAACCCAATGGATCGATTCACCAACTTTGCTCTCACTCAGACCGTTCACGCGTTGGTTCCCCGGTGGCGCCCCGCACTGAATCAAGGGCAACTCAATTTTGACGATCCAGCCGGTCTGATCTACGTCCTGCGAACGTACGGCGGCAAGGACGTAGCCGGTCAAGTTCGAAGTTTGATCTTATCAGATGCCATAACGGCAAACGGTCGTCGACAGCTACTCGCACTCCTTGCTCGGGTTGGTAACGCTAACGATGTACAAACCGTCTTCAGTCATGCTATGCGAGATCCGCAACTCCTTGGATTGCTTCCAGCGATTGCCCAGGGACGTCGGCTCACACCGTCGGGCATCGTCCACGAGAATTTGGCAATTCTGCTGACTCACGAGAGCGCCGCCGTTCGTGCAGCAGCAGCACGGCTTGCCGGCCTGTGGAATCAGCGTCAACTTGTTCCGTTGCTGGAGCCTATTCTTAAAGGCGATGACGACTTGGTTCTCGCCGCCGCGATCCGTTCGTTTGGTGAACTCTCGCCGGATTCGGCAGTCAAGGAACTCCAACCGTTCATCGCGATCACATATGCTCAACCTGTGGTGGTTGCCGCTCTTGAAGCCGTTGGCCAAGAGGACATCAACGTCGCCGCGCTCGCGGGATTAACGTTACTAACCAAACGTGAGAATGCCGAAACCATGGGCCCTGTGCTTGGTGCCATCATGAACCACCGCGGATCGGCCCAGGCTGTGGCGAGTGCGTTGAAACAGGCCAACGTTTCAGCCGATGATGCCAAGCTAATCAGCCGGTGGCTCAGCGCATCTGGCTACGACGACGCCACCGTGGTGGATGCCCTTAAAGCTCGCATGGGAATCAAACCTGGCCAGACGATTCCTTATAACGTGTCATTCGTGCGATCACTGGCACAAGAGGTCCTCCAATCCGGCGACGCAGTAGCTGGCAAACAGGTGTTTCTGTCGTCACTGGCCAACTGCACCGCGTGCCATCGAGCCGGGGAAATCACACCGCCAGTGGAGGTTTTTCGCAAGGGGCCGAACCTGACAGCGGTTGCCTCAGGTTTACCAATGGAACTGATCATTGAATCGGTTGTCTGGCCGAAACGTCAGATCAAAGAAGGCTTCGGGATGACAACCCTCCTCACCGACGACGGCCGAGCATTTTCCGGCTACCTGACATCAGAAAGCAACGGTGTCGTCGGCCTGCGTGATCTTGCTACCGGCAAGGTCCGTGAGATTTCCGTTGATACCATCGAAGAACGTATCAACAATGGCACCGCTATGCCGTCCGGCTTTACCAACTCCCTGACTCGCAAAGAACTCCGCGATCTTATCTCTTATCTCGCGAGTCTCAAGCCGGGGAATGGTAAATCTGAATTGGAAATAAAATGAGTAAGGCAGACATATTAAAACGTGGAACTGCCATGGATCGGTCCATGAATGGTTCCGTTTTTCATCTTTGGATGATGTTTGTTTTTGCGATGCTGGCTTCCTCCGCCCAGGCCGAGGGCAAAAAAGATATTGCGTTTCTTAACAATTATTGCGTGAAGTGCCACGACGCAGAAAAACACAAGGGCGATGTTCGGCTGGATCAGCTTGCTTTGCGTGTGACGGGCGATAACCACGAACTGTGGAAAAAGGTCGTGCACAACATCCAGCGGGGTGACATGCCGCCTGAGGATGCCAAGCAGACCACGGAGGAGGAACGCCGGGCGTTCCTTTCTGAGGCGATTCGGTTATTAACGAGGTACGAGGAGGATACGAAGGGGGTACGGGACCCCCTGGTGCGCCTGACTAATAATCAGATCGCGCACAGTCTTCAGGACTTATTGCAAACGCACGAGCATATTGCCGACCAGTTGATCGGTGACCCGGTCGATAAGCACGGTTTTTCCCGTCAGACGGAACTCGATCTTTCGGGTTCCTACCTGCAGCTCTATACCAATGCGCTCGAGCAGATCGTCGAGCGGGCGATGCCGAACATCGAACCGGCCCGCCCGGATGTTTTTCGCATCGCGGGCAACGACTGGGAAAAATGCCACTGGGCGGGTGACAACTATCTTTACGTGGGGCATCGGCGGTTGTACGAAGGGCCGAAATGGATCGGCGATGATTTTGAGATCCCGATTCCACCCAGGCACGAATACCGAATGTTCCTGCGAGAAAACAGGAGCAAGGGCAGATTCCGGATCAAGTTAACCTTACGTAATGAGCCGCCAACCTACGGGTATGGAGAGCATTTTCTGATCAAACCAGGGTCACCTATCGCCAAACCGACTGCGGGTCAGAGGATCGTAAAAGATTTAACCGATCCAGGCACTGTCCAAATTCCAAAAGAGGGCATCTACCAGGTAGATGTTTTCTTAAACCCGCCGAGAGATGTGGCGGTTACGGCAGATTCTTCAAAATTGCGGCTGGGATTGGTGGCTGCCTGGGGATTGAATGGTGATGTCCAGAGTGAATCCAATCCTAAGGAAATGGCGGGGCAACTCGTGGGCGGCGCACAGTTTGTCGATTCACCGATTGGTAAGGAAGGGAAAGCAATTTCTTTGGATGGGAAGGATGATGCGGTGGTGATCCCGCGCAACCCCTTGATGGATGTGGGGAAAGGGGACTTCAGCGTGGCTGCCTGGATAAATCCAAGCGAGTTGCGGCAGGCGGGCATCGTTTGCCTGGGCCGTTACAACTGGGTTCACGGATGGTATATGGACATGCTGCAAGGGGGTGTGTTACGGATTGAGACGGTCAGCCCAGCCAATCAATCCAATGGGACCGTGGCTACAAAGCCCGGCATCCTCAGGGCAAACACCTGGCAGCACGTGGCGGCGGTGGTGCGGCGGGGCGAGAATCAAACACGATTGTACGTCAACGGTTTCGAGGTCGCTGCGGGAAGCGTCGCACCCACCAACCTGGACAATCCGACGGTGGCTTTGCAGATTGGCCGGATACAGGATTCCCGGCTCTTCAAGGGGCAGATGGATGAGGTCCTTTTTTACGATCGAGCCCTGGACGTGAAGGAAATTCAGGCCCTCCTGGAACCTGGTAAACAGTTTGTGCAGGATCCCCTGGAACCATCACAGGAACTTACCTTGAATGTGGGTGGGCGTGAATTTACCGGAACCATTCATCAACCGGCATTTTTGGGAGTTCGCTTACCAGCGGGGCCACTGCAGGTGAGCGGTCGCTATGGAGACGGCTTAATCCCGTATCGCATCAATATTACTCCAATGCCTGCAGAGAGTGAGTTGGCTGCTGAATATAGAAAATTTGAACAGCGAGGAACCGCTCGCACGCCGCAGGAAATCGGCGTGTACATGGATCAGTCCGGTGCCCATCCTTACAAGTTGGTGGATCCGATCACCGTTCCTGCCAAAGCAGGCCTGCAGCAATTTGAATTATTCGGCACATTGGAAGATCACCTCGGCGTGGTCTCTGACCCCATCGTGGCCGAAGATCGAAGCCCTGGTTACTGGCTGAAGTTCCGCACGCTATCCATTGTAAATCACAACAGGCTCGAGGGTTTTCCGCTGCCGGCGCGATTCATGTGGACTGAGCCGATTTATCTTGTGCGGCCTGATGAACAGTGGATCAAGGCGTTTGGCCATACTCACGGTCTGATTCCTTCAGCAAATGGAAACAACGGCACGCATGGCAATGAGGCAAAGGGCCCCGCGGTTTATCCCGAGGCGATGAAAACGCATGGATATGTGGTCATCGAAAAGGTGGAGTTTGAAACGCCGTTCTTTGAGACCTGGCCCCCGCCAGCCGTTCAACCGTTCCTGACCGAAGGAAAACTGGACGGAAAGGAAATACCGGCCAGGTTGAAGTCGTTCGCGGCAAAGGCGTGGCGCAGGCAACTGTCCAAAGCCGACGCGATTCATATTGAGAGGATTTGGGCAGAGGAAATCACCGCTGGTAGTAGTGAACTCGAAGCATTGCGAAGCTCCATCGTCACGATACTGAGTGACCCGCGGTTTCTGTACATGCGTCAATCGAATAACTACGATTTGACCTCCCGCTTGTCGTACTTCCTCTGGGATGGCCCGCCCGATGCGACCTTGACCGAGCTGGCCGGTGCGCATCGCCATCTTGATGATTCCGTAATCGAGCAGCAGGTGGATCGCCTGCTCGCCGACAAACGTGCGTGGCAATTCATGGAAAACTTTGTGGCGCAATGGGTCGATTTCACCCGTGTCGATCAGATCGCGATCGATCCGAATTACTATCCCGCATTCAAGGAACGTGGCCTGCGAATCAAGGAATATATGAAGCAGGAATGCGTCGAGTTCTTTGCACACGTTCTCAGCAAGGATTTGAGTTGTCTGAGTTTTCTTGAATCTGATTTCGTGTTGGTGAATGAAACGCTGGCAGAGCATTACGGCATCACCGATGTTTTCACGCCGAGATTTGTGCCCGTTGCTGCGCCCGAACATCGAGGTGGCGGCGTGTTGGCCCAGGCTGCGATCATGCTGGCTCAATCCGACGGGCAGGATGCCCACGCGGTCAACCGGGGAGTTTGGATACGTACGCGTCTGCTGGGTGATCCACCGTCCGATCCGCCGCCGGACGTGCCTTCGCTACCGGAACCATCCGGCGATGCCAAAACCAGCGGCCCTGTATCGGTCAAACAGAGATTGGATTTGCATCTTAAGGCAGGCACAACGTGTTACGACTGCCACAAGGATATCGATCCATGGGGCATTGCGACTGAAGGCTTCGATGCGGTGGGCCTGCCGCGAACCACCATTCAAAAGGCTGGCCCGGTTGTTAAGAAAGTCGTTATCGACGAACAAGAGATCGACGGCCTGTTGTCGTTGAAGCAGTTTCTGCTCAAGCAAGGCCACGGACAGTTCGCGTATGGTTTTACGCGTCACATGCTTTCTTATGCCCTGGGCAGGCCGCTCACGTTTCGCGATGAGCAGGTTGTACGGGCTTTGCAGTCAGAGTTTGAAGAAAGCGGATACAATATGCGGAGCCTGATAAAATCGATTGTCACGTCAACGGTTTATCGGCAAGGTTCGCAATCAAGGACCGACAAGTAATCGTTGCGCCAATGTCGCCAGGAGGGAAAGAAGGCAACCATGGCTAAGAGAATGCAGATTCATCGACGTACATTTCTCCGCGGCGCGGGTGGCGTGGCCCTGAGTCTACCGTTGCTCGAATGCATGGCGGCCGATGCAGAATTCGAGGTGCCAAAACGTTTCCTGGGGCTGTATGTGGGACACGGATTTGCCCTGCATGGTGATTGGCGTTGGTACCCGACCTTGGTCGAAGGCCAGATGCGTTTCGGCAAGTCCATGGAAGCCTTTACCCCTCTGGCCAAGCGCATAACCGTTGTGCAAGGCCTGGAACATCTCCAATGCGTGAGTGCTGGCGGGCACAGCACGGCCGATTCATTTCTGACCGGCAGCAACCCTGCCGCTACCGCGAAAAGCCCGTCGCTCGATCAAATCGCCGCAGCGACACATGGGCATAAGACACGCTATCCGAGTCTCGTGCTTGGCAATGAAGGAGGCCTGGGTGGCGAAGGCCGATCGAACACGCTTTCGTATAATCAATTCGGACGCGGCATCCCTTCGTCGAATAATTTGCGAGGATTGTATGATGCAATGTTCAATTCCGATCCGGCCTTACAGAAAGATCAGCACAGACGATTGAGCCGAGATCAGCGCCGTGTCGATCGTGTTTTGGACTCGTATCGCGAGATCAAGCGCCAGCTCGGACGCGATGACTCGCGGAAGCTGGAACACTACATGCAGGCCTTGCGTGATGTGGAAAAAGATATCGAACGTCTGGAAACCTGGATGGAGAAACCCAAGCCACAAGTGGCAACCGATGGCCTCGCGCTGGATGCAACCGTAAAGGATCCGGCCACTTTCATTCGCACGATGTACAACCTCATCTACCTGGCGTTCAAGACCGATTCAACCCGTTACGCGAGCTACATGCTGCAAAGCATGAATAGCAGCGTGTGGGACAATATTCCGATCCAGCTAGGTCTCGGCGGTACGCACCATATCTTGGCCCACAACGCGGTACAGGGAGGTGGGCACCTGGTCAAACTTGGGAAGTACGACAAGTTCCAGGCAGACCTTCTGGCTGAATTCATCACGAAGCTGGCGGATACCCCCGAGGCCGAAGGCACGATGCTCGATAACACGATCGTGCTCTACGGCAGCAGCAACAGCCAGACGCACGTCAACACCAATTATCCTTTGATGTTGGTGGGAGGCGAAAAACTTGGTCTCAGACAGGGTGCGGTTCATGATTTTGGCAAGAAGGCCCCGCCGCTATCAAACCTCTACCTGACGCTGCTCAACGCATTGAATGTACCCGCCACGCAATTCTCCGACAGCAGCGGAACGATTTCAGAAATCATCGCTTGACCCAGAGTCTCTCACGGGCTCAGCAGCAGTGCCGCAAGCGGCGTGCCCAGAACGCATTAAGTGTTTTCAACGACCCTGAGAAGGGGGTTGTTAGGAAAGATGAATCGGGGCGACTGGATTTGAACCAGCGACCTCTGCGTCCCGAACGCAGCGCTCTACCAGACTGAGCCACGCCCCGTGAACCGGCCTGTCTGCCCCTGCGGGCAATAGACAACCAGCTAAGTCGCTTATCTTAACCACTGACCGCCCGAGCCGGTAGGGAGCCACCTGTCGCTCAGGCCGACTTGACCGTCGCCGGTACCGCCGCTTCCGCCGGTCGCCAGTCAACCAGCTGAATCTCCACACTCCGGCGTCCACGAAACTCGTTGATCATCGGCTGGTAGACAATGTCGATCGGGCCGCTAACCTGGTCCAGCTCCTCGGCCCAGTCGCCCTGGCCAAATGCGACAGCTCGCAACTTCACGCTGTGCTGCGAGAACATCGCACTCAGGTGCCGGTCACCCCCCCCCATCCGCTTCGGAGTACCCGCCACCTCCACGCCAGCAGCACAGAGCAGCGGCCGGGGATTACCGTTGCCAAAGGGAGCCAGCTGCTCGATCTGCTCAACGGTCGACATTGTCAGCTGACTGAGCGCCGTCTCGGCATCGATCGCGATCTCCTCTTCCAGATCCTGCTGGCTGAGCGCCTCGGCAACATGCTCAAAAAACGTGTTTCGAAATGCGTCGATCTGGGATTCTTCTACCGTCAGCCCGACTGCCGCGGCGTGCCCACCATGCTTGACCAGGTGCTGATCGCAGGCCTGCAGCGCCTGGTAGAGATTCAGCCCGGCGACGCTCCGACCACTGCCGGTCGCCGCGGCGGCCTGGATTCGGTCCATGGCAATCACGATCGTGGGCCGATGGTACTTTTCTGCCAGCCGGCCAGCGACCACTCCCACCACGCCCGGCTCCCAACCACGCCCGGCTACCACCACGGCAGGATCATTTTCCACATCGAACTGCTCGACGATTTGCTTCTTGGCCTGCGTGTAAATCCGCCGCTCCAATCGCTTGCGGTTGTCGTTCAGCTCGCCCAGGTAAGTAGCCAGCGCTTCGGCTCGCTGTGGATCGTCGGTCGTCAGCAATTCGAGGCCAAGCGGCGCCTGGCCAAGCCGTCCGGCGGCATTCAGGTGAGGGCCAATCATGAAGCCGATATCCTCGGCTGTCAGACTCGATTTCTCTTCTAAGCCTGTCATTCGCATCAGTGCCCGCAACCCTTCCGGCGGTCGCTGCTTGAGACTCAACAGCCCATGTCGAACGATGATTCGGTTTTCATCCAGCAGCGGCACCACGTCAGCCACTGTGCCGATGGCGGCGACTCCCATTGCCATCAGCAGGAACTCTCGCATCGCCGTGCTCACCTTGCGAGCGTCACTGGCTCGCTGGCAGAGTGCCCAGGCCAGCTTCAAGGCCACTCCAGCTCCACACAATCCGTCGAATGGATAGCTGCTGCCTGGCAAGCTGGGATGCACCAGCACATCGGCGGAGGGCAGGGTGTCGCCATACTGGTGGTGGTCGGTGACGATCAGCTCAAGCCCCAGCTGCCGTGCTCGCTCCGCTTCCGCCACGTTGGCAATGCCACAGTCGACAGTGATCACCAGCGAGACCTGGTCCTCGGCAAACTCCGCCAGCCGATCCGGGTTCAGACCGTAACCGTCCGCTCGACGGTTGGGGATGAAGGCACTGACATTGGCACCCAGCATCTGCAGACAGCGTTGCAGGATGCTGCTGCCGGTCATGCCATCGGCGTCATAGTCGCCATAAATGCGTATCGCGCGGTCGGCCTGAATGGCCGCCATGATCCGCTCGGCCGCTTCGCTAACGCCTGGCAGATCGTCCGGCTCCCTCAACTCGTTCATGCGAACACTCAGGAATTGCTCGGCACCCTCGGCAGAGCAGATTCCACGTGCAACGAGCAGCTGGGCGAGTACCGGTGAAAGTCCAGCAGAGGACTCCAAGCGAGTCGCTTCGTCACTGTCGTATGGCTGTATGCGCCAGCGCTTACTCATTTCATCCTTGCAACGGCACGACGAGAAGGGGTAATCCGTTACGCCAGCGACAAGGCGGCTACTTCTTCTTTTCCACGTGCTTGGTACGGCGTCGGAGTCGCGGGCTGTACTTCATCAGCTCCAGCCGGTCTTGGCCAGACTTGCGTCGAATCGTGTAGTTGTAATCACCGGTTTCCTCACAGACGAGAAAGACGGTCTCAGCTTTTTTCTTGGATTTGGCCATAACTGTGTTCTCGCAGTTCAAAGGGGACCAAGTGTCACCTGCCGGCAGGATAACTTGCTGGCCTGCAGTGGCAGGCCGTGTTCCCGCCCGGGAAGCACCGATTCTAACCGAAAGAGTGCTTATCAGCGACAGTCATGGGGCGAGAAAAATGACCTGATATGACAGCCCCAGCGCAGACCAGTTGGACCTCGAAAGTGTGGCCGGTCGTAGCGGTTTTCGCTTCGAATTAACTACTCAACGACCGCAAAACCGATAAGATGGTATCGACAGAAAATAGTCCGACGGTGGCAGAACTGATGCTCCCTGTGCGGTATAATCCCGTGGCGATTGTAATTTCTTTGGAACTGTGCGATTGAGGGCAGCAGTGCGGGCGATGCTCGTGCCGCCGATGGCACAAAAACAGCGGTGATTTCATGGCAAGCGATCAGAATTATCCCCCAGCTGAGTTGTCTCAGGCCGTCGATGCGCAGCAGAATGCTGCCCCGGAGGACGAGGCGTCAACAGAAGAATCGGCCGAGGCCGAACCGCCGCGACGTGGCCGGCGATTCCTGCTGCTGAACGCAGTCCCCAGCTGGATGATTAGCTTGATGGTCCACACCGTCCTCCTGATCGTGTTGGGTTACATCGTGCTGGAAGCGGAAGAGAAGTTTGAGATAACCTTTGATGGCACACCCAGCGAGACAGTCCGGGATGAAATCGAGCCAGTAGACGATCCAATCGATGAGCAGATTGACATCGAAACGGTTGAATTGAATTCCCCGATATTGGTGGATGCCGATCCGATTGAGGATATCCAGCCAATCGATCTTGCGGATGATATCGAAGCAGCTCCAGCGGAGATCGAGTTCAGCGACTTTGCTGATCGTGTCGCCCCCAAGACAGATCTGATGAAGACAGTCGATGGTGTCTCCGGAGCAGGCTTTGAGGGTCGCGGGCAGGCAGCCCGTGGCCAGATGCTGGCTGAAAATGGTGGCACCAAGGAGAGCGACACAGCCGTACGCGACGCGCTGGACTGGATCATGCGTCACCAGCTTCCCGACGGCGGCTGGAGCTTTGACCATCGAATTGGCCCTGGCACTCGATCCACAAGCAATCCTGGCAAACTGGCCAATGCCCGTAATGGCGCTACCGCCATGGCTCTGCTGCCCTTCCTCGGGTATGGCATTGTCCCGACCAAAGAGATGCTCAAGAGCAAGGATGAGAAGACTCGTGAATGGGCCCGTTGTGTCGAAGCAGGAATTCAGTTCCTGATCTATGTCCAGCCGCAGAAGGGTGAAGTCAAGATTGCCAACGGCATGGCGGACTATACCGATTCCGGTGGCCGGATGTACTCCCATGGTTTGTGTGCCATCACGCTCTGCGAAGCGTATGGTATGACCCATCGCAAGGACATCATGCCGTTTGCCCAGATGTCGCTGAACTTTATTGTCTACGCCCAGGACCCAGTCGGCGGTGGCTGGCGTTATCGTGCCCGCGAGGCGGGTGACACGTCGGTCGTCGGTTGGCAATTGATGGCACTCAAGAGCGGCCACATGGCGTACCTCAAGGTTCCCCCGAACACGGTTCGAGGCTGTAACCACTTCCTCGATTCCGTGCAGGCCAATAGTGGAGCCAATTACGGTTACACCACTCCCGGCAGCGGCCAGGCAACAACCGCCGTGGGACTGCTCTGCCGCATGTACCTCGGCTGGAAGAAAGACCATGAAGCACTCGAGCGGGGTGTGGCTGGCATGGGTGCCAAGGGTCCCACCAACAACATGTACTACAACTACTACGCCACCCAGGTGATGCGGCACTATGGTGATGAACCGTGGGAGAAGTGGAACACCGCGATGCGTCCCAAGCTCGTTAACACCCAGGCCAAGGCCGGTCCCGATAAGGGAAGCTGGTATATCGGCGGAGACCATGGGGCGAGTAGCGGCGGACGACTTTATTGCACCTCGATGTGCGCCATGGTCCTGGAAGTCTATTACCGGCATATGCCGATCTACAAGCAGGATGCGGCTGACGACGAATTTCAGCTCTAAATCTGGATACTGATTCCCGCTGGCCAGTTTTCGACCGTGCGCATCATTCCCGTTATCGATCTTTTGCAGGGCCAGGTCGTTCGAGGCGTGGCCGGCAGGCGGGAATCCTACCAGCCGATTCAGAGCCAGATCGCTGCCAACGCCCAGCCCGCCACGGTGGCCGCCTCGCTGGTCAAGCACTTCCAGGCGAAAGAGATTTACGTGGCAGACCTGGATGCGATCCAGGGTGCTGATGTTGATCTCGATGCCCTGCACTCCATCAGCCAGTCGGGTGCGCGACTCTGGATCGATGCCGGCAGCGGAGACGCCGGCTCCTGCCAACGATTGCTCGAGGGAATCCAGCAAATTCAACCAGCCCCGCGAGTGATTGTCGGACTCGAGTCGATTGCTGCACCAGGCCTGCTGGTGGAATGCCTGCAGCTGATCGGGCCGGAACGGGCCATTTTCAGCCTCGACCTGCAGCAGGGTCGTCCGATCGATCCGCAGTCGGCCTGGCCGCAGGATCCGGCAGAGATCGCAGCGCTGGCGGTCGACGTCGGGTTTAAGACCCTGGTCGTGCTCGATCTGGCCGGCGTTGGAGTTGGCCAGGGACTCTCCACCCTGCCGCTCTGCCGGCAACTGTCAGAGAGCCTGCCGCAGATTGAATGGATTTCTGGTGGCGGTGTGCGGGACCAGCGGGACCTGGAGAGCATGACGGAACATGGTCTTGCCGGCGCACTTGTCGCCTCGGCACTGCACGACGGACGAATATCGGCTGCGACCAGCTAGTACTCCGTGGTCCCTCTAACTCCTCGCCTCAAGCCACTGGCCGACTGCCTCATCGGCCGACTCGGTCGTGCGAGCGGCCGCCATCAAGGCGGCTCCGACCGTCATCTCCGTGACCAGACCCTCACCCAATGACTCGTTCATCAGTCGCTTGGTCATCAACATTGCCTCCGCCCGGTTCTCTGCCAGCTGTGCTGCCAGTTCATGGCAGCGAGCCCAGACCAGGTCGTCCGCCACAACTTCACTGGCAATTCCATGATGCACAAGTTGGTCAGCTGTGAAAGTTTCGGCCGTCAGCATCAAGCGAGTGGCCAGGGCAGCTCCCAGCCGGGCCCGAGCAAGCGGGGCTGTCACGCCAGTCACCAGTCCCAGTGAGACCTCGGGAAAGCTCAAGCAAGCGGAGCTGGCAGCGACGACAATGTCTGCAGCCAGCAGCAGGCCCGCGCCGCTGCCGCAGGCTGGACCGTTGAGTGCCGCAATGACTGGTTTGGGAAATCGCAGCAGCGCCAGGAACAGGTCGCGGAATTGCTCGGCATCCTGGTGCCACTGCAGGTCGCCGTCAGCGTCGGCACGCGACTGTTGCAATTCCACCAGGTCGGTGCCTGCAGAAAAGACGTTGCCTCGACCGGTCAGGATGACCGCCGATACCTGTCGTTCCTGGTGCAGGTCGTCGAGTGCCTGACGTAGTTCGATGATCGTGAACCGACTGATGGCGTTCGCCCGCTCGGGACGGTCGATGATGATAGTACCACTGGGGATATCCCGGCGGACGGAGATGGTGGATTTCATTGGGGGTCGCCGCTGTGCTGCTGGCGGTTCTCTTCGATTAACAGGTCGGTGCGGCCGGCCAGACCGCGGGTCCACATTTTCAGCCCTTCCAGTCGCTTCTGGCCACGGGCGAAATAGATGTCGCTGAGTGACGCTAGCTGCTGCCGCTGGAGTTGCTGACGTCGTTCATCCCAGCCGGGAGACAGCTGGACAAGGTCCATTTGTACCATCTTCTCGAGTAGCCAGGCGGCGATCCACTGGTGCCCCTCCAGCGATGGGTGCACGTGGTCGATCATGGCTGGACTCCCCACAATCGGACTCCGTAGCTTATCCCGAAAGCCCTGGCGAGCATCGACCAGCGGGGTGCCAGTCCGGCGGGCGATCTGGATCAGCTGCTCGTGCATCGACTCGAACATGCGCAGTGGGCAGATATCCTCGTCCTTGGCCCGAATCAATAGTTCGCTGGCCCGGGAAGCCTGGCCGTCAACTTCAGCTAACCGGCCCAGCAGGTAGAGCGCGTCTGCACGCCGGGGATCGAGCTGGAGCAGTTGCTCGAGCAGCTCCATCCGCTCGGCCATCGTCCGCTGGCTCCCCTCGCCACTGGCGTCCGACAAAAGCTGTTGGCACTGCTGAAGCTGACTGGCCGACAGTGATCCGTCGAATTCCGACTTGAAGGGTGGACTGTCTCGCAGGTCCTCCACCGGGTTGACCAGGATCAGCGGCACCCCAGCATGTCCGGCCAGCTGGATCAGGCGGCGAATATTGAGCTGGAAGTGGCCCATCACGTGCCGTTGCCAGGCGTCGTCGCGATGGTAATCAGCCAGCCCGCCCTCGCGATCCAACCGAGCTGAGACTTCGGTCGGTAATGTTTCAGCCGGCGTGGAATTACCGCTCTGTCGTAGCGCCAGCCAGCCGCGGCGGATGAGCGCGGCCATATGCAGTCGGCTCGCGGTGGCCTGGCCCAGTTGGCCGAGCCAGCCCGGCTCACGAATCGAGTCGTAGGTACGGTGCTCAAGGAACTCGTTGTGCCCGCTGTAAATGATCACCAGGTCCGGCTGGTAAGCGAGCACTTCTTCCAGGATCGGGACCAGCCGATAGCTGGCGTAGGAGACGCCACCACAGTTGATGACCTCCCAGTTGCGGTCGGGATCTGCAGCTTCGAGCGAGAGCTTGAGCCAGCTACTGAAGGCAGTCGGTGGCTGGTAAGGTCGTCCCTGGACAGTCGAGCCTCCCAGGCAGAAAACGCGGAATGTGTCCGGCGACTTTTTCAGCGGAAACTCGGCCTCGGCAAAAAACGCCTGCCGCTGCGGCGCCGTCCGGTAAACCGACTTGCCTGGATCAAGTTCAAACAAGGGTTGCAGACTGCTAAAGCCAATCCAGGGATCGTGCAGCTCATCAGCGGCCGGAATTCCTGTCAGCCGAAGGCCCACTTCCAGCAGTAGCAGCGGCAGCAGGCCGACCAGCATCGCGCATCCGCGGAACATCCACTTTCGCTGTCGCAGGCTATTCATAACGACGTCTACCGGGTCTGTCGAGCATCGGGATCATGCCAACGTCAACACGATTCTCACTTTATACCGCGCCAAACACTTGTCCGGCGCCGGGGGACGGTCCGGCAGCAAAAAGGATCGTCATTGATCTGCAACAGGCAAGCCGATATTCTAGTTAGTACGCTTGCCAGTGACCCCAGCATCTATAGAGAGACGCCTGATGTCCCCCTGCCAGAATTCACAGCATGGCGATCATGCCTTCCGCGGCTTGCATGGCCGCGATCGGGAAGGCCTCGTGCTGGCCGATCGTCGTGGCATGCTGAAGGCCGGTTTTGCAGGGCTCGCTGGCCTCAGCCTGCCAGGGCTGCTGCAGGCCCGAGCTGATTCGGTCAAGCAGAACGCGCCGATCAGCAGCGGCAAGAGTGTCATTCTTCTCTGGCTGGCTGGCGGACCGAGCCACCTTGATACCTGGGATCCCAAGCCAGATCGGCCGTTTGAGAATCGCGGTCCTTTCGGAGTCACCCAGACCTCCTTGCCGGGCATCCAGATCTGTGAGCACCTGCCCAAGCAGGCGCAGATTATGGACCAGATCACCACGATTCGGTCTGTCGACTGCCGCAAGAGTAACCATGAACCCAACATGGTGATGCAGACTGGCAACCGGGACTCCGCCCCGCGCATCAGCCCCAAGGGATACAACTGGCCTTCGATCGGATCAGTGGTGGCGAGGTTCCATGGAGCGAACAATCCCGCCATGCCGGCCTACGCCGCCTTTCAACGGAGTAGTTCTCATGTTGCCTATGCCGGCTACCTGGGAAAACAGTACGACCCCTTCATGGCACAGAAAGCAGCCCGGCTGCCAATCCTGGACCTGGTCGGTAAAGAGACCGGTAAAGTCTCCGGTGCCGACATGTTCAGAATGCCGTCGGGCCTGACGTTTGACCGCCTCCAGAACCGCCGCACGCTGCTCAAGGATTTCGATCGGATCAAGCAGGCCCTCGACCTGAATGGATCGATGGAGGCACTTGATTACTATCATCAGAAAGCGGCAGATATGGTGCTCGGCAAGCGAGCCCAGCAGGCGTTCGATCTCTCGCTGGAAGATGAAAAAACCCGCGACAGGTACGGAAAGCACCTCTGGTCACAGCAGGTGCTGCTGGCCCGCCGACTGGTCGAAGCAGGCGTCTCTTTTGTCACCATTGACCTGAGTTATCACACCGCGTCGGGGACATGGGACAATCATGGTATCCCCGGCGGCGTGTATGGAGGCATCTCCAAGGGACTGAGGCCGTTGCTCCCCTTGTTTGATCACTTCTACACAACCCTGCTGGCCGATCTCAAAGAGCGAGGGCTGCTCGACGATACACTGGTGGTTGCCATGGGTGAGTTCGGTCGCACACCGAATATTGGTACCCAGGAGAGTATCGATGGTCGCAACCACTGGCCCGTTGTGATGTCGATGCTGTTGGCTGGTGGCGGCCTCCGCCACGGCCAGGTCATTGGATCGACCGAACGGGACGGCAGTGATGTGAGAAATCGACCGGTCACGCCGGGAGATCTTGCCGCCACAATCTATCGCCACTTCGGCGTGCCGCAGGACAGCACCTACGAGGATCCTCGCGGCCGACCACATTTCGTGGTCCAGGAAGGCGGCCGCCCGCTGCCCGAGCTGTTCTAGGATCGGGATCCTGCAGAGCTGCTTTCGACAGCAGCTGAATTCATGGCTGGATGGTTGCCTTTCCGGCTGCCATATCCGCTGTCGCCTCTGGCGAACGCATTACAACCAGCACAATCGCTACCAGGTTCGCCCCACAGAACAGGCTCTGTTCATTTTTCCTGTTGTAGAGTTTTTCAAGCTCGTGACGACCCGCGCTGACAACGTCACCTGTCGATGCCCGCCAGGACGATCCAAGTAAAGAGGGAAGATTCCCTGTCCCTGACCGATGCGCGGGCCTGGCCCGTCGACTGTAATGAGAACGACAACCCAACATTTCGAGCGTAGTCAGCTGGCCCGCGGGCCAGCCCTGTTGGTTTCCGCGCTGCTGGCTCTGTTGCCAGGCTGTTTTCTGCTCTCGAGCGACTGCAGCGCAGACTGGCTTGGCCGTAGCGACGGCACGATGGTTTCCCGTACACCCCACCCGGCGATTGTGCGCATCATCTCACTGGAAAACTCCGGAACCTCTTATGGTTCTGGCACGCTCATCGCCCGGCAGGGCAAGCTCGGCATCGTGATCAGCAACTGGCACGTCGTCCGCGACGCCGACGGCGATATCCTGGTGAGTTTCCCTGGCGGCTTTCGCAGCACTGCCAAGGTGATCCGTTCGGATCGCACCTGGGACCTGGCCGCATTATTGATCTGGGTTCCGGAAAATGTGACCCCGGTCACGCTGGCAAACGAACTTCCTCGCCCTGGTCAGCCACTGGCAATTGCTGGCTACGGGACAGGGTCTTTTCGGGCTGTTGCCGGCACCTGCCAGCAATATGTGTCTCCCGGTATCAATATGCCCAGCGACATGATCCAGCTATCAGCGGTTGCCAGACAAGGTGACTCGGGTGGCCCGATTTTGACCAGGAATGGCGAACTGGCTGGTGTACTGTTTGGCGCCGGTTGGCGGACCACGTCGGGCAGCCATGTTGGCAGAGTCCGCTGGTTCCTGGAACCGGTACTTACCCAGCTGAAGGAGCAGCCCGCTCAACTTGCCAAGCAGGGACAGCTTGCGGAACAACATGGGAATCAGCAGGAGCTGCCGAGCTTGCCTGCTATCTCCACCAACGGTGCCAGGAAACTGCAGCCAATCGCACGTCGTCCGCAGATCGCACAAGAACTCAGCGTTGAAGCTGGATCGCCAGGTTCCAGTCCATCTCCGATCACGCCTGCTGAAAACAAGGTTCCGCTGGACTGGGAATCGGCAACGCTGCTGACGTCTGTATCAGCCGACCAGCAGCCAGTCGTCCGCGACCAGACTGATAGCTCGAGCTCCGATCAGCCGCCGGCCGATCAGACTGCAGAGGCTGACGCAGGCCAAACCCGGCTGCATTGGAAAGACCTGCTGGGTCACAGCTGGCCGGAGCAGCTCAAGAGCCTGTTGGCAGCGATCGGTGTGATTGCCATCGTCGTGCAACTGGCCCGGCGCTAGGCCGCCAAGACTTGCCTGCCGCGTTCCGTCCGCTACAACAGGGTGCATGACCGCCTGTTGACTTCACCAGAGAGCTGACCATGTTGAGCCGCAGACGATTCCTGGCCGGTGCTTCTACTCTCGTGCCAACCAGCCTGCTGGCCCGCGCCGCGCCGGCCGGACGCCGAGCCAAGCAGATGATGCTTGGCTTCGGAACCTATGGCACGAAGGGACTGAGCACGGAAGATGCCGTCACGTTAATCGCCGACACCGGTTATGACGCGATCGAACTGACTGTCAATCGTGGCTGGGATGCAGAACCAGGCAATATGCCAGCCGCGAGACGTAAGGCGATCCGGAAGCAGATAGCGGGTCGTGGCCTGGAGTTGACCTCGCTGATGGAGAGTGTGAATCCCTCGCCGGATGCTGCCAAGGGTCAGGCCAACCTCGACCGGCTGGCAGCAAGCATGCAACTGGCGCGGGACCTGGCCCCGCAACATCCACCGCAAGTCCAGACTGTGCTGGGTGGTGGCAACTGGGAAGAACGCAAGAACATGTTCGTCGATCGGCTCGGTGCCTGGCTGGAACTGGCTGACCAGTACAGGGTGATCGCTGCCATCAAGCCCCACCGGGGCGGTGCCATGTCGCGACCAGCTGAGGCGGTCTGGATCTTCGAACAGCTTGGCAAACCGGCTCGCCTGCGAATGGTCTATGACTTCAGCCACTACATCTACCGGGATATGGAGATGGTGCCAACCATCCGGCAGGCTGCCATCTATACCAACCAGGTGGTCGTCAAGGATACGGTCCGCACAGAGAGTGGCGGTACCACCTTCAAACTACCCGGCGAGGCGCGGACGATTGACTATCCGCTGCTGCTACGTACTTTCCATCTGCAGGGATATCGCGGTGATGTCAGCTGCGAAGTGAGTAGCGCGGTCTGGAACAAGCCGGGCTATGATCCGCGGGCCGCCGTGCAGACCTGTTTTGCGAATATGTCGGCTGCCTTTCGAGACGCAGGATTGAAGCGACGCTAGGCCCCTCGTCGGTGGAACAATCTGAATTGAGTTGTTGTACGGTGGGGATCGCAGAGTCGACGCCCAGGATCCACTATAATCACTCCCGTAGTTTCGCCTCGATTCGGTTGGGACCTGCTCTATGACTTTCTCCCGCTCCATCCTGCAGCTGCTCGTTTTGCTGGCGATGATCAGCCTGTCGATGACGACCCAGGGCCAGGAGACTACCGAGGACCTGGAATACCAGTACGGATTGCTGGCGACGATCAAGGATGACAAGGGTCGGACGATTCAGCGGGTCGACGATCAGCTGTCATTTAACTGGCAGGATTCCCTGCCCGATCACCGCCTGGCAGGTAGCACGTTTAGCGGTCGCTGGCACGGTTACGTGCTGATCCGTTCTGCGGGAAGCTACCGCTTGCATCTGCACGCATCCGGCGATATCAAGCTTTCGATCAATCAGCAACCGCTTGTTACCCAGGCGAGCGACGAGGCGAGCTGGTCTTCCAGCGAACCGATTGAGCTGGATTTCGGCTTCCAGGAAATTGATATCCAGTTCAAGAAGACCAACGCCAACGCGCGCTTCGGCGTTTTCTGGTCCGGACCAACTTTTCAACTCGAACCACTCAGTCGGCAGCACCTGTTTCATGACGTCGATCCGACCGTCAGCCAGGGTTTTGAACAGGGGCGACAATTGGTCCATGCCCTGCGCTGCCAGGCCTGTCATTCGATAGCGGGAGTTCCCGCTGCGCTGATGGCACCGCCACTGACCCGGATCGATGGCAACCACAAGCTCGAATGGATCGTCGACTGGCTGACTGATAAGGATGGCCTGCAGGGCCACGACCGGCGCATGCCGGTGATGGATGTAGATCTCGAGCAGGCGATCGAGATCGCCGCTTATCTCTACCAGCGGACCGAAGAGTCGGGCCGCGATGACGCAGCAGCGGTTGACGATCCAGATACGACCGCTGCGGTCGGAGAGCAGCTGTTGCTGACGACGGGATGCCTGGCCTGCCACAGGCTTGGCAGGCTGGGCAGCAATGGTCCCTTTGCTGGCCCGGACCTGACGACCATCGGCGCCAAGCGGCCGACCGGTTTTTTTGCCAGCTGGCTCGAGTCGCCCGAGAAAATCAATCCGCACCACCGCATGCCGCATTTTGACCTCGATGAGAAACAGCGAACGGCGCTGGTCAGATTCCTCGAGAGCCGCGACGGAGATCCAGCGGCTGCTCAGCTGGAATCCGACAGCCAATTGCGTCTGCGGATAACCGCTGCTGCTGGGATGAACGATCGAGTGGCTGCTGGAAAGAAGCTGTACGACCAGTTGCGCTGCGACGCCTGTCACGGCAAGGGTGGGGAAGAAAAACACCTCCAGCCTGGAGGTCCACTGGGACGCCAGTCCGAGTGGCAACAGGGATGCCAGCAGGGCCAACAGGCGGCCAGCGGACGTCCGCGATACTCGCTTGCCAGGCAGGACCGTGAAGCGGTCGAGGTTTTCCTGCGCAGCATGCAGCCGGCGGTTCCAGATCAGCAGCAACAGCCAATTCCAACATCCTTGCGGGTTGCCCAGCGAGGATGCCTGGCCTGCCATGCTCGAGCTGGAAAGCCAGGCCTGGCACCCCGATTGCCTGACGTGGCGGACAATCATGCCGCCCTGGCGTCTTTGCTTCCAGCGATGACCCCACCCTCGCTGAATGGTGTTGGAGACAAGCTGACCGACAAGGCACTGCGCGATTCGATTACTCGCGCCGGCAAGCCTCATCGACCCTGGTTACAGGTGCAGATGCCCAAGTTTCACTTTGCAGATGGTGAAGCGGAACAGCTTTTTCAGTGGCTTGTCGATGCCGATCGTATTCCAGCCGGCGCACCTGCGAGCCATTCTGTCGTGAACACGGATGACGATGAGGCAGCCACAGCCGCTGGATCGCGGCTCGTTAGCACAGCCGGCTTTGGCTGTACCAGCTGTCATGATCTGGGTGGCATCGCACCGCCCAAGGCGCCGTTGAATGCCCGTGGTCCCGATCTGACGGCACTGGCCGAACGGATTCGCAGGCCCTGGTATGAACGCTGGGTACGGAATCCCAGGCGGATCGTGCCCAACATGGAGATGCCGTCAGTTCAGCTGGCGGTCAAGGGCGTACTGGGGGACGATCTGGCCGGCCAACTGGATGCGGTCTGGTACGTTTTGAACAAGCCGGGATTCAAGCCGCTCGCACCTGGAGCATTGCGCGTGGTGCGGCAGACCGGCCAGGATGCGGGACCGGCGGCCGTCCTGACGGATGTACTGCAGCTGAATGGAGCCAGGTACATCAAGCCAGTGGTCATCGGGCTTGCCAACCGTCATAACGTGCTGCTGGACCTGGAATCCAATCGCTTGATTGACTGGTGGCAGGGCGATGTCGCCAGCCAACGCACGCTGGGCAAGACATGGTTTTGGGAGACAACCGCCAGTTCCTGGCTGAGGGGCAAGCCGGCTGGCAGCGAAATCACCTTGCAGGTCGCTGGTAAGTCCTACCAGCCTGAACCGAGAGGGCAGTTTGCCACGGAACTGGATGGCTGGTCGCATGCCAGTGGCTCCGCTGCTCTCAGCCTGGAGCATCGCTTGAAGTTCCTGGTGGAGGGCGACGTGAGGTGGCTGTCAGTCAGCCAGACTTTCATGCCCGCCAGGTCGGAATTCGGCGTGGGGTTTGAGCGGATCTTTTTTGCCAAAGGGCTGCGGGATGGTGAGACGGTCCAATTACAGCTGTTTCAGCCGGGACAGGTGAGTGCTGAAGTGCAGGATGGCGGGCTGAAGGTGCTGCTCGACGAGGCTGGCCGGGCAATGATCCAGATTCCCGCTGCTGCCGGGACTGCCATTCAGCAGGATGGTACGTTGCAGCTGGCAGCTGCACGGGGCGGCAGAGTGCTGCTGCCGATTCGATACGAAAGCAGCCTCGAGGTTGATCACTTCCCTGTTGTTTCTGTAGAGATCAAACCGCCTCTTCCCCAGCAGCTGAATGTCATTCCCGGCCTCACGGTGACGCGATTACCGCTGGCCGATGAACTGATGCCAACCGGGCTCTCCTGGCGCAGCGACGGAACACTCTTCATCTCGTCACTCAAGGGGCGCATCTGGAGTGCCACCGATACCAATCGCGACGGGATGGAAGATCGATTGCAGGTGTTTGGTGATGAGCTGGCCGCACCGTTTGGACTCGTCGCTCATGACAAGTACGTCGACGTGATCAACAAGTACGCGTTATTGCGACTACACGATGCCGACGGAGATGGCCGCGTCGAACGAACCGAGACGGTTGCCTCAGGGTGGGGCCACACCGCCGACTACCACGATTGGATTGTCGGCATCGCCACCGACCCCGAGGGAAATTATTTCGCTGCCACGCCCTGCCAGCAAGATGATCGCAGCCTGGCGGCGGCGCGGATGCGTGGCGAGGTGCTGCGATTTGTGCCACGCCAGCCAACCAGGAATGATCCGCGGTCATTTGCCGTGGAAACGATGACCGCCGGCCATCGCTTCCCGATCGGCCTGGCCCGCAATCGACGTGGCGAGCTGTTCGTGACGGACAACCAGGGTAACTACAACCCCTTCAACGAACTGAATCACGTGGTCACCGGACAGCGTTATGGGTTCATCAACAAGCTCGATCGCCAACCCGGCTTCAAACCGCCCTTGACCGCGCCGGCGATCGATATTCCGCATCCCTGGACACGCAGCGTGAATGGCATTTGCTTCCTGGAGACTCCGGAATCGATGCTGGCTGCCGGGAAGAAAAGCAGCTTCGGTCCCTGGGAAGGCCACCTGGTTGGCTGCGAGTACGATACACGGCGACTGATTCGGATGAGCTTGCAGCAGGTGGGCGATACGATCCAGGGTGCAGCCTATCCAATGACAACTGAAAAACCTGCCCGCGGCGAGCCCTTGCTGGGACCACTTGCCTGTGCGATTTCTCCGCAGGGAGATCTCTATATCGGATCGATCCGCGACAGCGGCTGGGGCGGTGCCAATAACATCGGCACGCTGGTCAAGGTGCAGGTCCAGCCGGACAAGCTGCCTGCTGGAATTGCCGAAGTGCGAGCCAATCCGGACGGCCTGGCGATTCACTTTACCCGTCCGGTCGATCCGGCGCTGGCCATCGACAGTGAAAACTATACCCTCACGTCCTATACTCGCGTCTCGACTCCAGCTTATGGTGGCCCCGACCAGGGTCGTGCGGTCCATCGACCGACATCGATCAAGCTCTCCGACGATCACACGCTGGTGCAACTGAACCTGGCCGAGTTGCGTGAGGGCTTTGTGTATGAGCTGCGTCTAAAAAAACTGGTCGATGACGACCAGCTCTTCTTCCCCGCCGAAGCGTATTACACAATGCGGCGGAAACCGGCAGGCTAGTGCTTAGGCAGCTGTCAGATGTGCGGACGATTTACATTACGGACTCCTCTCAACGTGCTCGCTGAGACGTTCTTCTTTGAAATGCCAGCGGACATTTCCCAGCCGCCGCGTTACAACATTGCACCAACTCAGCCAATCCTGGCAGTTATCCAAACTGCAGAGGGCGAACGGCGGCAGGCGATATCGGCTCGCTGGGGGCTGATTCCGTCCTGGGCCAAGGATCCTGCGATTGGTAACCGGATGATTAACGCGCGCTCAGAAACCGCACATCAAAAGCCCTCCTTCCGCGCTGCTTTCCGCCGTCGCCGCTGTCTCCTGCTGGCCGATGGCTACTACGAGTGGCAGAAGCTGGCCGACGGCAAACAGCCCTGGCTGTTTCATCGTGGCGACGATCAGCCGTTTGCGATGGCCGGCCTCTGGGAACAGTGGAAGCCGGCTGACCAGTCCGAGCCGATCTGCTCGGCAACGATACTCACTACTTCTCCCAATACCCTGTCGGCTCCGATTCATGACCGCATGCCGGTCATCCTGGACGAGTCGGCCCAGCAGAGCTGGCTGGATCTCGCCAACGAGGACCTGGACCAGCTGGGCAGCCTACTGAAGCCCTGTGATCAAGGTCTGCTGGTGGCCGACCCTGTCTCAAGCCATGTCAATAATCCGCGACATGAAGATGCCCAGTGTGTACGGATCGATGGCGAGCGGCGAGATGATGGAGAGCACGAGTTGGTTTAGAACTGCCTCAGGTAGCGAATATTGGCTGAGAAGCCGGCACCGTCCACTCCGCTACCGTGCACTCGATAGTCCTTATCCAGCAGGTTTTCCAGCTCGAACGAGATGTGTTCGCCGACTCCAATTGTCTTGCCCAGGCGAAGGTTAAAAGTTGCATAGCCCGGCGTGCCTGTGTTTGGAATGCGGCTGTCGCTGAGGTCCTGGAAATTCAAGCGGTCCTGGCGATCGGCCATCCAGAGGTAGAGGTCGAGCGTTGTGCGTTCCTCGGGGTTCCGCCGCTGCATTCCCACTGTCCCCTGCATCGGGGGGATGCGGCTGAGTGGCTCCACTCGCTCGCGATCCAGCCCGTAGGTGTAGGAGATGTTGCCGTACAGGGTCCACATCTGATCGAATCGATAGTCGCCTCCGAATTCAAATCCATTTAGATGGGCGTCGCGATTGGTGCGGGAGAAGAGCACGTCGGTGGCCGACGCGTCTGACGGAGCACGCAGGATCATGTCGTCGATTTCTGTCCAGAAGTAGAAGAACTGGCCGCGAAAATCTTCCCGCTCCCACTTCAGACCAAGGTCGTAACTCGTGCTCCGCTCCGGCCGCAGGTTCACGCTTGGTGTATCGGCAGCGTTTTGTTGAACGTTGTCATTCGTGGCTGCCAGGTCATCGAGGTTCGGAGCCCGAAAGCCCTCGGAGAAAGAAGTGATCAATCGCAGGTCATCCCGCAGCTTGTAATTCAGCCCGGCGGATGCAGACCAGTCGGAGAAGTGGGGATTGATATGGATGGCCTGCGAGACGTTTGGCGTTGCCGGGTCATTGTCATCGTCCACGGAAATCACTGGACTGGCATCAGCCGACACGCGGGTGAAGCGGACACCGCTGGTGGCACTGAGTCTTTCATCCAATTCAACATCCCACTGCATGTAGGCACCGGTTTGCTGGAGGATCCCGTCGTCTGGGAATTGTGGCGTTCGGGTTGATACGAAGGCACCGCTGAGGGCATCAAATCGATTGCGAAAAGCGTCCACATCGTCGTAGTAAACGTCGGCTCCATAGGTCAAGCGGCCGTGGGCGCCGAGGTCGGTCGACATCAGGACCAGCAACCCCAGCGACTCGGTATCGAACTCCCCGATATCCAGGTTGTTGGTATTCAGCCGTCGGTCGAAGCTGCCCTCTCGCTGACGAGTGTACGATCCCGTGATACTGAAGCGGTCGAACAGGCCCGGCATGCTGGTGCCGAGATAGCGCAGGTAACCCATCGACCGTTGTTGCGTATCAAACACCGTCAAGCGGTTGGGAAACCGGTCGCTGCGTGCGACATCATCCTGGACATAATGTTGCAGGCTGACGGTCAACATGCGGTTGTCACCGACCAGGTAATTCAGCTTGATATCACCCGAGTGATGGGCATAGTCGGTCAACGGTTGTCGGCCAAGGTCGCCGCCGCGGTCGAGGTTATTGAAGTTGCCGTAGCCGGCTCCAGCAAAGAAGCTGCCCTGGCCAAGCGTCCCCTCGATATTCAGCCGGCCGTAATAGCCCAGGTCGGCGGAGCTGAATCGCTGAATCCACTCACCACCCTGGTAGCCGACACCGAGCAGGTCCCGGTTGGAGCGGGTGACAACATTGATCACGCCACCAATCGCATCGGCGCCGTAGAGCATCGCCTGGGGACCACGAATCACCTCGATGTGGTCGACCATGCCGGGGTCGATGGTATTGAAGTACTGGTTGGGGCCGGCCCGGAAAGTGGCATTATTGAGTCGTATGCCATCGACCAGGATCAATACCTGCTGACCGGTGAGGCCGCGGATAAATGGAGCCGCGGCTCCCCGCTGGGTTCGCTGAATCAGCACGCCCACCTCGCGTTCGAGCGCCTGCATCATGTCTGCTGGAGCACGTTCGAGTAACTCTCGCTGGCTGACAATTGAGCGGTGGGCTGTATCGTCCAGCAGGCTGCGGATGGAGCGTCGACCGGCGGAAAGCAGCGGACCTCCCTGCAAGGAGAGGTCTCCCATTTCCCAGATCAGCTCCGGGTCGTCGTCAGGCAGGGCCCTCCCAATCACCACCGTTTCCGGCAGTATCGTGGTCGTGTCCGAGGGCGAGCGGGTCGTCTCGTCGTCACCTTCCGGATCTGACTGCTGGGCGGCCAGGTTCACCGCCGCCAGCAGGCAAAGCAGGCCTGCCAGCAGAAGCGAGATCGTGAATAGGTGACGGGTTGGCATGGTATCGACAGTGGCCTTGTTGGCAGCGTGCAGGCGCAGACTGGGCGCAGTTACGTTCTGGTAATTTAATCGGGTTATGACGGTTATCCGCTTGAGGAGAAGAGCGGAAGTGCTTGAGAAGGTGCAGGGTAGAACCAGGGAGAGTTGAGAGGCTCTAGCCGCTGCTTTCTACTGTACTGTCGGCCGCAGCCGAACTCCTTTGTATCCGCTCGAGATCTGCATCGACCATCATCTGGACGAGTTCTGCGAAGCTGACCTGCGGTTCCCAGCCGAGTTTCTCGCGCGCCTTGGCGGGATCTCCACAGAGGGTGTTGACATCGGCCGGTCGGAAAAACTTGGGGTCAACTTTGACGTACTGTTCCCAGTCCAGGCCAACATGTTCAAAGGCGTACTGGCAGAATTCCCGCACGCTGTGCATTTCTCCAGTGGAGACGACATAATCGTCGGGTTCGTCCTGTTGCAGCATCAGCCACATGGCCCGCACATAATCGCCAGCGAAGCCCCAGTCGCGGGCGGCGTCGAGGTTGCCAAGCCGTAATTCATCCTCCAACCCCAGCTTGATCCGTGCCACATGATCGGTGATCTTGCGGGTCACGAATTCCATACCCCGGCGAGGCGACTCGTGGTTAAAGAGTATCCCGCTGGAGGTGAACATGTCATAGCTTTCACGATAGTTAACCGTGATCCAGTGGCCGTAGGTCTTGGCCACTCCGTAGGGACTGCGTGGCCAGAACGGAGTCAGTTCGGTCTGGGGTGTCTCCCGTACGGTTCCAAACATCTCGCTGCTACTGGCCTGGTAAAAACGAATCTTGAGATTCACCTGGCGGATCGCCTCGAGTACACGGGTGACACCGAGGCCAGTCAGTTCGGCGGTCAGCAGCGGTTGTTGAAAGCTGGTCGGCACAAAGCTCTGTGCCGCCAGGTTATAGACCTCGTCCGGCTCGACCGACTCAATAATGCGGACAAGGCAGAGCTGATCGATCAGGTCGCCTTCATGCAGCGTGATCTTGTCGAGCAGGTGACTGATACGTTGCCGATGGTCCGTGCTGGATCGCCGGATCATGCCGTGAACTTCGTAACCCTTCTCCAGCAGAAACTCTGCCAGGTAGGATCCATCCTGGCCGGTGATACCTGTAATCAGGGCCCGTGATGCCATGCTATCCCTCGTCGTTAGTTAAACTTCCTTGTCAGGATCGTCGTCCGCCACTTCAGCGTCGACGGCATCCTCTGTCTCTCCATTACCGTTGTCACCAACGTCATCGCTGGGGACACGTACAACGGCCGCCAGCAAATCGTCATCGGCCAGCCGCATGATACGAACACCCTGGGTGTTGCGACCAATTGTACTGATCCCCTCGACAGGCGTCCGCTGGATTTGTCCCAGTCGGGTCATCATCAGGACTTCATCGTCGTCCTTAACCTGGACAATATCGACGACCTGTCCGTTACGATCGCTGGTGCGAATATCTCTCAAACCTTTGCCACCGCGTTTTTGTGTGCGATAGCGGCTATTACCGTCGCCGCTCTCTGCGACAGCATCCTCCAGGTGAGGACCGAACAGTGTTCGCTTGCCGTAGCCCTTTTCACAGATGGTCAACAGCGTGGCGTCCGGATCGGTTACGACCATACCGACCAGCTGATCACCCGTGGCGAGGCTGATACCCTTGACGCCTGAGGTATCACGGCCCATCGGCCGCGCGTCCGAGGCAGGGAATCGGATTGCCATGCCCTGGGCGGTGGACATCAGGATCTCATCGCCCGCCTGAGTCAGGACGACGTCGACAAGCTCATCCTTTTCACGCAACTTGATCGCCTTGATACCACCTCGCTTTGGCCGGCTGTAGGCGGAGAGGTCTGTCTTTTTTACCAGTCCGGAGCGAGTTGCCATCATCAGGTAGTGTTCGGACAGGTCAAAGTCGCGGATCGCAATACAATCCAGGATCTGCTCGTCTTTATCCAGCTGCAGCAGGTTGACCACAGCCCGGCCCTTGCTGCTGCGACCGAGTGCCGGAATATCGTAGACTTTTTGCCAGTAGACCTTGCCCCGGTTGGTAAAGAACAGCAGGTGGGCATGCGTGCTGGCGACGAACAGGTGTTCGATCGGATCCTCCTCGTCGGCACGAGCTCCCTTGAGTCCCTTGCCACCGCGTCGCTGGGCGCGGTAGACACTCAACGGCGTGCGTTTGATATAGCCATTGTGGCTGATCGTAACCGCCATCGACTCCTCGGTAATCAGGTCGTCGAGATTGACCGAACCGATCTCCTGGCCACTGATCTCAGTCAGTCGATCGTCACCAAACTTGTCGCGTATTTCCCGCACTTCCTGCTTGACGATCTCGAGGATGAACTTGCGGTCCTCGAGAATATGCAGGTACTCGCTGATTTCCGCTAGCAGCTCGCCGTGTTCCGTTCCCAGCTTCTCCTGTTCCAGGTTCACCAGCTGACCCAGTGTCATCCGCAGGATGGCATCGGCCTGCACGGCTGTCAGCGAATAGGTATCGGCTTCACCATGTTCCAGCTGGAAATGATTAAAGCCATCATCACCGAGTGCTTCACGCATCATCGCAGCGGCACATTCCACGCCCATCAGGGACGTCTTCGCTTCTGCCTGCGTCGACGATTGTCGGATGATCTTGATAATTTCATCGATATTGGCGAGTGCCAGCAGCTGGCCCTCGACCACATGTTTTCGCTGCCGTGACTTGGCCAGCAGGTGCTGAGTGCGTCGCCGAATGACCGCTTCCCGATGCCGCAGGAATTCTTCCAGCATCTGCTTGATGTTCAGCGTCCGCGGTTTGCCGCCGACCAGGGACAGCAGGATGATCGAGACGGTATCCTGCAAGGGCGAAAATTTATACAGCTGGTTCAGCACGACATCGGGATCGGCATCCCGCTTGAGGTCGATTTCCAGTCGCACCGGGTCCTCCAGGTCACTGATATCCCGGATATCGGAGATGCCTGGAATCCTTCCGGAGTTGACCAGTCCGGCGATGCTCTTGATCACCCGGTCACGGTAGTGCTGGTAGGGCACCTCCTTGACGATGATCTTAAACCGCCCTTTCTTATCCTCGATGATATCGGCGCGGGCTCGCACCACCACGGTACTGCGGCCGGTGTGATAACCCTGGCGAATGCCGCTGCGGCCACAGATAATCCCGCCGGTGGGGAAGTCGGGTCCCGGGATAATCTCCATCAGCTCGTCAATCGAGGTCTCGGGCGAGTCGATGATCTGGATCAGGCCGTTACAGACCTCGGCCAGGTTGTGCGGCGGGATGGATGTTGCCATGCCGACGGCAATCCCGTTGGCTCCGTTGACCAGCAGGTTGGGGAACTTGGACGGCAGCACCGTCGGCTCCATCCGACTCTGGTCATAGGTCGGCGTGTAGTCGACCGTATCGAGTTTCAAGTCGTCGAGCATCAGCGACGAGATCGCTGACAGGCGGGCCTCGGTATATCGCATGGCTGCCGGCGGCAAGCCGGCGATGGAACCAAAATTGCCCTGCTTGTCGATCAGCACATGCCGCATGTTCCATTCCTGAGCCATCCGCACCAGCGTCGGATAGATCACGCTCTCACCATGCGGGTGGTAATTACCACTGGTATCACCGGAGATCTTGGCGCACTTGACGCGGCTTGAGCCGGGACCGAGGTTGAGGTCGTTCATCGCTACCAGGATGCGACGCTGGGATGGCTTCAGACCGTCGCGAACATCGGGCAACGCCCGACTGACAATCACGCTCATCGCATACGTCAGGTAACTCGACTTCAACTCGTCTTCGATCGGCAGATCGATCAGGTTTCCATTGTGGAAGTCGTCCTCGGAGGGCGATTCCGCTGTATCTGGGCCGTTGGGTGGGCCGGAATCAGTCGACAATTCGTACGTCCTTTCGGTCTCGGGATGGGCCGGGCCTCGGGCCGGCGGTTAGGTTGCTACTGTTAGAAATCAAGCGTCTTCCATGCCAGCTGCTTAAACTCGTCGCGATCTTCAACCACCTCGATGTACTGATCGACCTCGAGATTCTCAAATTGCTGAGTTGTATTGCTGCTGGGCCAGTAAACTTCGAGCCGCTCGATACGGGTCGCCTTTCCGACTCCAACTTGCTGGCGAAGCGGATTGGCACCGAAACTGCCGCCACTGTTGACCCACTTGTAGACCACTCGTGAACGGCCACCCTCCTGGATATCAAGTCGCAGCCGTGCTCCGATGGCCGAGCGATTGGAACGTCTGCCGACCAGCCGCAGGCAGAGCCAGTGGTTGTCGAAGCCGGGATTGGTGAAGAACACGTTGCCAAAAGCATCGCCTGGAAAGGCTCCTCCCATTTCGATGTGAATGTCCTGGTCGCCGTCGTTGTCCAGATCAGCAAAAGAGACTCCGTGGCCCTTTTGCAAGTGCCCGAATCCACCCGCCGTGGTGACGTCGGTGAAGCGGCGACCCAGCTGATTGTGGAACATCAAGTTGGGCATCAGTCCCTCGTATTCCGGGTAGCCCGTTCCCAGATAAAAGTCGGGGAAGCCATCATGATCAAGGTCGCCAAAATTACTGCCCATCGGCTGTGTCACACGTTTCAGATTGCGAGCCGCTGCGACCTCTTGGAATCCCCCGCTGCCGTCGCCCTCGTAGAGACAGTCCGGCTCGGAGTCGGCCGGCAAGCCGATATAATCGCCGGCCACATGTCCCACCCCGACATGGTAACTTCCTACATACAGGTCCAGCTTGCCGTCGTTGTTGTAGTCCCAGAACCAGGTTGGAAAACTCCAGAAGGGTGCAGCCACACCCGCCTGCTCAGCCACGTCGGTGAATGTGCCGTCCCGATTGTTGTGGTACAGGCGATTCTCGCCGCGGTAATTCGAGATGTACAGATCCGGCCAGCGATCGTGGTCGTAGTCGCCCCAGATGACACCCTTGGTATGGCCACCGTTGATGACTCCCGCCCGCTCGGCAACGTCGTTGAATGTACCGTCGCCGTTGTTGTGGAATAACTGGCAGGGGAAAGACTCGTTACCGACGAACAGGTCCAGGTTGCCGTCGTTGTCATAGTCTCCCCAGGATGCCGTCTGGGTTGGGTAATGCACCTCACCGAGACCGACAGCAAATGTGACGTCAGTGAACCTGCCATGGCCATCGTTTTTCAGCAGCGAGTTGGGATGGCGCCCGGCAGCTTCCAGCCAGGCTCCTCGCAGCACGAAGATATCCAGGTCGCCGTCGTTGTCGTAGTCAGCCTGTACGAGATTGAGCCCACCGAAGATACCGGTCAAGCCAGCCCACTCGGTGTTGTCGCTGAAGCTTCCGTCCCCGTCGTTGTGGTGGAAGCGAATCTGGCCAGATGCACCCCAGTCGGACGCAATAATGTCCAGCAGGCCATCTCCGTCGAAGTCATCGACAATGCTCCCGCCACACATACTGAAGGTGTTAATGCCGAGCTCGCGGGCATTGTCTACAAATCGCGGAAACGACTCCTCGGACTCAAAGGCCTGGAGTGGAATCAGTAGCTCGGTCGGTACCTGCTGTGGGTGCTCACCAAGTGTCATGTACGCGATGTTCAAGAGCCAGCGGGCAGACTGGTGATCGGGCTTGAGTACCAGCAGCCTGTTCAGCTGGGTGATCGCCGCACGTGAAAAGCTGGTGTCCTCGTGGATGCCCTCGTCACGGATCGGCAAAATACAACGCTCGCCGTTGCTGCAATGCACACAGTTCTTGGTCTCGCCGGCACGCAGGTAAGCGACCGCCAGTGAGAACAGGAAGGCCTGCTCGGTCTCACTATCCAGCAACTGCTGCTCGAGGGCTCCTGGCAGGACCGCATCGGCCGCTTCCATGTTGGAGATCGCTGCATCGACGTGTCCAAGAATCAGCTGCTGCTTGCCAATCGCCCAGTTAAGCTGGAAACGATCAAGCAAGTAACCCTCGGCCGGTAGACTTGCCAGCCGTAATGTGTTTTTGCGTATCTGCAGGTCGCCCATCTCCGGGCGTTCTAGAGGTGTCCTTTTCTGTATCTCACGCAGCGCCTCGAGCATCCGCGTGTGCTCCGGAGGTACAGCGCGCGGCTGAAAAAGTAGCCAACCAAGACCAAGTATGGCCAAGCAGGGAATGGCGACCCAGACAACAATCTGCCTTGATGGGAATCGTCGTGTGCTCAAACTAGAACCCAATGGCCCAATGAGTTTTTGGGGCACAAAAACAGCCACATTCCAGCTAGCCAGCAGAATCCATGGCCGCCTATTGTGGTCAATCCAGAAACCTTAATTCTAGCGTTTTTGGCCCTTTTTCACAACCGTTGGACGGCTCGCTGAACGATGTGCAAGTCATGTAATGACAATACCTTACGAGTTGTTGGAGGATAACAGAATCTGGCTGCGATGGGAGGACTCAGACAGGGGCGCCGCTGGTATCCAGAGCGTCGGTCAGGCAGAGGCAGGATCGCCGCCAGACGGCCTGTCGGACGCCCATTGAGATCACCAAAGAGGCCTAAAACAGGGTGTAATTTGAGAGGCACAGGTTGGGAGTAGACGGCGGCAGAGCAGCACAGACCGATGCAGACAGATCGTTCCCCTAGAATAGCAAAGCAACTATTCCCCTGCTGATGCCGTCCCTACAATGCCAGACAGAGCGGGGAGCTGTAGGGATAGAACTGGGAGATGGATATGAAGATGTCGAAGTACTGCTGTCAACTGTTCGCTTCACTGGCGCTGGTGGCATGCCTGTTGCCTGCGACCGGCATGGCCCAACAGCGCGGCCAGTCCGATCGGATCGGTTCGGCTCCCGCCAACGGCGAACCGCTGCCAGATGTCACGGTCTACCTGGCCGACGGCACTCCGATCTCTACCACCCAACTCAAAGAGCACTACACGGTGCTGGTCTTCGGCTGCCTGACATGACCTCCTTTCCTGAGAAACGTCTCCGGTCTGGAGGCCCTGCAACGAGACTATGCTCCGCAAGGCGTGAAGTTTTACTACATCTACAAGGCCCTGGCGCATCCCGAGACCAATGGCTATGTGCAGCCATTTACGCTTGCTGAGCGACTGCTGCATGTCCAGGAAGCCGAGCGGCGGATTGGTTCCGAGTTCGGCTGGCTCTGCGACAACATGCAGAATGGTCTGAAGCATGCACTTGGTAACGCCCCCAACTCCGAGTTTATTATTGACCCGGAGGGCAGGCTCGTTGTGCAGCGACGATGGAGCAACCCAGGCCAGCTGCGTGCCGACCTGGTACGGCTTGTCGGAGCGGTCGAGAATCCGACCGCGGCGAGTGACATCGACGTCCGTTTCACGCCTCCACCACGGGTTGCAGCCAGTGGCGTGGTGCCACGTTTGCAGCTCCCTGGCGGCACCCGTGCCGTCAAGATCGAGCCACAGCTGAGTGAGCAGCCTTATTATGTCAAGTTGCGTGCCGAGGTTGACCAGGGATTACTGGACGACGGCATTGGCAAGCTGTATCTCGGTTTCCACCTCGATCCACTCTACCACGTCCACTGGAACAACCTCGTTGATCCGCTGCGTTACCGTATTCGCACGTCGGACGGAGTGACGATTGTGCCGCACCGCGGTGAGGGTCCCAGGCTGGAAGAGCCAGCGGATGTGGATCCCCGCGAATTCCTGCTTGATATCGAACGCGACCTGAGTGACCAGGGACGCTTCCTGCGCCGACGACGGCAGCAGGAGCCACAGCCTGAACAGCTCTATGTCAGCGTGGACTACTTTGCCTGCAACGACGAGGAAGGCTGGTGTAAGCCGGTCACGCAGGAGTACGTCGTCACGCTGGAACTTGACAGCGACGGTGGCTGGGCCATGAGTCGGCGAGGCAGCCGAGGTGGCGGTGGTAACAGCGGCGGTGCGTCTCCCCGCGGCGGTTTTCCAGGTGGGGGTCGGAACCCGGGTGCCGCAGCCTTGCCGGCAGGTGCCAACCGGATCATGGGAGGTCTGTTTGCCGTGGACGCGGACAAACGTACGCTCACGATTCGTCAGCGCAGTGGCGGTTCGATCACGCTGCAGGTAGGCCAGGATGTAACGATTGTCCGTAACGGCCAGGCAGCCACGCTGGCGGACCTGCAGATGCGTGACATGGTGATGGCGGTCAGCGAGGGCGAGGGAAAAGCACGGACTGTCGTGCGGCTGATGGCCCGCTCATTCAGTGGCGGCGGGCGCTAGGCCTTGAAAGGCCGGATCGCGTCGGCAGGGGTTTCCAGCAAGAAGCCGGATTTGACTTGCACTCCGCCGGTATCCCAGGGGCGGCTGTCTTCGCCCCACTTGCGGATCTCAAGCAACAACACGACGGATCCAACGGTCAGCGCCACAAAGGCGATCACCAGCATCATGGTGTAGACATTCAGTCGAGGCTTTTGCCCAATTCTTGACTTGGCCACAGCGTGGTCTCCGTTATTGCTTCTGTCCGCATTACTGCTGAACAATCAACCCACTTCTTTGGCTACCCGGTCGCCCTTGCGAATCGCACCGCGACGGAACTCAGGAATGATCTCACCAACGGAAGTGCTTGGCTTGATCCGGAGTATCTTGATCCGACCCAGGAAAGTTGCCCCGCGGTAAACGTCGAACTGGTGCCCTTCACGCAGGCCATCGTCGAAACCGAGCGAAATCTGCAGGGTCTCCTGAGCGACTGCGGTGACGATGCCGTCGACGTCGGGCGTGACCTGGGTGACATCACTGTTCTCGTCCAGGCCGTTGTTGGTAAGGACGTTCGTGAGGCGGCTGATCTGGGCAATCAACTGGCTGTTTTTCTCCAGGAAGCGTATCTGCTCGCCTTCCAGCTGGACATTTCCGTCGGTCAACACCAGGACCTGTGCGAAGAATTCATCCGCGGCCATCTGGGCATCACGAATGTCGACTCGCAGCTGAGTGACTTCGGTTGTCAATTTCTGCATGTTGTCTTCTGCATCGACCAGGCTCTGGGTGAGCTTGTCGTTTTCCGCTTGCTGATCTCGCAACAGGCCCTCGGCAACCTGCTGGCGGCTGCTGTATTCGTCTGCTCGAATCTGCAGCGAGGCCAGCGCGAAACGGCGGGCCGCTTGCTCGCGTTCGAGTCGTTCTTTCTGGACATCCAGGTCGGCTTTGACTGAATCAACGACACCCTGCCTGACCGAAACTTCCTTGACGAGCTCCACGGATTTCTCTTTCCAATTGGTATGCGTGGCATACACAACGATCGAGAAGCCCATGAACATCACGCTCATGATCATAATCAGGACGGTGAAGATCTTTCCAAGCAATGTCATCGCACTAGTTCCTCGCGTAAGTGCAGTGAGCCGAGCTGACGCAGTTGATGCGTCAGGCGGCCGGTATTCAACCTTCTGGACTGCAAACTCGACAGGCTCCACCCGGCATGAGGGCGGAACAAATCGCGACAATCGAAGGCGAAAAATGCCGTTTCCTGGGTTAGAAGACAGCTTACTTCTATCATCGAATTCGGTAAGCCAAGGCCGTCTGAACCAGTATAGTTAGGACAAATTCGCGATGTCAATGAATTCTACGTAACGTGTTCCGATCGCGGAAAATAGGCAAATCAGGACGGCCTTGTGGCTACTCCGCTTGACGCTTCTGATCGAGCCCAATTTCACGCCGTCGAGAGCCCATGATGGCCAGGAACAAACAGGCCAGCAGACACGGAAATGCGAACAAATCGCCCCATTTCCGGTAAAAACTGTTATCGACGGTCGCCTGGACACTTGTTACCAGGATCTCCTCGTGGCGCCGCGTGGCCAGCTGCTGGATAGTTCCATTTCGGTCAATCACGGCGGACAAACCTGTATTGGCGGCGACTAGCATGGGAATTCGCAATTCCACTGCCCGGAAAACACTGCATGCCAGGTGTAAGTCGAGAATACCCGAGCCCCGGAACCAGCCGTCGTTGCTGATATTGATGATTGCGTGCGGTGGAGTCCCTTGCTGGCCAAGTTGCTTCAGCTGGTTGCGAGTGAAGTGTGGCACGATGCTCTCAAAGCAGATGCTTGGACAGAGTCGAACTCCTTTGACCGTGAACAGCGACGGGCCCTGACCGCGAGAGACGGCATAGGGCATCGGCGTCAAGCTGTAGAGCCAGGGGAAGATGCCACCCAGCGGTATGTACTCGCCGAACATCACCAGGTGCTGCTTGAAATAGCGCTGCCTGACCTGTCCATCCGCATCGATCAAGAGCCCCGCGTTGTAACGCGTTGTCCGCGGCGTATCGACTTTTTGTACATCGGTCCCCAACAAGAACTGGACTCCCGGCTGGTCGCGGCCAGGGCCGTTGATGGTGCCTGCCAGGTCGTCGACGGCGGCCTGAAAGTAGAGCTGGTAAGCTGCCACTCGTTCGACGAATTCAGCTTTGTCAATCGCCAGCTCAGCCGGCACCACCGGGTCTCCCTGGTGGATCACCTCGGGGCCGAAGGGAAACATCGACTCGGGCCAGACGATCAAGTCCAGCTCGGGATACTGCTGGCGTGCTTCGATAGAGAGTCGTCGGTAGTCCTCGTGCATGCGCCGCGACTGGTTGTCGTCTCCCGCGTAGGTCGTATCGATTGCAGCCTGGAGCAGCGCGATCTGGCAACTGTCGCCGTCATCGTGACTGGAGCTATCGCGGCTTGCCAGGGCACCGTACCCCCACATCAGGGCGACAGTCAGGATCGCGGTTGCCCAGCCCCGCAGGATCTGCTGCCTGCTATGGCTGCTCCTGCCGGGCGCGCAGTGGGCCTGGGCGAGAGCCGAATTGACCAGCACGATAAGGAAGCTGATACCGTAGGCGCCGGTCACATCTGCCAGCTGGATCAGGCCGCTGATTTTGACCTGGGTGTGCGCCAGCAGGCCCAGCGAAAAGCCACTCAGTGCATACCCCCGCGCCAGCTCCAGTCCTGTCCAGACCAGCGGAGCGGCCAGGACCAGCGGCCAACGGCAGCGGTGCAGGGCAACACGGGTCAGGCCGACAAACAACACCATGTAGACAGCCAGGTAACAGCTGAGAACGAGCCAGCCAAAGTAGATTGTCCAGTGCGCGTGTCGAACTCCCTCGACCAGCAGCAGCCAGTGGATTGTCCAGGCAAGCCAGATCGCCAGGTACCAGCGCCAGCGGCTAGCTGGCATCGTCGGCGAGAGTACCAACACCAACAGCGGGATCAAGGCGAACCAGGCCAGCGGCGCCAGACCAAGTGGTGGAAAGGCGAGCCAGAGCAGGCCACCACTGGTCAGCGATAGCAGGGATGGTTTAAACCACCAGCGATCCGTGGAGGCCGTTTCCATGGCCCACTCCAACTTATAGCCCGGGGACGGCAAAGGGGGGAGTTTCCAGCAACAACACCTGCAACTGGCTGCCCGCATCGTACTCGCATTCGCCGGCCGGAAAACAGGCCAGACAATTCGCTGCAGTCAGAGTTTTCTGGTCTGCTGATCCCAGCCAGTCAAGTGGCTGAACTTCAAGACCGTTACTGCCGAACTGGCAGTACGATGGATGATAGCTGGGGCGATCACCCCGCTGCAAAAATGAGTCTGTCAGCCGGGCCTCGGTGCGGACCAGCCCCGACGATCTGCGCCCCGCCAGCTGGTCGATCAAGGGTCGTACGAAGACCTCAAAACAGACCAGACTGCTGACCGGATTGCCTGGCAATCCGAACACATGGCAATTGCGTCCCTGCTCGTGACAGCGGCCATACCAGACCGGCTTGCCCGGCTTGATCTTGACGCGGTGGAAGACCTCCTGCACCTGCTGCCTGGCCAACGCCGCCGGCACCAGGTCCAGCACACCGGCACTCACTCCACCGGATAACAGCAGGATGTCGGCCGAGAGGCCAGTGGCAATCAGCTTGTCGAGCATGGCGTCGTCGTCACCACAGATTCCCAGCTGAAGAGGTTTCGCGCCGCAGCGTCGCAACTGGGCTTCGAGCAGCGGGCCATTACTGTTTCGAATCTGGCCGGCCGCAGGGACTTCGCTGGCCGCCACAAGTTCGTTGCCGGTCGGTAGGATGGCCACCTCGGGTGGCACAATCGCGGCGACTGGATCATGTCCAACTTCTGCCAGCAAGCCGATTTCGATGGGACGCAGTTGCCGTCCGGCTGAGAGGATAATCTGGCCCGCCTGCAGGCTGCTGCCCTGGGGCATCACATTGGCGCCCTCGGAGAGCGGCTGGCTATCAATCCGGACCTGTTCCACGCCAGCCTCTTCAACCAGCTGGGTTCGCTCAATCATGACTACCGCCTCGGTCCCCTCGGGGACGGGGGCACCGGTCATGATGCGGCTCGCTGTGCCGGCCTGGACTGGCAGGGTTGGCACCTGACCGGCAGTAACTTCTTCATTGACTGTCAGCACCACCGGGCCTGCGGCAAGGTCGAGCTGCTTGACGGCGTAGCCATCTACCATCGACTTGTCGTGAGGTGGCGAGTCAATATCGCTGGCAATGTCACTGGCCAGGACCAGGCCGAGTGCGTCTGCCAGTGGAACTGGCTGGCCCGCTGCTGCCGGGTTGTCGGCGAGTATCGCCTCGAGTGCTTGTTGAACGTCGAGCATCGTGGAATGATCCGTTGGTCGCGCCGGGGTCGAGGGTGGACAAACGCCGCCTGGCAGCGACCTACTGTTCCAGGAAACGTTGCAGAATCTGTGAACCGATTTCAGTCAGAAAACTCTCCGGGTGAAACTGCCAGCCTTCCAGTTGGTGTTCGCGGTGCCGGATTCCCATGATCTCGCGGCTACCGTCCGGCCCGTCAGCCCAGGCCGAAACGATGAACTCATCGCCAAGGCTCTCGGCTTCGATCACCAGGCTATGGTAGCGAGTTGCCACAAAGGGACTGGCGAGGCCGGCAAACAGCCCCTGCTGGTCATGGTGAATACTGTCGGTCTTGCCATGCATTAACTGTTTGGCCCTGACAATCTTTGCGCCGTGGGCCTGGCCAATGGCCTGGTGCCCCAGGCAGACACCCAGGATCGGCAGCCTGCCAGCCATCCTCTGGATGGCGGACACCGAGACGCCAGCCTCGCTGGGCGTACAGGGACCGGGGGAGACAATTAAATGCGAGGGATTGAGTTGCTCGAGTTGCTCTGCAGTCAGCTCATCATTGCGACGAACCTGGATATCCAGCGTGGAGTCAATTTCCCCTAAACGCTGAACCAGGTTGTAGGTAAATGAGTCGTAATTGTCGATCAGCAAGATCATCGGTGCTTACCCGCAGCAGAAACTGGTCAAACTACTTACCTACCTTTTTCACCACCGCTGGACAAGTCGTCGCGAGCCCTTTATCAAGGGAATACCGGCTACGATCTCGTCCCAACCAAGACACACCATCAACGGCGTGACCTCTGATGAGTACAACAACTGAATCCGCCGATCGTCTTCAACTCGATCCCTATCGTTCGCTCGAAGATACCGAACTGGCCGACCGGATTGAACGGGTACGCAGCCAGTTGGGGTCGAAACTGTCGATCCTCGGTCATCATTACCAGCAGGACGCAGTGATTGCTCATAGCGATTTGCGTGGTGACAGCTACCAGTTGAGCCAGCTGGCGTCCGACAACGACGATTGTCGCTGGATCGTTTTTTGTGGTGTGCACTTCATGGCGGAGACGGCCGATATTCTTGCCAATCGGCCGGAAAAACTTGAGCAGCGTAAAGGGCAACGCGTGCAGGTCGTGCTACCCGATCTGGCGGCCGGCTGCAGCATGGCTGATATGGCGGCGATCGACCAGGTCGAAGCTGCCTGGCAGGACCTGTCTGAGATCGTCGATACCGAACAGATTATCCCGGTCACGTATATTAACTCAGCAGCAAGCCTCAAGTCGTTTTGCGGGCGTCATGGCGGTATCGTCTGTACCTCAAGCAATGCCGCCGGTGTGATCCAATGGGCGTTTGAGCGAGGTCAGCGAGTCCTCTTTTTCCCTGACCAGCACCTGGGACGAAACACCGCCCTGGCGATGGGAATCAGCAACGATCAGATGCCGATCTGGGATCCCTTTGATGACGACCTCGGGGGCAATAGCCAGCAGCAGATCCAGCAGAGCAGGGTGATCCTCTGGAAAGGACACTGCAGCGTCCACCAGATGTTCCAGGCCGAACATGTCGATCGATACCGGCAGGAGTACCCCGGCATCAATATCCTGGTTCATCCAGAATGCCCGCAGGAAGTGAATGACCTGGCCGACATTTCTGGTTCTACCGGCAAGATCATCGAGACGATTCGTTCAGCAGAAGCGGGTAGCCAGTGGGCCATCGGCACGGAACTGCACCTCGTGAACCGACTGCGTGATGAACACCCTGAGCTGGGAATTCACTTCCTCTCGCCGGTCATCTGCATGTGTGCGACGATGTACCGGGTCGACCTGGCCCATCTCTGCTGGAGCCTGGAAAACCTGCTGGCCGGTACAACTGTGAATGTGATCGAGGTCGATGAAGAAACCAGCCGTTGGGCGTTGATTGCCCTGCAGCGAATGCTCTCGATCAAGAGCTAGTCGGCTTTATCGACAGCAGTCTCAGGGCCGCTGGCCATTACTACTCAGCATCTTTTGCCTTGCCGCGCGCGGCGGCCAGGATGTCGTCGACCGACATGCTGGCTTCCTCTTCGACAGCGTCGTCGACAGCTTCTTCTTCGACAGCTTCTTCTTCGACAGCTTCTTCTTCGACAGCTTCTTCTTCGACAGCTTCTTCTTCGACAGCTTCTTCGGCGGGCGGCTGGGCTGCTTCGACTTCTGTATCACCGGAGTCGCTGCGCGCGGCGGCCAGGATATCGTCGACCGACATGCTGGAGGCATCCACGGCCGAGGCGGTCTCGACAGCTTCTTCTTGGACGGCTTCTTCCTCGGCAGTTTCTTCTTCGACAGCGTCGTCGGCGGGCGGCTGGGCTGCTTCGACTTCTGTATCACCGGAGTCGCTGCGCGCGGCGGCCAGGATATCGTCGACCGACATGCTGGAGGCATCCACGGCCGCAGGGGCCTCGGTAGCTTCCTCTTCGACAGCGTCGTCGACAGCTTCTTCTTGGACGGCTTCTTCTTCGACAGCTTCTTCTTCGGCAGCGTCGTCGGCGGGCGGCTGGGCTGCTTCGACTTTTGTATCATCCGAGTCGCTGCGCGCGGCGGCCAGGATATCGTCGACTGACAGGCTGGAGGCATCGGCCGCAGCTGCTTCGGCCTCGACTGGTTCCTCTTCTGCTACCGCTGTTTCTTCGGCTGGCTCATCGTCATTGCTGCGTGCGGTGGCCAGGATATCGTCGACCGACAGGCTGGCGTCATCCCCGGCCGACTGATCAGCGGCGTTGGCTCCTGATTTACCGCGGTCCTTTTTCAGCTGCGATGGCTCTTTCGCCTTGGTTGCTGGTTTTTCTCGCTTTTCGCCGTCGTCCTCTGTCGGCTCATCGACCACCCGCAGGTAATCAACTTCGATATCATACCAGCCGATATTCTCGTGGCCGTCGAATTCAACCAGGGCCCTGCCATTCATATTGACTGTGCGAACAACTCCGGTCTGTCCGCTGAAGCGGTGCAATTCCGGCCGTTCTTCATCCACGACGACGAACTTGTCAGTGTACTCTTGCTTGAGGTGTTCAATGTGCTCAAAGACCATCGCGACTGGAGTCTCCTGGTGGCTGGTTGAGTGGATAGCTGGCGGTCTGTTGCAGGCCTCATTCTGGCTGCAGAGATCGAGTAATTCAAGCCGACGCCGTGGTCATTCGCAGGCTGCCAGGGTCAGCCGAGCAAGCTGTATTTCCAACGAAGTGTATCCGGGTATGTGGTCAATTGCTGGGTGGCGACGATCCGCAGCAGGCCTTTATTGAACTCCAGCAGATCGGACTCACCGCGCCCGGTGGACTCCAGCACAAGTTGGCATCGTCTTCCGGCGACCGTCAATTCCGCTCCCTGGTCAGGCGAGGAAATATTGACCTGTGCTGGGGTGCGATACTGGCTGCCGAGTTGGTCCGAGGGTTCAGCGATTCGACAGGCGACATCAAAGGTCAACCGCCGCTCGCTCGGTTCGTTTTCGATACTCACCGACCAGTGGCTCTGGCCGGCCATGCCGACCAGCAGGGCGACCTGTCGCCGGGCGCTGCGTGGTTCGATTGTCAGCTGCTGCAAGGCAGGGCTGGGTGGCCACTCCTGCTGATCATCGCCTTCGACCGATTCGAGCAGCCGAAATGACTGACGGCCGGCCACCCAATCGACGTGGTGAATGACGCGGTCCCCGGACCAGACAAGTGTGGCTCGCAGGCCGGTGTCATCGGGACCGATTGCCTCGATGTACTGTGTTTCTGTCATGGGTGGTTTCTCCAGTGCCGTGGCGCGGCTAGTCGTCGCCGCCTTGTTTGATACGCCAGGTCAGGAAGGACTCTAGAAACGGTTGAATATTGCCATCCAGGACCGAGTCGAAGTTGCCGACGCTCTGGCCGGTGCGTGCGTCCTTGACTCGTTGGTCCGGGTGTTTGAAATAGTTGCGGATCTGGGAGCCGAAGCCGACGCGGGCCTTGTCCTTGTACCGCTGAGCCTGTTCCGCCTCGCGTTTTTCATCTTCCAGCCGCGCCAGGCGGGCACGCAGCATTTTCCATGCGGAGGCGCGGTTCTTGTGCTGGCTTCGTTCGTTCTGGCATTGCACGACAATTCCGGACGGTCCATGGGTTAAACGCACGGCACTGTCAGTCTTGTTGACGTGTTGGCCACCTGCTCCGCTGGCACGGTAGGTGTCCTCTCGAACATCTTTCTCATCGACCTCGATTTCAACTGAGTCGTTCACGTCGGGTGAGACATCGACAGCGGCAAAGCTGGTCTGGCGTTTGCCCTCTGAGTTAAACGGGCTGATACGAACCAGTCGGTGGATGCCGGTTTCTCCCTTCAAGTAACCGTACGCCATCGGCCCCCGGATCGCGATCGTGGCATTGTTGATTCCGGCCACGTCATTGTCGCTGCGGTCCATCAAGGAGACATCATAGTCCCGCTTCTGGGCCCACTGAATGTACATCCTCAGCATCATCTCGGCCCAGTCGTTTGCATCGGTACCGCCATCGCGCGCGTTGATCGAGAGCAATGCTCCGGCCGCGTCATGCGGCCCATTCAGCAGCGACTTGAGTTCCAGTTCATCAACCAGCTTTTCGAGGCGGACGATTTCCGCTTCCACTTCGTCAGCGATCCCTTCCTCGTCGGCCGCCATCTCAACGAGTGCCTCGAGGTCCTCGTTGGACCGAACCAGGTCTACCAGTGGGTCCACGACGAGCTTGAGTCCCTTAAGTTGGTCGATCGTCTGGCGCGCAGCCTCCTGGTCATTCCAGAAATCTGGCTGCCCCATACGTCGATCAATCTGCTCGATTTGCTGCTGCTTGGCAGACAGGTCAAAGACTGTCTCCCAGCCCGTCGACTTTTTGCCGAAGGATGTCTGCCCGGGCAACAAGGTCGGCATCCATGGTCTAACTCCACATACTACTGGCTCGACTAATGACAGCCATACTGCTGCTGTCGGAATCGCTAACTATAGCGTGAATCGTCAGGAAAAGGAATGTTGGTCCGTCCTGCGGACTCGGGCTCCAGCCTGTAACCTATATGCTGTAGCCTCTACTCCCCCCTCACCTGTCACTCCTGGTCGGTAACTCCGATGGCACGAATTGTCCTGGCAATGTCCGGCGGCGTTGATAGCAGCGTCGCTGCGCACCTGCTGCTCGAGCAGGGGCACGAGCCAATCGGTGTTTTCATGCGGCATGGGGAGGAATCGGTCGAATCCTGTGACGTCGACGACGGTTCTCCGCTGCTGCCGCTGCTGCAGGGTAGGGCGGATCACAAGCAGGGGTGCTGCAGTGCCAGTGATGCTGCCGATGCCAGGCGAGTCGCCGGAGAGCTTGGTATTCCTTTCTATGCACTCAACTTGCAGAGCGATTTTCGCCAGATTGTCGATTATTTCGTCGACGAATACTCCCGAGGCCGCACGCCCAATCCCTGCGTGATGTGCAATAACTGGATCAAGTTCGGCCGACTGTTTGATTATGCAGACAGTGTTGGGGCAGAGTTCGTGGCCACAGGACATTATGCCCAGCTACTGGAGAACGAGACATCTGAGCCCGAGTTGCGACGGGGTGTCGATCAAACCAAAGACCAGTCGTACGTGCTGTTCGGTATTCAACGGCATCTTCTGAAGCGCATTATGCTGCCAGTTGGTGGGTACCAGAAGCAGGAGATTCGTGCGCTTGCCAGCCAACTTGATATGCGCATTGCTGACAAACGCGATAGCCAGGAGATCTGCTTTGTCAGCAGTGGACATCATGCTGAGTTTGTTCGCCAGCGACGTGGCGGCGAGGGCATGCAGGGCGAGATTGTGACCACCGCAGGTGATGTGGTGGGGAATCACGATGGGATCGAACGGTACACTGTAGGCCAGCGGCGTGGCCTCGGTGTGGCCCTCGGTGAGCCCAGGTTCGTGGTTCGTATTGAAAGCGAATCCAAGCGAGTGGTGATTGGCAGCCATGATGAGCTGGCGCGACATCAGCTGCAGGCCGACCGGCTGAACTGGCTGACAGATCCCCCGGCGGGTAAATTCGCCTGCCTGGCTCAGATCCGTTACAACAGTCGTCCCCAGTCGGCAGAGGCAGAAGTGCTCGACAATGGCCAGCTGCAGGTGATACTTGAGTCAGCAGGTTTTGGCGTTGCCCCGGGCCAGGCCGTGGTACTCTACCAAGACCAACGGGTTCTCGGTGGCGGCTGGATATTGTAGGAATGAAGCAGACCAGCCCCTTCCCAGGCCGGCTCTCGCCATAGCAGGCAATCGACAATGACCCAAAGACTATATATCGAAACCGTGGGCTGCCAGATGAACGTGCTGGACAGCGAGATGGTGGTTGCCAGCTTGCGCCGCCAGGGCTATGAACTGACGCCCGACGTCAAACAGGCTGACACGATCCTGTTCAACACCTGCAGCGTTCGCCAGCATGCCGAGGACAAGATCTACAGTGCACTGGGAAAGCTACGGAGCTGGAAAGAAGAGCACCCGGAGAAGATCATCGGCGTGCTGGGTTGTATGGCCCAGAAGGATCAGCAACTGGTTTTCCAGCGGGCTCCCTATGTCGACCTGATCGTGGGCCCCGGCCAGCTGCACCAGGTGCCCGACTTGATCGAGCAAGCTCGCCAGGGAGCCGGGCAGCTGACAGCGGTTAGCAGGGATCGTACCGATGGTTCGTTGCAGGAAGTCAAACGCAGCCACGAGTCATTCGATCCGCTGCGTGACCCCAGCATGCGACCGACGCCGTTCCAGGCCTACCTCAGGATCCAGATTGGCTGCGACAAGTTTTGCAGCTATTGCGTTGTTCCCATGACACGTGGTCCGGAACAGGGCAGGCCGCCGCAGCAGATCATCCAGGAAGCCGAGTTGCTGGCTGAGCAGGGCTGTATCGAGATTACCCTGCTGGGCCAGACCGTCAACAGTTACCGTTTCCAGCAGGACGACCGCGAGTGGCGACTGGCTGACTTGCTGGAAGAGCTGCACGAACTGGATGGCATTCGCCGGATCAAGTTCGTCACCAATTATCCCCGCGACATGGACGCTCGCCTGCTCGAGACGGTGCGAGACCTGCCCAAGTGTTCGCACTATCTGCATGTGCCGCTGCAGAGCGGTTCAGACGATGTCCTGACCCGCATGCGGCGCGGTTACACGGTGGACGATTACCGCCGCATGATGGACCGCATCCATTCGATCATGCCCGAAGTAGCAGTGGCCAGCGATTTCATCGTTGGTTTCTGTGGTGAGACCGAGGAAGAATTCCAGTTGTCGGTTGAGGCGCTGCGGGAGTTCCGCTTCAAGAACAGCTTCATCTTCAAATACAGCGAGCGGGAGGGGACGCGGGCCATCAAGCAGATGCCGGACGACGTTCCCCATGAAGTCAAGAAACGTCGCAATAACGAACTGCTGGCCGTCCAGAATGAGATTTGTGAGGAGTTGAATCAGCCATTTCTGGGCAGCACCGTGGAAGTGCTTGTTGAGGGACCGAGCAAGAAGTCGGTGCGGATGGGCGAGCAGGGTGACGTCAGGCAGCTGAGCGGTCGTACCCCCTGTGACCGGATCGTCGTTTTCCAGGGAAACCGTCGGCAGATCGGCCAGATTCTTCCGGTCAGGATCTTCGACATGACACCCTACACGTTGGTTGGAGACGTGGTCACCCAGGATAGTGGCCCGGAACTCTACTCGCTGGGTGTCTCCTAGTCGGCAGCGGCAGTCAGCCAGTCTGGCAGATCGATTTCCACTGGCTGCCGACAGGCAGCCGAAGCCTCGGCCGCCTCCATCACGAGTACCGCGAGCGCTGCATCACTGGAGGGAACCACGTCGGGCTGACTGCCATCGCGCAGGCAGGCCACAAAATAACGCAGTTCCTCGGCCAGCAGGCCGACCAGCTGGCCGTGCTGAACCGGCCAGAAGGCCGTGTCGACTTGCTTCACCTGGTCCGCATTGTTGATCAACAAGCCCGTGTTGGCAGAGTCGATCGTGATGGCTCCCTCGGTACCGATGATCTGCATGCGGGCATCTATGACGCTGGGGACATTTTCTGGCAGGCACCAGATTGTCTCGACCACACCAATCGCCTCGGGGCCGTCAGCGTGCGGGGAAAATTCCAGCATGGCCCAGCCCAGGTCGGGATAAGCAAAATCATGACAGCGGATGTTGCGGGCAAAAACTCGCGAGGGGGCACGGCCGAGCATCCAGATCATCATGTCGGCGTCGTGGATGCCGTCACCCATCAGCGGCGAGATCTTGTCGCCACGGATATGTGGTTCTGCGAGGGGAAGATTGCGGCGCGCATGCATCGAGACGACCTCACCAATCCGCCCTTGCTGGATTGCCTCGCGGGCCAGCGAGTAGCGTGGATCGAAGCGACAGATATGGCCCACCATTAATGTGCCAGCAGCTGATTCGGCGGCAGCCAGGATGTCCCGGCATTGCTGGCTACTGGCTGCCATGGGTTTCTCCAGCAGGACGTGCTTGCCCGCAGCCAGTGCGGCCAGGGCCAGCTCGTGGTGCTGCTGCCAGTGCGTGACGATGCTGACGACGTCAATCTGGTCGTCGTCAAGCAGCAGCCGGTAATCTGTCTCGTGGCGAGCGATTCCCAGCTCAGCGGCCCGTTCGGCAAGCGGTCCGGCCTGGCGACTGCTGGCAGCAACCAGTTCCACGTCCGGCATCCCCTGCAGCGCGCGGGCATGGATCATGCCAAATCGACCGAGACCGAGGATCGCCCAGCGCAGCGGTTTCATGTTGTGCCCCGGGGCCGGCGGCCCATCGCCCTATTTCTGGCCGTGAATTCCATCGGGTTGAGGGATATCGTCGGTGATGATATCCCAGCTGGCACCCATCTCCCGCACCGCTCGGAAATCGCGAGCACGGTATGTGACGTCCAGGTGCGGCGTCTGGAGGATACCGCTATCGGACTGGCGAGCTTCCATGGCCGAGGCCAGCATGCCGGTTACCAGCAGCGTCCGCTCGACCGGGTAAGGTGCCCGTCCCCGCCTGAAGTGCTGCTGAATGGCATGCGAGAGCGCTTTGAAGAGGCAGCGATTTTGCCAGGGACCGACATTGTAGGCGGTTGCCAGCGGCTCACTGGATCCGGCCAGTCGGCAGGCGAAGTCCCAGCGGGTGGAATCTTCACCGACACGCAGGATGGTAGCCTTGAGTCCATCGTTATAGGTCAGCTGGATGGCATGCGGCTGAATTTCATCCTCGCCTTCGAGCTTCCCCAGGTCGGCTGGCAGCTTGCCCAGTTCGGCTGTCAGGGCAGCCTCGACAAGTTCCTCGGACCAGTTCCCCAGCCTGGCGTTCTGGCGGACCGCGTCGGCATCAAAAAACTGTACCTGCTGCACTCCGGTCTCGCCCCCCTGGCGGCTCTCGACCATCGATTGCAGAACCTCGAGGGCATGAAAGTCATAGGATTCGACCGGGCCGCCGTGAATCGAGATTGCTTCCTCGATCACCGCACCGCGAGGAATCTCCAACGCCGGTCGTCGTTCAGCGAGTGGTACGCTGCTGCCTGCCAGGAAGGGGATTTTTTCCCGCTGGCTGACATCGTACATCTCCTTGGCCCAGTCCCAGCGATAGGAGAGGTGCTTGTCATTGAATAGTGGAACCGACCGACCCGAGTCGATCATGACTGCGCTGATCTCATCAAAAAACCGCTTGCGCGGGTACATTGTCTGGCCCAGATCGGTCTTGGGATAGTTGCCATGTTCGCCGATCGATAGCACCGCATCGACAGCCAGTTGACTGCCACCGAGGCAGACAGCTTCTGCAATCGTTGGATAGACCGGAATGCCGTAAGCGGATGAAACGGCGTCGGTCATATCTCCCGAGGGGGTTTGGTCCCGGTAGATGGAGACAATATCGACGCCAGGGTCGGTCATCTGGCCGTTGAAGAGGTAGGGCTGGAGGAAGTTCTCGAGCAGGACATGGGCGTGGGACCTGTGGGTGAAGCTCGTGTAAATTGCGGCCACCCTGGGGCGCCGCCGCTGCCGAATTAGACCGGCAGAAAGAGGTGCTGCAGCCAGGGCCAGCGCGCCGGCCGTCAGAAAACTACGTCGCTTGATGGAATTCATAGTGAACATATTGGTGGGGGTGAGGGGTGTGTGCAGGGAGTCAGTTCTTCTTACGGTTTTCCCAGGTTTCGCGCAAGTCGTCGGAATAGGGTTTGCGAATCCCCTCATCCTCAAGGATCTGGTCGGTGGCGGCAAACATCTCCTCCCGCGGCAGCACGAGGTTCTCGTAGGAACCGTGAAATTCAATGATCAGGAATTCCCCTTCTGAGTCGCGGATTGTCTCGACCAGGTGAGTCAGGTTCTTGATGTCGACCTCGTTGATGCGGCGGATGGCGGCGAACGATTGCTGGTCGTAGCCCTCCACGAGTGGATGAGGAAACATTCGTAATGAGAGGATCACCAGTTCTTCGCCAGCAAAGGCGGGCTGGTCGAACTGTCGCAACAGGATCGGGTTCTTGCGTGCCCGCAGTGCCAGCTGGTTGTTGGGATTCAGTCGACTCACCAGGTCCTGCGAGCCGGTGGTAAAGATCAGCGGGCCGAAGATGAAATAACGCGGGTAGCTACCCTTGAGGAAGGGGACCAGCACAGGCAGCTTCGTGGCCACCGGCACCTGTACCTGTTGCGACTCGCCTTCTCGCAGGATTGTCATTTTCAGCTGGTTCTCCTCAACCAGCTCGGTCAACAGGTAGCGGAAGGAGACGTTTAAATCTTCGTTGATGCGGACGTTTCCCTTGATATCCAGTTCATACTCGCCCACGTGAGTGATCACGTCCCAGGCCTGCAGCGGATAGTCATCGCTGCTGACGACAGGATCGCGGATCATCAAGCCGCCGGCGCCGGCAGCAAGTCCCAGCCGGGTCCTCAATGTGGGGTTTTCCACCGTCTGCAGGAAACCGAAAAACCGGGGCTTGCCCTCGTAGCTGCCATCGGCCACGTCCGCCAGGAACAGCTGGACTTCGCGGGCGGGGATGACATAGCCAATATTCTCGGCGCTGCGGATCGTGCTAAAGACGATACCGGCGATCTTGCCGTCACGGATGGCAGGTCCGCCGCTGTTACCCGGATTCAGGCCGGCGTCGACCTGGATCCGCAAGCCCATGGCGGCAAAATTGTAACGGGAGAACTCGACCCGCGAGATAATCCCCTCGGTGACCGACAGCTGCTCACCGCCGATCGGGTAACCATGGGCGCTGATCGTGTCCTTCGGTCTGGGCAACTCGCTATCGAGAACGAGTGGCGGACGCTCGGCGAAGAAATCGTCCTGTTCGACAGCCAGCAGGGCCAGGTCCATTTCGGGCGAGAATGCCAGCACGCGAGCTGGAACGCGTTCGCTGCTCTGGTAACCCTGCACGAGGATGCGGGTGGCATAATCGACCACGTGGGCATTGGTTAGAATCCTCTGCCCCGTAATTACAACGCCGGAACCCGATATCTGCTTCGGCTCGCCACGCGCCCAGGGCTGGGCAAAGTCCGGCGGTCGGCTGGTGACATGGATCTTGACTACCGCCTGGCTGACAGGGTCCTGCGCCGACGTCGCTGCAGCAGGCAGCAGTCCCAGCAGGGAAACCAGCAGAAGCATATTCTTCATTGCCAGGTGCTCATTCAACGGGATTCGAACCGGTACCAGCGGGCACACTTGTCATCTTAACCTCTGGCCCGCCATGGACAAACCAGCCGGCGGATTGTCGGCGGAGATCAATAGAAGTAGTACATCATGAACATCGCTGTGGCGGCCAGCAGGCCAGCCATCGTACGCTCGTCATTCAGGAGCTGGCGACCGATGCCCTGCTGCTGGGCCGTGCCCGCGTTCCCTTTCCGGCTCAGGATCACTCGCAGATAGGCTGCCAGTGTCGAGGCTGCCGCCAGCAGGGCGGCGACCGTCTGGTCCAGCTGGCCCTGGTACATGTACCAGCCGAGCGTTGCGTAGACCAGCACCGAGGCCAGGATCGTGAGGCCCAGGAACCTGAGGTAATCGGGGGCATGTCCTCCCAGGTCTGTCCAGGTGATGCGGGATTTCTGCGGGTCGGGTGGATGCAGCTGGCTGACTGCCACGAACACGATCCCCGAGAGCAGGATCACGAGCAGGACGCGGTGAAAGAAGTTCAGCCGGGGACCGAAGTGCCGCATCAGCGGGGTGATCTGTGGGCGGACCTGTTTATCGAGGTGCTGTTCCAGGTCGGCCAATTTCATGCCCTGCAACTGTGGGGGAATGTTCTTGATATTCATCTGCTGAACCTTCGCCTCCAGCTGGCTGTTTTCCGTCATCGCCAGATCGTAAGCCCCGCGCGGCATGTCCGAGTTGTAGAGTGGGGGAACCACGAGCGAAAAGACGATGCCGGCCAGAATCGTCACAAAGGCAGCCAGCTGTGTCCCCCGTTTCCAGAAGATTCCCAGCAGGAAAGTGACCAGCAGACCAGGCGTCAGGATATTGGAATAGTCCGCGATCGTGAGGAAGAAGTTCTTTTCCGAGTTCGGATTGATCACCAGAATCGCAATTGCCGAAGCAGCAATCATCAGGACCACGATCACGATCTGGCCGATGCGAATCATCTCGCGATCGGTCGCCTGGTGGCGAAAATATCGCTTGTAGACGTCGACCGTGATGATCGTCGCAGCGGAATTCATCATCGAGTCAATCGACGAGAGGATGGCCCCGATCAGCCCGGCAGCAATCAAGCCGACAAGTCCCAGTCCAATCGGCTTGATCAACTTGTTGATCAAAATCGGGAAGGCGGTGTCGGGGTCAATCTGCAGACCCTGGAAGTCGCTCGAGGTTTCAAACAGGTAGAAGGCTGCAACGCCGGTGGCGATCGCAAAGAAGGGGATTAACAACTTGAGAAAACCAGCGGCGATGATACCGGTGCGAGCTTCCTTGTCACTTGTTGCCGCCAGTGCCCGCTGGACGATGAACTGGTTGGTACCCCAGTAGAAACAGTGCATGAACATCAGCCCGGTCAGCACACCGGACCAGGGAAGATCCGGGTGGTTGCTTGGCAGGTAGAGGTTCATCTTGGAACTGGCAGCAGCCTGGTCCAGTGCCATCATCGCCCCCCAGCCACCAATTGCATGGAAAGTGGCGAAGGCGACCCCGATGCCGGCCAGCAGCATTAATACCGACTGGATGACATCCGTATAAACAACCGCCTTGAGACCTCCCAACACGGTGTAGCTGGCAGCAATCACCCCGAGGGCAATCACGAACCAGATATAGTAGGTCATGTTGACCTTCCGCTTGGTCTTGGCAGGCCGGGCCAGCTCGGCCAGCGTGCTCTCCGCTTTCCTGTCGGCTGGGGCATCTAATGCCGCTGCGGTTAGCGGAACCGCCGCACGCTCCGACTCCACACTCGTCACCACCTCCTCAGTGACAATGGCGTTGCCTCCCATCAGTTCACAGATCGTGCGGGAACCGATGTAAAGAGCTGGCACCATTTGTACGAAGGCCATCAGGACGACCATGATCACCGCGTACATCAGCCGGCTGCGGTGGTCGAACCGTTTCTCCAGGAACTCCGAAAGCGTGTAGATCTTCAGCTTGCGGTAGACCGGCAGGAAGCCATAGCACATCAATAGCAGGCCGGCGATCGCTCCCAGCTCGAAGTGGCTCTGGGCAAAACCGATGCTGAAGCCGATCCCCAGCATGCCAACCATGTGGTTGGCACTCACGTTGCTGCCAAAAATCGATCCCGCCACTCCAAACCAGCGGATGCTGCGACCAGCCAGGAAGTAATCTTCTGACGACTTGTCCTCACGGCCAGCCCACAGGCCGATCAGCATGACCCCGATCAAGGTGCCAAAGAAGATGATGTAATCGAGGAGTCCAAGCTGGATTGTCATGGCTGTTCAACAAGTTCACGAAGTCGTTTGATGCCTAGCTCAAGTAGCTCGGCCGGATCCTGCTGCCAGAGCTGCCGGTTAAACAGCTCCAGGCTAATATAGCCCTGGTAGCCAATGGCCCGCAGCATGGCGATTTCCGCTGCCAGGTCAATTGGCCCATCGCCAATCATAACCCGATCCGGATCGGTCTGCTGACCGGCCGGAATCCCGAGGGCTGCATCATCAATATGGTAATGGCTGATTCGCTCCGCGGGGATCTGGCCCAGCAATTCCAGGCGAGAACCACTGTTCCAGCTATGGAATGCGTCGGCGATCAGCGTCGCCCCCTCGTCGGCGGTCGCCTCCACGATCGACACCGCCTGGTCGAGCGTCGATACCGAGCCGAAGAAACTGATGTACTCAAATGTCGGTCGCACACCGAGCGGCCGACCCAGCTGGAGCAGATCCTTGTATCGTTCGACCAGCTGGGATTGTGGACAGGGTTGTCGTGGCGGTGTCGCCACCACGAAAGGGCAGCCAAGTCGAGCGGCCAGCTCCATCCGGCGACCAGCCTCCGCCAGCATCAGCGGGTACTCCAGATCAGAAGCCTCACCCCACTGCCGAAGTGCAATCATCGATGGCACCACCAGGCCATGATCGGCCAGCGCCTTTTCAACATCTGAAACTTCTCCCCCTTGCCCGACATGCTGGTAGATGTCGTTAATCCATAACTCGATCGCCTCGAATCCGGCCTCCGCGGCCAAGCGGATCTTTTCCAGCAGCGGTTGAGGTTGAATCGTGCTGGTGTTGAGACAGAGTCGGAAAGTCACGGAGCGTGTAATTTCTGGCGAATGAGGTGGTTGGCGATCGTCGACCTGATCGAATAGCGTACCAGCATGAAACAGAAACCGAATCGGCGGGGATCTGTGTGGCAGCTTAGTTTTAGCACAGCCTGGCTGGGGCTGCAGTCCAGCTTGGAGCCGGTTCGGTCGTAGCTGGAGGTATCTGCTTACCTTTGCCAGCTCCATCCGTCGCGCAGCTCGTCGTTGACCACGGCACCCTCGGGCCATTCGCCGCTGCAGAGCTTGATGATGCACTCGGCTGCTTCCACGCCCATACCCTCGGATGACTTTTCATCGGTGCCTGCCTTGTGTGGGCTGACGACAACATTGTCCATCTGAAACAGTGGATTGTCTGCCGAGGTCGGCTCAACCTCGAACACATCCAGGCCGGCCGCGTGAATTGTGCCGTTCCGAAGAGCTTCAACCAGGTCCGCTTCCACCACCACGCCACCGCGAGCGGTATTCAGCAGGATGGCTCGTGGTTTCATCGCGGTAAAAGCATCGCCGTTCATCATGCCACGGGTTTCATCGTTCAAGGGGCAGTGAATACTGACAATGTCACTTCGCTGCAGCAGCTGTTCAAAGTCGACAAGCTCGATGCCATGTTGATCCACAAAGTCCTGCTGGGGGAACTTCTCACAAGCCAGTACCTGCATGCCGAGCGCCTGGGCTCGCACCGCCGTGCTGCGTCCAATCCGACCGAGTCCAATGATGCCGAAAGTCTGGCCTCGAATTGGCAGCAACAGGTCGGTTGGCCATTCACCGGCACGAACCGCTCGATCGTTGACAACGATCCGCTTGGTAACTCCAAATAGCAGGGCCAGTGTCAACTCGGCGACCGACTCATGGTTTGTTGTCGGAGTTACCGTGACGGCAATCTTTGCGGCGCTGGCAGCTGCCACGTCAACTCGATCAAAGCCGACTCCGGCGCGGGCGATTACCTTGAGCTGCGGAAGCGCCTCGATCACCTGGGGTGTGTAATACTCGCCGCCGGCAATTGTGGCGTCGACGCCGGCCATTTGAGCGATCGTGGCCTCGTCTCCCAGCAAACCACGGGTAAATGTTCGGTCATCCGGGTAGCGAATCTCAAATCCGGCCTGCTGGAACAGCTCGACATAGGGGGCCGTTGTCTGGTAGTACGCTTCCGGGCAGATCAGGACCGTGGGCATGGCAATATCAGTCTCTCGAGAGGTCTTTGGTTTCTTGTTTCTGCTGTTTGGTCTGCGATTGAAGGTTAGAGGTTAACCCATTCTGCCTGACCCGTGAATTGGGTGGTCAGGGAGTTCACTTCACAACCACACCTGATTCGTCGGCCAGCGAGAGCGGCTCACCGGCTGATGCTCCCAGCCGGTTGCCTGTCAGCTGGTTGCCCGATCCTGGGCCGGAGAATCGTATCAGGTGCCTGGCAAGGGCGGGGCTACGTCGGTCGCTGATCAGGCAGTCGGCGATCGAGATGTCGCTGCTGTCCGCCACATCGATTCCCATCGGCACGCCGTCGAGGAAGTGACAGCCGCTGACCGAGATCCGCTGGCAGCGCTGCAATTCCAGCAGCGACGCTCCGGAGGCCTGGCCAGTTTCGGCGTCATCGAGCCACTGGCAACCGTTGAGGATACAGTCACTGGAATCGACCAGCTTGACTCCCACCCCAAGCCGTGAAGTATGGGTGCGAAAGTGGTTATGGCCGATTGTGATCAATTCGCAGTCTTCCAGCAGGATGTTACGGTTCTTGCAGGTGCAGATATTGTTGCCACTGATTACCACCCCACGGCAGCCGATCAGGTGCAGGTTGTTTTCCTGGTTGGTGATCATGTTGCCGCTGATCGTCCAGAGTCCCGGTCGCAAGCCCTGTTGCTGGTCATCGCGAATCAGAATGTTGGCGCCACCCGCGGATGGTGTCGCCTGGATCGTGTTCGAGCAGACGGTGACCTCGTTCACGCTGGCACCTTCTGCCGTTGTATCGACATAGATCTCGGCGGTTGGTTCCGGGTCGGTGTCATGCTCGGCGTGGTTGTTGTACTCGATATCGTTCCCGGTGATCTGCAGGTTGCGGACCTCACTTCGTTCCAGCCGAATCCCCCCCAGCCGGTTGTAGCTGATGTGGTTGCCGGTGATGTTTACCTGATGCAGGTTGACGGCATCAAAGAAGATGCCGACGCCGGTATTAAAGTAGATATGGCAATCGTGGATCAGCACGTTCCGGTTGCGTTTGTGCAGGCGGATGCCGTGCCGCACTCCGTGGACCAGCAGGTGGCTCAGTACGGGCTGCAATGTGCCGACCAGTTCGATGCCATCTGCCTCAGCATGGGCTCCGGTAATTTCCAGGTTACTGAGAGTCGGCATGCGTTCAGTCAGTCGCACCTGGTCGCTACGAGTCGTGGGATCGCCGGTGCCGGGATGGTTGCCAATCAGCCGCAAGGCGGGTCCTGGAGCGGTCATCACGATCCTGGCGGTGCCACCACTTCCTTCCACCGAGAGCGGGCCAGCCGTGGCGAGATCGAGTTCGATTGTCTTGCTGATTCGATACTCCCCGGGCGGGATACGAATTCGCCCGTCGCCCTCGGCGATGGCATGTTCGAGGGCAGCGGTGTCATCGGACTTACCATCTCCCTGGGCTCCAAAAGCGCGAATGTTACTCATCTCGGGTCCTCTGCAGGGGGTTGGTTCTGGTGGCCAGGCGGTCCGCAGCGGGGCCCCTGGATCATGCCAGTTCGTCAAGCTGGTCGAGCAGGCCGTCCAGTTCGTCAGCCGGGGCGCTGGGCTTGTTGGCCTGTCTTTTTTCCAGCGGTGCATCGTCGTTGCTGACTGGGCTGCGGCCTGCCAGCACCAGTTGCTCGTCACGTTCACGGGCAGCCTCGTCAGCAGCGTCTGGTTTGCCGAACAGCAGTGAGAGGTCGATCTTGAGTCCTCCCAGGTCGACCTGGGCGCCGGCGATGGCTGGCGACTTGTGCTGCGGAAAGACAATCGCGTTCTCGGGACAGACGCGGCTGCAGGCGGGACAACCCTTGCGGCAGTTGTCGGGCTGTTCGACCAGGATCGTCTCGGCGCGATCGACGCCATACACACCGAACAGGCAGAAATCGATGCACTCCATGCAGTTCGTACAGCGGCTGAAGTCGATCACCGGGTACCAGCGCCGGGCGGCATCGGTTTCCAGTGTTGGCACGGCCGCAGCGGCCTGCTGGTTAACCGGTTGCTGGAAGCGAGCCAGTTGTTCCGGATCGGGATTTCCCTGGATCCACTTATTCAGCACCAGCTGGGCGATCCGCCTGGCTTCCTCAACAAAGTCGTCGGCCTGCTCGCTGGCCTTCATGTTGAGGCAGAAGATCTCGCGATCAGGTAGCGGTCGATCGTCGATCACCCGGTAGATTTCCTCCTCTGGCTGGTCCTCGTCCTCGTCCTGCTCGTCCTCATCGTCATTCTCGATTTCCAGTTCGATCTCGCCGACCTGGCCGTGAATACCGTTGCGATCGAGAATCCAGTGTGCGCCGCGAGAGTAGAACCAGGAGATGACCAGCATCTCTTTGTCCACCTCGCCCATGGCAGTCAGCGCGGGGCCGGCGGGGGAGAGGTCGTAGAGGTTGGCGACCAGCGTCAGGTCGAAGGCGGGGTCTGCCGAGAGTTGTTCAACGAGCTGTTGCTCCAGCTCACGCTTGAGCGGGTTGTTACTCTGTCCCGTGGAGATAAAGACTGGCAGTCCCATGTGCTGTTTTGTGCTGAAGTCGCGAGTAGCGCGGGCTAGCCGAGCTGGCCCTTGATCGTGCGCTGCGTGACCTTCCAGACTTCCTCCAGGTGGTCGAGGTAATTCTCGGCTGTCATCAAATCGGCAGTCGTATTGTCGTCAACCGGACGTATCTCAAACAACCACCCCTGGCCGTATTTGTCGAGGTTGATTCCGGAGGGATCCGACAGCAACTGCTGATTAAACTCAGTCAACTCGCCAGAGATCGGTGCATACAGCGAGCTTTCAGCCTTCTTGCTTTCGATCGAGCCGATTTCCTGTTGCTGTTGAACCGGCACACCGGCATCGAAATTCCAGTCGAGGAAGTAGACATCCTGCAGCAGCCGGACGGCGTAGGCGGTGAAGCCGAATCTCCAGCTGTCGTCACCCCTGTGAGCCCACATGTGGTTGGCTGCATAATGGAATGTGCGAGGAAACTCCGCAGGGAATTCTCCCATCTCGAAAACGAGCACGTCGCTCATGTATAGCGGATTCCCTGGAAGTCCGGTTCGAAGAAAGCAGGGAGCAGGCCGTCTGCCTGCAGCAGGCCCTGCCGTGTCAGCTGAATCCGATCGCTCTCAAAGGTCAACATGCCATCCTGCTGATGTTGTTGCCAGACAGAGTGCCACTCGGTGAGGATGTCGAGTTGGAACTTGTCCTGGAAATAGGCGGGATCCAGATAGCCGCGTTTCAGCTGCAGAATCATCTCACGAATCAACAGCTGTCGCTGGCTGGGCTTAAAGCCGCGGTCCAGCGGCAACCGATCGTGTTCCAGCAGCGAGCCAACGTAGTCATCCCACTGGGCAAGATTCTGATAGTGGACCCCGGAGACGTGCCCGAAGCTGGCGATTCCGGTCGCCAGCAGGTCTGAACCCATCCAGAGGTTGTCACGATAGCTGAAACTGACCCGCTCGGGATGCTTGACCATCGTGTAGGCGCTGGAGACGTGATAGCCGGCCTGTTCCAATTGAGCGAAGGCTTCATCAACCCAGCGTCGCTTGGTGGGCCAGTCGGCTACCGGAGTTGCAATCCGTTCTCCCAGGATGTCCTGCGAATAGACCGTGTTGTAGGGCAACTCCATCTGGTAAATCGTCACGCTCTCCGGTGCCAGCTCAATTGTGCGGCGGATATTGTCCTGCCAGTTGTCATCGCTTTCCCCGACCATGCCCGAGATCAGGTCGATGTTGACGTTGTCAAAGTCAGCCGCCTCGATCCACTCCCAGCACTTGTAGACCTCGGGGGAGAGGTGCGCCCGACCGTTCTCCTCCAGCACGGCATCGCTGAAATTCTCTACGCCCAGACTGAGGCGAGTAATACCGAGTTCCTTGAGGGTCTGGATCTTGGGCTCTGACAGTGTGCCCGGCTCGCATTCAAAGGTGACTTCCTCGGCCTCGTCCCAGTTGATGTTTGCCCGCAGGCGATCGACCAGGCTGGTCAACTGACGGGGGCTGAGGAAGGAGGGAGTGCCACCGCCGAAGTAGACGAAGCGGAAGGGGCGGTCGCCCATCACCGGCAGTTTGCTCACCAGCTCGATCTCACGTGAGAGAGCCGACACATACTGTTCAATATCGCCCGCGGTGTTTTCGGTGAAGACCTTGAAATAGCAGAACTTGCAGCGTTTGCGGCAGAAAGGGATGTGCAGGTAGAGTCCCAGCGGCACATCGGCCGGCGGCGACTGGAGTACCTGCCGGGCATCCTCCAAGCCCCCCTCGTTCCAGGCAGAATAGGGCGGATAGTTGGAGATGAAGTAACTACCGACTTCGGTCTTGATCGAGTCGCTGGTCATAGTGATTCAGGATTCCGAATGGTTGACGGGAGCCGTCTATTCCTTCTTCTCGCCAAAACAGTAGACCGTGCCCTCGTCGCTGGCAAGCACCATGCGACCGGAGGCGATAGCCGGGGAACCGACGAAACCATCGCCCGTTTCATATTCCCAGCCAGGTGTGCCATCCTTCAGGCTCAGTCCGTAAATACGACCGTCCGATCCACCTACAAAGACCCGGTCGCCAACGACCACCGGCGAGGCATCAATGCCTCCCCGGGTGGTGTGCTGCCAGCTGAGCTTGCCGTCTGAAGGGTTGATCGCCTGGACCCGCTTGTTGCGCCCACCGACGATAATCAAGTCAGTCGTGACTGCAGCACTGCTGCGGAAGGCAAGTGGCGAGTCGGGGTCAGAATATCGCCAGACGACTTCCGCCTTGCGCCAGTCGATGGCAAAAAAGACGCCCCCCTCGGTGCCGAAGTAGACCCGGTCGCCCATCACGGCAGGGGTCACGCCGGTCGGCCCGTCCAGCTCAACCTCGGCAACTCGCTCTCCCTTGTCGAGGTTGATAATGTGCAGCTTGCCGTCGCAGCCCGCCAGGAAACAGCGGTTTGCCACAATCGTCGGACTGCAGCGAATCTGGTCGGCAATACTGTGCTTCCAGACCAGGCTGCCATCGGAGATCTTCAGACAGTAGAGCGTGGCATCCTGGGAACCGACCAGCACCATGTCCTTGTAAAAGTTGGCGCTGGAGGCGATCTCTGCCTGAGTCTCGAAGACCCAGGCCTTCTTGCCCGTCTTGGCGTCGACACAAAAGAAGCGACCATCGTAGTCCCCCACAAAGATCCGCTCCTGGTGATAGGCGGGTGAAGCGATAAAGCCGCTGTCGATCTTGTACTCCCAGATCTTATGGCCATTCTCCAGCTTGAGTGCGAACAGTGAGCCGTCGAGGTCACCGATGTAGACCACCCCGGCCACCACGGCCGGCGTGGCTTCGAAAGCACCTTCCTTGACCTTGTACTCCCAGAGCAGCTTGGGTGCCTTGGGAAGACTGCTGCTGGCAACTCCCTGGGCCAGTCTGTTGCCACGAAACAGCGGCCAGTCATTCGCTGGTTTGTCAGCAGTCGGTTTTTTGTCAGCCCTCTTTGCGGCCGCCGGTTTATTAGCCGCCGGTTTAGTGGCCGCCGGTTCATTGGCCGCGAGCAGGGTGGAGGCCTGCTTGTCGTCCTGGCTGGCTGCTTGACCCAGTAGCACCAGGATCAGCAGGCAGCAGGCGAGTTGCAATGGTCGGCAAGCGAGCAGGTTTCGCATGGTATTGCTGGCAGGCGGGCTGGAAGGCAGGCAGAAGTAACTAGAAGGCCAGTTCGTAAAGTTCACGCAGCTGGTCTACTGTTACTTTACGAGGGTTGAATTGGACTGTCCACTGCTTGTCTGCTTCGACCGCCAGCTCACCCAATCGTTGCTGCTCGACCCCACAGTCACTCAGCTTTCTTTGCAAGCCTGCCTGCTCGATCAGCTGCTCGACAAATGCCGCCAAAGCCTCTTCATCTCCTGCTGGCAGGCGGCTGTCGACCGCCGATGTCGCTTGCAGTAATTCCTGGTACTGAGCTCGACACTCGAAACCGTTAAAGCGGATCACGTGGGGCAACATCAGTGCCACCGCCTGGCCGTGCACGATCCCGTACTCGGCAGTCAGCGGGTTTGCCAGTGAGTGGGCGGCACCCAGCATCGAGTTCTCGATGGCGATTCCCGCCAGGCAGGCACCCAGTTGCATCGCTGCGCGGGACTCCAGGCACTCTCCATTGGTCAGCACGCTGGGGAAATTGGCAGCCAGCAGCAGCCATGCCTGGTGGCTGAAGATCGTTGAGATCGGGTTGCGGCGGGTCGTCACGCAGGTTTCCAGGGCGTGGGCAATCGCATCGATTCCAGTCAGTGCGGTCACCTGGGCTGGTTGCGTCAGCGTGAGCTGGGGGTCCAGCAGGGCGATCCGGCAACTGGCTCGCTTGTCCCCACAGGCCATCTTGAGATGCGAGTCGGCGGTGGAGATGAGTGCAAAGGACTGGGTCTCGCTGCCAGTCCCGGCGGTCGTCGGAACCGCGATCATCGGCAGCAAGTCGGAGGTCGCCTTGCCGGTGCCCCAGTAATCTTCCATCCGACCGCCGCAGGAGTAGACAAAGTTAATACCCTTGGCGCAATCCATTGAGCTGCCACCGCCGAGTCCGACCAGCAACTGTGGCTGAAAATCTCGCGCCACGGCGACTCCCTTGTCGACATCCTCTGTGGTGGGATTCTCTTGGACGTCGGAAAAGACAAGTGCCTCGATGCCGACCGCCGCCAGTGAATCACAAGCGAGCTGGCTGTGGCCAGCTGAGACAACTCCGACGTCGCTCACCAGCAGCACCCGCTGGACGGAGAATTCCGCAACCAGGCTACCCAGCTGCTCGATCGCGCCAGGGGCCTGGATAATCCGTGTCCGGGGTGCAAAGTCGATCTGCATTGGGAGTACGAGTTGGGGGTTGCAGGTTCGGGGTTACCAGGCGTTTCACCGGTAGCTGGTAACGTGTAGCCGGCAGCGTCTGAGGTTGAACCGGTAAGCTGGAGCTACGATTGCAAGCTGGCTTCAGCCTCTTCGCTGACCTGGTAAGCTCGTGATCGGAAGAGGAAATCAATGATGCTGCCTTCATGGGGTTGCAGCCAGTTCAGCTTGCTGGTCGGAATCGCACCGATGTTGAGCCGATCAATAAAAGTGGCATCGGTTAACTGGTTGATCAGCGTCTGGTTGCTGGTGATCGCACTGCAGACCAGCGTGGGTCCAATACTGGCCAGCATCTTGTCCTCGGGACACTCGACCACGGTGGAGAAGGGGTACATGAATTCCTTCTTGGCAATTGCATTCTCCGGCGAACTGCAGTGCACGATCGTCGGCCGCAGGTAGCCACAGAGTTCAGATTCTTCCAGTCGATTGCCGTACTGTTCGGTCATGTGCGTGACACCCTCTTCGTCGAGGTCCGCTTCGATCATGCCCCAGACTGCCGAGGCCATACCGGGAATTGTGAAGGCAGCCAGTCCCGCTTCGGGATCGGTCGGTCCCTTGACTTCAATCGGCCCCAGTCGCTCGGCCAGTGCCTGGGCGATTTCCTTGGTATGTCGAGAAGCCCAGACGCCGGAGCAGTTGATACAGCCGCGACCGCTGTTGATGTAAATGCTTTCCGCCATCATGTCGATATAGTTTTCCCAGTCGTCGACAACGTCATCAGCCAGCAGGATCTTGGAAAAGCCGGGGCCATGTGCCTGGACGCGGGGATTTCCCTTGTACTGGTCCACCGTGGCTGTGCCACCGAAGATCATCGAGCGGTCGCAGGAGCCGAGCAGGGCGGCGCCAGCTTCGGCACCGCCGGGATAGAGTGCGAATGCCTCGGGCGGAATACCCGCTTCGACGTAAGCGGCATGCATCCGATAGGGCGTCCACGGTTCCTGCGGTCCAGGCTTGAGGACCAGGCCAACCTGCAGCGGGATGGCTGGCAGCCAGAGCGTGTGGACGCCGGGTGAATTGGAGGGCAGGACGGCGCCCAGTACCGGCGTCTGCGACTGGTAGCTGAGTACCACGCCTCGATCTTCGATGCCGAATCCCCGCGACAGGGTGTCGAGTGAGAGGCCACGAGTCAGGCAATCCAGGATCTTGGTCATGTTTCGCAGCACGAACGAATTCTTGGCCATGTTGCCCCGGCACATGTGCTCGGGAAGGCCGGTCGTGGCGGACTGCTGGTGGACAAAGTCGTCGGGTGACTGGCTGCCATCGCCAACGGAGAGAGTGCCGCTTTCGTACAGGTCGGCGACCGTGTTCATTTTCTCCAGCAGCTGCTCGCAGCTGAATTCCTTGAGGACGGCGCGAGCATTGGCCGCTTTTTTCATGTCGCGGGAAATGATCCCGCCATTGGTCTGGCTGACGCGCGCGATCAGTTCGCCGGTGCTGAAGTGCAGTACCTCGTCAACTTCGAGTGATTCGTAGCTTTCACCCCAGCGGATAATTGGAATGTTGAGCACGGTGTTCTCCTTGCTGTGCTGCCGTAGCAGTCTGGCGAATGTCAGTCTCTGGCCGGGATCTTCCGTAGGGGGCGATTCCCGGGTTCTTGGTTAGTAGACTCCGACGGTCGTTGAAGTTGCCAGTTCATGGAACGGTCGCACGCCGCTGACGCCATCCCAGGGGTAGGTTTCAAAGGGCTCTTCGCGTTCTCCCTCGTCTCGTTCCAGGAAGCCTGGCACGAAGAATTCCTTCGTCAACGTCGTCAGCTTGACTCGTCCCGTCTCGCCATACCCGACCGGCTGATTGGGGTCGTCGAAACTGACGACTTCCGTGACCGCTCGTGGCTGGGGAGCATAGTACGAGATCTTGTAACCATCCTCGGCACTGACCGGCTTGCTGCAGGCCAGCCCCATCAGCGTGTTGCCGTAAGTCGGTGTCATGTAGACGCCGCTCTTTTCCGGCGGGCCACCAAGCAGTTCCTCGACGGCATAGCGTGTCCATTGGGGTGTGAATTCCGTGCCACCGGAGAAAATGCCGGTGACTCCCAATTCTGGCAAGCTGGTCCCTTTTTCCTCCAGAGCCAGACAGAGCGAATCGAGCAACTTGGGTGTGGCAAACATGCACTTCACGTCATGGCCAGCTGTCAGGACTGTGATCGCCTGGTCGACGCAGTGCTTCTTGTATTCCTCGAGGTGTTCCATCCAGCCCTTCTTGATCAACTTCACCACCCAGCGGGGATCGAGGTCGATGCAGAAGCAGATGCCGCCGCGGTGCTGGCAGAGGTGCTCGACAGCCAGTCGCAGGCGGCGCGGACCGGAGGGGCCGAACATCATCCAGTTGGAACCGGGCGGGAAATACTCGTCGGGCAATGTTTCGCTGAAGACTTCATAGTCGATGCGGAAGTCGTCCACCACGACGCGACTCTTGGGAATCCCTGTCGTGCCACCAGTCTCAAAGACATAGGTCGGCTTGCCGTCGTAGGCCTTTGGAACCCAGCGACGGACCGGACCGCCACGCAGCCAATCGTCTTCAAACAAAGGGAACTTTTTCAGGTCGTCGTAGCAGGTGACTTCCGTTAGCGGGTCAAAATTCAACTCGGACTTCTTCTCCAGCCAGAACGGGCAGCCGGTCTCCTCGCTGAAGTGCCACTGGACAATCTCCACTGTATGGGCGTCCAGTTTCTGCTTTGCCTCCTGCTGCAGCTGCTCGATTGAACTCATAAGTCGATTCCCTACGGAAAGCCTGTTCAGCGGGACATGGGATGGAGCTTGGCAACCTGTCTTACCACGGTGGGAAATCACCCGGAAGGAGTCGCCGAAGGTGTGAGCTGCATTGAAAATACCGCACCCGCGATGCCAATACAATCGGGTGACGTCGATCCCGTAACCAGCAGTCGCTGACCAGCGACAATGGGTCATTGAGCACGAACCTCTAACTCTCCTCTTCGATCCTGACTATACTTGAGCTGAGCAATTCAAGGAGAAACAGATGGACCAGGATCCGCAACACGTCCCGCCGATTTTTCATATCGATGTCTCGGCCGAGAACGCCAGTTCCGAACAGAAGCCGGACGATAGTCGGAATGACCAGGTCCTGGTCTCCGCCCTGCAGACACTCTGCCAGCAACAGCAGGAACAGAACGAGTTGCTGAAGAAGTTGCTCGAACAAATGGGAGCTCAGCAGAAGCAGCGTCATGGCGAGCTGGGACAGTGGAAACAGGCACACCCCGAACTGGCACGTGACTGCCGTCAGGCGGCCGAGACACTCAGTCGGGCGCAGACTGAATTCCTGCAACAGCTGACGGAAGAAGTCAGCGACAGCGACAGTGGCCTGACCGATAGCGCTTTCCTGCTGGGCGAATTCGTCGACCGCTACGGCCCGCGACTGGCACACCTCAACGGTGTCCTGCAAATACTGGCTCAATTGAGCAGTGGCGACTCCAGCGAGTAGGCCACGTCGCCCGCACTCTCGTTGCCGAGCGAGTAGAGAGCATGCACGTCGAGCTTGTCGAAACAACGACGCCCGATCAGCTTGAGTTGTGGGGCGCACTTGGCCAGGCAGAGCAGGAGAGAATTGCCCCGCGACTGGTGATCTGCCTGCACGGGGTCGCCAGCAATTTCTACGCCTCGCCGATGATGGCAGAGATCGCTGCAGGATTAAATCGCCAGGGACTCGACGTGCTGCGAGTTAACACTCGCGGTCACGATGCCTGTGCCCATCTCCGCTCGGCCCAGGGAGGTCGCCGATTGGGCGCGGCCTTCGAGGTCGTCGATGACTGCCGACTTGATATCTCCGGCTGGCTGCAGTGGGCCTCCAGTCGTGGTTACCAGGATGTGGTGCTGCTGGGACACAGCCTGGGAGGGTTGAAGGTTATCTACAGCGAGTCGCGGCAGGCCTCGCCGCAGGTCTCCGCAGTTATCGCCCTTTCCCCGCCACGACTCTCCTCGCAGGCATTCCAGGCGAGTGATGTTAGCGAGTTGTATCAGGAGGATCTGCAACTGGCCCAGCAGAAAGTGGCCGCTGGCCAGGCCGAGGACCTGATCAAGGTCCAGGTTCCTCTGCCGCTGCTGATTACCGCACGTGGCTACCTCGACAAGTATGGACCGGGGGAACGTTACAACCTGCTGAATTTTATCGACCAGGTGCGGGTGCCGCTGCTTGTCACCTACGGCGGCTTGGAGCTTCAGCAGCGTTCGATCGCTTTTGCTGGCATGAAGGATGCAATCACCCAGCAGACCGCCGGCACGGACCAGTGGCCGGGGACGGTCAGGACGATTGAGGGCGCGAATCACTCCTACCAGGGGAAGGTTGAATCGCTGCTGGAAGTGATAAGTCAGTGGCTCGCGGCCAGTTAACCGGCCCTGCGGACCTGGCACAATCAGCCACCCTGCAAGAACCCGATGGTGTATCACGCGGCAGGAACCCGATGGTTATTCGCCGCAGGCGAAAACCACGGGGCCCTGAAAACCACTCGGTCCCTGCACGCTCTGCCCTTCGCCGCGGACCGGCAGGAACCCGATGGTGTATCACGCGGCAGGAACCCGATGGTTATTCGCCGCAGGCGAAAACCACGG
>Ga0209402_10000184_pt1 | contig 77491 bp, 73 predicted proteins | sample ArcticOcean_MG_C_3_FD_187437 | JGI IMG/M metagenome (GOLD analysis project Ga0209402, IMG submission 187437) | Marine microbial communities from western Arctic Ocean - ArcticOcean_MG_CB8_126 (SPAdes) (version 2) | ecosystem: Environmental > Aquatic > Marine > Oceanic | place: Arctic Ocean... | reverse complement strand
CTCCCCAGTAACGTAACCGTCGAGCAGGTCCTCGCGAAGCTTGGCCGGGTCTCGTCCCTTCGGATCGCCATAACCGCCGGAGCCGGGCACTTGAAGGTGAATTTTGCCGCCATCGGGAACATCGAAACCACCCTTGCCGGGCGCGCCGTGTAATGTGCCAGCGGCGTCTTCGGTCCAGATCCGCGCCGCCATGCCTGACAGGCCGCCCCGCAGGCCGAACGGCGGCGACTTGGTGCGTTCCAAGCACGAAGAAGCGCGCGCCTTGTGGCCGAGCACGGTCCAGGTGCGATGCGCCGCAAGGCCGCCGCGATAGGTGCCGGCGCCGCCGCTATCGGGGGTCAACGCATATTCATCGACCCGCACTGGGAAGCTCAACTCCAGCACCTCGATCGGGGTATTCATGGTGTTGGAGATGCCGCTGGCCACGGCATTGATGCCGTCCTTCACCGGTCGGGCGCCAAAACCGCCTTTGATGGTTTCATAGGAGACATAACGTTGACCATTGCGCGGGTCCGTGCCGCCGAAGGTGATCACTGCCGAGGTCCCCTGACTGCAGGTCATCACATTGTCCGGCCAAAATGTCGCCACGGCGCCGAAGGTCATGTCACAGACCCGGTGCGATATTTCGTGATTGGCATAGACCACGGGCGAGGGAAATTCCGCGTTCAGGACACAACCCTTGGGCGCCGTCACTTTGATGGTCCGCCAGCAACCGGAATTTGGCGGTGCTAGCCCGTCGGGATCGACGATGGTCTTCAGCGCGGTGAACACGCCGGAGGCAGTCACTGAAAGCGGCGCGTTCATCGGTCCCGAGACCGCCCCATCGGTGCCGGTGAAATCAACCGCCAGGCTATCGCCCACCTTCTTCACCGTCATTCGAATGGTAAACGGCTGATCCTCGGTATCGCCCTCTTCGATAATGCCGTCGCCGTCGCAAAAGTCCTCGAAGCTGGACTCGCCATCCGGTAGCCGGGCCAGCAGGGTGCGCATCATCCGCTCGGAATAATTCATCACCTCGGCCATGGCGTCGACCAGAGTATTGGTGCCGTATTTATCCGCCAATGCGCTGAGCCGCTGCGTCGCCCGGCGGTTGGCCGCTATCTGGGCGCCAAGGTCGCCTCGGCGTTCCTCCGGGGTGCGGACATTGGCGAAGATGATGGCGTCGACGTCTCGGTTGAGTACGCCTTTGGCATAGAGCTTGATCGGCGGTAGGCGCAGGCCCTCGCCATAGATCTCGGTCACCGCCCCATAACTGCCGGGGGTGGCGCTACCGACATCCGGCCAATGCGCCCTGATACCGGCGAAGCCGATCAGCTTGCCGCCGTGAAACGCCGGGGTAACGACATTGACATCCGGCAAATGGCTGCCGCCGAAATAAGGGTCGTTATGGATGAATACATCGCCATCCTCGAAGGTGTCGAAGGCCATTGCCACGGCTTTCACCGCATCCGGCATCGAGCCGAGATGGATCGGCAGATCCGGACCCTGCGCCACCATTTGCCCGGTGGCGTCGAAGATCCCGCAGGAATAGTCGCCAGCTACCTTCAGGATCGGCGAATAGGCGGTTTTGGCGAGGACGATCTTCATCTCCTCGGCGGCGGCATAAAGGCTGTTCTTGATGACCACGAAGGTTGCGGGGTCGAAACCATGCACGCCTGAGTCACGCGCTGTCATGACGCATCTCCCTTGGTTGTGGCCGCTTGGGCGGCTCTGGTCAGCAGGACAAAACCACGCTCATCCATCCGCGCCGTCCAGGTCGGCGGCACGACGATGGTGGAATCAAGGGATTCAATGATCGCCGGTCCCCGAAGTGTATCGCCGGGCGCCATTCGGTCGCGCTCATGCACGGCGGTATCGATACGCCCGGTATCGGCAAACCAAACCAGCCGCCGGGCTTTCTCGCTGCCGCTGCCGGCGCTGGCCGATATCTTTTGCGCCAAGGTCAGTCCTGGAAGTCTGGCTGCCGCCGTAAGACGCAGAGTTACGATCTGCACTCGTTCGGCTCGGTTGGCATGGCCATAGGTCAACTCGTGCTTGTCGTGATAGCCATTGGCAAGCATCGAAAGCGCCGCAGTGTCGATGCGGGCGGGCGAGGTGACGTTCAACTCGTAGGCTTGGCGGATGTAACGAAGGTCGGCTGTGCGTTCGAGCACCCAATCGGCTTCGTCGATCCCTGTGCGGGCCAACATTCGCCGAGCCTCGACCTCCAGATCCCGATAGACTGCTTCCAGCGCCGCCGGATTGGCCTCGTCGAGCACCGCAAAAAAGGTGCGGCCATAATCGCGGCGAATATCGGAACCGACCAGTCCCAGCGCCGAGAACGCCCCAGGGATCGGCGGCACCACCACCTCGTTAATCTCCAGTTCCTCGGCCAGCGCCACCGCGTGTAACGGGCCGGCGCCGCCAAAGCAGATTAGCGAGAATTCGCGAGCGTCATGGCCCCGCTCCACCGAAACGATACGAAGCGCTTCGGCCATCGCATTGTTTACTACCTGAATCACCGAAGCAGCGGCCTGTTCGACCGAAATGCCCAGCGGATCAGCAACCCTCTCCTTGATCGCGGTCTCGGCGCGGCTATAGTTGATCGGTAACTCGCCGCCCAGCAGCGACGTGGCGTCCAGCCGGCCTAGCAGCAGATTGGCGTCGGTTACCGCTGGCTCGGTTCCACCCTGGCCATAGCAGACCGGTCCGGGTGTGGCTCCGGCGCTTTGCGGTCCAACTCGAAGCGAGCCCGCCGGGTCAACCCAGGCTATGCTGCCGCCGCCTGCGCTGACTTCGGCCAGATCGACGACCGGCACCCGGATAGGATGGCCTGTGCCATGCAGCCAGCGGCTGGCGCTGCCTTCGCCGCCCACTTCGTATTCCGGTGTCGTTTCAACCTTGCCATCGCGGATCAGGCTTGCCTTGGCCGTGGTTCCGCCCATGTCGAAAGAGATAAGGTTAGGGCGTCCGGTCTGCCGGCCGGCCAAGGCAGCCGCGATCACCCCGGCCGCCGGCCCGGACTCTGCCGCCATAGCCGGCATGCGCAAGCTTTCCTCAATCTCGAACACCCCGCCGCCGGAGCCCATGACATAGGGCGCCGGCAATCCCATGCCCTCGACCGCGCCCTTGAGGCGCGCCAGATAGGATTCGAGGATTGGCGCCACATAAGCGCAAACGGCCGTGGTGCTGGTCCGCTCGAACTCACGGATTTCCGGCAACACTTCGGAAGACAGAAAGATCGGAATGCCCGGCAACGCGGTGCGCAACCGTTCGCCAAGACGATGCTCATGATCATCATTCAGGAACGAAAACAACAGCGATACCGCCACCGCCTCGACCTTCGCGGCCTTCAGACTGGCGATCAACCCATCGATCTCGGCCTCGTCGAGCGGGATCACCACTTTGCCATCGGCGCCGATTCTTTCAGTCACCTCCATGCGATAGCGGCGCGGGACCAGCACCGTGGGCGGATCCTGGAACAGATCATAGAGATCCGCCCGGGCCGAGCGCCGCAGCTCCAGAATGTCGCGGAACCCGCGGGTTGCAATCAAGCCGACCCGCGCGCCCTTCTGCTGCAGGATCGCGTTGGTAACAACGGTGGTCGCGTGGGCTAGCAAGGTGACCGCGTCCGGCTTGATGCCATAACGGGAGATCGCCTGTTCCAGCGCCTCGATCACGCCGCGTCCAAAATCCGCCGGCGTTGAGGAGACTTTGGTCACGCCGATGGAGCCGTCAGCTTCATTAACCACGGCGACATCGGTAAATGTTCCCCCTATATCAACGCCAATGCGCCAGGTCATAAGCTCTATTCCTCTTTGCTTGTGTCGTGGGACTCTAGTGGTGCGCCAAAGTCGTTGGTCCATCTTACGCGGCGCAGCGCCTTAAGAGCCTTCGCCCATCGGTAGCAATCCTTTTTCGGTCAGCACCCGTTCCGCCACCTTGATCGAATCCAAGGTCGCTGGGATGCCGCAATAGGGCACCGTGTGCATCAGAGTTTCGCGAATTTCTTCAACTGTACAACCATTATTGACGGCGCTGGTGATATGTATTTCCAACTCATGCGGACGGTTCAGCGCGGTCAGCATGGCCAGGCAAAGCATGCTGCGGAATTTTGGCTCAAGCCCTTCACGACTCCAAATCATTCCGAAGGCGGCGGTCTCGGAAAACTCCCTGAGCGGCGCGTTGAAGGCATTTGTTGAATCGTCCCGGCGCTGCAAATAATCGTCACCAAGCGTTTTAGCTAATAGCTTGCGGCCGTCTTCCCGTACTGATGACATCCTCATTCTCCCGATTTCATAATTCACCCATATCTTCCATGCATCCTGAAGCCCCGTGGTCGCCGGGTCGACATCGCGATCACCTCGATGGTGCGACAGCGGGCCGATATCAGATCTCTGGGTGGAGGCGCGGCCCGTCAGCCGCTGATCAATGTTGCTTGTGGACCAGACAACCCGCGCTGACCAGACTAGTGTCGCCATCTGTCACAGACGAGCCGCGCGTTCGCGCCGCTTTTGCTCCGGAGTATTAGATGACCCCCACGGCGCCGGCTCCGAACAATCTCGGCGGTATATATACGATCCTCGTCGGCATGGTGGTGATCACCTTGCAGGACAGCGCCATCAAATGGATGAGCCCGAATTATGCGCTGCATCAAATCATGCTCTCGCGCGCGGTGCTGGCGCTTTTTATTAGCCTCGGGCTGATGCGCTATGAAGGCGGTTTTCATCTGTTTCGCACGAAATTCCTCGGCTGGCATCTGGCTCGCGGCATGCTCATTGTTATCGCTAACATGACCTTTTTCCTCGCCGTCGCTGCCATGCCGTTGGCCGAGGCGGTAGCGATCTTTTTCGTGGCGCCGTTGTTCATCACTGTTATGTCAATACCGATCCTGGGAGAAAAAGTCGGGCCGCGGCGTTTGGCGGCGGTGCTGGTTGGTCTCGTCGGCGTCATAGTGGTGATGCGGCCAGGACAGGGAATTTTTCAGTGGGTGGCGTTACTGCCCGTCGTGGCCGCGCTCAGCTATGCCTCGATGCAGATGCTGTCCCGCAAGCTTGGGGAGACGGACCGAGCCTCGACCATGGCCTTCTACATTCAAGTCACCTTCATCACGGTCAGTCTGGCCATCGGGTTAGGGATTGGTGACGGTCGGTTCGCGGGCACCGATAATTCCAGCCTCGATTTTCTCCTCCGGGCCTGGCGGGTGCCTGAAGCCAAGGACATTTGGCTGTTTGTCTGGTGTGGGATTTCCAGCGGCTTTGGTGGTTATTTGCTCGGTCAGGCCTATCGACTCGGCGAGGCGGCGATCGTCGCGCCGTTCGAGTATGTCGCCCTACCATTGGCTGTCGCCTGGGGTTACTTGGTTTGGGGGGATTTACCCGACCGCACCGCTTTTGCCGGCATGGCGCTGATCCTGGGATCGGGGCTCTACGTTCTGTATCGCGAGAATGTCCGCGGCCGCCCGAGGGTGTCGGAAAAATCGATGCCGAGGAACCGTTAAGGCACGCCGCATCACCCGTCCTTAAGCTTAACCGTCATCTCCACCTCGACTGCGACGTTGGAGGGTAACGAACTCATGCCTACCGCTGATAGCGCCCCTCTACCGACATCGCCGAAAACCTCAATCATCAGGTCGGAAAAACCGTTGATGACCTTGGGATGCTGAGTAAAGCCAGGCGCTGCATTGGCCATGCCGAAGGTCCGCACTATTTGTTTTACCCGGTCAAGCGAGCTGATCGTATCGCGCAGGGCCGCAAGCGCGTAAAGGCCGACATTGCGCGCCGCCGCCACCGCTTCCTCGGCCGAGCGATCCCCGGGCACCTGCCCGGACAGTGGCTTGCCGTCCGGATTGCGCGGCCCTTGACCCGAGAGATAGGCAACGCCGTCGAGGATCACTACCTTGGCGTAGGGTCCGACCGGTGCCTAGGAGGCCGGCAAAGCAATTCCTAGATCCGTCAAGTTTTGCTCGGCGCCCATGGCCCATAGCTTTCTGTTATTTGCCCTTGGGCGACGCGTGGCGACCAAGCTTACCCCGCGATATTAAGGATATCGTCGAAACGATCAACCTGGAAATCGGCGGGAATTTCTGCCAGGGGGGCGCGGGCATAGCCATAGGGCACCAGGACGAAGCGCACCTTTGCCGCGCGCGCGGTTTCGGCGTCGTGTTCGTTGTCGCCGACCATGATCGCGTTATCCGGTGCGACGTCCATTTCCGCTAAAACGCCGAGCAGGTGGCCCGGATCGGGTTTGCGCACGGGGTATCGATCGCCGCCGCCGACGCATTCGAAGAACCCGGCGAGGTCCAGGTCACGCAGCAGGTTCTCGCTGGCGACTTGAGGTTTGTTTGTACACAGACCAAGCCGATGGCCGCGGACTTTGAGGATTTTCAAAGTCTCGACGACTCCTGAATAGGGGCGGGTCAGAACTGCGGCATTTTTCTCATAATCGCCAAGGAAATCGGTGACGGCGGCGGCAAGCGGATTGCCGCTTAGCGGTGGGCCGCTCGCTTCGAAGGTCCGCTCAACGAAGCGAGGCACCCCGTCGCCGATGAACAGGCGGGTTTGGACGAGGCTAATCGGCGGTCGGCCATCCCTGGCCAGGGTGCGGTTGGCGGCGGCGTGCATGTCGGGTGCGCTGTCGACCAGGGTGCCGTCGAGATCGAAGATAATGCTATCCAAGGCGGCGGTAACCGGGGTGGCGGTATCCGAAGCGGGTGTTTTCATCGACTGACGGCCACCTTGGGACGCCTGATTGTCGGCTCGGATACGGTGACTTTATCGAGGATCATAGGGTCGTTCCTGGTTCAGTTCCGCGGGAAGCTAGCCTGAGGTGACAGGCCTGTCACCTTTGGTAGCAAATGTTTATTTCAGCGCCGTGCGTGGCTGTGGCATGTTCTGCATGGCTCTATTTTTCTGTCACAATGGATCGACGACCCACCCGATGCCTCATCCAATAGCCGTGATAATCCTTGCTGCTGGCAAGGGAACCCGCATGCAATCAGATCTGCCAAAGGTGCTGCATCTGATCGCCGGAAAACCGATGATCAGCCACGTCCTGGCGGCGCTGGAACCGTTGCGCCCGGAGCGGAGTGTGGTGGTTATCTCGCCAGGTCAAGACGCCGTGATGGCGGCAGTAGCGCCCGCGACCATCGCCGTTCAGCATGAAGCACGGGGCACCGGTGACGCGGCCAGCGCAGCGTTGGACGCTCTTTCGGGGTTCGCCGGCACCGTGTTGGTGGCGTTCGGTGCCGATCCGATGATCACCACGGGGACGCTGCGGCGTATGGCTGAGGCCCGTGATCGGATCGATCCGCCGGATGTGGTGGTGCTGGGGTTTCAGACCGACGATGCTGGTCGATACGGTCGCCTGGTGCAGGACGCCGAAGGTCGCTTGGAGCGTATCATCGAGGTTTCCGAGGCCCACACGATCGACCGACCGGTCCGGCTCTACAATGCCGGCGTCATGGCTATTGATGGGGCTAAGCTGGCCGGGCTATTGGGCGGCCTGGATACCGGTAATGCCAAGGGCGAATACTATCTCACCGACATCGTTGCTATCGCGCGGGCGCAGGGCGGTCACGTCGCCGTCGTCGAGGCGCCGCAGATCGAGACCCTAGGCGTTGATTCGCGCGGCGATCTGGCGCGCGGCGAAGCGCTGATGCAACAACGTTTACGGACTGCTGTCATGGAATCTGGCGTGACCATGGTAGCGCCGGAGACGGTGTTCTTGTCGTATGATACGGTGATTGGGCGTGATTCAATTTTGCACCCGAACATCACCATCGGCCCCAAGGTCACCATTGGCGAGCGTGTGGTGATCAAGAGTTTCTGTCACCTTGAGGACGCCACGGTCGCCGACGGCGCGATTATCGGACCCTATGCACGTCTCAGGCCGGGCGCCGAGATCGGCGAGGGCGCCCATGTCGGCAATTTCGTCGAGATCAAGGCGGCGAGCATCGGCGCCGGCGCCAAGGCCAATCACCTCTCTTATATTGGCGATGCCAGTGTCGGTCCCGGGGCGAATATCGGCGCTGGAACCATCACCTGCAACCATGACGGCATTTCCAAGCACCGGACCGAGATTGGCGCCGGCGCGTTCATCGGCTCCAACACGGCGCTGGTGGCACCGATCAGCATCGGCGCCGGCGCTATTGTGGGCGCCGGCAGCACGGTCACCCAATCGGTCGAGGCCGACGCGCTGGTTGTGGTGCGCGGTGTCGCTAAACTAGTCCCCAACGGTGCCACCCGGTTTCGCTCCAAGCGTCCACGCGACAACAAAAAAGGTTAAGTCATGTGCGGCATCGTCGGAATACTCGGCAAGACCCAGGTCGCGCGCTCGATGGTCGATGCGCTGAAGCGTCTGGAGTATCGCGGCTATGATTCCGCCGGGGTGGCGACGATCAGCGACGGCGTCCTGGCCCGGCGCCGGGCCGAGGGCAAGCTGTTCAATCTGGAAAAGGATCTCGATGACGATCCGCTGGCCGGAGAAATCGGGATAGGCCATACCCGCTGGGCGACCCATGGCCGGCCGACGCTTAACAACGCCCACCCGCATACCGCCGGCCGAGTCGCTGTGGTGCATAACGGTATCATCGAGAACCATCAGGAAATTCGTGACGAGTTGCTGGCCCTGGGCGCGGTGATTGAAAGCGACACCGATACCGAAGTGGTCGCTCATCTGCTGGAACGACATCTCCAGGACGGGCTTGGCCCGGAAGCGGCAATGCGGGCGGTCGTCGAGCGGATCACCGGCGCCTACGCCTTCGTGGTCATGGTCGCCGGCTATCCGGACATGTTGCTGGCGGCGCGGCGGTCGTCGCCGCTGGCGATCGGCTATGGCGAGGGCGAGATGTTCGTCGGCTCCGACGCGCTGGCGCTTGCGCCGCTGACCCGCCGCATCGCCTATCTGGAAGATGGTGATTGGGCGGTTTTGCGCCGCGATGGGGTCGAGATCTTCGACGCCTCGGGCCAGTTAATGGAGCGCCGGGTGTCGTTGACCGAGGTGTCCGGCGCGCTAATAGGCAAGGGCAACCGGCGCCACTTCATGGAAAAGGAGATCTTCGAGCAGCCGGAGGTCGTTGGCTACACCCTGTTCCGTTATTACGACCCGACCAGCGGTACCATGGCGCTGCCCGACTTCCCGTTTGATCCGGCGGCCCTGCCGAAGCTGACCATCGTGGCGGCCGGCACCAGCTATTACGCCGGCATGGTGGCAAAATACTGGTTCGAGAGCCTGGCGTGTCTGTCGGTCGAGGTCGATATCGCCTCCGAGTTTCGCTATCGCAACACCGTGCTGCCCAAGGGTGGGGCGGCCTTGATGATCTCGCAATCCGGTGAGAGCTTGGACACCTTGATGGCGCTGCACCATGCCCGCGAACAAGGTCAGCATATCCTCGGTCTGGTCAACGTCCCTGAAAGCACCATCGAGCGTGAGGCCGATGTGGTCCTGCGGACCCTGGCAGGTCCGGAAATCTGTGTCGCCTCGACCAAGGCTTTCACCACGCAACTGGTGACTCTAGCCTGTCTCGCGGTCGCTTGGGGTCGGGCACGCGGCACATTGGACGAGGCGCGGGCGTCCGAGATCATGGTGGCGCTGGCGCATCTACCAGCGAATATGGCCGAGGTATTGGCCGACGAGGGACGCTGGAATTCCTGCGCCCATGAGCTGGCCCAGTCCCGTGACGTCATCTATCTCGGTCGCGGCTCCAACTATCCGATCGCCCTGGAAGGGGCGCTGAAGCTGAAGGAACTCAGCTATATCCATGCCGAGGGCTATGCCGCGGGCGAGATGAAGCACGGACCGATCGCGCTGCTTGAGAAAGGCGTCCCGGTGGTCATGGTCGCCCCGCATGACGAATGGTTCGAGAAAACCGCCTCGAACCTCAAGGAAGCCTTGGCGCGCGGCGCGCGCGTGGTGCTGCTCTCTGACAAGGAAGGCATCGCCAAACTAGGCGGCGAGGCCTCCTGGGCTTTCGAAATGCCCAGCGTCGACCCGGTGGTGGCCCCGCTGCTCTACACCTTACCGGTACAGCTTTTGGCCTATCATACGGCGGTCGAAAAGGGCACGGATGTCGACCAGCCCCGCAATTTGGCGAAAAGCGTGACAGTCGAATAAAGTTCATTCCGGCTAAACTACCGAAGGGATGAGGCATGACCAAGCACTCGGGATTGACGCTAGGTGCGATCGCGATGGTCACCGGCGCCACCAGCGGCATCGGCGCTGCGTTGACGGAGGCGCTGCTGGCGCGAGGCTGCAAAGTGATCGGCGCCGGCCGGAATGCTGCTCGGCTGGAAGCAATGGTGGCGCGCCTGGGGGAGGCGTTCCATCCGCTCGTGCTCGACATCACCGACCCTGAGGCCACCGCACCGCTGCCCGATAGCTTGGCGTGACATTGCAATCTTGGTCAATAATGCTGGCCATGATGGCGGCGGCCGCGAGCGCTTCGACGATTGCGAAACGGGCGCGTTGGCAAGCATCGTGGAGACAAATATCACCGGGATGATCCGCGTCTCGAAAGCGATTATTCCCGGGGCGCTCGTGCGCGGCGGGGGCGATGTCGTCAATATCGGCTCGACCTCCGGCCATTTTGCGCTGGCCCATGACGCTGCCTATGTCGCCAGCAAATTTTCGATCAATGGCCTGACGCGCGCGCTGCGGGCCGATTATGAGGGGATGGGTCTGCGCGTCATTGAAGTCGCGCCCGGCGTTACCGCACCGGATTTGCCAAGGTTCGCTATAATGGCGAGGCTACCCGCGCCGAAGAATTCTATGAGCGCTTCCCCGCGGTTTTGGAAGCCGACGACGTTGCGCGAACGATTGTCTTCGCGCTGGAACAACCGCCCCACGTCACACTGGGCGAAATCCTCATGTTCCCTTCTCATGGTCGGAAATAGGCGCCAAGTCGGCGATTCAATTTTAACCGGCATTTCCCATTTGGAATGTCTCCGGCTAGCTGATCCGCGATAAGTTTGACGGCTAAGCCAGTCAGGTCAAGAGCATCGCCCGACTCGCGGTGCAGCAGCAAACCGCCATCCGAACTGATCGCTGGGCCCCGGAACAGAAATCTCACTGAAGGATCAAATTGCAGCCGCAACGGGCCTGATTTTGCTTCGCCCATCGCGTTCGCCATCAAACCCCGGCTCCGTCTCTCTTAAGTCACTGACTTTACGATATTAACCGAGCTTCGTGCCGAGTAAAGACCACATTCATATGGGTATCCGGGCTAAAACGACTTTGACTCGATCTTATCGAATGAAATGCCGGCGTCGATCTCGGGGATAAATTTGTTAAATGGGAGCGGTTTTACAACCTCGCCAGACCACACGGCGCCCACAACGGAAAGGTACCTTACGAGGCGCTCAGGGAAAGCTATAATTCGTCCTGTCCGTGTCTCGATCGTTCGTTCAGGTTACAGGCGGCACTAATAAGCCCGGGCTGGACCGCGAGGGTTCGAAATACGGCATGGATGAGTATACCGAGTTGAAATACATCCTGATGGACGACCTCGACGACTAAAGCGTGACTTGTGATTTTAGGAATAGCCGCCGAGGCCGTCGGACAGGGTCCCTCGGCTAACTTTCGTGGGCGGGCGCGACGTTGGGTATGCCGGCCATCAAGGAACCGGGTACGGTCTCGATCAACTCGTCGACCGTGAACATGCCGCCATCGTCATACTTGTGCATCGACCGCGATACCTCGCCGAAATAGTAGGTGTGGATGCGTGATTTTTCGGCGTGGAATAGTTGCCCGTTTACCTCAGCGGCAGCGTCGGTACAGAGATAGGCGACGATCGGTGGCACGAACTCCGGCCCCGGCATGGCCATGCGGCCATCGTATTCCGCTTGCGTCAGCAAACCGCTCTCCAGGCGCCGTTTCCAGCCGGCGATGACGGCGTCATTGACGGTCATGCGTGTCGCCGCCATCGGGCAGATAGCGTTGGCGGTGATCCCGTAACGCCCACACTCCCGCGCGATCGATCTCGTAAGGCCGATAATGCCGGCTTTCGCCGCCGCGTAGTTGCACTGTCCGATCGAGCCCTTGAAGGCGTCGGAAGAAAAATTGACGATCCGGCCGAAGCGCGCGGCGCGCATTGGCTTGATGGCATGGTGGCACATGTTCCAGTGCCCCTTCAGATGCACGTTGATGACAGAATCGAAGTCATCCTCGGACATATTCCAGATCATCCGCTCACGCAGCATGCCGGCGACGTTCACCACGAAGTCGATCTTGCCGAATGTTTCGGTGCATTGAAGGACCATGAGGCCGGCCGCTTCATACTCGGTAACGGATGAAGTGTTGGCGACCGCCATGCCGCCGGTGCTTTTGATCTCGTCAACGACATCGTCCGCCGGATGGCCGCCCTCGGCCTCGCCACTCCGACCGACGCCAGGGTCGTTAACGACCACGCTGGCGCCCTCATTGGCTAGTAACCGCGCAACCTCGCGCCCTATGCCGCGACCGGCGCCGGTCACGATGCCGACTTTTCCTTCTAGGTTCATTGGGTGTCCTCCTGTGTTATCCATCTCCGGCGTGCCGGGGGTAGTGGCGCGTCCCGCCCGAGCATGGCCATCTCGCGCCACGAGGTCGAGACCAATGCGCAGGGCGGTCCAATTGCACGGCAAAAGGCATTTCCGGCGACAGGACCCTGCCTTCCAAGTGCGGATCGTTCGGGGGTGTCAATGTTGATCGAGCTAACGTACATCCTGACGGGGCATGGATGACATGCGCGTTAGGGGGGCTTGGATCGGCTGGGTGGAGCGCCTTAGGCTCGATGCGGATGATCCACTGAACAGCACTTCAAGGAGCTGGATAATGGCCAACTACGACTACGATCTCATTACCATTGGCGCCGGCTCCGGCGGCGTGCGTGCCTCGCGCATGGCAGGGTTCTATGGGGCGAAAGTCGCGACCATCGAGGAAGTGCGGGAAGGCGGCACCTGCGTTCTGCGCGGCTGTGTGCCCAAGAAGCTCTTGGTCTATGGGAGCCATGTATCCGAGGAAGTCGAGGATGCCGCTGGATACGGCTGGACGATCAAAGGCCTTAGCCATGATTGGGCGGCGTTGATCGACGCCAAGGATCGGGAGCTTGACCGGCTACATGGGATCTACGTCAAGCTGTTGGAGAACGCTGGCGTTGACCGTTATCACGGGCGAGGCACGGTGGTTGATGCACATACCGTCGCGGTCGGCGACAAGCGGTTGACGGCCGAGCGGATCCTGATCGCGGTTGGCGGTTGGCCGACCATGCCGGACGTTCCGGGGATCGAAAACGCCATCTCCTCGAACGAGGCGTTGGACCTGCGCGAGCATCCCAAGCGTATCGTCGTGGTCGGTTCCGGTTATATCGCGGTGGAGTTCGCCGGGATCTACAATGGCTATGGCTCCAAGGTCGACCTGGTGTTTCGCGCTGATAAGGTGCTGCGTGGCTTTGACGAGGATGTCCGCGACACGCTGACCGACGAGATGGCCAAGAAAGGTATCAATATCGTCGCCAAGACCCTGCCGGAGCGGATCGAGAAAACCGGGTCGGGGGTTCGGGTGCATCTCAACAACGGCGAGGTTATCGAGGCTGACCAGATCATGTACGCTACCGGTCGGGCACCTAATACCAAAGGGCTTGGCCTGGAGGAAGTCGGGGTTGAGCTGACCCGCAACGGCGCCGTCAAGGTCGATGAATGGAGCCAGTCGAGTGCCCTCAGCATTTACGCGGTGGGTGATGTGACCGACCGGATCAACCTTACCCCGGTCGCTATTGCCGAGGGCCGGTGCTTCGCCGAGACGCTGTATAATAACAACCCGATGTCGGCTGATCATGCCGATGTGCCGAGCGCGGTGTTCAGCCAACCACCGATTGGCTCGGTCGGCCTACCAGAGCATGAAGCGCGTGAGAAATACGGTGAGATCGACGTTTATGTCGCCGGGTTCCGACCGATGAAATACACGCTGACCAACAATACCGAGCGCGGTATGCAGAAGCTGATTGTCGACCGGGCCTCACAGCGGGTGGTCGGTGCGCATATGATCGGTGTCGACGCGGCCGAGATTATCCAAGGGATCGGTATTGCGGTGAAGATGAGGGCCACGAAAGCGGATTTCGACGCCACGGTCGGTATTCATCCGACGGCAGCCGAGGAGTTTGTCACGATGCGCGACAAGCGACCCGAACCCGCGGGGGCGAAGGCGGCGGAATAGGTTTTTGCGGGCGTGTGAGGGATAACGCGCGCGCCCGCGCCCGACAAAGCCGTCACCGATAAAGCCATGGACCGTTCCGTGGCCTTCTGGTATCGATCGCCCGCACTTGGTTGCACTGGAATTGACCGGATACCGACGATGTTCTCGCGTAGGAATTTTGTAATTTTGGGCCTGCCGGCCTTTATGGCGGTGGAAATCTGTCGACGCTGATCTCAGCGTATTTGCGCTCGCGCGCATTGTTCAGTGCCTTTTCCACGCAACCAGACAGAGGGTCCCAGACCGGGTCTTAGCGCAATGGCTCTCGCTTTTCACAACACTCTGACGCGCCGCAAGGAAGCGTTCCAGCCAATCGATCCGAACCATGTCCGGATCTATGTCTGTGGCCCAACGGTCTATGATTACGCGCACATAGGCAACGCCCGACCGGTCGTCGCCTTCGATGTGCTGTACCGGCTGCTGCGCCATCTGTATCCGCGGGTCACCTATGTCCGGAACATCACCGACATTGATGACAAGATCAACGCCCGCGCCGCTGTGTCCGGCAAGACGATCCGTGAAGTGACCGACGTGACCGCCCGGGTCTTTCAGGAGGACATGGTCAACATTGGCGCCTTGCCCCCGGATCACGAGCCGCGCGCGACCGAGCATGTCGCGGCGATGATCGCGATGACCGAGACCCTGATCACCAAGGACCACGCCTATGCCGCCGAGGGTCATATTCTGTTCAACGTGCCGTCGATGGCGGAATACGGCGAACTGTCGCGGCGCAATCGCGACGAGCAGATCGACGGGGCTCGGGTCGAGGTGGCGCCCTATAAGCGCGACCCGGCCGATTTCGTGCTGTGGAAACCCTCGGACGCCGATACGCCGGGCTGGCAGAGCCCCTGGGGTTTCGGCCGCCCCGGCTGGCATATCGAATGCTCGGCGATGAGCCAGAGTTATCTCGGCGAGGTTTTCGATATCCATGGCGGCGGGCTGGATTTGATCTTTCCGCACCACGAAAACGAGATCGCCCAGTCCCGCTGCGCCTTCGGAACGGCGGGAATGGCCAATGTCTGGATGCATAACGGCTTTGTCACTGTCGAGGGTGAAAAGATGTCAAAATCGCTTGGCAACTTCTACACCGTGCACGACCTGCTTGAGGAATGGCCGGGTGAGGTCATTCGCTATGCCTTGTTGGCGGCGCATTACCGGGCGCCGCTAGATTACTCCAAGCAAGGTCTCACGGAGGCCAAGGCGGCTCTCGACCGGCTGTATCAGGCGCTGCGCGGCCCCCGCGAGGTGGGCTATCCGGTGAGTGGCGCCGGCGTGCTGGCGGCGCAAGTCGTGGCGGCATTGTCAGACGACCTCAACACCCCTTTGGCGATCTCCAAGCTGCATGAGATGGCCGGGGTGGTGAACAAATCAGCTGACGCTGTGGAGCAGGCGGCGGTACGGACGGCGATGCTGACCTCCGCCAAGCTGCTGGGCCTGTTGTGGAGTGACCCCGAGGTCTGGTTCCGGGGTGGTGCGGGCGTGGACGATCTCGACGAGGTCAAGATCCAACACCTCATCGAAGCCCGGACGACGGCCCGCACGTCGAAGGATTTTGCTGAAGCTGACCGGGTACGGGACACACTGAAGGCCATGGGCGTGGTGCTGGAAGACGGCGCCGGCGGGACGATGTGGAAGCGGGGTTGAAGTGAGCCTATTCTTGCTAAGCGGACATCCATCAACATCGTGAGGCCCTGCGAAATCGTCAGGCCTATTTTGGTGCCTTTAATGGCGTACCGCCGTCGCTTGCTGACCACTTCAACTTCCACTGCCTCTTCCCATCCTCCCCCATTCCCGCTAGAACCCGCGCACCCCATTCCGGCAGGGATTCCAGCGTCATGAGCGATGACAATCGCCTGTATCTTTTCGACACCACATTACGCGACGGCCAACAGACTGGTGGCGTCGACTTTAACGTTGCCGACAAGGCGGCGATCCCGCGGGCGCTCGACGAGATTGACATCGGTTACATTGAGGGCGGTTGGCCGGGCGCGAATCCGACGGATAACCGCTTCTTCGCCGCGCCGCTGGAATTGACCCAGGTCAAGCTCGTAGCGTTTGGGGTCACCCGGCGACCAGGACGCAGTACCGAGAATGATCCGGGCTTGGCCGAGGTGCTAGCGGCCAAGGCGCAGGCGGTCTGTCTGGTGGGCAAGGCCTGGGGTTTTCATGTCGATGTGGCGCTGGAGATCGAGCGCGACGCGATCACCCGCCTGATGATCGAAAGTGGTGATGACGAAGGCACGTGGACCACGATCGGTGCCTCGGCGAACATGATTGGCACCTCGATTAACGCGCTATCGGACGGTCTGGCCTACAAGCTGATGAAGGACGGCGTAAGCGCCGTCGAAGCCTGATTGATGGCCGGCACCAATCGCAGCCGCGGCATCGAAGGCGCCGAACAGCGAGGCCCGGCCATCATCTTGGTCGAACCGCAGCTTGGCGACAATATAGGGGCGGCGGCCCGGGCAATGTTGAATTGCGGGCTGATGGATATGCGGCTCGTTCAGCCCCGCGATGGCTGGCCCAATCCCAGGGCCGAGGCGATGGCTTCCGGCGCGCTGGTGGTGCTCGATCAGGCCAGGGTCTATCAAAGTACGGCCGAGGCGGTGGCGGAGCTTGATCTGGTGCTGGCGACTACGGCGCGCGAGCGGGATGTCTCCAGGGACGTGTTGACACCGCGCGCGGCGGCGGAACGGCTGCATCTCCATACAGCCAAGGGCGGCAAGACGGGGATCCTCTTTGGGCCGGAGCGCGCCGGGCTGGTCAATGACGACGCCATTCTGGCCGATGCGGTAATCAATGTACCGCTGAACCCGGGTTTCTCATCGCTTAACCTGGCCCAAGCGGTGCTTTTGGTCGGCTATGAGTGGTATCAGGCCTACGCGCCACAGGACTCCGAGACCACATGGGGTGACGCGCCGCCGGCGACGGTGGAACAGCGAGAGTATTTTTTCACCCGCCTCGAGGAGGAAATGGACACAGCGGGTTTCCTGTTTCCGCCGCATCTGGCGCCGACCATCCGCCGCAACATCCGCGCCATGTTCACCCGCGCGAACCTCACCGATCAGGAGGTCCGTACCATGCACGGGGTTTTGAGTGCGCTAATCAAACCGCGCAATCGCAACGCAGATAACGACACCTCGCAATAGAAGTCACACGGAGCGATAGGCCTCAAACGGGAATTTTTTGCTTGCGCTTAACCAACATTTTGAGGGCTTCCACGATCACCGAGAAGCCGACCGCGCAATAGAGATATCCGCGTGGAACGTGGAAATGCAGGCCGTCGGCGATCAACGCCATTCCAACCAGCAGCAAAAACGACAAGGCCAGCATTTTGGCCGTCGGGTGGGTGCTGATGAAGCGGCTGATCGGCCCGGATGCCGACACCATGACCACCATTGCCAAAATCACCGCGACGATCATTACCCATAGATGCTCTGCCATGCCAACCGCGGTGACAACCGAATCAATTAAAAATACCAAGTCCAGCACGATGATCTGTCCAACGATGGCGGCGAAGCTCACGGTCGCGCCCCCGCCCCCGCCCTCGCGCTCCACCTCGCCCTCGACGGTGCCATGGATCTCGCTGGTGCCTTTGTAGATCAGGAACAGGCCGCCGGCGATCAGGGTCAGATCGCGCCAGGACACGTCCTGGTTAAGAATGCTGATGATCGGTTCGGTCAGCCCGACGATCCAGGCGATCATCGATAGAAAAACCAGTCTAAGCGCCAATGCCGCCCCAAGCCCGATCCGCCGCGCATTGGGACGTTGGGCCGCGGGAAGCCGGTTGGCGACGATCGAGACAAAGATGACATTGTCGATGCCGAGCACTATCTCCAGCAAGGTCAAGGTCAGCAGGCTGGCTCAGATTGTTGGGTCGCTCATCCACGCCATCGAGGGCTCCTCACCGAGGTAATTCTTCGGACTTTTCCGCGTTGATATTCTTAACTCGACAAAAGTCCAAGGACGAGCACCGATTTCTCCCGTCAGTGTTTGACTTTCCCGGCGCGAAGCCTATAGTGCGCCGCTTATTTCCGGGAACGTGGGGTGCTTGAAACGAGGCATCCCCGGCCAGCGGGTCCTACCGGGACAAAAACAATGGATCTTGGAGTCCACGATGGGTAATCGCATCGCCGCGAAGCATAAGATCGACCGCCGTTTGGGCGTCAATCTCTGGGGTCGCCCCAAATCACCGTACAACAAACGCGAATATGGTCCGGGCCAGCACGGTCAGCGCCGCCGCAAGCCGTCTGTTTTTGGCATTCAGCTGATGGCGAAGCAGAAGCTGAAGGGCTATTACGGCAATATCGGCGAGAAGCAGTTCCGCAAATACTATCGCGAGGCCGTGCGCCGTCGGGGTGATACCGGTGAGAATTTGGTTGGCATCCTTGAGTGCCGCCTTGACGCCGTGATCTATCGGATGAAGTTTGTGCCGACCGTGTTTGGCGCGCGTCAATTCGTCAGCCACGGCCATGTCAGTGTCAACGGCCGCCGCGTCACCATCCCCTCGTTTGTTTGCAAGGCAGGCGACGTGGTTTCGGTCAAGGAAAAGTCACGGGAAATCCCGATGGTAATCGAAGCCGTCGCCTCCTCGGAGCGCGATGCGCCTGATTATGTCCAGGTCGACTTTGCCAAGATGACCGGGACGTTCGTGCGCGAGCCGAAGCTTGAGGATGTGCCCTACCCGGTGCAGATGGAACCGAACTTGGTTGTTGAGTTTTATTCCCGCACCTAGTTGGTGCGACTGAATCTACCGAACGCCCGCGCTTGTCGCGGGCGTTTGCGATGCTTTTTTAAGACATACAACGCTAGCTTCGACTCACGAGAAATTATCGACTTGTTGTCACCCATTATGTCGGCCCATGAGCGTATCGGCGGCAGCTGGGCGCAGCGCTACTTGATCGAATACACTCTGGTCGCGGCGCTTCTAAGGGTCGGGCGCGCCGACGGTGCTCGCCTGATGCTTGCCGCCCGGCGGCCGATTAAGATCGCGTCCCCGGCGCTAGCCGGATTGGCTACCTAAACCCGGCGTTGGTTAGACGATCAGCCTGGCTAGGCCTTCGACGATCTCGGTGTTTGGGGTTCGGGAAAGTAACTCCGGCGGGACCTTCAGCTTCGAGGAGCGGTTGCCACCGCCGAGAATCACGAAGGTGCGCCGCATAACGTCGCCATCGATCCACAACGGCAGATCCTTCGGCAGGGCCAGCGCAGTGACGCCGCCGATCTCCATCCCAGTCACCGTCTTGGTCTCTTCGGCGCTGGCGAAGGACACTTTGCGGGCACCGAGTTTCTTTCTGACGGTGTGATTGACGTCGAGCCGATGAGTCGCCAGCACGACGCAGGCGGCAAACTTGGCCTCGCCGGTCTTTGAGCGAACCACAATAGTATTGGCCGAATCAGCCGGCTCAACACCATAGCGTTCACAAAACACCGTCGTGTCCGCTAGATCCGGATCGCAATCCCAGACCTCGAAATCAAGGCCCGAGGCCTCTAGGATGGTGCGGATTTTGGGCAGGGTGTCGGTCATAGCTGACTCTCAATTGAGCGTGAGGTGGCCCTATTCCGGCGTTGGCACTGGCGCCGGTGGGTTGGCCTGACGATCGCGTTCGATGATTCCGAGCAATAGGGCGGCAAGGCCGAACAGAGTGAGCCAGATCGCCCTGGTCCAAGGCACGAACAGTTCGATGGAGAGAATTCGGTTGGGGGTGTCGCGCAGATACAGTACCGGGAAGGTAACCCCGGGCGTCAGATGGCGTCGATCAGACTCAAGAATACCGTGCACCTTGCCCTCTGGCAGATCGAGGAGACGGACGGCGTAGCGGGCATAATCGTCCGATGGGGCCTCGACCGAGATAATCTGGGCGTCGCTCACACTGGCGCCGGTCAGAAACGCGACATGGTGTTGGCCGAAGAACAGGGCGCCGGCAAAGGCCAGACCCGCGACAACAAGCAACATCGTCGGGGTCGGTTTGAGCAACCGCTTGACGAAGGAAAGCCGTAGGGGAACTTCCGAGGGCGCCATGGCCGGGCAATCCACCTGTTGAGTTACATTAATCGAATATCGAAAGGGCCGCGCGACGGCGGCCCCTCCTAATAGCGTTTTGCGCCACACCTTAAGCGTTGACGGCGGCGGTGACGCCTTTTTGCTCCAGCAGGTCGGTCAGCTCGCCGGTTTCGTACATCTCGCGGATAATGTCGCAACCGCCGACGAACTCCCCCTTTACATAGAGCTGCGGAATCGTTGGCCAGTCGGAGAACGACTTGATTCCGTCGCGGACTGCCGGATCCTCAAGCACGTTGAGAGTGCTAAATTTGATCCCCAGATGGGTCAGAACCTGAACCACGGCGGCGGAGAAACCACATTGCGGGAAAACCGGCGTGCCCTTCATGAACAAGAACACGTCGGAACCATTGACCTCGGTCTGGATGCGTTCGCGCGTTGCGTCGTCAAGCATAGTGAATGTCCCCAGAGATTTCTGTTTCGGGCGTCAGGCGTCAGGCGCGGCGGTTTGCAGGGCCAGGGCATGAAGCTCGTTGCCCATCCGACCCTTTAGCGACGCGTATACCATTTGATGCTGCTGTACACGGGTTTTGCCAACGAATGCCGCCGACACTACATGGGCGGCGTAGTGATCGCCATCACCGCGCAGATCCTCGATCGTGACTTTCGCGTCCGGAAAGTCTTCCAAGATCAAGCTTTCAATTTCTCCGGCGTTCATCGCCATGGCGATCGTGTCTCCTTGGTCACTTTCAAGCACCCTGCATATAGGCGGGAAGCCAACCTTCGTGGCACAATCTTAACACGTCCAGGGATATGGAGTCATCGGGTCTAAGAGTCAACCGGTCGTCACTGGTGGTTTTGCCGATGATCCGTGCCGAAACGCCTGCGGTTCCGGCCTTGTCAACGATCGCCGAGGCATCGGACGTGGTCAACAGATAGCGCGCTTGATCCTCGCCAAACAGGAATCCATACAACGGCGCATCGCCGGATAACGTCAATGCAACACCGAGGCCCTTGGCCGCCAGTGCCATCTCGGCCACCGCAACCGCGATACCGCCATCCGATATATCGTGGCAGGCGGTGACCCGGCCGTCCTGGATCAAGCCGCGAACAAAATCGCCATTGGCTTTTTCGGTATCCAGGTCGATCGGAGGCGGTGCGCCGACTTCCTGGCTGGCGATCTCGCGCAGATAAACCGACTGACCAAGCCATCCGATGGTCTCGCCAATCAGCACCAAGGTCTCGTCCGCTCCCTTGAGCGCGATAGTGGCGTGTTTCGAAACATCGTCAAGCACGCCTACGCCGCCGATCACTGGGGTTGGCAGGATCGCCTCACCATCGGTCTCGTTGTAGAGCGAGACATTACCGGACACGACCGGAAAATTTAGGGCCAGGGATGCCGCCCGCATGCCGGCGATGCAGCCGACGAATTGGCCCATGATGCGGGGCCGCTCCGGATTGCCGAAATTCATGTTGTTGGTGAGCGCTAGTGGCATCGCGCCAGTCGCCGTCAGATTGCGCCAAGCCTCGGCGACCGCCTGGGCACCGCCGACTTCGGGATCAGCGACGCAATAGCGCGGCGTGCAGTCGACGGTCATCGCCAGCGCTTTGTTGGTGTCGCGTACCCGCACTACCGCCGCGTCACCGCCCGGCCGCACGATCGTATCATTCATGATCAGATGATCAAATTGCTCCCAAATCCAGCGGCGACTGGCGAGATCGGGGCAGGCGATCAGGATGGCGAGAGATTGTGAAAGCGAAACCGGTTCGGGGATATCCTTGGTGGCAAGAATTTCCTGCGGCGGAGTTACTTCCCACGGTCGGTCGTATTCCGGGGATTGGTCGACCATCGGATCGATAGGAATGTCGGCCTGTACGGCGCCGTCCTTGTTGATCACCAGCCGACCGGTCGTGGTAAGGCGGCCGATCACCGCGAAATCTAAGCCCCAGCGTTCAAAAATTGCCCGTGCCTGGGCCTCGGCCTCCGGCTTTAGCACCATGAGCATTCGTTCCTGACTTTCGGAAAGCATGATCTCGTAGGCCGTCATGGCTTCTTCGCGTACCGGCACCGCATCGAGATCCAGCGCCATGCCGAGGCCGCCCTTGCCGGCCATCTCGACAGCCGACGAGGTGAGGCCCGCCGCGCCCATATCCTGAATGGCGATGATCGCATCCTCGGCCATCAGCTCCAGGCAGGCTTCCAGCAGCAATTTTTCGGTGAACGGGTCGCCGACCTGCACCGTCGGGCGTTTTTCTTCGGCACCCTCGGAGAATTCAGCCGAGGCCATGGTCGCCCCATGGATGCCGTCCCGCCCGGTCTTGGCGCCAACATAGATAACCGGGTTACCGGTACCAGCGGCGGCGGACAGGAAGATCCGGTCGGCCGGCGCCAGCCCTACGGTCATTGCGTTGACCAGGATGTTGCCGTTATAAGCGGCGTGAAAGTTGACCTCTCCGGCGACTGTCGGCACGCCGATGCAATTGCCGTATCCACCGATCCCGGCGACCACACCGGCGACCAGATGTCGGGTCTTGGGATGATCCGGGTCGCCAAAACGCAAAGCATTCAAATTGGCGATCGGTCGGGCGCCCATGGTGAACACATCGCGCAGGATGCCGCCAACTCCGGTTGCCGCGCCCTGATAGGGCTCGATGAAGCTGGGGTGGTTGTGGCTCTCGATCTTGAAGACCACGGCTTGGCCATCGCCGATGTCTATCACCCCGGCGTTTTCTCCGGGGCCCTGAATCACTTGCGGGCCCTCGGTTGGCAGGGTCTTTAGCCAGCGTTTCGAGGATTTATACGAGCAATGCTCCGACCACATGGACGAGAAGATGCCAAGCTCGGTCAAGCTCGGCTCACGGTCGAGGATTTGAAGGATGCTGGTGTACTCTTCCTCGGACAAACCATGCTCGGTGGCTTGCTCAAGAGAAATGGTTGCGTTTGGCAAGGTCATGACAGCGCCTTTACCAGACCGTCAAACAGTGCTTGGCCATCGGTCCCACCGACGGCCGGGTCGGTGGCGTTCTCCGGATGTGGCATGAAACCAAGCACCCGGCGGTTTGCATCCAGGATTCCGGCGATAGAGCGGGCCGAGCCGTTCGTATTGCCCTGGGCTGTGGTCTCGCCATCGGCATCGACATAGCGAAACACCACTCGGTCCTCGCCTTCAAGCTGGTCGAGGGTCGTTTGATCAGCGACATAGTTGCCATCGTTATGGGCAACCGGGACCGAAATACATTGACCGGGTTGGTAACCCGCAGTGAACAACGACGCGCTGGTCTCGACGCGGATATGCAGATTGCGGCAGATGAATTTGAGGCCGGCATTGCGCATCAGGGCACCCTGCAGCAGCCCGATTTCGGTCAGCACCTGAAATCCATTGCAGACACCAAGAACCGCCACGCCGGCACTGGCGCGTTCGACCACCGTCCGCATCGCTGGCGCGCGCGCCGCCATGGCGCCCGCCCTGAGATAGTCGCCATAGGCAAAGCCACCGGGAACGACGATCAGGTCGACCTTGGGGAACTCGGTTTCAGTGTACCAAACGAAGTGTGGTTCCTGGCCCGAGGCGCGTTTGATGGCCATCGCCATGTCACGGTCGCGGTTGGTGCCAGGGAAGACGATGATGGCTGATTTCATGAGGCGGTACGAGCTTCCGGGCCGGGCGAGATTAGGCGGAACCTACGCAAGGTGGTTGGTCATTGCAAGACAGCGAAAAGTGCCAGGAGAAGCTATTGAAATGTCGCGAGGCTCTAGAAGCAGGAACTGCGGTTGAACGCGGGTTGGTCCGTGGTATAGACGAATCGTCAGTGGGAAAAGCGGCTTGTGGGAATTCACACACCTGGAGGCAGGAGCGCTAGCTATGTTTTATCGATATTAACTAGAAGAATTCCATGCGGCGTTTGAAGGCGGCCTTGTCGGCCACCCTGTTCGGTCTTGGAATTTTTAGCCTCGGTGCTTTTGATTTCGGCGGCGGGGTGTCGATCTCGGCGTAAACCGTCGGCACCGCGAATTGGGTTTTCTCAAGGTATAGAGAGATCGTTTTCCGGATTGGAACCAATGGTCGTCCTTCGGCAAGTTCAGGATAAGGTGGATCTATGGTCGAATAGGCGCTTTACTCATTTGACATCCCAAAAAATACCCCCTCATCCTGAGTTTGCCGAAGGGCTGTGTTGCTAAATCGGCTCGCCCGCAAGGCGATGGTGGCGGAACTTGGCGACATACCATAAAATTGATGGTGGGGTCGTGCCGGTCGTCGGTGCTCTTGCGCCGCCGCCGCCCTTTTCCTGAAGCAATGCGTGGCCCGGGATAGCGGAGAGTCCGTCATCAGTTTCAACTTCATCTTCATGCTGACTGCCAATGACAGCACCATTCCCGATGCCCGTGCGCAGCTCGGAGAGGTGCTGGCCGGTGGCGCGCGGCATATCGGTTTTAAGGATGTCGGACTGCCGTTGAGTGAGCTGAGGGTGCTGGCCGATGAGATCCGGGCCGCCGGTGGGCGTTCTTATCTGGAAGTGGTGAGCCTTGATTCTGACAGTGAGTTGGCTTCCGCTGAGGCTGCGGTGCGTCTGGATGTGGATTGTTTGCTCGGCGGCGTTCGGGCGGCTGAGGTGGTGGATATTATCGGCGCCAATCCGATTCGCTATTTTCCGTTTCCTGGCACCATTACCGGCCACCCCAGCGTGCTGAAAGGCTCGATCGAGGAGATCGCCGAGAGCGCACGGGCACTGACCGCCCTGGAAGGGGTACACGGCCTCGACCTGCTTGCCTATCGGTTCGATGGGGACGTGCCGGCGCTGATGGGGGCGGTCTGCGAGGCATCGGCCAAGCCGGTTGTGGTTGCCGGTAGCATCGATCGCGAGGAACGGGTGCGGGCAACGGCGATGGCCGGCGCGGTCGGGTTTACGGTCGGCACGGCGGCATTGTCCGGAGAGTTTCCAGCCGAGGGCGCGGGATTGGCGGCCCAGGTTCGCTCGATCCTAGCGATGACCACCCGGGCCGGTCAGGTCTCCACCGCCCCACGGCGGATCGCTCTGGTCGCCCATAATGCGCGTAAATCCCAACTCGAAGCCTGGGTGGGCCGTCATGTCCGGGTGCTGAAGCACCAGCGCCTAGTCTGTACCGGTGGCACCGGCGCCCTGCTCCGAGACGCCCATCCGAGTCTAGCGATCCACCGTCTGCAGCGCGGCACCATGGGGGGCGACCAACAGCTCGGTGCGATGGTGGCGACGGGTGAGCTCGACGCAGTGATTTTTTTCGCCGATCCTCATGCAAGCTATTCAAACGACGTCGACCTGATTGCGCTGACCCGTCTGGCGATCATGCACGACACCCCCATCGTTTGCAGCCCGGCGGCCGCTGATCTGGTGGTGATGGCTTGCCAGGGCGTGGGCGGTAATAGCCGTTAGTCGGTGCTGCAGGCTGCTGCCTTCGTGGCGCTTTGGGTGGTTAAATTGAGTGTGATTGGTATCCTGTTCCCGATCTTTATCGCCTTGTGCGTGCCATTCAGAATTCATATCGCCCGTTGGTTCGAGGATAAGGATCTCGAGGTTCTTGACGATTTCGATCCGACGCGGCCGTTATAGGGCGCGACTTCAGGGGGCACCAGGCTTGACCACATGCTCCACCTCACAGCGGAACTGGTTCGCCGCCGCCCTCAGTCAATCGGCATCCAGCAGGCTGATGTCGATGCCGGCCCTGTTAGACAATCGGTACCCGTTTGGCGGCGATCGCAGCGGGCGAGATGATGTCCATCTTCAGCGGCACGTGCCAGCGTTCGGTATTGCGGATTTTTGGTGGCGCATTGCGGACCTCGCCGCCATCGATGACAAAGCCCTCGAAGCCCTTGTCCATCACCTTGTTGCAGCGATCCACATAGATTGGAAAGCCGCCGATATAGGGCATGAAGACCCTGGGGCGACCCGGAATATTGGCGCCGACATACCAGGAACTACAGGTTGAGCGCAGGGAGATTTTGGCGACCTCGTTCACATGATCGACCCAATCATTTTCGTCCTGCAACACTGGCTCGATGGTCTTGGCGCCGATGTCGCGCATATGGGCGAAACAGTCGACCATCCAATCGGCGTGTTGCTCGATCGACTGAATCATGCTGGCCAGCACCGAGGGGCTGCCCGGCCCGGTGATCATGAAAAAGTTAGGGAACCCGTTGGTCGATAGCCCGAGATAGGTGCGCGGCCCGGCCTCCCATTTCTTGGTCAGGGTCAGGCCGTCGCGCCCGGTGATTTTGATTTTCTCGAACGATCCGGTCATCGCTGCAAATCCAGTGGCGCAGATGATCACATCAACCTCATGCTCCTCGCCATTAACCACTAGGCCGGTACGAATGATCTGTTCGATCGGCGCCTTGGAGACGTCGACAAGCCTTACATGCGGCTGGTTATAGGTCTCATAATAGCCGGTATCGACACACAGCCGTTTGCAACCGAAGACATTGTCGGGCGACAACAGGGTGGCGGTCGCCGGATCCTTGACGGTCTTGCGGATCTTGCGCCGGGCGAACTCGGCGATGGTGTCGTTGGCTTCCTTCTCGAACAACAAATCCCCATAGGCGCCAAGAAACGGCAGGCCGCCGCGGACCCAGGATTCCTCGTATTGTTGCTCGCGTTCCTCCGGCGTGGCGTCGAGAGCGGACTCGGCGTTGAACAGAAAATACACGCCCGTTGGCCGCATCCGCGCCTTGGCCCGGAACTCTGGGTAATCGGCCTTCACTGCCGCCTCAACCTCCGGGTCGAGTTTGGCGTTCCTGGCCGGCACGGTATAGCTCGGTGAGCGTTGGAACACGGTTAGCGATTTCGCCTGTTCAGCGATAATCGGGATCGCCTGGATCGCCGAAGACCCGGTGCCGATGATTGCCACCCGCTTGCCGCTCAGATCGACCCCTTCATGCGGCCATTCGCCGGTGTGATAGATCTGTCCCTGAAAATCCCCGATCCCGGCGAAGTCCGGTCGATTGGCGGCCGAGAGACAGCCAACCGCCATCACACAGAACTGCGCGCTCACCCGGTCGCCCTGATCAGTCTCGACGCTCCATCGCTGGGTGGCTTCGTCGAAGGTCGTGGCGGTGACACGAGTATCGAACTGGATGTCTTGGCGTAGCTCATAGCGATCCGCGACATGGTTGGCATAGTCCAGAATCTCCGGTTGCGGCGAATATTTCTCGCTCCAGCTCCATTCCTGGTCCAGCGCGTCATCAAAGGAATAGGAATACTGCATGCTCTCGACGTCGCAGCGCGCGCCTGGATAGCGGTTCCAGTACCAGGTCCCGCCGACTCCGCCACCGGCCTCGTAAACCCGAGCGGAGAAGCCGAGCTTGCGCAGGCAATGCAACATGTACATGCCGCCAAAGCCGGCCCCGACGACGACGACGTCAAAGCGGGCGGTTCCCGGGTCGCGCGAGGCAGGCTTGGGGGCGGCGGTGGGAATTGTGTCGGGCATGCCTGGGGTCCGGTCTACACTGATGTCGAGAAACAGCGAATTTTGGCGAGGTCCGGCGCCCTTGGCAAGGGAGCAGCGGGTTTAACCGACCCGGCAGACACCATAAATCACCTGTATGTCTTTGGCGAATTCAGGATGGTCGGCCAGATACGGCATCGGATCCGAGATATGCACCATGGTCCAGCCACCCTCGGCCTCCAGGCGGGTCAGCGTATCGGCGTAGCGCCGGCTCTCGAAGAAGTCGTCGCGGCTGGTGAAGACCACGACGCCGCCAGGCCGGATCACCCGCTTCCATTCCCGGAACAACGGCTCCTCGCGCACATAGGTAAGCACGCCGACGCACAGCACCCCGTCGACCCCAGCATCTTCGAACGCTAGCGGTTGGTTGAGATCCGCCGTTTCCAACCGGTCATAGATCCCCTTGGTTCGGGCGACCTCCAGGCTGGCCTTGGACATGTCGATCCCGCTGATCACCCCGCCGGCACCTGCTTTGCGCAATGCGGCCCCGGTCATGCCGGTCCCGCAGCCGCAATCCAGGATCATGGCGGTCTTCAGGTCCGGGAGGTGTTTCGCCAGGAATCTTGCGGCCTGCTCCGGTGCTTCATAGCCCCAATTCGAGAGCTGTTCGTCATAGTTTGGCGACATCGTGTCATAGGTTTCCGCGTTCGCCTTGCCGTCCAGCGATACATCGCCGTCGCCGCGGATAACCTTGTCATGACTTACCATATTCGCCTCAGTATTGGTTTGGGGAGGAGACGTTAACCTACCGGACGGCGACGGTTTGTCAAAATTGCCGACGGTGGATATGCATCACCACATTACCCGTATAGGCCGGCGTCCGGCATTCGACCCGTAACCTTCGCGTCGCGATGGTTACGGGTCGAAACCTGAAGCGTTTCGACTTGGTGAATGTCGGAAAATAAGAGAGGCGAGCGGATTATGCTCCGTTACTCGTCACGCGGAAGATCCACAAGCGTCGGTCCTGCCGTTCGTCAGGACGACGCGTTTACACCCGACCGCGCCGCCGACGCGTCCAACTTATCAACCTAACTCCCCCACATTCCTTGACAATCCGGGTTCCGCGCCCTATGCCACCGCCAACTCCAGAAATACGCGCGGATACAGGGGGAAACGGCGATGAGTCTTGATTTTGAATCGAAGGTCTTCGAGACCCAAGTGATCACCATGGGCGACACCAAGGAGCGGATCGTCGCCGGTGGCCGAAATTTGTTTCCTCTGCTGCCCAAAGCATTTGACGGCATCAAGCAGATCGGTGTGATCGGCTGGTCGTCCCAGGGTCCGGCGCAGGCGCAAAATCTGCGAGAATCGCTCGAGGCTACCGACATTAAAGTGGTGGTTGGGCTGCGCGAGGGTTCCAGCTCGATGGCCGAGGCCGAAAAAGTCGGCTTCACCAAGGCCAATGGTACGCTTGGAGAGATGTACAAGGTCTGCGCCGGGAGCGATTTGGTGCTGCTGCTGATTTCCGATGCGGCGCTGGCGCAGAACTATCAGCCGATCTTCAAAGCGATGCGCCCGGGTTCGACCATTGGGCTGTCGCACGGGTTCATCCTCAGCCACCTGCAGAGCGTCGGCGAGGATTTTCCCAAGGACATGAACGTCATCGCGGTCTGCCCCAAGGGCATGGGCCCGTCGGTGCGCCGGCTTTATGAGCAGGGCCGTGAGGTCAATGGGGCCGGCATCAACAGCTCGTTCGCCGTGCACCAGGACGTCAACGGCAAGGCGACGGATTACGCGCTCGGCTGGTCGGTTGGCCTGGGTTCGCCCTATACCTTCCAGACGACGCTGGAATCCGAGTACAAATCCGATATCTTCGGCGAGCGCGGCATTCTGCTGGGCGCCGTTCACGGCATCGCCGAAAGCCTTTATGCCCGCTTCATCGGTCAAGGCATGACCAAGGAAGACGCCTATACCAACACGTCGGAGTCGATCACTGGCCCGATCTCCAAGACTATCTCACGCTCCGGCCTGATGGCGGTCTACGAAGAGTTGGACGACGCCGAGAAGGCTGCCTTCAAGCGGGCCTATTGTGCCTCGTACCACCCGGCCCGGGAGATTTTGGAAGAGATCTATGACGACGTCGCTTCGGGCAACGAGGTGCGCAGCGTGATCCAGGCTTCGAACCGCTTCGACCGCTACCCGATGGGCAGGATCGACACCACTGACATGTGGCAGGTTGGCGAGAAGGTGCGCGCCAACGAAAGCCGCAACTATGTCCCGATCAACGGCGAGACGGCTGGTGTTTACATGGCCACCATGATGGCTCAGGTCGATCTGCTGACCGACCGCGGTCACCCGTATTCGGAGATCGCCAATGAGTCGATCATCGAGGCCGTGGACAGTCTCAACCCTTACATGGACTTCAAGGGCGTTTCCTACATGGTCGATAATTGCTCGACCACGGCGCGCCTTGGCGCCCGCAAATGGGCGGCCCGCTTCGACTACAACCTGAAGCAGCAGTCCTACGCGGCGATGGACGCTGGCGATAAGGTGGACGAGAGCCTGTTCGACAAGTTCGTCAACAGCAACATCCATCAAGTCCTGAAAGTCTGCGCCGACCTGCGCCCGTCGGTGGATATCTCGGTGGTGAACACGCACCGGGGATAAGCTTGGCGACAATGATTGAAGGCGGCCGCCACCTGGCAACGGGTGGCTGCCGTTTTCGTTTGTGGGCCCACATATTGCGACCTCTTGTGCGGAAGTGATTTAATATATGACGGCCGCTCACCCTGGAGAGTTTTGCAGGGATAGCCGTGACGGCTGGTGTTCGGTGTAGCGTCGTACCTTTGCCCACGAACCGTGCAAAGGCCTGCGGGCGGGAACGCCACATTGCGAATGTCGACCGAAACCTGATGAACGGATCCAGCCGATGCCCGCCGACACGACCCAGAGCAATGCGCCGGAAATTGATGGCGAAGAGATCCTTGCCGGCATTCTGGACTGGGTTGAGGAGGAGACGCCGTCGCATGACGGGGCGGCGGTGAACCGATTGGCCGATCAGGTTCAGGCGGTCTATCAGGCCTTGGGGACGGTGATTGAACGTACGCCGGGGCGTGATGGCTTTGGCGATATCCTGCGGATTCGTACCCCCGGCCGTGACAGCTTGGCACCGGGATTGCTGGTGCTTTCGCATATGGACACGGTGCACCCCCATGACACCAAGCAAGAAGCCTTGGTGGTCCGCCGCGAGGGTGATGTGATGTACGGGCCGGGCATCTATGACATGAAGTCCGGGGCCTATCTGCCGTATTACGCCTATCGCCACATGCTGCGCGTCGGCGCCAAGCCGAAAATGCCGGTGACCTTCATGCTGGTTTCCGAAGAGGAGGTCGGCAGCCCGACCAGCCGCGCCTTGATCGAGGAAGAGGCCCGCAAGGCGAAGTATGTCCTGGTCACCGAACCGGCTCGGGACGGCGGCAAGGTGGTAACCGCGCGCAAGGGGGTGGCGCGTTTCACCCTCTCGATCACCGGCCGGCCGAGCCATGCTGGGGTCAACCATCCCGAAGGTCGCAGTGCGATCCGCGAGATGGCCCGCCAGGTCCTCGATATCGAGGCGATGACCGATTATGAGCGCGGGGTAACCACCAATGTCGGCTTAATTCAGGGCGGCACCGGGGTGAACGTGGTGCCGCGGGACTGCACGGCGGAGATCGACATGCGGGTAACCACGGCCGAGGATGGCGAAATCTTCTGCCAGAAGATGCTAACGATGAAACCCTATGATCCGGATGTCACGCTAATGATTACCGGTGGGATGAATCGTCCCCCGTATGAATGTGAGCCAGGGACCATGGCGCTGTTCGAGCACGCGCGCCGGTGCGCCGCCGATGTCGGCTTCGAGCTTGAGGCGGTGCCCATGACCGGCGGCGGCAGTGACGGAAACTTCACCGCCGCGCTCGGCGTGCCAACCCTCGATGGTCTGGGTGCTGATGGCATGGGGGCGCACACCCATGATGAACAGATTTACATTTCCTCTCTGGAGCCCCGCGCCAGGATGTGGGTTCGGTTGTTCGAGACTCTGGAATAGCGGTGGTGGGCGCTGGATACCACCATCCTTGGATCACGAGCCCGCTTGATCCGCCGTGCCGGGCAGGTTTGCCACGACGCCGGGCCAAGCTGGCGGCAGACTTCCAACCAATTACCAATCACTAGAGAAGAGGCGAGGGAATATGGGGCGGATTGAAGGAAAGATCGCGATCGTCACCGGCGGCGCCAATGGTATCGGCCGGGCTGTTTGCCGACGTTTCGTCGAGGAGGGGGCCATCGTCACGGTCGCCGATGTCAATGTCGACCAGGGCCAGGCATTGGCTGCTGAACTGGGCGGTGAAGCTGGATTCATCGCGCTGGATGTGCGGAGCGAGCAGGGCTGGCAATCGCTTATCGATGCGGTGCTGGCGCGTCATGGCCGGCTCGATGTGCTTGTCAACAATGCCGGTATTCTGGCGACTACCCAGCATCAATCGATTGATGATATCGGTATCGATGAGTGGCGTGCGGTGCAGGCGGTCAATGCCGAGGGGGTGTTCCTTGGGTGCCGGGCCGGAGTTAAGGCGATGAAGCTGGGCGGGGGAGGCTCAATCATCAACCTTTCGTCGATCGCCGGTATCATTGGAACACCGCAGATCGTCGCCTATGGCGCATCGAAGGGCGCGGTGCGTCAGATGACCAAGTCGATTGCCATTGATTGCGCCCGCAAGCGCTATGGCATCCGCTGCAACTCGGTTCACCCCGGTTTGATTGATACCGATATGGGAACCGAGTCGATGGGCATGGGCGGCGGCGATCCGGCGGAGAATCTGAAGACGCGGGTCGGGGCAACGCCGATGGGCGAACGAGGCGAGCCGTTGGATATCGCCAACGGCATCTTGTTCCTGGCCTCGGATGAGGCGAAGCATATGACCGGGGCCGAGCTTGTCATCGACGGCGGATTGACGGCGATCTGACACCGCCAATACGGACCGGATAGCCCGGCTGTTCGGGGCGGCTGTCTGGTCTACGCTTTCAAAGACGCATCAATGTCGGCGGCTAATGCGCGAGCCCGGATGGCTTGCTCCTCTGCCATCTGGCTGCACAGACCGGTGTATCGCGTCGGATCGAGCATGGCGTCGATCTGGCCGCGTGAAAGATGGCTGTTAAAACGCGGGTCCGCCACCAGCAGATCTCTAAAGCTCTGGTCGCCGTCGGTCACTTGGGCTGCGTCATAGACGATGTCGTGGGCTTGCTGCCGCCCGACATGCTCACCAAGTGCTAGCATGATCGGCTCTGCCATGATCAGCCCCTGGGTCAGGTCGAGATTGGCACGCATTCGCTCTGGCTTGAGGACCAGCCCTTCGGCGAGGATGCGCACCCGCTCCAAGGTATCGCCCATCAATGAGCAAACCTGATTTTGCGCGTATCGCATCATCAGCGAGGTTTGGCGGTTCGCCTCGTGTTCGGTCATGACCGTCTCCAGCGCCAAGGGCACCATCGTTCGGATCTGCGCCGCATAGGCCATGATGTCCTGGGAGAAATGTGGGTTGCGCTTTTGGGGCATGGTGCTGCTACCGACGGTGCCGGGGGAGATCGGTTCTTCGACCTCGCCGAATTCCTGCTTCATGCCGGTATAGATCTCGTTGGCAAATTTGCCGCAGGTCGCCGCCAAGAGAGCCAGCAGCATCACATGCTCTGCCAGGTGATCCATGATGCTGCGCGCTGGTACCGGCATCGCCGGCATGTCGAGATGGGCGGCCATCCGAGCCTGTACCTTCAAACCTTGGTCACCGAAGGAGGCGACCGTGCCGGCGGCGCCGCCTAACAGCGCCTGGAAAACCCGAGGCTCGCACGCCCTGAGGCGTTCCACATGGCGGGCGAACTCATCGATCCAGATAGCGACCTTGAGGCCATAGGTAGCCGGCACCGCGTGTTGACCATGGGTGCGGCCCGGCAGCGCCATGTCCTTGGAGCGTTCCGCTAGATCGGCGAGTGGCCGTAGAATAGCGCTAATCTGGCCGAGGAAAATACGGTGCGCTTTCCTGAGTTGCAGCAGGTCGCCGGTCTGGGTGATGTTCTGGGTGGTGGCGCCCCAATGCACATAGTTGCCGGCGTCGCCGTCGCAAAGGCGTGCCAATTCCCAGACCAGCGGCACCAGCGTGTGGGCGGTGCGGGTAAAGCCCTCGGTGAGGCGCTCACGGTCGAACAGCTGGAGATCGCATTTACGGACAATTTCGTCGGCCGCGGCCGCTGGAATCATCCCAAGTTCCGCCTCCGCCTTGGCCAATGCCGCCTCGACGTCGAGCCAAGCCTGCCAGCGCGCGTCCTGGGTGAACAATACCGCCACACCGGGGTCGGGGACCCGCAACGATGTTGGGTTGTCTTGCTGCATGGTGTTGTTTTCCGTCCTTAAAGGCGTTGCTGGTTCAACGCGGTGATTATCTCGGGTACCGAATGATTATGCCTGATCCGGATTGCGTTTGCGCAGCAAGATCCTGATTTTTCCGTCCATGCATAACTCGTCGCGTTGATTATGGACGGTGGAGCGTAAAACGATGACACCGGTGGTGCGCCCCGGCTCCAGGCCACTGGTTTCGAGTTGCGGATAGGTTGTGTCGCCGCGAAACACCGGTTTGCCGAAACTCGCCTCCAGGCCAACGATCCCCATGATTGACTCCTCGATCATGAAGGGAAGGTCTCCGGCCCCCGGCGCGGCCTGGATCAGCACGTGCATGCCATGGGCCAGTAGATCCGGATAACCATGCTCGCGACAAAATTCGGTATCATAGTGGATCGGATGGTTGTCGCCGCTTGCCGCCTGAAACGCCGCAAAAATCCCAGAGGTTTGGGTGCGTGACGCGATATAAAAGGTCTCTCCGATCTCAAAATCCTCGAAATAGCGCTGGTCCTCGAATTTTTTACGTTGCATCAGGTTTCCTCCTGGGCGGGTCATCTCAATGTGCTGTCATACAACCGGTCGACGGACCGGTGCGCAATCCTGAACACGATGAAATTGCCCGCCGGGTCAGTCCGGTTGATTAGTGAATGGGCCGGAGGCTATGCCCAGGTTATTCTACAATTCGTGAATCGAAGGAAGGTGCTATGGCCTCGATCCGACCCTTTAAAATCGCCGCTCCGGATGCGGATCTAGTCGATTTGCGGCGCCGTATTCTGGCGACCCGCTGGCCCGAGGCCGAGGCGGTTGATGATTGGTCGCAAGGCATTCCGTTGGCCTATGTGCAGGAGTTGGCGGCATATTGGGCCGATGGCTATGATTGGCGGACCCGCGAGGTGGCGCTCAATCGGTTCGATCAATTCATTACTGAGATTGACGGCGTTGATATTCACTTCATTCACCAACGCTCGCCCCACGCGGACGCCCTGCCGCTGATCATGACCCACGGCTGGCCAGGCTCGATCGTCGAGTTTCACAAGGTTATTGAGCCGCTGAGCAATCCAACGGCGCATGGCGGTAAGGCCGAGGATGCCTTCCATGTCATTTGCCCGACTTTGCCCGGCTATGGGTTTTCTGGCAAACCGACGCGGTCGGGGTGGGGGATCGAGAGGATCGCCAAGGCCTGGGCGGCACTGATGGAACGCCTTGGTTATGATCGCTTTGGCGCCCAGGGCGGAGATTGGGGCTCCGTGGTTACCACCCAGATCGGTCGTAACGGCGGGAAATGCGCGGCAATACACGTAAACATGCCGCTCGCCGATCCAACGGCGCAGAGCCGGGAGAACCCGAGCGACGACGATCGCGCGGCCCTGGCGGCTTTCAACCACTACCGAGATTGGGATTCCGGATATTCGACACAGCAGAGCACCCGGCCGCAGACCTTGGGCTATGGGTTGGTTGATTCTCCGGTGGGCCAGCTGGCCTGGATCATGGAAAAGTTATGGGCCTGGACCGATTGTGACGGCCATCCGGAGAACGCGCTTGGTCGTGATGAGATGCTTGATAACGTGATGTTGTATTGGCTGACCGCGTCGGCGGCGTCATCGGCCCGGCTGTATTGGGAAAGTTTTCGGAAAATCCGAGGCAAGGGCCGGGTCGAAGTGCCGACCGGCGTCGCGTCCTTCCCCAAGGAAATCATTCGCGCGCCACGCAGTTGGTGCGAGGTCAACTATAACATCACCCATTGGACAACGATGAAACGCGGTGGCCATTTCGCGGCCTTTGAGCAACCCGAGGCGTTTACTGAGGACGTCAGAACCTTCTTCGCCACCATTGGCTGAAGGCGGCTCTTTTTACGAACGAGGAGAAAGTCATGACCGGTACTGGCACACTCGCGGTTTGGAACAATCGCCTTAAGCAATCCGAGACCAACTATGAAAGCTGGTACCAGGGCGAGCATTTGCCGGAACGGCTGGGGATACCCGGTTTCATGCGTGGTCGGCGCTACCAGGCGGTGGCTGGCGATCTTGAATTCTTCACTTGGTATGAGGTCGAGTCGCCGGCGACTCTTCGCTCCGAGGCCTATAAGAAATGTTTGGCCAATCCGACGCCCTGGACCCAGGAAATGATGTCGGGGATCTTCATCGATGCAAGCCGGACCGTGTGCCGGCGAGAAGTTTTGTCTGGCGAGGTATTCGGTGCGATCGCGGTGGCCGTCAGGTTCATCGGCTCGGTTGATGAAGCGGCGGCACGAAGCGGGGTGGACGGAACCGAGGACCCCGCCGTGTTGGTCCGCGCCGAGCTTTGGATGTCCGACGAAGCTCCAGGCGAAGGCGCCATGGCGGAAGAGGCGATCCGTGGCCCCGACGCCAAGATCGCCGGTTGCCTGCTGTTGGAATTTCTGCGCGAAGCCGACGCATTGGCGGCGGCGGAGCGGATGTGGGCGAAATTCAGCGCCGCCGAGATCGGGGTTTATCGATTGTTATGTGAGCGCGGCCGCCCCGACTGATCAGCGCTTCGATCGCCATCCGTCACTGGCTACCTGTTGCTGTCGTCGCGGCGAGTGCTCGACGGCGCAGCGCGCGCGTCTTAAACTAGAGGTCCGACGCTGGTTTCAATCGCGCGACTGGTGGAGCGGGTCTCCAACCCATGCCATCGCGTGGCATAATAGACAGGTGAAGCTGATGGCCCTGGCGATGCAGAGTATTTCAGAGATCTACGCGCAAGACGGCTTCGTTTTTCCCGTTGATGCCGTGAGCGAGGCCGAGGCCCGCGCGATCCGTGCTGATCTGGAGGCCGCCGAAGAGGAGATGGAGGATGATCCCGAAAAGCTGGGTCTGGTGCGGTCCTACCCCGACCGACTGTTGCCGTCTTTTGATCGGCTGACCCGCAATCAGAACCTGATCGATGCGGTGACGCCGATCCTGGGGACCGATCTGATGGTTTGGAGCTCCGGGCTGTTCATTAAGGAAGCGAACACGACGCATATTGTCACCTGGCATCAGGATCTGACCTATTGGGGTCTCGATGAGGCGGAGGAGGTTACCGCCTGGGTGGCGCTCTCACCGTCGAACATCGCCAGCGGTTGCATGCGCTTCGTACCCGGCAGTCATGCGAATCAACTGGTGCCGCATGTCGATACTTTCGACAAAAACAACCTGCTGTCGCGCGGCCAGGAGGTCGCGGTGGAGGTTAATGACGGTGAAGGCGTGAACGTCCTTCTGAAAACCGGTCAGGCGTCACTGCATCACGGTCATCTGATCCATTCCTCTGGCCCGAACGGGACCGATGATCGACGGATTGGTGTGGCGATCCGCTATATCAGGCCATCGATGAAGCAGCGCAGCGGCGACCGCTCGCTCGTGGGCTTGGTCAGCGGCGAGGACATGCATGGCAATTTCAAGATTTCTGGCGCGCCCAGCGGGTGGTTGACCGACGAGGATTTCGAGCTTTGCCGGCAGGATTCTGTCATCAAGCGCCGCGTGCTCTATGAGGGCGCGGAAATTGTAAAGGGGCAGCGATACTAGAAGTGCACTTTAACGCACCATCTGGTTTTGTCGCGGGCGCCAAGGGTTAGATTTTTACCACGACGCCCCTGGCGCCATCAGAAGTCGAAGCGGTTTTGAGGGGCGCGAGCAATCATTGCGCCTCGATAACCGTGACCACGCCACTATCGCCATCGACGCATAGAAGCGTCGCGTCGGTGACGGCGTTGCCAATCCGGTCGGCCAGGCCAGAGATGATCGGCACGCCGGACAGGATCGCGCCCTGCACCACCGACGGGTCCGGCAATTCGCCGGTGATGACGGCCACGGGATGGGTGCCGTGTTGCTTTAACTGATAAAGAAACCGCCAAGCGCCAGCCGATCCCCGGGTCGCTGGAACCACCAAGACACGCCCGGCGATATTGCGCCCCCGGAGATCACTCAACTCGCCGATCACGTCGCCGGTACGGATATCGACGTCGCCGAGAAACGAAAACGGTGTGCGCGAGACCAGGGCCGGACCGGTGACATTTCCCTTCACGATTCCGCGGCCTTCGAATGTTGTTTTATCCGACATACCGGGTCCCTTACCAGCGCGGTACGAAGGTGCCGGACACCGCCGTCTCGACCGCTTTTTCGGTCGTTGTGAGCAGGGTCGGGCAGTGGATCATGTCGCGGATGTAACGCGCCTGTTTCGCCGAATCGACAACGATCGCCCGCAGTGTCGGCGGCTCGACGCCCAACGCCGGATCCGGCGAGGCGGTCCGGGCGAAATGGCAGGAGATTGGGCAGGTATCGGAAATCACCTTGGCGCCGGACGCCTCAATCGGCCTCAGAAGCCCTGAATCTCGGGCCATTTGGCGCACGGTCCGGTTCGTGGTGATCCACAACTCGACGCCTGGCTTCACCATTTTGCCGTCGAGTAATTGTGCATAGTGCTTCATTTCCTCGAACGAGGCGTGCGGACACCCGAGATGGACGATATCGAATCTGCTGTGCTCGCCGGAGCAAAAGTCCTCATAGACCGCCCGCAGGTCACGCTCCTGGATTGGCAGCGAGGGTAGATCGGCACCCAAACCGGCGTCGCCATCGCCATAGGGCGGCGTGACACCGGGCAAGATGAACATGGCGACGCCGCCGGATGTTGCCATGCCCACCCCAAGCGCATCGAGCTCATCTAGATTGGGCCGTCGCTCAAGCCCAGTGATCAGCGGTATCGCATTGGTCGTTTGGCTACCGATGGCATAGCCGAGGACGGTGAAATCAGCCGTGCCGCTGGGCGCGGCCTCGACTACCACTCGATGTGTTGGCTTGCGGTTCTCGTCCAAATGCAACCCGAACCTTGGATAGCGACCGGTCATGCCAGCGTAAACAGCGAAAAAACCATCACGGTTCGATCGGGCGCCCAAAACCGAATTGCAGAATACGGTAACGCCAGATTCGATTGACGCCATATGGGTGTTCCAGGTCGGCCAATGGCCGGCCCAATAGGGCGTGCAGGTGAAGCATCCGCCGGTCCCCATAGTATTGTGCGCAGTCTCAGCCCGTTTTTGCAGACGCACCAGGCTTTCCGGCGCCCGTGTCGCTTGCCAGTTCTCCATGTCAGCATTGGCGATATTGGTCGAGGCGGGCACCGCCATGCGGGCGCCGCGTTCAGCTAACTCCTCCATCAACTCAACATCGCCCAGATACATCGCCATGCCAGCATGGACATGGGCATAACCGATATCAACCATGTCCTCGGCGTCGAAGGCCTCGCCGAGTTGGACCAGTGCTTCCATTGCCTGGCGATCAACGTCGCCTTTGACGCCGTCCAATAGCGCTTTGTCCTGGTCAGAGAGACGCATGGCGCTAGCTCCCTACACGCAGCGAGGTGTTCAATTCGCGGAGCGCCGCCAGGATGCTGGGGGCGACGATACGGCTGGTGCGTTGGTTTTCTGGGGAAGGAAAATTCTGCGACGTCATTTCAAGATCAACGACATCGGATACCACCCGGACCGTATGACGCGCACCGGGCAAGGTGCCATTGGCGAAGATCTCAATCTCCGTCCGGTCCAAGCCAATGCCGGCCAGGCTGAGCCCGACGGCGACGTTGAAATGCCGGGGAAAGTGGCCGGCTGCCTCGCGCGCACTGCCGGAGAAAACCCGCACCGGTTCGGTTTCGGCTAAATTCAGATCGATACCCCGTTCGATGACATAAGACTCGTGGGCGAAGGAGTTGGGGCGAATATGGGATTCCAGTTTGACTGATTTGATTGCGCCTTCCCGGGCCGAGCGCAGAATGTCGAGGCCGGGCATAGCACCGCTGCCGATTTGCAGGATAGCGCCGTTTTCCTTGGCGAGATCAAGCAGATCGAGATTCACCGCCAGGGCGCCGACACTGACCGCGATCACATGACAGCCAGCCCTGATCGAGGGCTCGAGAATATCGCGAAACCCTTCATACGTCGCGCATTCGACGATCACCTTGGCATGATCAGGCATCTCGCCAGCCGGGACGGTGGGGACGTTCAGGCCGATGTTTGCTGCTCGTTTCCGGGCGGCATCTAGGCCGCAGGCCGAGATCGCGGCGATCTCGATGCCGCAATCCGGTTCCGACAGGATAGCGCGAGCCAGTTGCTGGCCAACATTGCCGAACCCACCGAGGGCTATCCTGGTTGTTCGGGTCATGCGATCCACTCGCTCACCGGCGCGGCCGCCTCGTTCAAGGGTTGGCTGATGATGTCGACAAGGGTTGGACCGTCATGCGCGACCGCTTTTTTTAAAATTGATGTGAGCTGTGCCGGGTCCTCAACCTTCCAGGATTTAACCCCAAAGGCGCTGGCGATGGCGGCGTGGTCGGAGCGGTTGAAATCGACCGAGAAATAACGCTCGCCAAAGTTGGCGCGTTGGCCCGCCTTGATCCATCCGAACACAGCGTTGGAAAACACGATGAAGGTTATCGGCAGATTGAGGCGTACGGCGGTTTCCAACTCACCGCAGGTAAAGCCGAAGCTGCCATCGCCCATTAACGAGACAACTTTTTTGTTGGGGCGTCCGATTGCCGCGCCGATGGCAGCGGACAGTGAATAGCCCAAGGCTCCATGCGCGCGGTTGGAGAACAGGGTCCGACCGGTCGTGCGCACCTCGTAGAAGGCCGAGACATAAGGGCAGGGGGTTCCGGGATCGGCGACGATGATGGCGTCATCGTCAAGCACCGAGCGGAGCGCCGCCATGGTGCGTTCCGGCTTGATCGGTTGCTCCAGGCTATCGGCCAGCGGTTGGAACGCCGCCCATTTGATACGCTTGGCTATCGCGACCGCTGCCGCGCCGCCAAAGCCGGCGGGCTTATCAGCCCGCAGCGCCAGTTGACGGTTGATCGCTTCCAGGGCCAGGCAAGCGTCCGACACCACGCCGACCTCGGTGCGATAGGACGCGGAGATCACCTGCGGGTCGGAATCGATATGGACGATGCGGGTTTGTTTGGTCGGGACCCGCCAGCGCTCGGTGGTGACCGATCCGGCGCGGCAACCGATAAACACCACGAGATCGGCCTGCAATACCAAGTCACGGGTCGCATCCACGCCGCCGTTCGATCCGACAACGCCGACACAATTGGGATGGGTTTCCGTCAAGCTGCCCTGGCCCGAGACCGTGGTGGCAACGGCGATATCAAGGCTGTCGACAAGCCTTCGGAAGGCCGTTTCGCCGCCGGCCAGGACGATGCCGCCACCGCAGATGATCACTGGGAACTTGGCGGAAAGAATTGCCTCCAAGGCCGCCTCGACCTCTATCGGGTCCGGTCCGCTCGGATAGGCTGGGTAGGTTTGATGGCGGGGGTCGGCCCAGATTTGATCTGGATCGACCGGGTCGCGCTGCACGTCGATCGGCAGGCCAAGATGCGCCGCCCCGGGGCGGCCGGTAGTCATTGACCGGAACGCGGTTCGAACCATATCCGGCAGCATGTCGGCGCGCGGGATCACCGCGTTCCATTTGGTTAGTGGCCGCATCAACCCTTCTTGATCCAACTCGGTCAGCGGGTAATGTCCGCGCGATCCCACCGAGACATCCGAGGTGATCGCCAGAATCGGCACCGAGGACTCACCCGCCTCGACCAAGCCCGGCAGGATATAAGTCGCACCGCCGCCCGATGGCCCCTCGCAAACACCGACTTTTTTGGTGACCCGGGCATAGCCGTCGGCCATATAGGCCGCCGACCGCTCATCGCGGGTCAGAATATGCTCGATACCGTGGTCAAGTTGATAGAGCGCGTCATAGAACGGCAGCGTCGTGTCGCCGCAAAGGCCGAAAATATGACGAACGCCATGCGCTTCTAGCATCCGAACCAAGGCCTCGGCGCCATTGAAGACATTGTCGGTTGGTTTATTCTTCACGATACGAGTCCCTGTTTTGACGTGTGGTGATGCGGCCGCATTGGTGTTGCTGCTTGTATTTGGATTCGGTCTTGCCCTCTCCGTCAACGTCCAATCAAGATACGGGGTAATCCATTCGGTACTTGACGGTTGATTCTATCACGGGCGGCTCACCGACCGCTCTGATGTCGCGTGGAGATAGCCGCAGGTTACCGCGAAATACGGCACCTCGGCGGAGCTATTGACCCACCCGGCGATCGCGCAACCTATTGCATGATTTGCCGCGGCAGGGTCAGGGCGAGGCCGGATTGTTCCGTTGTTCGACCACCTGATCCGCAATTTTCTGGACTTCGGGGTCGACAACCACGATGGCGATATCAGTAGCAAGATAGGCATTCAGTGTTCCCTGCACGAACTCAACCGACCCAAGGGTCGTCTGAATAAGTGCCATACCCGATGGAAAGTTTGGTGCTGCCCTGGCATTTTCGGGCTTTATCGCAGGAGCCGCCGGCGGTCGTGCTACCCTTGGGCTCAATCGTCCTGGTCGCATGCAGAAGGGATTCGAAGAGCGATGTCTTGCCCCTCTGGTACGGGCCCAACCAGGACCGCGCACCGGGTGGTTCCTTCGTTGGCACTGGCCATCTTGCTGGCCCCCCTCTGTCTGGTGGCGAGCTCTTCACACGAGCCCGACCGTTTTTACACGACGGCTCTGACCCCGGCGGATGCCGTGTGACCCGTGAGTATTGCCGACAGGGATGGGCTCTCCCGGTGGCGCAAGGGCCAATGCGACAGGTGGTTCTATTTCAGCGCGGCGCAGGCCCGCTGGATGCGCTGGCAGGCGTCTTCAAGGACTTCCGTTGCCGTCGCGTAGGAAATTCGGAAATGCGGACTCAGACCAAAGGCCGCGCCATGCACCGCGGCAACCCCTTCGGTGTCCAGAAAATAGACCGCCACGTCTTCGTCATTCTCCAGCACCTTGCCTTCGGGCGTGGTCTTGCCGATCAACCCGGCGCAGGACGGATACACGTAGAACGCGCCTTCCGGGGTCGGGCAATTCAGCCCTTTGGCTTGGTTCAGCATCGAGCAGACCAGATCGCGGCGCTCCTGGAAGACCTCGTTGTTCTTGGCCAGGAACTCCATCGGGCCGTACAAGGCCGCGACCGAGGCCGCCTGACTGATCGAAGAGGGGTTGGAGGTCGATTGCGATTGGATTTTCCGGATTGCCCCTATTAACTCTTTCGGGCCGCCGGCAAAACCGATCCGCCAACCGGTCATGCAAAATGCCTTGGACATGCCATTGACCGTCAATGTGCGGTCATACAGGCCGGGCTCCACCTCGGCGGGTGTACAGAACTTGAAATCGTCATAGACCAGATGCTCATACATATCGTCAGTCATCACCCAGACATGCGGATGGCGCATGAGAACATCGGTAATTTTCTTCAATTCGTCCCAGCCATAGGCCGCCCCCGTGGGGTTCGACGGGCAGTTTAGAATGATCCATTTGGTCTTCGGCGTGATTGCCTTTTCCAGATCATCGGGCTGCAGAATGAAGCGGTTCTCCTGCGTGCACTCGACAATGACCGGTGTGCCTTCGGCGAGCAGCACCATGTCCGGATAGGACACCCAGTACGGCGCCGGAATGATAACTTCGTCACCGGGGTTCAAGGTTGCCATGAGCGCGTTGTATAAGACCTGCTTGCCGCCAGTGCCGATGGTGATCTGCGCCGGGACATAGTTGAGATTGTTGTCGCGCTTGAATTTGTCGCACACCGCCTGTTTCAGTGCCGGGCTCCCATCCGGATCGGTATACTTCGTTTCGCCGCGGGCCATAGCCTCCTCGGCGGCGGTGATGACGTGGGCCGGGGTTGGGAAATCAGGCTCGCCTGCGCTTAGATCGATGATATCTCGCCCGGTCGCTTGAAGTTCGCGTGCCTTGGCGCTCATCGCTATGGTGGGCGAGGTTCTGACGCGGTCGAGCCGCGCGGCAAGGATGCTCATGATTAGCCCCGATCTGCATTGGCGATAAACCGGCGAGAACCTACGCCTGAGGCCGGACCCTTGCAAGGGCTGAGGCGTCAGTTTTAGAAAACCTACTAGGTCATGGACATGAGGTTGGCTGTGTCACATAACGGAGCTCCCACATTGCGCTCGGGAGATCTTTCCACGAGGGGAATAGGATGGCTGGGCGAATTTCAGACGATCAGGCAATTCCAAAACCTAATGCGGTCGACCGCCATACGTTCGTGCGGGATATCGCGCGCGCTTTGCTGCAAGCGGCTGGCGCTGCTGAAGAAGATATGGTGCCGCGGGTGGAACATTTCCTTGGGGGCGTCATTCACTATCTCCTGGGCCGTATCCATAATCGCCCGGAGCTTCCGCGCGAGCGGGCCCTGCGGCGCAGAAAGGCGCCGCTCGTGCCACTGGTCAACGGGCTGTTGAAGCGCCAGCGTAAAACGATGGGGAATTACTCCGAGACCTTGCAGGAATGGTTTAGCGGCTTGATCGAGGAATGCGAGGCCGGAAAATATAATCCGCTTGCGGCGTGGGCTTTCACCGCGTTGTTACGTACCCAACCGCGCCAGACGGTGCAGACCACGGATCTGGCGAAGCGATCCTTGCGGTTGGACTTGGGCATGCCGGCCTGAAGGCGATGCAGCTGCTCGCGATCAGTGATCTTCACCTCTCGCATCCAGTGAATCGCGCAGCGCTGCTTGATATACCCGATCATGGCGACGATTGGCTGATTATCGCCGGAGATGTCGGGGAACGGTTGGATCATCAGGAATTGGCCTTCCAGGAGCTTGGCCGTCGCTTTGCCAAACTGATTTGGGTGCCCGGCAATCATGATCTTTGGACGGTTCCACGTGGTGGCGAGACCCCGTTGCGGGGCGATGCTCGCTATCAGGCTCTGGTCGAGCTGGCCCGGGCGTATGGGGCGGTTACTCCCGAAGACCCATTCCTGGAATGGCCTCGGGCTGGGCCTGACGGGAGCCGTATCCTGATCGTCCCGTTGTTTCTCCTCTACGACTACAGCTTTCGTCCGGCGGAGATCGAACGCGCCGAGGTCCGCCGCTGGGCTCGCGAACAGGGCGCCGTGTGCAGCGATGAGGTCTGGTTACACCCAGACCCATTCCCAAGTCGCGAAGCTTGGTGCTGGGCCCGGTGTCAGGAGGCCGAACGCCGGCTCGCGACGCTGCCGAAGGATTGCCGAACTATATTGGTCAATCATTGGCCGATGCGCGCCGACCTGATCCGGATACCCCGGATCCCGCGGTTCACTCCCTGGTGCGGCACGGTTTTGACTGATGATTGGCACCGTCGATTTCAGGCCGTGGCCGTGGTGACTGGGCATCTGCATACCCGCCGCACGGATGTCGTGGACGAATGCCATTTTGAGGAAGTGTCCTTGGGTTACCCAAGGCAATGGCAGTGGGATAGGGGGATCGATTCCTATTTTAGGGTGATTTTGGGAAATGGCGGATAAGCCATGCATCTCTGTTTATCTAACCGGGGTCTTCACATACACTCGGCTTTCTATTGAGATGATGTGCGGGGTGCGACGCGAGCTTGGGATGAGGCCAGCGTCTGGTTCGATTTGGCGGCCGAGTGCAATGTCGTATTGGAATCTCGGTGACATTCGGGATGTTTTACTCATTTGTGAGAGCGTGTGATGGAAGTGGTGATCGTCGGCGCCGGCATCGGTGGGCTGACGCTGGCGTTGAGCCTGCACCAAGCTGGCGTCGCGTGTCGTGTGTTCGAAGCCGCTCCGTCCATAAAGCCGCTTGGCGTCGGGATCAATCTATTGCCGCATGCAATGCGGGAGTTAGGAGACCTGGGTCTAGAGTCGGCGATCGCGGCGCGTGGTATCGAAACCAAAGAAGTTTGTTTTTACAACCGGTTTGGCCAGCACATCTTCACCGAGCCGCGTGGTCGTTTCGCGCAATATGACTGGCCGCAATACTCGATCCATCGTGGCGACCTGCAGGCAGCCTTGGTGGAGGCGGTAGTCGAGCGTCTGGGGCTGGACGCGTTGGTGACCGGATATCGGTTCATCGGCGCGGATCAAGACGGCTCCGGCGTCGTGGCCCGGTTTCAGGACCCGCGGAGCGGCAAAGTCTTACCGTCGGTCCAAGGGGATGTCCTGGTCGGCTGTGACGGCATCCGCTCGGTGCTGCGGGCTCAGTTACACCCCGGGGATGACCCGCTGATCTACTCCGGTATCACGATGTGGCGGGGTATGACCCGATGGCCGCCTTTCCTGAGCGGCGCCAGCATGGCCTACGCGGGCTGGCTGGCGACCGGCAAGGTTATTGTCTACCCGGTGCGCGATGCAATCGACGCCGAGGGACGCCAACTGGTCAATTGGCTTTGTGAGTTCAATACCCCGCCGCGTGATCCGAGTGGGGATTGGAGCCGGCCGGGCGAGTTGAATGATTTTCTCTGGGCCTGTCAGGATATGCATTTTGATTGGCTGGACATACCGGCTTTTGTCAAGGCGGCGGATTTCATTCTGGAATACCCGATGGTCGATAAGGACCCTCTGGAGCGGTGGAGTTTCGAGCGCATGACATTGCTCGGAGACGCCGCGCATCCAATGTATCCTCGCGGCTCCAACGGCGCAGGCCAAGCGATCCTGGATGCGCGAACCCTGGCTGGGCATCTGGCGCGGCAGGGGAATCCGGTCGCTGCGTTATCGGCTTATGAGAATGACCGTCGCGAAGCGACCAGCGCCGTGGTCCAGGCCAACCGACGGATCCCGCCCGACGCGATCCTGCGCGAGGTCTATGAGCGGACCGGAGACAGGCCATTTTCCAATATCGATGAAGTGATCAGCCAGGCGGAGTTGCAGACGTTATCCGAGCGATACAAACAGATCGCCGGCTTTCAGCGTGAGGCTCTTCGCGATCGCAGTGATTTGGTCTGAGTAGGCGCCGTGCGAGGCCGTGGTGGTTGGCCGATTGGCCAAACGATAGCGCAATGACGCCTTTAATTTTCACCAACGCCTATAATTTAGGCTGCCTCTGTGCTAGTGGTTAAAAAATGTGCAATTTTAATATTTAATTGAGTCGCGAATATAATTTTTCGGCGAAAACTCTAGCATTTTGCGGATGGCATGGATCTTGAATTACTGGGATATACAATTCATGCGGAGGGAGTTTCGCAATGCGATCGAGTACTATTTTGGGACTGGCCACGACAGCGGTCATCACGCTTGGCTTGACCACGGCTAGCATGGCGGCGGAAACCATCAAGGTTGGTGTTTTGCATTCGCTGTCCGGGACCATGGCGATCAGTGAGACCACATTGAAGGACACCGTCCTGATGTTGGTTGAGGAACAGAATAAGAAAGGCGGGCTGCTGGGGAAAAAGCTTGAGGCCGTGGTGGTCGACCCGGCTTCTGACTGGCCGCTATTCGCCGAAAAGGCTCGCGAGTTGCTGGAGGTTCACAAGGTCGACGTGGTGTTCGGTAACTGGACCTCGGTCTCGCGCAAATCGGTGCTTCCGGTTTTCGAGGAGTTGAACGGTCTGTTGTTCTATCCGGTCCAGTATGAGGGCGAGGAAAGCTCGAAGAACGTGTTCTACACTGGCGCTGCGCCGAACCAACAGGCGATCCCGGCCGTCGACTATCTTATGGAGGAGGGCGTCAAGCGCTGGGTGCTTGCTGGCACCGACTATGTCTATCCCCGCACCACCAACAAGATCCTCGAAAGCTATCTCAAGACCAAGGGCGTGGCGGCGACGGACATCATGATCAACTACACGCCGTTCGGTCATTCCGATTGGCAGACGATCGTCTCCGACATCAAGGCTTTTGGTGCGGCCGGCAAGAAAACGGCTGTGGTCTCGACGATCAATGGCGATGCCAATGTGCCTTTCTACAAGGAACTCGGTAACCAGGGCTTGAAGGCGCAGGATATCCCGGTTATCGCGTTCTCGGTTGGAGAGGAAGAGTTGTCCGGCATGGACACCACGGCACTGGTCGGTCACCTCGCGGCCTGGAATTACTTCATGAGCGCCGAAGCCGAGGTCAATGCCGCGTTCATCAAGATATGGCACGCTTTTATCAAAGACGATAAGCGCGTGACCAATGACCCGATGGAAGCTCATTACATTGGCTTCAACATGTGGGTGAAGGCGGTCGAGAAGGCTGGTACCACGGATGTCGATAGCGTGCGCAGCGCCATATACGGCGTCACCTATCCCAACCTCACCGGTGGCACCGCCGTCATGAACACCAACCATCACCTGACCAAGCCGGTACTGATTGGCGAGATTCAGGCTGACGGTCAGTTCGAGACGGTTTGGCAGACCACGGGCGGGGTGATTGGCGACGCCTGGACCGACTTCCTTCCCGAGAGTGCCCGTCTGGTTGCCGATTGGACGGCGCCGATCAACTGCGGAAACTTTAACATCGATAGCGGCAAGTGCTCGGGTCAAAACTACTGATCTAGAGACCAGCTGAAAAGACAGACCCCGGCGATGACCGTCGGGGTCCATTTCTAAACAGGTCAGGCAGTCGGTCCATGCGGTTACGCTTTCGCCTCTCCATGCTCGTTGTGTTGTTCGCGGTTGCCCTGTCCGTCTGGGTCCCGCAAGCGCAGGCTTCAGCCCTTGAAGGCGCGGTGACGGCGCTGGATGCCCGGTCTTTCGCCGCCAAGTCGAAAGCCGTTGACGCGTTGGAGGCCCTGGGCGAGCCCGATGCCCTGCCGGCCCTCAGAGCGATGCTTGAAGGCATGCTGTTCCGTGAAAAAGCCTCGAAGCGCGTGGTCATCGCGGAAAAGATCGGCGGCGAATACAAGATCAGCGACGCGCTGAGCGGCGCCGAGTTGGGACAGGTGAAGAAAGCCAAGCTGAAGAAAGTTTCCGTCAACAACAGACTTCGCGGGCGGTTACAGCTCGCCATAGGCAGTCTCGCTTTGAACGCCAGGGACGCCGAAACCCGCACTAAATCCGCCCGAAGCCTCACTAAACAGGGCAATATTTCCATGCTCCCGGCGCTTGATAAAGCGATCGCCGCGGAGACCGAGCCTAGTGTCGAATCGACCATGCGGATCGCCCGCCACGCGATCCAGACCAAAGCCGGCAACCAAGCCGACCGGCTGGCAGCGATCACGGCATTGGACGGGGTTCTCGATCAGGACGTAATGTTCATCCTAGGCACCTTGTCGCAGAAGGCCAACGAGGCCGACCCGGTTGTCCGGGCGCTGGCGGCCGCCACGCTGGCCTCGACGGAATCCAGCGGTCGTTTTTATGGCGCCGCGGAGACCCTGTTCTTCGGGATTAGCTTGGGGTCAGTTCTATTGCTGGCAGCGGTCGGCCTGGCGATCACCTTCGGGGTCATGGGCGTGATCAACATGGCGCATGGTGAGATGATCATGCTCGGCGCCTACACGACCTATGTGATCCAGCAGTGGTTGCCGAATGCCATAGAAGTGTCGCTGGCGATTGCGATCCCCGCGGCCTTTCTGGTTTCCGGTGCGGTAGGGATGGCTATTGAGCGTGGGGTGATCCGTTTGCTTTATGGTCGGCCCTTGGAAACTCTGCTGGCGACGTTCGGTATCAGCCTAATTCTGCAGCAGGCGGTGCGAGTGATCTTCTCACCGCTTAATCGCTCGGTGATCACCCCAGATTGGATGAGTGGTGCGCTGGAGGTCAATGCGGCACTTTCATTCACTTATAACCGGTTGACCATCGTGATCTTCACGATCGTGCTACTGGCGGGGATCGCGGCACTGCTGCGCTATACTGCGTTTGGCCTGCAGATGCGGGCGGTGACGCAGAACCGACAAATGGCGTCGGTCATGGGTATCCGTACCAACTGGATCGATGCGTTGACCTTCGGGTTTGGCTCCGGAATTGCCGGTATCGCCGGGGTAGCGCTTAGTCAGTTGACCAATGTCGGTCCCAATCTCGGCCAACAATATATCGTCGACAGCTTCATGGTCGTGGTGTTCGGCGGGGTCGGCAATATCTGGGGCACGGTGCTGGGGGCGATGACCCTGGGCGTCGCCAACAAGCTTCTGGAGCCCTGGGCCGGCGCGGTGCTCGGCAAGATCTTCATCTTGATCTTCATCATCCTGTTCATTCAAAAGCGGCCCAGCGGCATGTTCGCGATCAAGGGCCGGGCGGCGGAGAACTGATCCATGTCGGTAGCCTCCAACGTTCCAAGAACAAGTCTGTTCTTCAGGCTTCTCGCCAACGACACGGGCTCGCGGATTTTCCTGGGCGCCATTATCGCCTTGATGATCCTGGTGCCGGCTCTGAACCTTCTGGCGTCGCCGGATTCTTGGTTCCATCTTCCGAGCTTTGCCGTCGGCCTGTTCGGCAAGTATCTTTGTTTCGCACTACTGGCGCTATCGGTAGACCTGATTTGGGGATTTTGTGGAATTCTTAGTCTTGGCCATGGCGCATTCTTCGCCATTGGCGGCTATGCCATGGGCATGTATCTGATGCGGACGATCGGGCCGCGCGGCGTTTATGGTCATCCGGTTTTGCCCGATTTCATGGTGTTTCTGAATTGGCAGGAATTGCCGTGGTTCTGGCACGGCTTCGACATGTTCTGGTTCGCCATGGTGATGGTGGTTTTGGCGCCGGGCTTGCTGGGCTTCGTGTTCGGCTGGTTCGCCTTTCGCTCTCGGGTCAGCGGAGTCTATTTCGCGATCATCAGTCAGGCCATGACCTATGCGCTGATGTTGGCGTTGTTTCGCAATGATATGGGGTTCGGCGGAAATAACGGGTTGACGGATTTCAAGGATGTCCTGGGCTACAGTCTGCGCTCCGACAATACGCGGGCGGTGCTGTTCGTGCTGTCCTGCTTGGCGTTGGTCGGCGGGTTCGTGATGTGCCGCACAATCGTCGCCAGCAAGCTTGGCCGGGTGTTGATGGCGATCCGAGATTCCGAGGCCCGGGTGCGGTTTATCGGCTACCGCACCGATATTTATAAGGTCTTCGTTTTCACCCTGTCATCGATGCTCGCGGGGGTTGCCGGCGCGCTCTACGTCACGCAGGTAGGCATCATTAACCCGAGTGAATTTTCTCCTTTGAAGTCGATCGAGATCGTTGTCTGGGTGGCGCTTGGCGGGCGGGGAACTTTGTACGGCGCGGTGCTGGGAGCGATTTCAGTCAACGCCTTAAAATCATATTTCACCGCCTTGGCGCCGGAAATGTGGCTGTTCCTGCTCGGCGGTCTGTTCGTGATCGTGACGATCGCTCTACCGAAGGGATTGGCCGGGTTGGGTATTAAATTGCCATGGCCAAGACCATCGAGACCTTGGCCGGCGACGAGCTTTCTTCGAGGGAGCGCGCGCGATGATCATTCCTGATTCCGTGCCCGACAAGCCCGACGCGCCAGGAAAAAGCATTCTGGTGCTGGATAATGTGTCGGTCTCGTTCGATGGCTTCCGGGCGCTCAACGGGTTGTCGTTCGTCGTTATGTCCGGTCAGATGCGCGCGGTGATCGGTCCAAACGGCGCCGGTAAGACAACGATGATGGATGTGATCACCGGCAAGACCCGACCAGATTCGGGCCGGGTGATATTTCGGGACGGGCATGATCTGACGGTACTGGATGAACCGCGGATCGCCAATCTGGGCATCGGGCGAAAATTCCAGAAGCCAACGGTGTTCGAGAATCTGACGGTCTTCGACAATCTCTGGCTTGCCTTTAAAGGCGATCGCCGGGTGCGCCGGATGTTCAACTTCTTCGCCTCGCGCGCCGAGCGTGACGCGATCATGGAGACGCTTGGAGCCATCGGTCTCGCCGCTTTCCGTGACCAGTTGGCAGGTTCGCTCAGTCATGGCCAGAAGCAATGGCTAGAAATTGGTGTGCTCCTCGTGCAGGACCCAGATTTGCTGCTGGTCGACGAGCCCGTCGCCGGCATGACCGATGCGGAAACCGAAACCACGGCGGCGCTGTTGCGGACCATCGCCAAGTCCCATTCGGTGGTCGTTGTCGAGCATGACATGGAATTCGTCGAAATGCTCGATGTGCCGGTGACGGTGCTGCACGAGGGTTCGGTCCTGGCCGAGGGATCCCTGGAGACTGTGCGGAACGACGAGCGTGTGATCGAGGTCTATTTGGGCCGCTGATAGGATGACGTTATGGTGGGAGTGGAACTGAACTTATGTTGAGCGTGCGGAACATCGACCTGCATTACGGCGCCAGTCAGGCTTTGCGTGACGTCGGTTTCGAGGCGCGACTTGGCGAGGTGACTTGTGTGCTTGGGCGCAATGGTGTCGGCAAGACAAGCTTGTTGAGCGCCATTATGGGGTTGCGGAAAACCAGTCGTGGCCAGATCGCTTTCAATGATCAGGACGTGACCCGCAAGCCGGCCCATGACCGGGCCCGCCTGGGCTTTGCCTACGTGCCACAAGGGCGTGATATTTTCTCGCAGCTGACGGTGGAGGAAAATTTGCGGACCGGGTTCGCCGCCCTGGCCCGGAACCAAAGGCATGTCCCGGAGCAGCTGTTCGAGTATTTTCCGGTTCTAAAGGACATGCTCGGTCGCAGGGGAGGGGATCTTTCAGGTGGGCAACAGCAGCAACTGGCGATCGCCCGTGCCCTCGTCACCCGACCGAAGCTGTTGTTGCTGGACGAGCCCACGGAAGGCATCCAGCCGTCCATCATTAAGCTGATCCAACGGGTGATCGAGAGCTTATGCGACCAAGGTGATATAGCGATCGTGTTGGTCGAGCAATATTTTGATTTCGCCCATGATCTCGCCGATCGGATCGTCGTCTTGGATCGAGGTGCAGTTGTTTTGGACGGTCGCAAGAACGACCTCGACGGCGCGGTGGTGCGGCGTCACCTAACGGTATGAGAAGGGGCTTATCCTACCGAACGGCCCCGGTTGTGCCGAACAGGCGGGGGCATCGTCGCCCCTTCCTGGAAATTCCAACTGTAGGGTATCCAGCGCCGCCGGGTGCCGCGGCCCGCATAGCGTCCTTCCTCGATCGAGGCGGCTCTTTGGCAGGATTGTTCGGTGGTGAAATTATGCGGACATTCGAATTCCTGGCACGCGATGCGCTCACCAAAGGTCATGTCGGTGATTAGTACGAGCACGAACATATGGACAAGTCCCTTGCGGCCAAAGTGACGGGTGACAGCGTGGCTACGGACAGAATACCCCGATTCTCCGACAGGACGACCTGGTCCGGCACGACATGGAAATGACCACCGCTTTCCTCCTGCCTGGTAATTGGGCAAGCTCATCAGGCACGGTATTGGCTTCGGGGCAGCCGGTCAGGGCGGTGGGGTGATGAACGCAGGTTTTTACGGGAGAACGGCGCTGGCCGAGAGCATGACACAGGCGGGATTGTCGCGGTTCGTCTCCCAAGGTTCGATCCGGTTTTCCGGTGCCGAGGCTTGCCTCGCCGAGCTTAAGCAGCAGGCACCGATCCGTTTTCTCAGGCCGTACCCGGAGGACGGCGATCCGGCCACCGCCGTGTTACTTAACACCGCCGGTGGCATTGTCGGAGGTGACCGGCTGACAATGGATATCTCGGTCGATGCCGGGGCCCAGGTATTGGTGACCGGCCAGGCCGCCGAAAAGGTCTATCGATCCGATGGCGAAACCGCCGAGCTACGTGTGACCCTATCCAGCCGGTCCGGCGCGGCGCTGGAATTCCTACCACAAGGAACTATCCTGTTCGATCGCTCGGCGCTGCGTCGTCGCACGGTCCTGCGGGTCGATGACGATGCCCGCTTGTTGTTCGGAGAGATGCTGTATTTCGGTCGTACCGCGATGGGGGAGCGTTTTACCGCCGGCGCCATCGATGACCGAACCGATGTCGAGTGGGGTGGACGGCGGGTGATGGTCGACGTGTTTCGCATCGAAGATGGCGGTTTCGCGGCGATGAACAGCCTGTCGGGCCTCGATGGCGCCACATGCGCCGCCGTGATGGTTCTGCTGACACCCTCGCCGGAGCAATACCTGGCTGGTATTCGGGCTGATTTAGAACGCTTGGCACAAGCTGGTTATCAGGCCGGGGCGGCAGTGTTCCCGCAAGGGCCACTGATCGTCCGCTGGCTCGGCCGGGACGCCGAGGCGGTGCGCCGCTCGTTTGGAATGGTTTGGCGCCATGTGCGGTCGGTGGTGCTTGGCAGACCGGCGCGCATGCCCCGAATTTGGTCTATCTGATGGCGTTTTGTCCCGTGCGAGAACTCGACAAGCTAGGGCCTAACTGTCACGCTAGGGCCTATTGAAATGAGGATCCAATGAGATGAATTTAACGCCGCGCGAAAAGGACAAACTGCTGATTTCGATGGCCGCAATGGTTGCACGCCGTCGCCTGGATCGGGGCGTCAAGCTGAACCACCCCGAAGCTGTGGCGCTGATCACCGATTTCGTAGTCGAGGGCGCGCGGGACGGTCGCAGCGTCTCGCAACTTATGTCCGAGGGGGCGGAAGTGCTGTCCCGCGATCAGGTCATGGAGGGGATCGCCGAGATGCTCCACGATATTCAGGTCGAGGCGACGTTCCCCGATGGAACTAAGCTGGTAACTGTTCACCAACCAATTCGTTGAGGCATGCCATGAAACCGGGTGAGATTATTTCACAAGGCGGCGAGATAGCGCTTAATGAAGGCGCTACGCGGGTTACCATCACGGTGGCGAATACCCGTGACCGGCCTGTCCAGGTCGGCAGCCACTACCATTTCGCCGAAGCCAATACCGGCCTGGCGTTTGATCGCGAGATGGCGCTTGGCCGGCGACTCGATATCCCCAGCGGCTCGGCCATTCGTTTCGAACCTGGACAGACTCGCGATGTAACCCTGGTGCCCTATGGCGGCAGTAACACGGTGGTAGGCTTCAATGGGAAGACCATGGGCGTAGCGATCCCCAAGGCGATTCCCGATTCAGAAGCGCGGCGCGGTAATGTCGCCGCCCGGATGACCCGCTCTGCCTATGCCGGCATGTTCGGTCCGACCGTTGGCGACCGGGTGCGGTTGGCCGATACCGAGCTGTTTATCCAGGTCGAGAAGGACTTCACCACCTACGGCGAGGAAGTGAAGTTCGGCGGCGGCAAGGTGATCCGCGACGGCATGGGACAAAGCCAGATGAGCCGCGCGGGCGGCGCCGTCGACACGGTGATCACCAACGCCCTGATTCTCGATTGGACTGGAATCACCAAGGCGGATATCGGCCTTCGGGATGGACTGATCATCGGTATCGGCAAGGCCGGCAATCCGGATATCCAGAGCGGCGTCGATATCATTGTCGGCCCCGGCACCGAGGTGATCGCCGCCGAGGGCAAGATCATCACCGCCGGCGGGCTGGACGTGCATATCCACTTCATCTGCCCACAGCAGATCGACGAGGCGCTTGCTTCCGGCGTCACCACGATGATGGGCGGCGGCACCGGCCCGGCGACCGGAACCAACGCAACCACCTGTACGCCGGGACCCTGGCATATTGGCAGGATGATTCAGGCTGCCGACGCCTGGCCGATCAATCTCGGGTTCTTCGGCAAGGGCAACGCCTCGCTCCCCGACGCGCTGATCGAGCAGGTCGCGGCCGGTGCCTGTGGGCTTAAGCTGCATGAGGATTGGGGGACCACGCCGGCCGCCATCGACTGCTGTCTCAGTGTCGCCGATGACATGGACGTGCAGGTGATGATCCACACCGATACCTTGAACGAGTCCGGGTTTGTCGAGAACACGGTCGCCGCCTTCAAGGGCCGCACCATTCATGCTTTCCACACCGAAGGCGCCGGCGGCGGTCACGCGCCGGACATCATCAAGGTCTGCGGCGAGGAGAATGTGTTGCCGTCTTCGACCAATCCGACGCGGCCGTTCACTGTTAACACCCTGGACGAGCATTTGGACATGTTGATGGTCTGCCACCACTTGGATCCTCGAATTCCCGAGGACGTGGCCTTCGCCGAGAGCCGCATTCGGAAGGAGACCATTGCCGCCGAGGATATTCTGCACGATCTCGGCGCCTTTTCGATCATGGCATCTGACAGCCAAGCCATGGGGCGGGTCGGCGAGGTGGTCATCCGAACCTGGCAGACCGCTGACAAGATGAAGCGGCAATTCGGCAGCCTGGACGAGGAGGTCGGCGACAATGACAACATCCGCGCCCGGCGCTATATTGCGAAATATACCATTAACCCGGCCATCGCTCAGGGTATCTCCAAGCATGTCGGTTCGGTCGAGACCGGCAAGCGCGCCGATTTGGTGCTTTGGTCGCCAGCCTTCTTCGGGGTGAAGCCGGACATGGTCCTGGTCGGCGGCACCATCGCCAGCGCGGCGATGGGCGATCCCAATGCCTCTATCCCAACGCCGCAGCCGGTGCATAACCGACCGATGTTCGGCTCGTTTGGTGGCGCGGTGGCGGCCTCGGCGCTTACCTTCGTCAGCGCTGCGGCGCATGGCGCCGGGATCGGTCGGCAGCTCGGGATCGCCAAGACCACGGCGGCGGTGGCCAATACCAGAGGTGGGATCTCCAAGCGGTCGATGAAGCTGAACGATCTATTGCCGGTGATGGAGGTCGACCCCGAGACCTATGAGGTGCGGGCGAATGGCCGGCTGCTGACTTGTGAGCCGGCGCAGCAGCTGGCCATGGCGCAACGGTATTTCCTGTTCTGATGCCGGGTGTTGCTCCAATGCGACGCGCCATCCACCATCGCCCGCGCGGTCATTGGCCGCAGGATGCCGCATCGGGCAGCGTCACCCTTGATTTTGACGCGCGACACCGCCGCCGGGTCCGTCTGGGTCTGGATGATGGTGGCGAAATACTGCTGGATCTGGAACGCGCCGTGCCGATGGCTGGCGGCGATGGCTTGGAACTGGAGGACGGTGCCTGGATCGCGGTGCGCGCCGCGCCGGAACCGCTGCTTGAGATCAGCGCCGCCGACCCGCTGCTATTCGCCCGGTTGGCCTGGCATCTGGGCAATCGCCACGTGCCGACGGAGATCGGGGTCGGGGTCATTCGTATTCGCCCGGACCATGTTCTAGAGGAAATGCTGATCCGCCTCGGCGCTTTGGTGTGCTCTGCGCAGATGCCGTTTCAACCAGAGGGCGGTGCCTATGACGAACCTGGAAAACCGTCCCACGATCATCATCACGACCACGCCCATGAGTATCCTCATGACCACTGACCCGCGCGCTCTGGTTCGGTTGTTAAGCTGGCTTTCGCCGGCCTTCCCGGTTGGCGGGTTTGCCTATAGCCATGGCCTGGAAGCGGCGGTTGAGCACCAGCTGGTCAATAGCGCTCAGACGTTGAGAGAGTGGATAGAGGGGGCTATTTGTTTTGGCTCGGCGCGGGGTGACGCGGTGATCCTGGCCGTTGCCCATCAGGCGGTTGTGCATCAAGCGGGCGCAGTCGGGGATTGCGGAGGATTGCGGGAAGTCGCCGACCTTGCCCGATTGCTATTCGGGGCGCCGGAATTGGCGGCGGAATCGCTGGTTCAGGGCAATGCCTTCTGGCGCACCGTCAAGGCCGCTTGGCCGCATCCGGAATTCGACCGGCTCGGCGCAGAGTTGCCGGACGGTAAAATAGCCTACCCCATAGCGGTCGCCGTTGCGGCGGCGGTTTATGGCATTGGCCAGGGTGATGCAATCGTTGCCTACTTGCACAGTGTCGCTGCGAATGGCGTCTCGGCGGCCATACGCCTTGGGGTGATCGGGCAAACCGATGGCCAACGCATCACCCGGGCGCTGGAGCCAGTGGTGCTGAAGACCGCCAAAACAGCGGAGGGCTCCAGCCTGGAGGATATCGGCTCGGCTTCTTTGGCGATTGATATGATGGCGTTACGCCACGAAACCCAGACCACGAGGCTTTTCCGATCATGACGATGAGCACCACTGAAACCCTTCTCCCCTCCACTCCCTCTCATGGCCCACTGCGTGTCGGTGTCGGCGGGCCCGTTGGCTCCGGAAAGACAAAATTATTGGAATGTCTGTGTAAATCGATGCGGGATCGCCATGATATCGTGGTTATCACCAACGATATCTATACCCGTGAGGATCAGGAAATCCTGACCCGCTCCGGCGCGTTGCCGGCTGAGCGGATCATGGGGGTGGAGACCGGCGGCTGCCCCCATACGGCGATCCGGGAGGATGCCTCGATCAACCTGGCGGCGGTCGAGACCATGTACAATCGGTTCCCGCTAGCCGGGCTTTGTCTGATTGAGTCCGGCGGCGATAATTTGGCCGCGACCTTCAGTCCGGAACTAGCGGATCTGACGCTTTACGTAATCGACGTATCCGCCGGAGATAAGATCCCGCGCAAGGGTGGTCCGGGGATCACCCGCTCCGATCTGTTGATCATCAACAAAGTCGACTTGGCGCCCATGGTTGGCGCGGATCTTGGCGTGATGGATCGCGATGCCCGAAAACAGCGGGGGGAGCGGCCGTTTATTTTTACCAATCTGAAAGTCGGTACCGGCGTCGACGATATCGTCGCCTTCATCGAGCGGGAGGGTGGTCTAACGCCGCCGGTGTGATGCCAAGCGTTGAGGGGCGAAATGCCGCGGTGCGCCTACGCCAATCAACGATCGCCATCCTTGCGGAATTAAACCCCCGGAATTCAGGACGTGTTGCGTGCTCGATTAACGTGTCATGGCGGAAATGTTCGTGGACTTTTCCTGCGGATTGAAAATCATTCATACAATAAAAAAAGGCTAACATTATTTATATTCTATAATAATATCATTATATTAATATCTATATGTTCGAATCCGGAAATTGTTCCTTCTTTGCGCATCAGGTTTCGGCCCATCAGCCGGTTCATTAGCCCGCCAGGCTGGTGGGAGCTGAAGACTTTGACCTTACGCTCGCAGGCCGAGATATCCGTATGGCGCGTCATGACGATTCCATCTAATGCGGGAGCATAGGCGATGGGCGCGCGGGCCTGCAGTTCCCGATAGATCGGATATGGATCCTGCTGAATGGTGGTGAGGTCGATGTCAAAGCGGGGCGGCGCGGCCATTATATGTATCCTCTACCGGGGTTTCCCATTCGCATCCCATTCGCTGATGATGCCGCCATCGATAACGCTGATCAAGCCAGGGATTGCCCGCATAGGCACCTTATTCCGCGATTTTCACTCCATAGTCCCGCAGCGCCGCCTCGGCGCTGACATAGCCGGCTTTCACGTCGGCCGCGACCGCTTCGGGGGCCCTTTCGCCGGGATCGCCGAAGCCGCCGCCGCCGGGCATGTTGACCACGAGGCAGTCGCCGATCGGAATTGCCTGGCGACCCATGCCTCGCATCGTCGTTCCGGAGCCAAGCTTAAGCGAGCCGGCGGCGCCCGGGCCGCCGCTGTCACGGCCGCGCGGTGGGTTTTTTATTCGGTCAAAAGTGGCGAAGATGGCAAACTCGGCCTTTTCCCGATTGCCCAGCACCATGGTCTGGCCAAGGCCGCCGCGATATTTACCGACGCCGCCGGAATCCCGGCGCAGTTGCTTTTTCCAGACCACCAGTGGGCTGACCGTCTCCAGCACCTCGCAGGGGACGTTACGCACGCCGCTGGGAAATGGGGTGGCGGACAGTCCGTCCTTGGTCGGTCGGGCGCCGGCGCCGCCGCTGTGAAAGCTCATCGCGGTGAAGCTGGCGCGCGCCGCGTCGGCCTCGGGGTCGCGGGCGGTGATGCCGTGGCCGGCGCCAAGCTTGAGGTTCCACAGGCACGACGTGCCCTCCGCCGGAACCCGGCCCGGCAGGATTTGGTGCAGGCAGCCAAACACTACATCCGGCAGCATATGGCCAACCGAGGAGCGGGCTACCACGGCGCAGGGATGCGGCGCGTTGAGGATGCAGCCCTCCGGTGCCCGCACGACAATATGCGCCAAGGAGCCGGCATTGTTCGGCACCTCCGGCGCGATCACGCATTTCACCCCAAAGCTGGTATAGGCATCGGTGTAGCATTTAGGCACGTTGATACCGAAATCCGAAACCGGTGAGGTGCCGTCGAAATCCACGACGACGGTATCGCCCTCGACCGCCAGCGAGGCCTTCAGTGTCAGCTCCCGGTCATAACCATCGGTGACCATCTGGTTGTGCACGCGGGTCTTCGGCAACTTGGCGATAGCGGTGCGCATCGCGGCTCGGGTGCTCTCGATGATGGTCTCGGCCAGATCGTCGAGATCCTCTAGGGCGTATTGCTGCATCATCGCCACCAGCCGGCGGCTACCGACGTCGTTACAGGCGGCCAGAGCGTAGATATCACCCTCGACCTGGATTGATTCCCGGCAATTGTGGCGCACGAAATCCAGCAGAGTCTCGTTGATCTCGCCCGCCTTGGCGAAATGCATCAACGGGATGAATAATCCCTCGTGATAGATCTGTTTGCCGTCCGGCGCCATGCCGATGCCGCCGATATCGACGACATGGGTGGTGCAGGCGAACAGCGCCACCAGCCGGCCAGCCCGGAAGGTAGGCGAGACGACGACGATATCGTGCAGATGGCCGGTGCCCTTCCAGGGATCGTTGGTGATGTAGACATCACCCGCGCGCATCGTCTGGGTTGGGAATTTAGCAATGAAATGAGCCACCGACAGGGCCATCGAGTTAATATGGCCCGGCGTGCCGGTCACCGCTTGGGCCAGCATCCGGCCTTGCAGATCGAACACCCCGGCGGAAACGTCGCCGGCCTCGCGGGTCGAGGTGCTGAAACCGGTGCGGATCAGAGTCTGCGCCTGCTCCTCGACGATGGTGATCAGGCGGTTCCACATCACCTGATGGCGGATATTAGCGGCGGTCATGATCACTCTTCCGTATAGGGTCTAAAGGGCTCGGCAAAGGTATTGCGCTGCATCAAACGCCGATCGATGTTTCGCCATCTATAAAAGGGTTTACAGGGTAAGATCGGTATCAAAAAACCCTCACTCATCCTGAGGGGTGACCTCTTTAGCGGAAAGCACGATATAGCCTAATCCATTGATCCGGGACTGGAAACCGGCCGAGACATAGGTCGAGGTTTCGTCCTCGACAATCATCAGCGGACCGGGCAAAGCCTGGCCGGGGCGTAATTGGGCGCGTTCAATCACCGCAACCTGTTCGAAGACACCAGTGGTGGTGTTCAGGATCGGCCGTGAGCCCGATGGCGTGGCGCCAGCGACAGGGCTTGGTTCCGCCGCGCGTTTCGGCAGAGGTCGGTCGGTGCCAAGTGCCAGGGTCCAGGTCATCACCTCATGGGTAAGGCCGGGTATCGTCCGGCCGAACAATCGGGCGTATTCACGCTCAAACCCATCCGAAAGGGTAGCGGCGTTGGCGGCAGTCAGTTCACGCGACGCCAGCGGCACCGCGATCTCGTGTCCCTGGCCGCGATAGCGCATGAAGGCGGTGCGGGTCTCCTTCAGTCCCTCGGTGGCGGTCCCCATCTGGATAACCGCCTTGGCTTCGGCGTGCATCCCAGCGAACAGCTGGTTTACGGTTTCAGCATCGAAGTCACGCATGTCCATATATCGGCTGCGCGCCACCTCATAAGCGATGTTGGCGCGCAAAAAACCGATCGCCGAGCCGACGCCGGCTCCGGTCGGGATGACCACCGTGCCGATGCCCAGAGTCTCGGCGAGTTGGCAGGCGTGGAGCGGCGCGGCGCCGCCAAAGGCGACCATCGCCCGACCCTCCATGTCCCTGCCAAGCTCGACCCCATGCACGCTGGCGGCGTTGGCCATGGTCTCGTCGACGATCTGCGAGACACCCGAAGCCGCTTGCTCTGGCGCAATATCAAGTAGGCCGCCGACACCGCCGTCCAGCGCTTTGACGGCCATCGCGGGATCCAACGCGACGGTGCCGCCGGCGAAGCGCACCGGATCGATCCGGCCCATGACGATGTCGGCGTCGGTCACCGTCGGGCGGGTGCCGCCACGGTTATAGGCGGCGGGGCCGGGATCAGCGCCGGCACTCTCGGGCCCGACATTAATCCGGCCCAGCGTGTCTACCGAGGCGATCGAGCCGCCGCCGGCGCCGATCTCGACCATGTCGATCACCGGGATGCGCAGCGGGAAACCGCTGCCTTTCAGGAACCGGTACTCGCGCGCCACCTCGAAATTACGTGAGAGTTGCGGCTTATAATCGTCGATGTAGCAGATCTTCGCCGTAGTCCCGCCCATGTCGAAGGACAGCACCTTGTCGAGGCCGCATTCCGCTGCGATCTGGCGGGCTAGGATGGCGCCACCGGCCGGTCCGGACTCGACCAGGCGGATCGGAAAGCGTCGCGCCGTCTCGACCGTGGTCATGCCGCCGCTGGACATCATCAGGAGCAACGGCGCCTTCAGCCCGGCGTAGGTAAGGTCGACCCGTAGCCGCTTAAGATAGCCACTCATCAGCGGCAGTACATAGGCATTGGCGACCGTCGTTGAGATCCGGTCGTATTCCCTGATCTCCGGCGAAACCTGTGAGGAAAGAGACAGCGGTACGCCCGGCAGAAGGTCGGAGAGAATTTCGCCGGCCCGGCGTTCGTGATCCGGGTTGGCATAGCAATGCAGAAACCCGACGGCGACCGCCTCGACCTTTTCGGCGCGCAACCGTTCCGCTTGTTCGGCCAACGCGACTTCGTCGAGTGCCAGCAAAACCGATCCGTCCGAAGCCAGGCGTTCCGGCACGCCGAGGCGCAGATGACGGGGTACCAAGGGTGACGGGCGCTGCATGAAGATGTCGGACTGTTCGAAACGATGCTCGTAGGCGATTTCTAGACTGTCAGTAAAGCCATCGGTGGTCAGCAGACCGACCTTGGCGCCCTTGCGTTCGATCAGCGCGTTAGTGGCCAAGGTCGTGCCATGGATGATCAGCTCGATCGCTGTCGGGGCGATTCGAGATTGGGCCAGCACCGCTCTGGCGGCGGCCATGAAGCCGACCTCCGGAGCCCCGGAGGTGAGAACCTTGGCGGTGAAGCGTTTACCGTCCGCCTCCAGCACCGCGTCGGTGAAGGTGCCGCCGATATCGACGGCAAGTGTGATGCGGTTGGGTGAAGGAATGGTGTTCAAGGTCATGCCCGCGTTACTAAGTTTTGCGAAGGAGCGGCACGCTATCATCGCCTCCAGCCTCCGTCACCCCGCCCGGCGGCGGGGTGACGGACGTATCGGAATTAGGCAACAAGCACATTTAGTAAAGCGCTGTCGTCTGATGCGGCTTTTGGCACTTTTGGAACAGGACCGGGAGAGAGACCGCAATAGGGTTGGGTCGCCCGAGCGAGCGAGGCTGGCCATAACCTACGATCGTCATTCAGTTAGACGCGTCGCGCCCTCTTCAGGAAACCGGTCCGCATCGATCGTGCGAAATCGCCGGGTCTACTCTTGAATGAAAGCATCGACGATGTTTACGACCAGCTCATCGCCATGGGGCGCGTCCGCCGCGTTCCATCGGAGGTTCTGTCATAAACGCAATCACAGTGGTGACATCACCGTCACCGCCGCTGCGATAAGATTACGCTTCGTAGCAGTGGACGTGAATTTCGTATTGCCCTGACCTTACCTTGATCCCAAGCTATCCAATTAGGTATCCTTTTCTGTGGGGTCGTTACTAACACGGGGCTTGCAGTGCGATTGAACGACGAAGAAAAAGCCATGCTGGCTGGGGAGATGGGACCGGCACGGCAATGGGCGCTTGATCATCAAATCAAGGTCGGCCGCATGTTCGATGCCGAGGACATGGTGACCGTCAGTCAGGCCCATATGATGGCCGACCCGGAATCCTTGGGTGACGCTGGTGTCGCCTTCGTCGAGGCTTTCGCGGACCTGCCGGTTGATCAGCGTCGGGTGGCGATTCCGATGATCACCGACCCAAGGGGCGTTGATCTCAGTTGTTATGAGCCGATCGGGCAAACCGAGGAGATGGCGAACCTGGAGCGTCGGTTCATCGCAGCTTGCCAGGCGCTTGGCATCATGATGACCGATACATGCGTCAATTATCAGACCATTATGCCGCCGGTGTTTGGCGATCACGTCGCCTATGGCGATACCGGGGTGGTCATCTACTCAAACAGTGTCTGCGGTGCCCGGTCCAATTTCGAGGGCGGCCCGTCGGCATTGGCGGCGGGACTGACTGGACGCACGCCGCGCTACGGTTTGCATCTGGACGAGCATCGCGATGGGACCTGTCGCTTCATTGTGCGGGAACGGCCCGTGGGATTAACCGACTGGGGCGTGCTTGGCGCGGTCATTGGGCGTCTGGCCGGCTCGTATTGGCGGATACCGGTGATCGAGGGCATCGAGCACACGCCGACCTCGGATCAGATGAAACATTTTGGCGCGGCGATGGCGAGCCATGGTTCGACACCGATGTTTCATATGGTAGCGATCACGCCAGAGGCTCCGACGCTTGCGGCGGTTGGTGGTGAGGAACTGGCCGCGCGCGAGATCACGGCGGCCGACCTGGATGCGCTGCGCTCGGATTTCGGCGGAGCGGGCAGTAAGGTTGATGTTGTCGTGTTCGCCGCGCCTCAGCTCTCGATCGTGGAAATGCGAGACGTCGCGACCTTGTGCCAGGGGCGCCGGCGTCATCCGGACACCGATGTCATCGTCTGTACCTCGCCCACAGTTTACGCGGATTCCGAGCGAATGGGTTTCAACGCGACGATCGAAGCGTTTGGCGGCCGGGTGCTACGTGGCACCTGCTTTTATCAGCAATATGCTCGCGAGATCGGCGAGGCCAATGGTTGGACGCGGCTGCTGTCCAATTCTGCCAAGATAGTCAACATCCTGGGTGGTTATGGCTACAAGCCCGCGTTGGCCTCAATGGCGGACTGCATCGCCTCGGCGGTCGCGGGCGAGGTGATCCAATGACCGCTACCTTAGTAGGCAGAGAGTTAAAATGCCATGTCGGCATCGGCGGTGTCGTCACCGGCGAAGCCTTGGTGGCGAGCGATAACTTCTCGGCCCGTTATGACCTCGACCGGATCAAGGGTATCTTCTCGCGTCCCCAGCATGCCCTCGCAGGACAGTCCTATGACGGTAAGATTCTGGTGATGAACACTGCCAAGGGCGGCGTTGCGACCGCCTGGATGCTGTATGAGATGAAGGCGCGCGGCATCGTCCCGAAGGCGATCCTGTTCAATGCCGCTAACACCATCCTGGCCCAAGGCGCAGCGTTGGCGGGCCTGGCCATGTGCGACCGGTTCGAGGAGGGCGACGTGACGACTCTCATAAAGACTGGGGATACCGTGACGATCTATCCCGATGAAGGCCGGGTGGTGGTCGAGGAGAAGGGGTAACCGGAGCAAGTCGCCGACTGACGGCCTTACGCGCTTAGGGTAGGCATCGAAAACCCAGTTCAGTATCCGCGAATTTAAAAAAAGTGGACCGCCAAAGCGATGGTCAGGCATTGGCACGCTAACGATGGTGTCATTGCTTCGCCGAGGCGATATGATTTGTGTAGGAAGTAGATCGCGTCCAAGCGACATCGCTTCCCACCTGACATGCGGTTTGGCTCTATGCGAGTTTTACGCTGTCGTTCTGTGACGTCGAGGACACGTTGAAACCCTTGAGATATGGCCCCATCCGCCCCTTTTAGAAGGGTACGGGTATATCTTGATTAGTTAGCCTGAGACTAATGTGCAAAATGTGCTTCTTGATCAAATCGCAGGAATGACTAAGCTATTGATGTAGCCTGTACAGAGAAAATTTGTATGTCGAGTATGCCAATCTCAAAGACTGTCCAGATAGATGGCTATTCTCTCGCTTACTATGAGTGGGGAAAACAAGGAGATCCAGTCTTAATTTGCCTACATAGTCATACGAATTCTGCGACGTCATGGAGAGAATTCGCCGAGTTTGCCTCCGGTAAATATCACGTGTTCGCCATTGACCAACGCGGGCACGGGAAGAGTGAGTGGGCGAAGAACGGTTACGCGCGTGACCGATTCGTCGAAGATCTTTCTGAATTTATAAACTTAAATAATTTCGGAGAATTGACCCTTGTTGGATGCTCCATGGGAGGGTGGCATTCCATTCTTTATGCCGCGGGTAACCCAGGCCGCGTTCAGCGAATCGTTATGGTAGATATCGCGCCAGAACCTTCACCTGAGCGATTGCAAGCTCCCCCGCTGGCACCTACGCCTATGGAGTTTCTGACGCTGGAGGATGGTTGCCAGTGGCTGAGGTCTGGAAACCCATGGGCCACCGACATCCGACTGCGGGAGGATGCTGAATCCCGATTGAAGAAAACTTATTCTGGCACTTGGGCTTGGAAAGCCGACCTGAACGGCTTTGATAATCCTCTCCCGGACATGACGAGTACAGCATTAATAGAGCGGTATTGGTCCGCGATACAGTCGATTGAATGCCCTATACTTGAAATAAGAGGTTCTGAGAGCAATCTTGTGAGTGATGAAACAATTAAGAAGATGAAACGCGTTGGAAAGAGTGTTTTGTCCGTTGACGTGAGCAATGCCGGACACGTCGTTATGGTTGATCAGCCAGAGTCGTTTATTAAAGCGATCAGAACATTTATAAATTTGTAATATATAGAAATTCCCTCCACTTCGGGAGGCATTTCTCGTTAATTCAAAGCAGATTGTGCTGGTGATGTGCGCCTCGCAGCACCGTGCGGTGGCGTTGCAGGCCTGCCATTTCTGATCGATTGGCTGAAGACCAAGTCACGATTCTGGAAGTTGGAAGACACGGGCGCCGGCGGCCAATGGGGCGACGCCCGCGATAGCGACGATGAAGCCGCGGCACGCTGGCGGCGGGATTGACCGACGCTAAGGTCGCCGGGATTTATTCGAGAATTTCATCCCCGGTTCGGTCAACCGTTCCGGGGGGCCAATCCAGGCATAGGCCAACAGGCAAGGTTCGCGATCGCCGATGGTGATCCGATGCTCGTGGCCCGGCCGGTTGAGGATCAGTGAACCTGGGGCGTAGACCGCGCCATCATTCTCCGACCAGGCCCCTCCCAGTGAGATATAACTTTCCTCGATGTCGGTGTGGCTGTGCCGCGGATAGGTGGTGCCCGGCGCGAACAAAACCAGTCCCAAGATCAATGAGTTCGCGACCACTGGGCCTTGCGGGCCGAGAACCTCGCAATAGGCATAACGTTTGGCCAGATCCTTGGAGATTTGCTGGTAGCCCCACTCCCAGGTAAGCAGATGTTTCAACCGAACCACCGTGCGGGCCATGCCGGCCAGCGGTCCGGGCGAGGAGAGATCCAGCGCCCGGCCCAAATGCACCAATACCGGCTTATCTTCCGGCGCGCGCAAGGTCAGATCTTTCTGGGTGCGGAGGATCAGCCTCAGCCGTTCCCGCACTCGGCGCTGGTGGCCACGTATAACGACGCTGCCGCCAGCCGATCCACGTCGGTAGACAGCATCAAACTCGTTCAGCAAATACAGCCAGTCCGGTTGATCGCCCAATCCTACCATCGCCGCAATCTCACTCCTAGTGGGAGGTTCTTCAGTGCGACTGTAAGTACAGGCGCAAGGGGATGCCCTGTCGACAGCATCCACTAACCCGACATTCCTCAGATGGGTTTCGCCAATCGCCGGGAGCGATAACACAATTGGCAACGGGTGGCGAATTCGATTCTGACCGGTCACGATTGGCATGGGCCGCTCGTGATGGAACTTATTTACCAATGCCGCACGTCGGGTTGCTGCCGCCGCTTGGTGTGTTGCTCACACTCGGAAGTTACGCCGCCAATGAATTTCCACCGCCTTCGAGACATTCCTATCTTGCTAATTGGGGCAATTTACGATCAAATTTATCACCCAGTTAATCCATACGTGGGCGCTTAATCCCAAACTATATGAGAGGTATAGGTTATGGCTGACGGTAAGATTGTTCCAGTAGCTAAGCTACAGTCTGTTGGAACCATAATCATTAAACTCGGTGATGTAATCGAAGTCGGGGATGGCCCTAAAGGGAAGTGAATAGTTGTTGATGTGCTTTCCCTTGAACTTAAGTCGGAAAAGGTGAATGCGACCCTTGCAACAAATGATGCTGCTGATTGGCTCACGTTATCAAGTGATGGGGCAATCGGGTGTCTAGACGTCCGCCTAACACTCAAAACAGATGACGGAGAATTTATTTACGTTGAATATCAAGGCCGGGGAAACATGGCTGAAGGGTTGATTGCAGCAGCGCCAACTTTCCAGACTGGGTCGGAGAAATATGGTTGGCTGAATAGCGTGCAGGCTGTGGTGGCTGGAAATGTAAATCTCGAGACAGGAGATCTCGTATATCACCTCTATGAGGTGGTTGTCTCCCTGCCTTAGGCTCGGGACGGCATTGTCAGACTAATTTTCAAGGCCGGAACCGCCGCAAAAATTTTCAAACAAGGCCGCGCGGCTGGGTTGGCCGAATGGCGATATCTCGCGACTTGAAAATTTTACCATTGATGTATTCTCCAGGACTTGCTAATCGCTTTGACAATGCCCCTTCCTAGCCCAGCGTATTAACAATAGGGAATGGAAATGGGAAATAAAATCGTGATTATAAAAGAGATAGACTACAAAAATATGCAGTAAATAGTGTAACAATCGGAGATGTGGTTATGATAGACTGGTCGATTGAGGGCGAGGAACTCGCCAATTGTAACTGTAACCTCGGCTGCCCGTGTCAGTTTGGCGTATTGCCAACCGATGGAACCTGTGAAGCGGCGGTTTTCTTCAGGATCGACAAGGGGCACTACGGCGAGACGAACCTTGACGGTCTGCTAGCTGCAGGCGTCTATAAATGGCCCGCCGCTATTCATGAGGGGAATGGTCACATGCAGTTGATCATCGATCCGAGAGCAGACGCGGATCAACGTCTCGCGCTTCAGGCCATCATGAACGGCGAAGATACCAAGGAAATGGGGACTATGTGGTTCGTCTTCAGTGCCATGTCACCAAATAAGCACGACACCATTTACGCTCCAATAGAGTTCAAAATGGACGCTGAAACGCGAATTGGCAAAGGCGTGGCCAGCGGCATCGTCGAGGTCAGCGCCGAACCGATCCCGAACGTCGTATCCGGGGACCCGCACCGTATCAGCATTAATGTTCCACATGGGTTTGAGTTCGGCACTGCCGAGATGGCAAAAGGTCATACGAAAACCTCGGGCGGGGCTATCGAACTCCTCAAGAATAATGGAACTCATGCCCATTTTGCTAGTTTACATCTGACAGGCCAAGGACGCGTCGGCGCCATTTAGCCCGGTCTGACGGTGGCGCGGGGCGAGGGCAGAATGGCACGAGGACCAGTCGAAAGACTGGTTCTTCGTGACCGCTGGATCGTAGCTGGTGCCGTGGCAGTGATCGTAGCGTTGGCTGCGCTCTATACCTATGCCGGAGTAGGAATGCCCATGTCTGCCCTTGCTATGACGCGGATGGCCGGATCGATTGGTGGACCGATGGAAATGGGCCTGGGGACGGGATGGGCGCCGAGCTATTGGGTTATGAATTTCCTGATGTGGTGGGTGATGATGGTCGCAATGATGACCCCTAGCGCCGCGCCGACGTTACTGCTTTACACCGCGATTAAACGCGTTGGGCCCGATCAGGATAAAGCGGTCCTGTTCAGTTTCTTTTTCTTGGGCGGTTACCTTCTGGCATGGGCCGGGTTTAGCGTCTTGGCTAGTGGTCTGCAATGGGCGAGTGAAGCCACAGGCCTCACAGACGAGACAATGATGACGCTCAAATCCCGCAATTTTGCCGCAATAGTCCTAATCCTGGCCGGAGCTTATCAGTTCTCGGGCCTCAAGGATTCTTGTCTGGCCCATTGCCGTGCTCCGGCACAATTTTTGGCCGACTACAGTCGCCCCGGCCATTGGGGCGCCCTGCGTACCGGGGCGCATCACGGGGCCTATTGTCTGGGATGCTGCTGGGCGCTTATGGCGCTACTATTTGTTGGGGGGATCATGAATCTTTACTGGATTGGGGGCTTAGCGCTTTATGTTCTGGTAGAAAAAGTCATTGTTGGTGGCCGGTCCTTTGCACGAATCTCGGGCGCAGCATTGGTCCTGGTAGGAGCCTGGCTGCTATTGCCGTTGTCAGGTTAACACTCCAAGCTAGTCGTTAGTGGCACGCGCCGTGCTCGCCGATCTAAAGCAATCTATCAGGATCGTGCGTGCACAGGCCGAGATCTTCGGTCAAGTTTGCGACTGACGCAGCGTTATATTGAAGTCAGTAAAGGTGCTATCCGGAAATCAAACGATCTTCATCGGGATGAACAGCATGCATTATGACAGCGTCAAAAACGAGCACGGCCTGAAACACGACCCCTTCAAGGCAATCGTGGCGCCTCGGCCCATAGGGTGGGTCTCCACGGTTGATGAGAATGGGGTGCCCAATCTTGCGCCGTACAGCTTTTTCAACGCCGTAAGCGACCGACCACATTACGTCATGTTCGTCTCCAGCAGCCGCAAGGATAGTTTGCGCAATATCGAAAAAAATGGTGAGTTCACGTGCTCGCTTTCTACCTGGGACACCCGCGAGGGAATGAATATTTCCTCGGCGCCGGTGCCGCCGGGCGCTGATGAATTCTCCCTGGCGCATCTCGAAACCGCACCATCCAAATTCGTTACCCCACCGCGCGTGAAATTGTCGCCGGCCGCGATGGAATGCCGGCATTGGAAAACCGTCGAATTGCCGGATGTTCAACCCGATAGCGATAGTGGCCATTTCATGGTTATCGGCCAAGTTGTTGGAATTTATATAGACGAGGCGTTTATAAAGGATGGGATGGTCGATACCGGCGCTATGCGGCCGCTCGGCCGAATGGGCTACATGGATTACGCGGTGGTGACGCCGGAGACCGCTTTCACCCTGAACCGGCCAGTCGTGGACTCCGACGGGTCGGTCAGCAACCCGTCCGCTACGGAATGGGACGGCACCTACCGATAAAGCGATCGGGCGCGTTTGCCCGCCTATCCCACGGTGGCGAAGACTTCCGAGGTGACCCGATAGCGAAGCGGTTCGCCGGTGGCCCAGCATTCGAATTCCCCGATGGCGCAATCGGGGAGGTGGGTGACCTCGTCGCCAATGGTGCCGCCGATATGCGGGCTGATGATCGCGTTCTCCATTTCCCACAACCGGGAATTAGGCGTGCAACGCTGAAGCTGTATCTCACCGAGGACAAAATCGGGATTATATCGGGCGAGCTTTGCGGCGACGACAGCATCGCCGGGCTGGGCCGGCGCGAGGATATCGCGCGATCGATGTATTATGCCGGCGTTGTGAGATCAAACTGACTTGCGAGTTAGAGGCCGTTGCTCGTAGCTTCGTTAGATGCGAAATCCGTTCCGATATTTCAACAGTTCAAGACCAAATTTGAGAAGGGGCACGATCCGGATCCTTCTCAAATCAAGCGCAATTGGTTTATTTTACACCAACAAAGTGGTTCGCTTTGCCACTAACAATGAAATTAGAACGCGGATGGCAGCTTGTCTGTCTCGACCGGCTTGAGCGGCGATACGAGTTCCTCGGCATTCAGGCCGAGAGCGTGCAGGGCGATGTTGTGAAGACAGAAATCCGCCTGCGGTGCCATGATCGGGGCTAGCGCGCCGTCGCGGAACAGCTGTTCGATACGCGAGCCCTTGAATATTGTATGTGCGCCACCGAGCTGCAGCGCCATACGGGTGATTTTACTGCACATTTCGCCGACGCTGTATTTCGCCCGGAACATTGCGGCCAGGCTGTCCGGCGTCGGACCATAACGATCGACCATCCAGGCGGACTGATAGGTGATTAGCCGGGCCGCCTCCAAATCAACGGTCATTTCCGCGACCTTGCGGCGCGCATCGGGATGATGGGCAAGTGACTGTGTGTAGCCTGGCGGTTGGCGGCCTTTCAACACCAATACGACCTCGTCGAGCGCCGCTGCCGCCACGCCGAGATAGACCGGCGTATAGGAGGCCCAGAACCAGTGCGCCTGGTCGTTACGGAAGGGCTGGATATTATCGGTTTCGTATAGCCCGTTGCGTTCCGGTACCCAGCAATCATCCAGGACGAGAGAATCGCTCCGCGTGGCGCGCATGCCGAGCGTGTCCCAGTTTTCGATGACACTGCGCCCTTCGGTCTCGGTCGGTATCAGGACGAATAGTCCGGCCCGCGGATCGGTTGCACCCTCGGGATAGGCCAGCACAGCACAATAATCCGCCGCCTGCAGCATTGAGGCAAACATCTTGCGCCCGGTGATGCGCCAACCGCCATCGGCGCGCCGCGCCATGGTGCCGAGATGGCGCTCGCCGATCAGCGAGGTGCTGGTCGATTCAGAGAAATTCCCGGCGATCATCTTACCTTCATCGACCACCAAGTGCGCGATGAATTCCTTGCTTTCCTTCGGTACATAGTTGCTTTCCGTCAGCGGCCCAACCATCGAGGCATGCATGTTGAACGCGAGCGCAGTCGCGGGACATCCCTTGCCTAGCGCCTCGAAAGCCAGCGTGTGATCGAACAGTCCGACCCCGCCGCCGCCCCATTCCTTGGCGATGTTAAGCGCAAGAAACCCCTCGGCCCGCAGCCGGTCATAATTCTCATGCGGGTGGGTTGCCGCCCGGTCGTGATCACTCGCCCGCGTGGCGAAATCCGCTGCCATCGCCTCGCAGTTTCCCAGTAATGCTTTCTGCTCACCGTTCAAGTCAAAAAACACGGCCTGGTCTCCCCTATCTATTCTGTTCTTAGCCCTCGCTCAGGCCCGTGCTAGGGAATAGATCAGCCGGCCCTCGGGTAGCGGCGGGTGGGCCAGCCAGCTTTCGCCTGCATCGCTGCTGGAAAAGACCTCTCCACCATTGGTGGCGCAGGACATCAGGTCCGGGCATCGTTCGTCAAAAGCCAACTTGAACATTGTGTTGCTGGGCTTGTGGCCCATCTCGACGCGGTCCCAGCTGTCTCCGCCATCGCGGCTGAAGAGGAGCACCCCGGTATCGCTCTGGAAGTCGGCACCCGCCGTGACCCAGATCTTGCGTGGATTGCCTGGCACCTCGCGAATGTCGCGGCAATAGATTTGCCCCTTGGCGTTGAGCGGTTCGAGTGGCACATGCCCCCAATGATCGCCGTCGTCGTCGCTGCGGAACATCCCCGCGCGGCCGATGCTAAACGTAATGCCGGGGCGCCAGCGGCTTGCGAGGACACCATGCATATCGACGGTATCGTCGTTGACATATTGACCGTGGCTGAGGTTTTCCCATGTTTCGCCACCGTCTTCCGAGCGGATGATGCCGCCGACCTCGACGGCGCCATACAACAGGTTCGGGCTGCTCTCACTCGCCGCTATCATTAGCACCCGCTTGACCGGATTGGCACCTGGTGAGGTGCTGATATCCGGAAATCGCACGCTGACAGGTAGTCGCTCCCATCGTGCACCGCCATCGATGCTACGATAGATTTCGCAGTTCTCGTATCCGGCATAAATCACGTCGGGATCGTGCGGATGAAACAGGAACGACCAGACCGGTTGACCGCGATCGGGTACATTTACCTTTTCCCAATGGTCGCCGTGGTCGTCGCTGCGGTACGGCCCTTTCTGCGTGCCCGCGAAAATAATGTTGGGTTGGCTTGGATGGATCGTCAGCGCGCGGATCGCCGGTGCCTCGGGCAAACCCGACGACAGCAATTCCCAGGCCTCGCCGTGCGCGCCAAGACGGTAAAGCCCCGTATCGACAGGCCGTCCGGGCGCGGTTTCCCCGCCCATGCCGATATAGATATACGATTTCTGATTGCTTGATGCCATGCGATGCCCTCTCGCAGCGGTAAAGCCCCCTTTACCTCTTGTCATCTGGAACTTAAGGCGGGACCATCTGTTCGCGCGAGGTTACCACAACGGTCATTCGGTCACAAATTCGTCGCTTCGTTGGATGCAAAACTCGTTCCGATATTTCAACAATTCACCCGAGATCAATCCTAGCCTTGAACGGCTGGGCCCGCGAACCATCGCGCTACGGTTGTTGTGGGCCAAGACGGCACGTATAAGGGCGATCACGGGAACAGTTCCGAATATGCTCCGGCGCGCGGCGAGGACATGATGGCCCGGGAAAAGACGATGAAGCCTCCACACCGTCCGTCCGAACTGCTGGACACATTGAAGCGGCTTGGCGTGCGGCTTGCCGTAGCCGTGCCTGACGGCTGGTTAAGCGAGATTTTGGTCCGAATCGAACAAGAACCCTCGATGTCGTTGATTCGTGCGACCCACGAGGAAGAGGCGCTTGCGATCTCCTGTGGCGCTCAATTGGGCGGCATGCGGACGGTGCTCATTATCCAAAACGTCGGACTTCTGACCATGGGCGCGGGTATGGTTTCCCTTGCCCAGCGTTATCAATTTCCCTTGCTAATTCTAGCGTCGTATCGGGGGACGCCGGAAGACGCCACCTACTATCACATCCCGAAGGGCCGCGTGACGGAACCGGTTCTTCGTGGTCTTAGTCTTCCCTATGCCTTGGCTGAATCCACACGCCCCATTGGTCATCAGATTGAACAGGCCGCGACTTACGCCGAGGAAGCGTCCAGCCCCTTCGTTTTGCTCCTCGGGCGCGGGGATATCAAATGGTGAGCAATTCACGCCCGACGCGCGAGGACTATTACCGAGCTCTCTCGGACAACCTTCCTGAGGAGACGCTCGTCGTCACCTCCCTGGGCAACGCGTCATATCTCTGGGCGACCGTGCGGGACGCACCAGAAAACTTCTACCTTGAGGATGCGATGGGTCTGGCCCTACCATTGGCGCTGGGGTTGGCCGTGGCACAGCCCAATCGCGAGGTGGTTGTGGTCGAAGGCGATGGCGGCCTGTTAATGCATATGGGCGGTCTGGTGACTGTGGGGGCGGTTGCCCCGAATAACCTGACCATTCTGTTGATCCAGAACGGTGTCCACGCGGCCTCGGGTGGGCAGGCGCTTACCAACGCGGAACTGGATATCGCCGATATCGCCCGTGCCATGGGCCTAAAGCACGCCGAAAACATCACCTCGGTGAAAGAATTTCAATCAGGGCTTGTCCCGGCGCTCAAGGGCGACGGCCCGACGCTGCTGGCCTTGGCCACCGAACCCGATCTCGATGCCGTTATACCTCCGGCCATGCTCGACCCGGTCGTCACGAAGCGGCGTTTTATGGAAGCCGTCGGCGCGCCGCGCTACGTATCGATCTTCTTCGGCGGCGGAATGCTATCCGAGTGAGATTGGCCGTGGCCCCCGCCGGCCCCAATGATGCTTCAGGCTGCATCGGAGTGGATCAAACCAAACGGCTCAACACCACGAAACGCCCATACCCAGGCAACACTTAGTCGCCAGGGATGCTAGTGCTGTTGGCGGATCCATCAACGAAGTTGGAAGCGCGGACACCTTATCGCGGGTGGGGTGGGTACTTTAAATCCCATTGGCATTGACTGAGACTTAAAATAGGAAATCCCAGATTATTGGTTGATCATTTAACAGCTTTGCTTATTGCACCATTTTCGCCAAACCCGTCTATAAGCCGTCTCGACTGCGTGTGCATATTGTTCCGGGCTTCCGGCTCGACTGGTCCGCACGGCGTTTCGAAGGTTGGCGCGCACCTTTCTCAGTTGCTGTTTATCGTTGGCAAAACTTACGGCCAGATCTTCGTACTCATTGATGGAGGGTGCAGCCCATTCTGGTTTACCAATAGCGCTTACAATCGAAGCTGCCACGCGCGACGGCTGGCTGGATCCCAGGATACAGACGACGGGAACCCCCATCCAAAGCGCTTCAAGCGTGGTTACTCCACCTCCGAATGGAAATGTGTCTAAAGCTATGTCGATGGTGTTGTAAGTTTCCAGATGAACGTTACGAGATGTCGCGCCAAAGAATTCCAACCTATCCTGCTCTATGCCATTCCTGCCGAACCGTTTTTCTAAGCGTTTTCGGATCGAATTGTCTGAGAAGGAAATGTCTTTAAAGATCAATCGTGAAGTAGGCACCCTACGCATAATTCGCGCGCAGCAATCAAGCATTTCGGCTGTAATTTTACTTGTTCTATTCATGCATCCAAAGGTGATGATCCCGTTTGCATCGAAAGGAAGATCAACAATTTTTGGCGCGCCTCGTGGTCCTTCCAACGCAATTTGACATGGTAAATCAATTACTTCTTCGGTAAGATATTTTCGATCTGCAGCTGGAATAGCGACTGGGTCTGAGAACAAGTAGTCAATCGATAACATCCCTGTGCCGGATGCAAACCCCCAACCTGTGATCTGAATTGGAGCTGGCTTAGCAGCGAATACTGTCAAGCGATTTCCAGTGAGAAATCCAGAGAGATCTACCAAAACATCGATCTGATCGTCAATGATTCTCGAAACAAGCTCTTTATCCGAAAGGCTGCGTGCGTCAATCCAATGATCCGCAGCATTACGAAATTCCAACGTATAAAGATCCTCTGATACAACACCAGAATATAAATATATCTCAAAAAATCTTTTGTCGTGATTCTTTACTGCTGGACCAAAGCAAAACGCGGCAGATTGCTCCTTGAAATCTGCTGATACATAGCCAATCTTTAACGTCTTTTCTCTATGGGGTACGTTCGTGTGATGCTTAATGCGGCCAGCCAAGTTCCTACCCCAACGCGAGGCAAATTCCGCGCGCATAGCGCAATGCTCTTTGAAGGTGAGTCCGGGAAGAGATTCTGAAATTACCAGTTTGCTGGAGGCGGCGTTATGAGATTGGGGTTCTAGAACGAGCGCTCGATTTAGGCTTAGAATAGCTTCCGAATGCATTTGTGAGGCCGAATATATATTCGCCAGGACGGTCCATAAACGGGCTTGACCCGGTTGGACATATAACGCTTTCTTAGACGCCAACCTAGCCGAACCAGTTTCCCCAAGATACATCGAAAGCAGGCTTTGACGAAGGCAGAGCTCAACCGACGATGGCGCTAAAACTAAACCTCTTTGCAGCGCGCGTCTGCTGCTCGTTCCTCGCCCAAAATCAGAATAAAATGCGCCAAGCCTAGTCCAATTCCCTGGCGAGGAGGGCTCAATCATCGCAGGGCGCCGGTAGTACCGTCCGAGATTTTCACTATAGCTCAATCGCGCGAGATGATTGGCTAAGACGGACCAAGCAATACGGTGATCAGGCGAAAGCAGCACCGCTCTCTCCGCCGATCGTGTGCGATCACCCTTGCAATTTTCGAGTTCTAGCAATGAAGCAAAGTGGAAATAAGAAAGTTGAAGAGACGGATTGCTAAGTTGAGCTCGACGAAAGCTCTTGAGTGCGTGCGAAAATTTAAGATTTTGTTTTTTCAGGACACCAAAGTTAATCCAAGCATCTGGGTTCTGAGGCCAAACAACCAAAGCTTGCCGATACATCATAATTGTTAAGCAGGTATCACGTTGTCCGAAGCGGTGTGCAAATTTTAATGCTTTGGAAAAATATTCTCTAGCATAAATATAGTCATATTTAAGTATACTATTTTTTACGATTGTTAGTATTGAAATGAAGTAAGAATATTTTGGAGACCGTTCGTAAATTGACATTTTTTCCGGCATTTTCGAAATGTTCGCCATGTTGTAGTCAATAATAGGCAGCCCCTGCCACAGATGGAAGAAATTTAACTCTGCGGTCATTGGCGTCAAAAGATCATTCCGTGCCTATCCGCTTGACACCCACACCCCCTACATCTAGGGTGGGCGTCAAGCGGATAGGAGGCGGCTGTGGACGTTCTCGACCGAGATGACCTTCCGTTCCCGGAATCGCTTCCGGGGTTCCAGCGACTTTTTCCTGACGATGCGGCCTGCG
>Ga0209402_10000181_pt1 | contig 77957 bp, 88 predicted proteins | sample ArcticOcean_MG_C_3_FD_187437 | JGI IMG/M metagenome (GOLD analysis project Ga0209402, IMG submission 187437) | Marine microbial communities from western Arctic Ocean - ArcticOcean_MG_CB8_126 (SPAdes) (version 2) | ecosystem: Environmental > Aquatic > Marine > Oceanic | place: Arctic Ocean... | reverse complement strand
AGAAAATACGAAATGTTCAAGCATCAATAGCAAAAACCTTCAAAGCAGCACAGTCTCCTATGGCAAAGACAGCTACAGATGTAACAAAGACCGGTGGTAAGTTTGCTGCTTTGAAGACAGGTTTGAAGACAGGTGCAACCAAAGGAATAGAGAAAATACGAAATGTAGCAAAAACCTTCAAAGCAGCACAGTCTCCTATGGCAAAGACAGCTACAGATGTAACAAAGACCGGTGGTAAGTTTGCTGCTTTGAAGACAGGTTTGAAGACAGGTGCAACCAAAGGAATAGAGAAAATACGAAATGTAGCAAAAACCTTCAAAGCAGCACAGTCTCCTATGGCAAAGACAGCTACAGATGTAACAAAGACCGGTGGTAAGTTTGCTGCTTTGAAGACAGGTTTGAAAACAGGTGCAGGTAATTTGGCTATGAAGCTTCCGGGAGCTTCCAAAGTAACATCATTCCTTTCAGGAAGTAGTAAATTTGCTAGTGGATTGCGTGTGGTAGGAGGCTTTGCCAAACGTGTTCCTCTCATTGACTTGGCTCTTGGTGGTGTATTTGGTGCCTTGGATGCAGAGCGACAAGGCATGAGCAAAACAGCCGGGGCGACATATGGAACGCTCACAGGTGGTGCGGGCACAGGAACAGAAGATAAGTTCTTTAGCGGCTATGCAAGTAGAGCCATGGGTATTGAGCAAGGAAGCAATGCCGATGAACAGGTTGGTGCTTTGGGAGCAGCGGCTCGTGGTGCATTGATTGGAGCGGCGGCTGGTCCTGTCGGAGCGGCGGCTGGAGCGGTAGTTGGAGCCGGAGCGGAAGTTACCAAGGTGCTTCACGCTGCGAATCGTGAAGTTGATCAAATGGATGAGAGGTTGAAAAGCTTCGACAGTCATTACAGCAAACAAACTTCGGGAATCATTGACAAATTCACCAAAGGTGTCCCTGATCCAACAGAACGTCTTAAAGAAATAGACCGTCTTATTGCTGGGAAGAAAATCACACTTAAAGGTGCTAAGAGCAACCTTAGAAGTGACGCCAACGAACGAGCAAACACCACCAACTGGCTTGGTGTAAACCCACATGCTCGTGCATTGAATAAATCTATTGAATCTGGAAAACGCCGACTATCCACAATGGAAGGGGACATGGCAAGACTCCAGAAAGAAAGAGAAAAAGCTTTATTAGAGAAAGCTGTAGCAGAAAAAACACTCGCTAAAGCTGTAGCAGAAAAAGCAGAACTTGGAGCATCCGAAGCACTTTCTTCTGCCGTAGAAAACAAAGACACCGGAACATCAATATTAGATGCCGTATCATCCGCTTCCACAGATAAAGAAAAAGAAAAAGGCCCTGTAGATGCAACTCTGGGACAAGTTGGTGCGTTCGACAATAAACAAGGCAAAGAAGCTGGATCAGAAGCTTTGTCAAAAAGCATGAAAGAGCATGGGCCAGCAAAGGTAGCAGCAGACCAAGCAAACAAAGCCATGGTCACTCCGGGAAGCATTTACACTCATGATGCTCACTGTGAAGCAATTCTCATTAAGATACTTGAAGCATTAGGAGGAAGTCACACTCCTTCTAAAGCTTCTATCGCCGCTGCCAATAGCATTGCAGAAGAGGGAGAAGGAACTAACAAAAGCGGAAGTCTTATGGCTGACTTAACAAAATGGGGAACAGGAGAAGAAGGGACCAAAGGATTAGGTTCTATACTTGAAAGTTCATTTAATAGATTGAAGGAAAGTTTTTATAACTTTGGAAGCAAGCCAATAGCAATGACAACTGGATCATCAGATGATCCTAGAAATATGGCTCGTAGAGTTGATGATGGAAAACCATCAAAAAGCTCAAACATGATTTCAGTCATGGCTGTAATGATGGACCTAGTATTGTCTATAGCCAAAGATATTAGAGCAATAAGAAGTTCTGTAACATTAGTTGGAGTTGGAGCGTTCGACAAAAAGCAAGGTAAAGAAGCTGTAACTTCTGTTGTAGATCAACTTTCTAAAGAAGTTGCAATAGCCAGTGCTACAGGAGCAGGTTCTTTGGCTGCTGTCAGTAATCCAGACAACATTAGAACATTATCTGGTCGCAACATGTCAGGAGGAGCAGGTGGAGCAGGAGGAGCAGGAGTAGCAGGAGTAGCCGGTGGATCATCTATTATGGAAAATATTAGATCAGGAGTTTCCAATGTATTATTCGGTGTAGCAAGAACATCTAAAGCAATTGCAGAAAGTATAGGAGGCACAGCAGGAACGGGAATAGGAGGCTCAGCATCCGCCGCCGCCGCAGGTGGAGTTGGAGTTGGAGTTGGAGTTGGAGGAGCAGGCGGCACTGGTGGTGCAGGCGGAATGATATCTCTTGTTTCTGTAATGATGGACCTAGTATTGTCTATAGCCAAAGATATTAGAGCAATAAGAAGTTCTATGACATTGATTGGAACTGGAGCATTTGACAAGAGACAAGGCAGAGAAGCCATCACATCTGTTGTGGATCAACTCTCTAAAGAAGTTTCAATTGCCAGTGCTACAGGAGCAGGTTCTTTGGCTGCTGTCAGTAATCCAGACAACATTAGAACATTATCTGGTCGCAACATGTCAGGAGGAGCAGGTGGAGCAGGAGGAGCAGGAGTAGCAGGAGGAGCAGGAGTAGCCGGTGGATCATCTATTATGGAAAATATTAGATCAGGAGTTTCCAATGTATTATTCGGTGTAGCAAGAACATCTAAAGCAATTGCAGAAAGTATAGGAGGCACAGCAGGAACGGGAATAGGAGGCTCAGCATCCGCCGCCGCCGCAGGTGGAGTTGGAGTTGGAGTTGGAGTTGGAGGAGCAGGCGGCACTGGTGGTGCAGGCGGAATGATATCTCTTGTTTCTGGAATTATGGATTTAGTTTTGTCCATTGCCAAAGACATGAGACTTGTAAGCAGTTCTGTAACAATGGTTGGCACTGGAGCTTTTGCCAAAGGTCAAAGCAAAGAAGCAATGATTTCCGAAATGGATAAATCTGTCAAAACCATGATGATGTCTATAAGATCATCTTCAGTTGTAAAAGACGGCGGCAAGCCATCTCCACAAATGCTTGAGAAACTTGAGAAGCTAAAAGCACTCGTGTCTTATCAAAAAGAACATCTCTTAAAAACAGGAACAACAAATGATTCAGTAGCTTCCGAAATGCAAAGACTCAAAGAGTCAATGATAAGTAAAGAAAAATCGGAAAAAACAACAGGCAACACAACCCTCACCAATACAGGTGCATTTGCTAAAGACCAAAGTAAAGAAGCCACAAGTGAAGGAATCATAGGATTCGTTAAATCAATTTGGGAGAAAGGCACACAAGTTCTTTCTGACACCTATAAGAGCACTGGAGAAGGAACTGCACTTGGTATTGGAGAAGGTCTTAAATCTTCTGTTGAAGAAAAAAGTAAAAGCAGTTCTTCCACAGATGTAACCAACGCTTTGAACACAGGTGCTTTTGATAGAGAAAACATACATGATGCCAAAAGAGAATCTGTTGCTGAATACATTGCAAGAGTCACAGGATCATCTCATTCAGCAGGATCATCTCAAAACTCTGTCAATGAGCTAAGCAAGCTTCATGATTCATCTTCAGATGATCAAAGCAGATCATCAATTGAAACCTCTTTGGCAAGAACCATGGATTGGTTAGAGTCAGCAGGGAATGTCACTGGAAATGAACATGCTACTGGAGATGCTCATGTGACTGGAATGGATTATACAGAAGATACAAAAGGAATTGTCAACACCTTAATGACAAACAGAGCCCAACTAGAAAGAGGTCTTGAAGCAAGAAAATATGGGGATTTGGGACAAGGTAGCTCTATTATTCCGGGGATGGATGAAGTTGGGGCTTATCTCTTAGGAGAGCAATCAGAAAATATGAAGAAGATGGTTGCATTGCTCGCTTCAATTGACTCGAAAGTCGGAGGAGGAGTTGGACCAAGAAGTGGACCGGAAGTAATTGAATCAAATGGTAAAAAACAAAAACATCTTCAACATGGTGGTCTTGATATAAACGATATGTCCAAAATGGACCCAAGTTGGGGATTATCATTCTTTGATGATCAATTTGGAACAGTCACGACAGAAGGAACTGGAATTTACGGTTAAGGAGAAATATGAAAGCTACAAATAATGGAACATTAAACGTAATACCAAATTGTTATATTGACATCCCGTTAAATGGAGCAAATTCTGGCTGCGTAGGAGCACCGGCAGGAACTCATAGAATTTGCTTAGATAACTTGCCAGATGTGTCAGATACAAAGTCTGCTGTTTATAACAGCGAAGCAATAATTGGAAGGGCATTTCCGTTATACACATATTCACACTCTGGAGACAGACAAATAAATATTCAATTGCACTTTTTTGCTGTAGAAAGAGCAAATGTAAATAGAAACATTGCAGATTTAAGAGCCGTTCAGAGTGCTGTATATCCAAGAGAAGGAATATCAGGGGCACCTTATAGACCGCCAACTGTATGCAGAATCAAATGCGGTAACTTACTTACAGGAAATCCAGCAAAACAAGGTGACGCAGAAGAACTTTGTGTGATATTGCAATCTTACAGTGTTAAATTTCCAACAGAAGTAGCATTTGATGCAGAGACAATTACTCCTTACAGATTCGATTTAGAAACATCATGGCTTACTGTGTATTCATCTGAAGATTTACCTTGGGCAAATAGAATATACAGAACAGGAAGGTAATCATGACTCAAAAAATAGAACCTAGTGGAATCCCAACAAATTCTGTAGCTGTTGCAAATAGCAGATATCTCAGAAACCAAAATGTAATTTACTATGGAGAGCAAAGATTTATCACATATGATCTTTACATTAGAATTCCATATGAAAGAACAGGTAACGAACAAATCATGGTAATAACAAAAGGAGTTGAATACAGACCAGACTTAGTATCTTTTGATTTTTATGGTTTTCCTGATAGTTGGTGGAGAATACTTGAAGCAAACAAAATGAAAGATGTATTTCAATTCAAAACAGGTAAAACAATTATTCTTCCAGACATCGAAGCGAGGTTATAATGGCAACACCTACGCCTCCTTCTACTCCTCCTACGCATCCGTCCCAAACAGGATTGTTTTTCCAAAGCAAAGAAGCTCCATGTGGCGGATCAACATCACAAAAATATCAGAAACCGTTAGTAGGATGTCCTAGAGTTCCAGAGAACATGGGCTTTACTACAAAAGGGGTAGAATCTGGAAACACTCTCGCTCCATGGGTTTTAATTGAATTTAGCAGAAAAGGTAGAATTGGAAATAAGATATCAGTATCCAATCAGTCATCTCCGGGAACTCTTCCTCCAAACACAGCCGTAATTCAAACCTTTGAAATAGGTTGGACAGATGGAATGAAAGGAAACATTACCATACATGATATAGAAGGTGGAAACTTTGTAAGGTTTGCAGAAAACTTAATCACTGACTTTCAATGTCTTAATGGCGCTTCAACCAATCCAAAAGTAAAAATTCAGTTTGGTTGGGTTAAATCAGGATGTCCAAATTCATATCCCACAGCCGCATCTGAATGTTATCATGGATACATTTTAGGAATAGATACAAATTATGCCGAAGGAAAGTTTATCGCACAACTTGAATTTGCAGGCTTGGCTACATTTATGACTGAAGGTTATGTAGAAGCAGTACAGGGAACTGACGATCAACCACTATGTTTAATGGATGCAATTGAAAAGCTTCTAACAAAAGATGTTAAACCAAATGTTGCAAAAGTTAGATTTGCCAGAGTGGTTGGGGCTAAGAATGGATCAAGATTACAAGATTGTGGATTCAAACAAAGATGTGGAGATGAAGGCAAGGATGATGTGGGCAGAGGACCAAAAGACAAATTCCCTCCAAATAGTAAAGATAAAATGACAGCAGTAATGAGTTGGTTAAAAAGTTGGCCAACAGACAAGGATTTGGGTTGGCGTCCATGGTATAACCCAAATGTAGAGGGAGGAGAAGTAATATTTTTAGAAGACACAAATCCAGAATGTGTTGATAAAGATACAAATTTCTTTTTGTCTAAGAACATAGGCCACTATATTGTTAATGGTGGAGATGCCAGTCCTGTGTTGGAATTTAGCCCTAAGATAAAATGGAATTTTGCTTTATTGCAATCTTCTGGTGGATCAATGGGAAACCAGCAAACTAACTCATTTAAGGGAGTTGAAGAAGGGGGAAAGTCGCCCGGAAGAAGACCTTGTGTTAAATTGTTAAGACCAGTTCAAAAAGGAACAGGTCATCCAATGAACATTACAGACAATGAAGTTCTTCTAAATCAATTCGCCGCTGACAGCGTAAACCAAGGACAAAAAGGAGTCAACAAAGCAATCAACGCTTATAGATTAAACTTTGGAGCAATTGCCGCAGAGTTGGTAGTTGTTGGAGACCCAACCTTAAATCCAATACAAACTCAAAGTAGATTTTTGGCAATCACAGTCATAAATCCGTTTCATATAAATACAGAAAAAAGTGGAAACAAGGATTGGAATATAACTGCTGGAAATTCATGTAACAACATTTTATCAAATCCGGGATGGATGGTAAAACATGTAACTCACAAAATTGAATTAGGAAAATACACAACTCATTTTTCTCTTACTTTGGCAGCACCGGGATCAATGAATGGAGACACTGATCAACATGCAGGTTTATGGGCACCAATAGGTGGAACATGGTCAAATGGATGGACTCCTGCTAATTGTTCATAATTAAGGATAAAAAATGGCTAAACAAACACAAGGAACAGGACAATTTTCTGGATATGGAGAAGACCTTGATTATGTAGAAATCATCAAGCAACTTTATGATCGAATTGGGTCTTTAGAAAAATCTGTAGGAAACATTGGTGCAGCAACAAGAATTTCTAGTAGAAGAAAATGGAAAAAGCACAAACAAGCATCAACATTGAATCATCTTACAAGAGCAATTTGTGTCGCCACAATTGACCCTTGGAAAGAAAATCGTGTTAGATATTATTCTCCATATTTACATGATCCAAAAACTCCTTTGCTCGGACTTCCTTTTGCTCGACCTTGTTCTTCTATGGGAGGATTTGACGATTGTGGATTAAACTGGGTGCCTCCTGCTGGATCTACTTTGTTGATAATGTTCGAGGGGGGAAATAGAGAAGCTCCTTTTTATCTTGGAACAACATGGCACAGGGATAGAGGTCCGGGCGGCGAGGATCTTATAGGTCCAACAAAAGAATTTCAAGATGTATCTGCGGGAGATAGAAATGGATATTTTCATGGACCGGGCAGTAACCCGAATGACGGTCATCAAGTCCTTCCACCTTGGAATACAGAAAATTATAACGGTCTGGATATAGATGATAGTAAGCAATTCATTGAAGACACCGAAGAACAAAGAAACATAACTTATCCTCACATCTATGGTTTCAAAACACCAGAAAAGCATATGCTTAAAATGGTGGACGGCAATGCCAAATGCAACCGTCGCTGGAAAAGATTGGAGCTTCAATCAGGTTGCGGCAACTGGATGATCTTCAAGGACGACCATCTTCATTATGGTGGTCAATGGACCAATCCTCTTTGTCCAGCAGGAGAAACTGGTGGATCAAGTTCTAGTAGTATAAATCCCTGTTCTGATCATGATGGAGACAAACCATATTTTACAGATATTCATGGTAAGCCAAAAGAAGGTGCTTCTCAATGTGAGCCAAATTGTGAAGGCGACGACCCTACTCAATGTTCTAAGATTCTTGGGGGACATTCAAGAACTCCCGGAAAAGAAGGATGTGGAGCAGAGTTTGCAGGAGTTATTCCAGATGGAACAAAATACACAGGGTCACAAGGTGGCAAAAACAAAAGCTATAAACACTGGAATGAATGCAGAGCATACACCGGTCCCGGAACTCCTCAGAACAATAAATGCACTTTGCCACAAACGGGAATTCAATTTCTGTCCATCAGTGGCCACACAATGGTCATGGATGACTCAGTAGAAGAGCCACGAGGAAAACCAGAATGGCAAAGATCAACTAAACCATTTGATTTTGGCTGTAACGACAAGTACCTTGGAATGTTTTGGCAAAAGTCAGCAACAGGTCATTCATTTGCAATGACAGATGTTGAAGAGCCTTCAAAAGTTAGAGGAATCCAAAACTTCATTAAGCTCAAAACTGGTAATGGCAACAAGATTGAGATGAACGATCACACTGTCAGAACTCATTCCAGTGATGATGGTTGCCAAAGATGCCCTCCAGATTGTGCTGGAGAAAAGCGTGGCATATGGATGCAAAGTACAAGCAACCATCAAATCAATATGGTTGATGAATTGAATCTTCAATGTGGCCCTTGTCGTTGCGAAGGTGGAATACCGCAAGCCAAAGCAGCAAAGGCTTACGTTCAAATCCGATCTGGATATGGATTAGAGATGAGATTCAACGATGATTTCTCACAAGAAGAAACTCAAAGTCAGTGGATACAAATTTTGCATCCTCAGTGCGTTGATCCTCAAACAGATGAGAAGTGTAATGCTTGTGATGACTGCAAGGCTTGTAGAGGGCCTCACATCCTAAGATTCCAAGGAAGACCTAAAGGAGAGCCGGGAATCGTGTTCCTACGTGCTGGTGGCCACTCAATTAGACAAACACATGATATGGATATTGTTATTGTTGGAGACCTAGAATGTAATCCTTCAGATAAATTCACTTATGTATCTAAGAAATTCATTACAGCTACGGAAGATATTCATTTTCGCTACAGTGGAGAACTACATATATTTTTCGCAGAAAAACAAATTCTCCTTATGGCTGGACGTGATTGTCCTCCACCTCCGGGGAAGAAGTGTTGTGGGCCTTGTCTTTACAACGTCATCGTGGCTCGTTGTCCTGTATTTTGTCCATTAACTGGGATATTACACTGGACTGAAAAAGCTATGAGCGAACGTGTGTTTGCTTCAGCCTATCATCCATGTCAAGTTCCTTGTGGCGGCGATTGTGCTGCTTACTCTGCGGCTATGGCAAAATGTGAGGGCAAAGGTTGTGTAGAAGACGAAGGAGGATCAACAACACTACCACCAGAAGCTCAAGCACCTCCGGGACACGCTATGGAACAGCCTGAAGGAAACAATGTTGATCCAAACACTGGAGGAACAATTGGCGAAATTGATCCACCCGGTGGAGGAGTTCCTCAAATTTAAGGAGAATCATGGAAAACAAATTTTTAGGATTACAGTACCCATTAGTTAAAACAAATCGGGGATTACTTGCTCAAAAGAAGGGAGTAGATCAGATAAAAGCTGATTTATTACAACTTTTGCTTACAAATCCCGGAGAGAGGGTGATGTTACCAACATTTGGGACTCCTTTAAGAGAGTTGTTCTTTGACCCAAACGACTTTGACTTAAAAAACAAAGCCAGAAATATGATATCAAAAGCTATATCAGATTGGGAACCAAGAATAGTATTAGAAAACATACAAGTGTCAAACAGCATAGATACAGAGGATTTACATCCTGATGATCCAAAAGATGATTTAGAACATATATTGTCAATTAAGATAGAATTTTTCGATCCAGAGAATATAACCGAATTAGAAGCTTTAACATTACAACTTCCAATTGCATAGGAGATTAGATGGCATTTCAGAATTGTCCTTTTGACATTACACCATTTGATAAATCAAATTTAATTAAGACTCCAAACTTGAACAATCTTAATTACACTAATCAAGATTTTTGGTCAATGAAATCTCGTTTGCTTGATTTCATTCAAGAAAAATTTGAAAATGATTTTGGTGACTTCGTAGAGTCTGATTTAGCAATTATGTTAATTGAAAATTGGGCGTTTATTGCAGACACTTTATCCTTTAAGATGGATCAAATTGCAAATGAAATATTCATTGACACAGTTAGTGAAATAGACAACGCATTTAGATTATCTATTCTAGTTGGATTTAAGCCTCAACCTCCAATTGGTGCGAGATCACTTTGGTCTGTATCCATAAACAACGTCTTGGCAACAGATTTAGTAATACCTGCACCACAACTAATTGATATCAGTACAGAAGATGGTCCTAAAACAATTGAACTATTTCCTGCTGATCAAAACAACAATGCAATTTTTGGCGAAGACATATTGATTACAGCCGGTAATTTTTTGAACACAAGTGTTATTGGACTTGAAGGATTAACAGTAGTTCAGAGTGAAACTGGAGACGGCAGTGTCAATCAATTCGTAAATCTTACAGATGGCCCTGTAATTTGGAACTCAATTAGAGTTAACATAGATGGCAATGAATGGAAGCAAGTTAATTTCTTTACAGACTCACAACCTCGTAAAGAATTTCGTGTTGAATACGATTCCTTGTACAACGCATTTGTACTCTTTGGAAACAATAGAGCGGGTCAAATACCATCAGATTCGTCTCAAATAAGAATCACATACAGAACTGGTGGAGGAGTATCTGGAAACATTGTAACTAATGCAGTTGCATTACAAAGAAACTTTTCTGCAACAGGTTTTGATTTCAATGTTCCTGTTTCATTTGTGAACTTCACACGAGGAGAATTTGGATATGAAGGAGACTCTATTGAAGATATCAAAAGGAATCTTCCCGCTTGGTTAAGAACTCAAAATCGTGTTGTGGCAGGAGATGATTATGAAGCATTTACTGATCAATTCTCTACAGAGTTCAATGGAAAAATTGGTAAGTCAAAAGCAATACTAAGAAACTATGGATGTGCCGCCAATGTTGTAGATTTATACATTCTTGGGGCAGACGGAGATGATGGTTTAGCAGAAACAAACAACGAATTAAAAATTGAACTACAAGAATCAATAGATGCCAAAAAAATGATTACAGACAAAGTTTGTATTCGAGATGGAGTTGTTGTAGAAGTAGATGTGACTATCGATGTCACTATGGATAAATTCTACAGAAAATTTGAAGATGAATACAGAGAAAGAGTAGACAGAAAAACTGTCGGATTTTTCTTACTACCTAATTGGGATTATGAAAAAACACTCAGATCAGTAGATTTGCTTAAAGAACTTTCTGATATTAAAGAAATTGCTAGTATTGATTTCAATTTCCAAACAGATGTTGCAACCAACTCTGGAGAGACTGTGACTACAAAGTTCTTTGAAATAATTAGACCTGTATCAATTGAAATAAATTTTGAATTTGAATAATGACAACAGCAAAAAAAATAACAGAAAATCCTAAAACTACAGATGTTATCCTATTTGAATTGGAGACACCTGATAGCTCAAATTGTTTTACCGCTGATCCGTATAAAGTAGACAATGTAACCATCTACTTTATAGAACGAGATTTTCTGGGAACAAATTTTGGGGAATATGATAGTTCGGCTCAAGATGAAAACCTTGTAGTCGCTGTTCAAGTTGCGCAAGAAGCGTTTTGTGGAGACCCTACAGTCGCTAACAAAAAACTCTTGGATCAAGCTCAAGCAAATCTAGCTGCCACAACACAAGTCAGCAAGTTCTTTTACAAAGAAAGAACACCTGTAGAAATTGTAGGGACATATGAGTTTCCAGCTTGGCTTTCTACAGATACAACTAATGCGTACTTGGATTTAGTTCCAGAAGACGCTGATGGCAATCCACAATTTGGTCACTTTACATATGAGTGGCATCCAATGGGAAAGGTCCGTGAAGGAGACTACTTCATCTGCTGGACTTGGACTCCGCTTCCAGCAGGAAGCAGCTTGTCGGCTCATTTGCCATTCAAAATTGATGGTGATCCACGTGCAGTGACATCAATTCCAACACATGTTACAGCAACAGACAAATACGAGATACTACTGGAGAGATACCTTCCAGAGATGTATAAAAACGTCATATGTGAAGGAGACCTAACTCCAGACTCTACTGATAAACTGAATCAAGCTGTTGCCAAGGGATTTACTTTCCTTGAAGACCTAACAAATCAAATCATTGACTTGTTTGATTCAAATGCTTTACATGAATCGATGCTCGCATATTTGTCTAATTTGTTTGATGTTAGGTTAAGGTCTTCCGATCCTACGCTTTGGCGTCGTCAAATCAAAGAAGCCATACCTGTGTTTAAGAAAAAGGGAACTCTTGAAGGACTGGAAGACGCTTACGCAATGTGCGGAATGGAGTTAAATAAATACACTCAATTCTGGCAATTAACATCTCCTTATACATGGGAAGAATCTTTTGATGTTGACAGTACAGCAGACACAGTATTCCAACTAGAGAAAGACGATATAGTTCTTCCAATTGACGATGCAAATTTTGCATTATACTTAAGGGAAGAAGGCTCTAGCACATACACTGTTTTGAACAAAGATTATGTCAGTTTTTCAGTAGAAGACTGTATTGTAAAAATGACATGGATTGGAGAGCAACTATCAAGCCCTCTTACCATAATCAAAGGAGATGTTCTTAGAGTTAAATACGAATACAAAGAAGTTCCCGATACCTCAGAACAAACTCTTCAAGATTATATTCTTTCATTGCCTCTTCAAGATCAAAGAGATGAAGGAAGTCAAAAGTATCCTCCTAAAAATTGGAATGTAAGATTGATCGAGGAGGAAGATCCATTGTTTGATGTTCTTATACCTGTAAGACATCCTTTTGCTGATCCCATTGTATTTGGGTTCATTAGAACTGAATTCCCATATTCAGAAAACATCTACAATATGGAAGAATACAATGGAAGCACTCGCCCATCATTTGATGCGTGTCAAATAAATCGTGATTTCCTTGATCCATGTGGTGCTTGTATAAGTAGCAGCTACATGGTTGATGTTGGAATTGAAGAGTTAAATAATGACAGATTGATAGAAGCACAAGATATTCTTGATGAATACATGCCATTTCATGCTCAACTTCACTCAATCAACTTCTCTGGTGAGGTTAATGAATTTGTTCAATCTCCCACAGAAGATATCGAAGTGTTGGTCAACATAGACTTTACACAATACATTTTATCCGGCCAATCCAATCCTTTCTTTAACAGAATAATGGATCGTGGATTGCCCGGCCAATCATTTGTAATTGATAGAGAAGATTTGGCAACCAAGACCACAGTGCTTTCTGGGAAGTTAGGAACTGGGTATAACGATCACGTTGCTTTCATTTCCCCAGACATAGAACTTGATGGATTGGGTATTGCTGTGTTCAATCACATTTTAGAAGTTCTTGCACCTTCTCCAAACGCTGGCACGTACACCTTGGGAGAAACAAACAATAGGCTAGATGGTAATCCACACGTTGCAAGACTAAGCGGCGGTGCCATTGAACCATTAAACGAATCTCCTTTTACATTCAATTTATGGAACATACTATTCAAGCAAAGCATTGCAGATATCATTCAAGATGACTTGATTGAGTTCTCAGACAGTAGTGTTGACTTTTCATCTTTAGGAGTAAAGTCTCAGTGGGATTCCACTCATACTCCAGATTATACTGGTGGAGCGTGGAAGGTGCTAATTCCGGGATTCGACTCCACAGCTTATGAGATAGAAGACGTGCAAGATGGAGTTCTTGTTTTGGAAAGCAGAAGCACTTTCCCCACTACAGACACAACCGGAATCACTTATATTCTTCTCAATGATCTTGATGCAACAATAGATTCAGGAACAACTGGAGATTTAGATGTGACACGACGTGGGTTTGTAAACCTTAAAGCACCTGATCTTGCAGTGGATAGAGATAAATTCATTTTAGCTGGCGACTTCCTACATTATGACAATGATGGATTGGACTATGAAATACTAAAATTCCAAGATCCAGACAAATTATGGATCGCTGAATGGACGAATGGCGATGTTGTTGGAACTAGCATAGATACAAGAAGAAAATTAGTGGATAAAGCAACTGGACTATTTGGTTACAAAGGGTTGCATTTAACTACATTCAGCGACCACGAACAAGAATTCAATATCATTAACGGAACTAATCCAGTAGCCCCTCTTACAGATGAAGACAGATTCAAAGAAAGCTTCATGTTTAAGATAGGTAATGATTTTTATAGAATTGAAGAATGGGATGGAATAAATGTAGTTTTAGCTGGTAAAGAACAAACTTGGACAACATTGATTGCAGGAGGTACTGCGGTGGCTTATTCGCTGGTTCAGTTTACCAAAGATTCAATGAATGTTGGATTTACAGTTTTTGATCATTTAGATCGTGATGGTAAAGACGTGATTATTAGAGAAGTGTTCGATCAAATAGACCAAAACACTGCAATTGTTGCTTTGTCAACAAATCCGGGAAGTGGAATGGAAGAGAATGTTTCTGCTGAAGAAAGCATCTCATTCGTGATAGAAACATTAGATGGAGAGACTCAAGAAGGTGAAATATGATTAAAGAATCAGTAAAACCCCAAGGGGAAGTAGATATCTGCATTGAATACAAAGATGGCGATGGGGAAGTGATAACAGTTCACAACACAGTGTTAACAACTGGTCGTCTTGCACTTGCCAATGGTCTCGCCAACCAGATTGGCAGCAGCTTTGACTTCTATGTCACCAGAATGATTTTTGGAGATGCAGGAACAACTGGCGGGGTCAAGAAAGTAGTAAATGCTGGAAGAAATGGTCTTTTTGGTGTCACTCAAGTATCTAAGCCAGCGTTGGCTAATTCAGATACCTCTGTGGCTGCACAGGTCATCTTCACGTCCGTTATTCTGTTTAGTGAAGGTGTTGGGCTGACATTGAATGAGATGGCCCTGCAAATGGCAAATGGCGATTTATTCAGTATGACAACTTTTCCAGACCTGAATAAGACGGCAGACATGCAGATCAGTTTCAACTGGAGGTTAAACTTTGTGTAATTCACAAATTTATCCAAAAATACAAAACTAATTGTAATTTACATATTCTTTTTACTATAATAAAGTATCTTAAAAAGGAGATGTAATGTTTACAAACGAACAGAAACAAGTGATTGATGGGTCTCTTCTTGGAGATGCAACAATTTGGACCAAGAACAAGCATAATGATTTCTTGCATCGAATAGCCACAAGGATAATCAATGAAGGAACAACGACAGTGCTTAAAGATGTTGGTGTTAAAGAAATGTTTGAAAATAGTCTTAAAACTTCAAACAAAAAGTTTCAAAAAGCACAATCAAAATTAGATCACAGAGGTGACGACAAACAAACATACATGGATTGGCACATGAAGATGTTCGGAGATTTTTCGTCAAGTGTTAAACCGATGTCATTTAAGGGTGTAGGAGGAAAGACTTATCATCGCTACACTTTCACAACTCATATGGAAGAAATTTGGAATGAAGTGGATGAACGATGGTATAAGATGGAACTTATTGAAAGGACAGTGAAGAGAACCAAAATAGTCCCACGAGATGTAAAATTAACTCCGCTCACACTTTGTGTGTGGCACATGGATGATGGATCAGCAAATCCAAAAGATGCCAATATTGAGTTGAACACACAAGGGTTTACAGTTGAAGAAATTGATTTCCTTATAGAAAGACTCGACAAAGACCTCGGAATCAAAAGCCACAAGAAAAAAGCACGCAAGAAAGACCAATACAAAATTTACATTGGCAGAGATCATTACTTTGACTTTATGGAAATGATCAAACCACACATTGAGTGGGACTGCTTTAAGTACAAGGTTGACACAGAGACTTACGACAAGAAACCCCACCAAGGAGAAACACATTCTTTGTCCAAGCTTACAGAAGCGAATATCAAACAAATTTTCAAGCTGCGAGACAAAGGGTGGCTACAGAAGAAGATTGCTAAGAAATTTGACATATCACAAGCCAATATTTCTGTAATACTTTCTGGTGATCGTTGGTCTCATCTTGGAAAGAAGATAAATGTGGAACGTAAGCCTCGTCTCACAAAGGAAACTAAGTCCCAAATTGTTCTGTTAAAGGAAGATGGGGTTTTCCAAAAAGCTATTGCTGAAAGACTAAATATCAATCAGAGCACAGTATCTCGTGTTCTGAAGGAGAACCATTGCCACGTATTGAACTAATCCCAGAAGTGTTCTATCAACCCAATGATCCGTATCATTGGGAGATAGACAATCTACCGTTAAAGAACATTATCACTCGCCAAAATCTCATTAACTTGGCCTTAGACGATGTTCTTGAAGAAATGCGAGACGCTATTGGCACAGCCGGTTCTGTAGCAAATCGTCTTAATCAATCAATAGAGCAAGATGGAAGTCTTAAAGCAACTGCTATTGATACGGCATTACACAACATTGAAGATCACACAGATGGATCAGCATTTGTAAGAATGTCAACAGCACAATCGGCCAAAGTAGACTTGGTTGCTGATGAAGCAACAGATTTGACCTTGCGCATAAACTCAGATGGTAGTAGTCTACTTACATTCGATAGTGGCACGGTTAAAATTGAACCGTCGAGTACAATTACTCCCTCTATCGAAGCACCAGATATCCTTAAATTTCATATGACGTTCCCGGCCAGTGCTGCTCACCAGCATAACTATGGAAAAACCCCGGTACACGTCAATCTGGTGACTCCAGACTACATCAATTACAAAGTCAACTCTGTTGCCTCTGCATACATTGATGAGTCTTTAAGAATTGTAATCAATGGAGTCAGAATCTTTGAAGATGATAGCGTTTATATTCCGGGTCCGCTTGTTGATGATCCATGGACATTGATTGCTTTCACATCTGATTCCACCAACGGCGCATTCGAATTGTCAACGGCTATCACAGATGATGATATCATAAAAGTCGATTATGACATCTCGCTTGTCTAAGAAGAAAGTTAATCATGGATGTAGGATTTATCATCCTTTGCCCCGACAGAAATTCTGGGGGTTTAAGGAATAGCGTAGGAGGTGTACGTCATCACTCATATGACAGAGAGTGCATCGCTGTCGTACCGGGAGACACAACTCCTAAAGAAGTCAAGGAAATGAAAGAGCATTGTCCTATCTGGAAGGGCAAAGACACAATCACCAGTCTTGTCAATGTTGGCATGAAGCGTGTTAAACATGAATGGGGATTTATCATGTTCGCAGGAAGTAGAATTCCTGCTTTCTTAGAAAGAAAGTTTGCAACATTTGCAACAAGTGAAAAAGACATCTTGTTTCCAGTTGTAGAAAAACGCTATGATTTCATATCTGGATCATTCAATGGAGTTCTAATAAACAGGGACTTCTTTAAGAAGGTTGGAAACTTCACAGAAGGTGCGTTGGAAAAGCAAGGAATGAATGATTTTGAAATGGCAAAGTTCTTGTGGACTGCTGCTGCTTTAGAACATGATGCTAAATTTAAGGGAATAGTAGGAATGAGGGTGATATGACTTTGGCAGGTTTTGATTTAACCTTTCAAATGTTTCAGGAAGAAACTGCTATCACAGAAAGACTTCCAGTTGAATCATTTGAATTAGAATGGGAAGCAGAAATATCAGGAATGGAGCCGCCGCTGGCGGTTCAACAAATGAGATTTGGAGATTTGCATTTTACATTTCCAGAAGTGAATGAGCTAATAGAAACAGCAATACATCATGTTAGTCCAAATGTTGCTGTGCCAATAAATCCCAGACCTACAATTAAAGTAGGTCTAGGCACAGGCCACTCGGTGGAATATCACGATACAACACTTGTAAGCATGTCTTACTCTGCACATGAAGACGAGCCTGTCAGACTTGAAGCCACTTGGAGATTTAGAGATGCTTCTGTGCCAAGGATAACTGTTACCCGTCATCCCAGACAATTGCCTCCAATGCAAAAATTAGATTGGAAGCAATTAGGGTTTTGAGTATTTTTTCTTGTTCTCTTCGGCCCTACGCTCAATCTCACGCCTGACTAGAACCCATTCATCGCTGAGAGGCTTCTGTCCGCTGTCTAAGAGCACCAATTCTGCAATGACATCTTCCACCGACTCATAGACGTTGGTTTCACTGAGAGCCTTATTAGGGTCATCCTCGGTGATCTTTTCAATAACGTCAAATAACCAGCGAGGAAGATTGTACAAACCACCTTCACAGATGAAGAATGCAGGTTTATGTTGATCTTCCCCCATGTAGACTTCATTGCCAGTTCCCCACTGTGGGACAGTGGGGTCTATCACTGCAACTGAAAAATCAGATTGATCAACAAATCGTAGGTCAAATCTTCTGTATTTTCCTACATATTGTTGTAATTCCTTAAACTTACCATTGGCTTGCAAAGCAACTTGCGTTTCTTTGTCTTCGCCCATCTTGATGTCTTTGCCGCCCGGCTTGTCTGTCGGATCAATTAAAGCAACATCAAGTTCAGCTTCATACACCAAACGTGTGAATTTTCGACGCCATTCAACACCATGATCAGCAACATATTCCATTGGACCTGACAAATAACCCCAAGCACCATCTAAAAGTCCCATAATTTTCACTCCTTTATGCAAGACACAACATAATCCCAAATCGGAGGAATAATGTCAACAGAAATTATTGAGCAAACAAACAAAATCTTAAAGAATGCAGAGATGCCAGATCGTCATACTTTCTTTCAGATCGAAAAATTCATTGTAGGCAAAGAACCCACAGCGCAAGGTCAATTATGGCAGATTACCCGTGAATTGCAAGCCCGAAGTGAAACAGTAGATTCCTATAAGAGAGACCTTGCTGATGCTGAAGACAATCTTGAACTATTCGATATTAGGGTTGAAAGACTTAATAGAGAAATACGGGATTTTGCAGATGATTCCTCATTAGACTTAAATATTCAGGAAAATGAGATAAATATAAGAAAGCTACAAAGAGAGAAAGAAGCTCTTGTGAAATCATCGAGAAAAGTTAACAACAAACTTAAATGCGTTTTGGAAGAAATGGGTTTTCTTGCTGCTGGATACGAGAAAATTGTGGAGATTGTAGGAGAAGTAAAATCTTTAGATGACGAGTCTGCACAGAAAGAATATTGGAATGAAAGATTGTTAGAAGAATTCAATCTTAGAATTATTCTTAAACGTCCTCTCGATCCCGATTTTGTTAAAACTGTAATGTCACTTCATGATGATGCTGCTGTAAAAAAACATGTCACAGCAGCATTGGAAAATGTACAACAACAGATGATTGCACAAAGACAAGCACCACCTGTTGACAAAAGACCCACGGCAGAAATAAAGGCACACACGCAAGGATAAAACATGGCAGATAAAATTTCGAGCTTAGATGCTGGATACACAACAGGCATGTTAAGCTTGTTCCCAGATGTGGTTGATGATAAAGAAATTCTTTATGAGGCCACTAATAATTCCAAGATGCCTCTTAAACATTCAATCACTTATTCTGCCAGTCAAGTCATAATAGACAGCACAGAAGGATTCCCAAATGAAGGCATTATAAGAATCGGACCAGATATTGGAGTCGCTGGAAATCATGAGTTGATTTATTACGGGATGAAAACAAGTAACACATTCCAAGATTTGATTAGAGGCTTTGCTGGATCGAGACAAACCAAATTCTCAAAAGGAAATAACTTTGTTACAAATTCAGTAGTTGCTGAACACCACAACGCAATCAAAGATGCGATCATTAAAATAGAAGCGGACCTTGGAATAAAAGTTGGACCTCTTGCAACTTCTTTGAATGGAATTTTGAAACAGCAAGAAAATAGGTTTCTCGCTCCCAAGCCTTTGTTTAGAGCATTCCCAATTAGAGGGGATGCTCCCATGAAAGTCAGGTTTCAAAACTTTTCTACAGGTCACGTTGTAAGATACTTATGGGACTTTGGAGATGGCGGCTCATCTTTAGAAAAAAGTCCTACTCACACATATCTTGTAGAAGGGGAATACACAGTAAAGTTGAATGTTGTAACTTCAACAGGGGCACAAGGAGTGGTAACAAAGAAAGGATACATCATCATCGACAATGATGAATCAGTTCCGTTCTTTTATGTAGACTCAATAAGCAATCCATACTCTGTTGAAACCGCTACAGAGATGGCCACTGATCCTAAAGAGTTTGTGTTTGTTGATCAGTCTGATGGAGATGTTGTTCAAAGAAACTGGGTGTTTGGAGATGGTCAATCAACAACAGTAGAGGATTCGGACTTTCATGATGTAACACACATCTATAGCAAGCCCGGAGAATATTTTGTAACTGAATTGATTCAGTTCGCAAACGGAAGATTGAAAAGAATACAACTCAAAGACCCTTTGGTTGTTTTATAAGGAGAAAGAATGATTCCTACAGCGTCCAATTACCCTGACGTATTTGATGATGATGAAAATCTATTTTTGGTTCATGATGCGCTTAGATTAAGATTATCCAAAGACTACAACCCCGGAGATAAAACAATAGAAGCGGATGGAGAAGTTCTTGTGGCTGGTTTAATGCCAGCATCAGGAATCATCACCTTAACAGAACAATGCAGCGATGTTGATAAACGTGCTTTGTCCTTTCATTATGGATCATTTGACATCACAACATTGGTTTTTTCAGATTTGGATATCATAGAAGGATTTGAAGACACACAAAAACTGAAGAGAATAACCAACGTGACAATAAATGTCACAGCACGCCACCACAATCACATTAAAGACTCTTTGATTGCTATAGAGAAATTCGTTGGGATCAAAGGAACTACTGATGTGGTGCCCTTCGGCCCAACATTAGAAGGAAGAATCAACTTCTTGAGAAATCTGGTTCTTGTTCCCAAAGCATGGTTTACTTCTGATAGAAGAATTGGAAACATTCCTTTAGAAGTTGAATTTAGAGACATGAGCTTTCGTCTCGGAACAGATGGGAACTCAGGAACTACAAAACTCACATGGGATTTTGGAGATCAAACTACATCTATAATTTCCAACTTCAGCACAATTAGTGTAAGTGATTTCGTGCCTACTGATCAAGTTGAAGTGCTGGTGCTTGATGAAGATGGCGGAAAAGTAAAGAAGACTTATCATCAACCGGGAGTTTATGATGTGTCTTTAACTGTAGAAAATGATTTTGGTTCAGACACCATTATACTTCCCGACTTCATCAATGCTAGAGTTCAAGCTCCAGACGATGCCATTGTTCGTTTTATCGAGAATACATCAACACAAGACGCAACTCCCGGAGTTCCTCCCAACGGTCCATTTTCAACAGTTCCAAAAATTCGTTCTCCAATTAACGCATTGATTCAAATTGAAATAGAATCTGGAGAAAACCCTTCTACTCCGGGAACAAGCTTCTCTGGAGAACAATTAGATGGAATGGGAAATCCAATTGATCCTGTAGAAACTTATACATGGAATCTTGGAGATGACTTACAGCATCCTAACACAGCACATACTAAAGCTGCATATTCCATTGGTGGAATATTTGATCTTAGACTAAGAGTAGACACAGAGTTTGGTGCTTACCGAATTACAACCTACGAAGATTCAATTGACATCATTGAAAACACAAACATGTGGATGTGGTTATTCGATGATGCAGGAACAAGTGCAAGATCATATGAATTTGGACTGATTAGCGAAACATTTAAGTTGACTCCATCAAGCAGCCTTGCAGTATCCAGAAATGATTCTTTTCTTACAGGTATGCCAGACGAAGTAAGACAAAAAAGAGAGTTCAAAAAGAACACAGGATTTGCCAAAAGAGGAACTCTAACCTCTGGAGGCGGTGGTGCATCTCTTCTTTATTGGGCAAGTGGAAGAGGGGCTGCTGATCCAGCTAGTTCAGAGTTAATTAGAGTTGTGGAATATGTTGGATTTAACAACACGTACATCACAAGACCTTCTATAACAAGACAGTGGAACTGGGCCAATATAAACACAGGAAGCACATCTGCATTCGTTTTTGGAGCTATTTCTTCACATTCTCCTAACACATCTTTTACAAACGTACAAAAAGATGACTTGGAGCTAACTGGGTTAACTGTTTCAAGTGCTCTTCTGTCAGCAGACAATTATCTCAATGGAGCTAATGAGCTTGAGCAAAACACGGCTATTTATGATGTGGATGGTGATCCAACCAACGGACACTTTAGCGTGTATCGTACAGCTTGGAAAGATTTATCAGGATACATTGCCAGAAACGATGGCGTCGGACCATTCTTTAGAATTAAGAGCTTCTATCGTACAGAAGGAAGTGTAGGTTCTCCATTTGAAAATATCAGAAAGATGCAAGACATACAAGGTCCAACAAAACTAGAGGGAGAGCTTGTTGACATGAGTGAAGGAATATTCTTCTTAAACAACTCGGGATCTGTGTCTAAGTTTAACGATGTAGATTTAACATGGAGTTCTGGTGGCCCCGGAGCTAACTCATTACTTTATCGTGGTCTTCAAGACACGTCTGTTAGTGGATTTGATAATCCAGACAATACAATGTTATTGGTATCAGACAGTGATAAACGTGCATATTTAAGTTTTGATTATAGTCCAAATGCTTTACTGAAATTTAACGAAACAGACTTAACCTTTGCATCAATGGGAAGTAGACCTTCCGGTGAGCAGTGGATAGCAGGAATTTACTGACGATTTCTTGCCATCTATTACTCTCTTATTGTATGAAATACACAAAACAAGAATTGGACAAAATCGCCAAAGAGACAAGTTCTTTTAATAGCTTCATTCGAGAAGTATATGGGAAAACAGATGGAAACAGTTGGAGAAAAGGAAAGAATCTCGTTGAAGAGTTTGGAATTGACACATCACATTACAAGATACCAAAATACACTAAGGAAATTCTCGAACCTGTGGTTAATAAAAGCAATTCAATGTCAGAAGTTTCTAAGCATTTAAGGATTAAACCCGGAGGCGGGTCACAGTTTTTTGTTAAGCAGAAAATAAAAGAATTTGGAATAGACTGTTCTCATTTCAAAAAACATATTTTCCCAAGAACCAAATGCAAAACTCCCAAAGAAGTTTTAGTGGTTAAACCAGAAGGTTCTACTAGAACTACACCATATATACTAAGAAGATGCTTAATAGAAATCGGCAGAAAATACATATGTGAAGCAGAGGACTGTTTAGTTTCGGAAAGTTGGTTGGGATCTCCAATCACTTTGCAAGTACATCATATTGATGGAGACTGCTTAAACAACAAATCAAACAATTTGATGTTTGTGTGTCCTAACTGTCACACACAAACATCAAATTGGTGTGCAAAAGGTAGGACCAAATGACATTTCCTCCAGTTCCAGTTTTCCCAAAAGCCATTGATACAGATCATGAGTTGTATTTGGTTCACAATACAACAGAAGCAAGAATTTGTGTAGACAATGTGCCTTGGTCACAAGAAATAGAAATTGTTCCTGTATCTTCAACTTCAATTGAAATATGGGCTGATAATGGATTCGCCAACATTGAAGGAGAACTTCTCTATTACGAAACAGTTGAAAAAGATGTCAACGGAAAAGTAAACAAACTAAAAAAGTGCGCAAGAAATTTAGGTGGCGAAGATACAAAATTAAACAAAAAAGGAACTTGGATTAGAAGTTTTGTAGTTGCCGAGCATCACAACCAACTTGTAGATGGGATTTTGAATACGGAAAATTTCATTGGCTTTAATTTTGATCCAAGACAGGCCACCTTAGACTGGAGAATTAGAAACCTTGAAGGACTAAAAATTATCTTTGATGACTTCACTTGCCCTGATATAGTTTTTACTTTCAATATCATTGAAGACGATCCAGTGACAGGCAAGCTTGCAGAATACCTTATTGAAATACAAGGAACTGGTGGAGCACCAACAGGATTGATTTCAATTATCACACTTAGTTTCGGGGATGGAGCAACCACTGCTATTCTGGAGGGAACTCATCGTTATGCTGTAAATGCACAAATTGATCCAGTAATCACAGTGATAAATGACAATTGTGAAATAATTCAAACTCCAGTTAATCGTATAAACCCACTTGAACCACCAGCACTTGTGTTGGCGTCTTTTGATATACCAATTCCAGAAATTCCTGAATTTCCAGATTTTACTTTTGTGCCTTGTGATGTACCAGAAGTGGACATCAACTTGCCGCCATTGATATTTCCTTGTATCTCATTAGAAGGACAAATTGGCCCATTACCATCTGTAATTGTTGGCCCAGACATTAACATGGTCAGCAATGTGACTATAACTTCGAACAATCCAATACAAATTTTGCAAAGCATTGTAACAATTGAAGGTGGCCCTATCATCATTCCTTCAATTGTTGTGTTCGATCCGCCAGTGCCTCCTACAATTATCATTGATCCACCAATTCCTCCTACAATTGTGGTTATCACCCAATCTAACATCGCTCTTACATTAGATGCGGCAGACCTTCCAAGACTGGAAGTTGATTGGGGTGCTCCTCCAGAAATGGAAGTTGCTTTAACATTGGCTAAAGTGGCTAAGACTCCAGAGATGTTTGCAGCCGATCCTGCAATTGTAAGAGACTTCGGAGAAGAGTTTGCAGATTTATTTGAAGCCTCTCAAACAATGAAAGTCGAATATGAATCAGTGGGAATTCCAGAAGAGATAAGAATCATTCCTCCTAAAATGCCAAATGTTAGAGTGGACTCTTCGGACATGCCTCGCACCATCAAATTAGATTGTACAGAAGCCAAAATTCCGACAGACATCGTTATTCATGGCCCAGAAACTCCGATACCAAACTCTATTAGACTTAATGGAGATGATTTGCCAGAAGACATTGGTTTGGTCTACAAAGGCAAAGGCATCAAGGTTGATACAGAAGGTGTGTCAATCAAGCTTGAAATGGAAAAAGAAATTCCTACAAGAATCTTGGTAGAAATGCCAGAGCCTATTCCTGAAAAGATCATTATTGACGCAAGTGGAATTCCTGACAGGATAGTATTAGAAGCACCTGAAGGAATCCCTCTTATCATACCAGAGAACATTGGAATTCCACTTATCATGCCAGAAAATCCAGAAGTGGAAATGGTATGGAAAGGTAGTCCAATAGAAGTTAAAATAACCATGGACGAGGTTCTAAACAAAGATGCTGATGGCAGAAATTGCGTTATGATAACTCCATGTATTTCTAATTGATGGCAAAATTATTTTTATCATACTAAACAACACAGGTTACACAAATGCACATAAAACCCCACTCGACGAATAACGAATATATCCGTGCTGGGGACTTGTGGGTGCGCAATTTTGATAAGAATGTTAAACCTCTTTCTTTGAACTACATGTTTACAAAGGAAGACTATCAAGAAGTGTTTTCCAATACTTCAAGAAATGTGAAGTATCCTCAAGTTTCAGATGAATTGCTCATATTTGACAAGATAGTGATCGTGTCTGATGGGTTTAATTTTAGCAAAATACATCATGACATGCAAGACTTCCCAAAAGATGTTGCAATACTGACCACAAATGGAGCTTTAAGATTTTGGGAATTGATGTCTCCTAAAATTGATGCAGAAAACAGAAGAAGCATCAATGGATACATTGCAAACAACCCTTATAAAGAATGTTTAAGATATCTGCCAAAAAAAGATATTCAATATTATCCTACTTGCTTGGCTTCATCAAGAACAAATCACGAATTCTTAAACAAATACAAAGGAGACGTATATGTTTACGAGCCATCACCGGAAGATAGTTTTGGAACAAGCAGGAAATCTGGATATTACATAGATGATTATAGAAACCCTATATGTGCGGCCATAGGTCTTGCATATCAATTCAAAGTAAAAAAGCTGATGCTCATGTGCTGTGACGATTCCTTTGAAAAAGAAAGGGATTTCGCAGTTCAGTTAGACAACGGACTCTGGAGTTACCCACAACATTTAAGAAGCCAAGAAATAATAGATGCCAATTTGTATTGGATTAAAAATCAAGAAGACGCCATAGTAGAAGTGGCAGACTATTCGAATGGGTCGAAATACGTTAATGCTTCCTATATAAAATGTAAGGAAGAAGCAAGACGCTTCTTTGAAGACGAACTATCGGAGGAGAAAGGAGTCACAAATGGAACAACAACAACAACAACAACAACAACCTAAATACAGATCAATATCTGATTTCAAAGACTGGTTTTCAGACCAGAATGGAATGTCTGATTTCTTTAATTTTCAGGCAGACCCTAATGAAAAATATATTGGCAATAGAGTCAAATCAAAAGTAAGCGAAGGCAAGCTTATTGAAAAAATAGAATGTGATGATGATGCGGAGCAATTAGTTGCTGAATTTAAGCTAAACGGTGGAACTGTTTTGTCCGTAGAAGGCAAAAAAGTTCATGTTGAAGTTGATTCAGGAGAATTCATCATTCCACGATTCTGCGTTAAAATCAAGAAAAGTTAACACTTCTCATCAAACAGTAAAGTTCTTCAATTTCTTTTTCGGCCCAATCAAACTTTGAGGGCCTGACTGCTCTTTGATCAGATATAATGCCAAATTTGCCAATCCCGTCTTCTTTTGCTATGGAACGCAACATGCTAAAAGAAGCCAAGTGTACGTTCCATAAGCTTAGCTCCTTGTTTGGAAGGTGCATGATCTTTTCTTTATCGAAATTATCATATACTCTGGTGTGAGCACCTGCTGAATAACAATTCCAATGAAATCCACCTCTTAAAGCAAAGCAGTTGCTTCCAATAAGAGAATTGTTTTTGATGAATTTCTCAACCGAGAAAGTAGAGTATTGCCAACAATCCCAATAAATAAGATCGATGTCATCTCTTTCTCTAAATGCCTCTTTGACATCTTCTACAACTGCTGGATTGTACCAATCATCGTCGTCTGAAATAATTATGATGGTGTCTTTGTTAAAATAACTGCCTCTATCAGAACGATAGATTTCGCAGTCTAATCTTGCCCAATTTTTTTCAGCTATCTCTTTCATTCGATGTCGAATTTCAAAGAAAGAAGGAGACAGGTTGTCTTCCCATTGCTGCAATCTTTCAAAAAACATATCATAACTTTGATTAGTAGAACGACACCAACCTATGGATGTAGCATAGTCTTGAAAAGATTTTGCACTTTCAAAACTATTCCAGTCTTCAGTTGTTGTTGTGACTAATATAAGTTCCATTTAAGTAACCGCTCTGCCTTTAAGTTGTTCCCAATCTTTTTCTGGACGAACCTTACAATTAGTTTGCCATGCCCCTTGCAAAGTATGACAATACACATCAAGGTCTCCTGCCATCTGTATGAATGCGTTAAGGTCTTTTGGAAAACAACTGCCGCCAAACCCTTTCTTGCCATCAGGCCCCGGAACAGACCAATGTGAGTTGCCCAGTCGATTGTCCTTAGTGGCGTATTCCACAACCTTGTCATAATCTTCATCTAAAGAATCACAGACTTGAGCAACCTCGTTAGCAAATGCAACTTTTGTAGCAAGAAAACAATTAGTCGTGTACTTTACGAGTTCTGCAATGGTTGATGATGTCTTAGTGACAGGTACGTTTGGGTATGCTTTTTCATACATTGCTTTAAGTACGTTAGTACCTTCTCGTGGTCCACCTATGATGATTCTGTCTTGGTTCTTGAAATCCTCAACAGAAGTACGCTCTGTAAGGAACTCAGGGTTGAAGCAAACCCAATCTCCAGAAGTTTTATTAAGACCTTCTGTAGTTCCCGGTGGCACAGTAGATTTGATCACGATAACTTTGTGATCGCCGGGATTGAGTTCATCAAGCATGTTGACAGCATCTTCCACAATTTTTGTATTACACGTTCCATCTGGGTTCATGGGCGTTGGAAGGCAAACAAAAATGATGTCGCATTTAGCAAGAATTTGCTTAAATCCACTTTCAACACTTGATCCTGTGCTTGTCTCAAATCCCTTGCCGCCCATCCATCCTGTGACTCCTGTTTTGATGTCATAAGCCCAAATTTCGAAAGCGTGTTTCATTCCCTCGAAAATAGCTGTCCCAACAAAACCTTGTCCTATGATTCCGATTGTATCCATCTTAAAATCCTTCTTTCTTCCAATTGACTGTTGATTCAACAACAGTCGCCATGTTAGCCCATCGTATGAAGTCCCGATCCATGTCTATTATTATATTACGGGTTAGTTCTTCAATTGCAATACCGTGCCACGCTTCTAAATCTTGTTGGGCTTCAAGAGACCATGTTGCTTTCAATATACGATCTGTCAAAATCCCTCCTTCAACCAGTTCACTTTATCCTTGGTCATTTTCGCCCGGCCACCACTGTTTTCTGAATATCTGTAATTCTCTATCCAAGCCCCTCTGTTTAGGTCTAACGGAAACACAGGACGACCATTTTGAAGATCATATAATGGAACTGGCATGGCATCAACTCTACGAGCCGGTAATCCAAACAATGCTGTCATAGCAGCTTCACGTGCATCATTTGCATCGTCTGAATCCCTCACAGCATCTCTATTTGAGTAATGCTGTTGAGACCTCATTTCTGTCAAAGCTCTTTGCCTCACTTCATCTTTAAGCAATTGGTATGCTGAGTCTATGTAATTTTGACGGTAGTTATCTAACGAAACATACATTCGAGATTGGACACGCCTGTTACCAACTTGAGTGTATGCTGATATAACAGTTTGCCTTCTCATCAAATCTTCATGTTCTGTAAAATGTATTTCCAATTATCCTCCTAGAATCCTTCCTTTCTCCAATCAAAATCTTTTGGCGGCTTATCAAGAAAAATTACGCCTAAAAAATCCGTATAATGATATTCGTCTCCACGGTGAATAAGAATCACATCTTCTGATTCCACCCAACCGCAGATACGAAAATCATGTGGATTGAATATCGGCATTCCAAATGGAGTATCAGGCATACGAGTATGTATGCTTACTCCATTCCTTGTGCCCAACTCACTTTTCCTTCTTCGTAGTTCACCGTTATGGACATGCTGTGAGTAACAGCTTTGTAAGTTCCCGCAGCACTGGCACCATACCCACTCTTCTTCCATGAAGAAAATGGAATATGAGATTCTGCTGCAATTGAACCACCGTTGACATAAAGCATACCAGTGATACATTCTTGAGCGATTTTTCTGTGCTTACGGAAGTCATCTGTGACGATTCCTAAAGCAAGACCATAATCTGTATCATTGTAAATTCTAATGGCATCGTCCAGATCATCGAAAGGAATCAACGCAACATGAGGCCCGAAGACCTCTTGAGACAAGAAAGGCTTGTCTCTGGCCCATTCGCACTTATAGACGAACGGCGTGAGGAAGTATCCGGGATCAGGATCAAGTCTTCCACCATTCAAAAGAACTTCTGCATCGCTATCTTCACGAACAAGTTGATTAAAAGCTTCTACCTTGTCCATTTGCTCGTGGCTGATGAGCGGCCCATAGAAAGCGGCTGGAGCTTTGAAAGGATCGCCTGTAACAAGCGCAGACACTCTATTGGTGTATTCTTCTGCAAACTTGTCAAAGATGCTACGTTGGACAATCAAGCGTCCTGACGAAACACATCTTTGTCCAGAGAGTTTGAAAGCAGATGCTACAGCGGCGTCAAGAGCCAATTCCATATCGCCATCATCAAAGACAATAGTTGCTGACTTTGAACCGCATTCAATACACGTTCTTTTGGAATCAGTAGACGCACAGTGTGTTCTAATATCCTGACCGACTTCTGACGATCCCGTGAAAAGAATAACATCTACTTCACTTCTGACTAGAGCAGCACCAACAGCACCTTCACCATGTATAAGATTGAAAACACCTGCTGGGAAACCAGCTTCATGATAAAGTTCAGTGACTATTTGGTTGACCATTGGAGTAAGCTCAGATGGCTTGTGTACAACGGTGTTGCCCTCAACGAGAGCAGGAGCAGAACTCCAAAAAGAGCCGATAGCAAGAGGAAAGTTCCAAGGAGAGATAACAGCAACAACCCCTCTAGGCTTCCTAATGACATATGCGTCCTTCGTAGGAAGTTCGGACGCCACACATGTTCCGAATGCCTCTCGTCCAGAAGCAGCGGCGAACTGGCACATATGGAGAGCTTCAATGACTTCTGCATGTGACTCATTAAGATTCTTTCCTGTCTCTATCGATATAGCATCTTTAAGCTTATCGTGATCACGCTTAATGAGTTGTGCAAGAACATCAAAATACTCTGCTCTTCTAACTCGACTTTCTTTTCTCCATGAATCAAAAGATTTACGAGCGGCTTTTACTGCCAGTCCTGCTTCTTCGACTCTGTTAGGAAAAGTTCCATAAACTTCTTCTGTGGCGGGGTTAACTGTTTCAAACGATTCAGTTACATCCCGCCATTCTCCGTTGATATAATTTTTGCCTTGGTACATAAGACCTCCATTTCTTGTTAAATTGTACTTTGATTTAAGATTTAATTCAATATGTCTTCTGAAAAATCTGTATCGCAATCTTTGCCGAGACCAGAAGTTAATGAAACTACAGTTTCCATACATTTTTCCCAGTCATTACGGTCTTTCATTCTAATACAAACCATAGTTTTATACCAATGATGAGAATCCCATCTCTCATCTCGTTCGGTACTTAAAATAAGATATGTAGTTTTTCCCATAGCTCCAGCAAGGTGAGCTACAGATGTATCAATAGTGACAACAATATCTAATGACTCCACCAATTTAGCGGTTTCATAAAAATCTTCTAAATCAACACTGTAAAGATCCATCTCATCACACCCTTTAATCAACTCAGGAGTGTGAATCACTTTTTGCAATGAATACAAACGAGTGCCTTCTTTTTCCAACAACTTGAAATGCTTTAATGGGCAATTACGATCTCCACCAACCTTGTTTGCAGGACTTCCTTCCCAAGCAATTCCCACATTCAGAAAACCTTCTTCAAGGTCTTGTGTTTCTGAAATTCTGATATAAGGATCAGGAGCGTCAATAGTTCCCAACACAAAAGGTAAATCCATTGACAGAACATGGTAATCATGCTCTGGAAGTTCAGGATTGTCTTTGTCTAAAAGTTGTACTTCTAAGCATCCAAATATACGATGAAGGTCTTTAGGACAATAGAACATTATCTCGCATCCGCCTTGTTTCAAAAGCGGAATGTACCGAGCAAATTGAATGATGTCTCCAAATCCTTGTTCGCCATAAACAATGACTTTCTTGCCATTGATATCTTCGCCTGCCCATCGACTGCTGTTTTCAAAAACATGTCGATAGTATTCCATCTTGGGGTGTTGTGTTCTATCTTCCATTAGTCTTTTCTCTTTCTCATCATTGTTCTTTGAACTTTACAAGAACTTGTGTTTGCAACAGGAGCTTTAACATAACCAGAAAGATGCAACAAAGGAGATGCGCCCATTGGAATGTTCTTATATCCTCTGGCTTTCAAGCTAGTTCTTAAAGCTTCGTAATTGGTAGAAGACTCTATCCTTGGATGATAAAGCATTCTATTGTCGTGACAAATTTGTTGTATGTGATGAAGCCAAATTGGAGGAAGTTCAAGTTCCATCAGGTCCGTCAGATCCGAGTTCGTCGGCTGGCCGTTCCCCTGAAGAACTGTTATCAGTTTGATCCCTTCCTTGCTCCTGCTCGCCAAGTACAAATAAAGCCTCTGCATTGATTACTCCTTCAAGCAAAACTTCTAGCATGATGTGAGAATACACATCTTCTCCAAATTGATTGCAAAACAAATTGAATGTTCCAGCACCGAAGTCTGCTTTTTCTTTTTCTGTGGTCATAATATAAGATAGTTAGATGAGGTTACTATTTTATTTCATGGAAACACACAAAGAGCGATCACAGAGACTTGATCAACAAAACAAGAGAATTGCCAGATTAAAAGCGGCGAATCTATGTCAAAGCTGCGGCAAGATGCCCCTTGAAAACAAGACAATGTGTCAGAAATGCCACAAGAGGCAAACAGAACGGAAGCATAGTAGAATCTTGAGATTAAGAGAGTCCGGTCTCTGTCAAAAATGCGGGCAACATCCTGTAATAAATGTTTCGAGAAAATGTGAGATTTGCACAATCAAACAAACCGCCAGAACCCATCTTGGATCACGGAAGAGATACAAAGAGTTAGAGCAATGCCATCGACATCTCAATGGCGGTCATCTAACATGATCAAACTATCTCAATACGCCAAAGTTAAAAACAATTATTGTCTTTGTTATTTCGGACATTCGGACGAATATCTTGTTCAACTGCGTCTTCTAAAACCAATCATAGAAGCAAGATTTCCCGGTCTCAATCTTTATTTTGGCTGCAAGGATGACAAAACTCATCTTTTAGAAGGATGCAGTCCGATACTTAAAATTTCTGAAATCAAAGTAAAAAGACACAACTTCGCACATATCAGAGAACTAAAGTTATCGGAAACTCATCCAGTTGAAAATTTGCTTGTAGAATCTGGCATTACAAATTTTGTAATAAGAGACACGGTGTTGCCTCAAGCGACAGACCTTTGTGTGATCATCAAAGATGGATCTCATCCAACTATGCCAATTGAGAGAAACAACTTAAATAACTTAAAAGCACGAATCGAAAGCCAAGGATATAGAACAGAGGTTAGAAAAGATATCAAAAATGCAGGGTGGGTAGTTGGAGTTGAGAGTGTGCAACTCTTCGAAGCGGCTGCTCAAGGAATACGCACAACATTGGTTCCAACTGGCGTCGGTACAAGACTCTATAAGCACATGTTTCCCAAAGCTGATGTTTTTGTTTTATAAATGTGAAGCATAACACTCCTACAACTTAGAAGCGGCAAGCATGGCAAAGGAGTGGTACATGTTTGTATGAACTGCGGCTCACATGATATTGAAAGTATTGATCTACCTGCATAAATAAAGAACGGATGGGAATAAACACTTAAGACACATTTGGAGCAAAAATGTCTGTATTTAAGGTAAGACTTCAACATATAAATCAGGGACTTTTGGATTTCGATCCATCGACGCACCCGCTTGCTACCGGTACTGGCACACAAGCTGCTACTTACGGGCAAGTTGGAGAACCGTTCGGTGCAGATTTCCCAAACTCTGGTGCTGTTTCGCCACAGCGTTCAATTTTCGCCGCTGGGCCAAGTAAAAAATATCGCCTTCTTACTGATGGCGAGACGTTTACTGATTGCAATTACTGGAAGCAATTTGCTTTTCCACAAGTTGCTAAAGAATTTGCGTTCATTGAAGTAGTGACCGATGATGGTTCTACTTACAGCGCAATTAGTGGAGAAAACTCTTTTGCTGCTGGAAACACTGAAACCACTTTGAACACAAGTTACGCAACTGTAGCAGTTGATCTTGTGACAACTTATGGTGGGGCTGCAAGATTCCTGCAACTAGACAATTTAGACGCAACTAACGACGCAACAATGGAAATAAATGGAGATGCCGCAGTTGAGCTTGTAATTCCATTTGGAAAAACTCAAGCTTTCCAAAGAGGATCATTGGTTGTTTCTTCATTCCGACTCAAAGCTGCTGCTGGAAGTCCTCAGATTTCTTGGATAGCAGGAATTGATTCAGTTTGCGGTAGTTAAGACGGTACATGTTTGTACAAACTTGGCTTCTTAAAGTAAGAAGCCAAGCATAGATAATTAAACGGACGGAACAAAAACACTTAAGACACATTTGGAGCAAAAATGTCTGTATTTAAGGTAAGACTTCAACATCTGACACAAGGGCAATTGGATCTTGATCCAACGACTCACCCTCTAGCCGCTGGTTCTGGTTCATCGCCAGCTACTTACGGTCATCTGGGCGATGCGTTTGGAGTAGATCATGCCGCTTCTGGTGCTGCTTCGTTGCAGCGTCAAATGTTCGCCGCTGGACCAAACGCAAGTTATCGTCTTCTAAAAGACGGTGAAACTTTCACTGATTGCAATTACTGGAAGCGATTTGCTTTCCCACAAGTTGCCGCAGAGTTTGCTTTCATCGAAACTGTAACAGATGATGGCTCGATTTACAGTGACGTTCCCGGAGAAAACACGTATGCTGCTGGTGCTACCGAGACTCTTACGACTGCCTTCACCGGCACAGTAATTGACTTTGTTACAACACACGGTGGCCCTGCGAGCTTCTTGCAAGTTCAGAACCTTGACGGTTCTATCACCATCACTGGTGAATTGAATGCTGATACTAATGTCACATTCACATTGCTTGCTGGAGAGACACAAATCTTTAACTCTGGCGACCTTCAAATTACGCTGCTTCGACTAAAATCGGCTTCAGGTACACCTTCTGCGAGTTGGATTGCTTCAATTCGTTCTACCTGCACCAGCTAATCTGATTGACTAAGAAATTTACGTTGGCAAGAGCCCTTTGGGGCTCTTGCCTTTTTTATGCGCTACAGGTAATTGATTCCCTTTTTGATTCCGTAGAAATACAAATCTTCTTCTTGGTCTCGGAACACAACTTCTTCAAAGTCATTTTCTAAATTCATCATTTCACGAAAATCACATTCATCGAGTCCACGATAGTAGTCAAGGGTAAAAGGACTGGCCTCGGGACTTGTTGCAGATGTCCCGTGCTCTGGTCTTTTTCTATTTGCACAAGTAAAGACAAACATGCCATGTGGCTTTAGTAGCCTTACAACATTCTTTAACGTGTCTTCAATATACATGTCATGTTCAAAGCATTCTGTTGAAATGATTGTATCAAAAGATTCATCTGGCTCATTGTATTCGTGTGCCTTGCAGACAATATCTACATTGTCTCCAGAATCCAAATCAAGACCAATGTACTCTTTGGCCTTATAAAACATGGGTTTATTTGTCCCATTGACATTTTGAGATCCAATGTCCAATACTCGAACATCTCCAAAATATTGAGGGCGAATTTTTCTAACCCACTGTATAAATCTTCTTTGCATGAAATGAGCCATAATCACTCTTATAAGAGTATGCCAGTTTTAAGAAGCGATAAATACAGAGACATTCTTCGGAAACGAAAAGAGAGATTGCGTCCAGACAAAATAGTCAGAACAATGTCTCTCAAAGAGTTTTACGAAAAGAGAGATAAGATATTGATGATTCGAAGTGTGGGAGGATTAGGAGATATCATAATGCACCGAATGATATTCGAAGACATTAAGCTTCTAATGCCTGATGCTGAAATACATTTTGCCTGCCCACAACAATATCACGATGTAGTTAAAGATCATCCTTTGATAGAGAAAGTTCTCACAATTGAAGAAATTGACAAAAGCAAATACATCTTATCTTACAATACAACAACTGCTTGCGGAAGAACAGAAATGAGACTGGCACCATATTCTGGTCCGCATAGAAGTGATATATGGGCAAACCATTGTGGAATTGATTTAACAAGACACAACATGCACTTCCAGTTGACTCAAAAAGAAAAAGAAGAGGGCAAAAGACTCATTGAAAATGCGAGAGACAAAGATGGGCCAACAGTGTTAGTTTCTCCTATTTCTGCCATGGTCAACAAAAATCTTTTAGACAGTCAAGTTTTAGGATTGGTCAAAGGATTGAGGAGTAGAGGTTTGTGTCCATTTGGGATACACAATCACCCTCTTATGGTTATGGCAAAAAATGATATTCCTTACATATCAGACTTGAATTTAAGACAATGGCTAGCAGTTATCGATCAATCAGATTATGTGGTAAGCGTAGACACATCGACATTTCATGCTGCGGGTGGAATGAAAAAGCCACTTGTAGGAATATTTACCTTTGTAGATGGTCATGTTTATGGAAAATACTTTGACTTTTTCTTAGTACAAAAGCACAGAGATGACGACCCTAACTGGACCTGTGGCCCGTGTTACAACTGGGGCACTTGCCCTAAAACTGACAATGATCCAAAACCTTGTCTAACAGAAATCACAGTAGACATGATACTTGATAAGGTGGACTTGATGCTTGAAAAATGGCCAATGCAGGACTCTATATAAGTGATATGGTACAACACGTTAGAAAATCAAAAGTAAAGATAGTTCCACGTGACGGGGAGCTTGAAATCACATTAAACATCAACATATCGCTTGATGGAGTTGTGACGGCGGCTGCTAACAACGCAGACGTGTCTGTGCAAAAGGAAGAAGATGAAGAGGTGCCAACCTTTATCCCAGACTTCTCATCTGCAAAAAAATTGAACTTTGGCAAAAAGGAGTAGCATGACAGGAATTTACGGAATACGAAATAAGAAGAATGGAAAGATGTATGTGGGGCAAAGTGTGAATGTTAGTGATAGGTTTGTTCGTCATAAGACAGAGTTGAAGAACAACAAACACAAAAACAATCATCTACAAAGAAGTTACAACAAACATGGCTTGGAACAGTTCGATTTCTTTATCATAGAAGAATGTGAAAAAAAGAAATTGACAAAAAGAGAGCAGGAGTGGATTGATAGTTATCCGAGAGAAATCTTGTACAATCAACAGTTTGAAGTTTATGATCTACAAGGAGAAAGAAATCCGTTCTTCGGAAAGAAACACACAGATAAATCAAAAAATAAAATGTCAGAGTGGAAGAAAGAAAATTACACAGGCAAAAACAACCCAAATTACGGCAAGAAGTATTCAAAAGAGGTTGGTCTAAAAATGGTCAGAAACAATCCAAGAACCAAACTAACACAAGAAAAGGTTTTGGAAATAGTGGACCTTCTTAAAAATGGACAGCCACATCAACAAATAGCAGATTTGTTCCAAATTAGTCGCACGGTAATAACCAGAATATCTAATGGGACACGTTGGACAAACATTACAGGTGGTCCTGTAATTCCAATTGTTTATAAAGATGGAGTAAGACAGTTTAATGAACTGCATCGCCAAAGAATCGGCGATAAACGCAAAGGGCAAAAACACACTAAAGAAACCAAACAACTCATGAGCGAAATAGCAATGAGAAAAGGAGCATAAATGGCAATTGGAGCCGATATCGGAACATATAATTTAGTAGTTTGCAAACGCACAGATGAGTCTAACTTCTCCTACAAAAGAGAAGTTAACGCATTCTTGGAAATGCCGTTGGATAACGATTTCGTATTCAACATGATGAAGCAGGCTGGCGTGCCTTTGATCCGCAATGATGATGCAAATGTGGCTTACGCTCTTGGAGATGCTGCCTTGAAAATGGCTTACACCATGAACAAGGTCGATCTTAAACGTCCTATGAAAGACGGATGCGTAAACCCGAAAGAACAAGATGCTTTCCAAATCATGAACATCATGATACACAGTCTGCTAGATGAAGTCTCCAAAGATGGAGAGCTTCTTTATTATTCAGTACCGGCTAATGCCATCAACGAAGAGACCGATGCCGATTATCACAGAAAGCTTCTTGAAGCTATCTTCAATGCTTTTGAAACAAAAGAAGGCTGGAAAGTTGACCCTCGACCGATCAACGAAGGCATGGCTCTAGTTTACTCTGAGTTAGCTGACAAGATGTTTACAGGCATTGGCATTTCTTGCGGTGCAGGCATGGTCAACGTAGCCTTCTCACTCTATGGTGCAGAAGTCTTTAGCTTTGCTTTGGTCAACTCCGGTGACTGGATTGACAAACAAGCTGCCAAGGCAACTGGCGAAAGCATTGCTTTCATTAACCATGAGAAAGAGAAGATCGATCTGGGAGCCGAACCTCAAAATCTTGTTGAGCGTGCTATCAAAACTCAATACGAGTTAATGATCGAAAGAACGGTTGGCGGTATCAAAAAAGGTCTTGAAGAAAACAAAGACAAACAAGCACGACTTGATAGCCCAATTGACATTGTGGTAGCTGGCGGAACATCAAGTCCTCCGGGATTTGACACGCTGTTTGACAAAATGTTGCACAGCGCAGGCATCTCTGCTGATCTTGGTAAAGTCATTCGGCCAGAGAAGCCTCTTTACTCCGTGGCCCAAGGGTGCTTGGTGGCAGCGGAAAATGCTGGAGGAAATCCTTAATAACCAGTAAACATCATATCTAAGATTATCAAGAAAAGGCTTGGGCCAATATTTGGCGGAAGGATCGAAAAATGCAAAACTTCTGGCTGCGTAAAAATTTAGAATCCAGACAGTATTGGATGGAAATCAAAGACAATCATGTACGTGTGCCGCTTGTCTGGGACGAAGTATATAATGAGGAAATGCCTCTTTTAAGAGAAGATTACGTAGAGATGGAAGCGGCATTCCATATCTATAGAACAGAATTAGAACATGCACAAGGAGTTTATGCTCAGTGCTTATTGAAAGGATAAAAGAATGGATCACAAGTTTGTGAACGACTTAGGAGTAGCGGCTTATATTTTGATGCACGGATTTTCCCCAGTAGGAAAAAGAGGAAGGTCTATTTATTTCGAATGTAATTCTGAAGATGAAGTCAAAGAATTTGATAGGCTTATTTTTGAATATCAACCACCAAATGACTTTTACACATTTGATTCATGTTTGATGTTCTTAAAGAAGATCAATGAATACGTTCCAGTGGACCTAGATGATAATTTACATAAGTGCGTCACTGATTTGGGAGTTGGTGCTTATTTGTTAATGAAAGAATACAATGACAACAGCCTTGGAGTAAAGGTAGTTGGTAAAAAGGGCAAGTTCGTCTATTTTGAACATCCAGAAGGAAAAAGTGAAGAATTTGAGAGACTTTCTTACACTTATTTGCCCAGTCCATTTCAGACATACGACTCAAATCTTATGGCGTTGAAGAAAATCGGCGATTACATGCCGGTCAAGTAATTTGACTTCCATTTTCGTATATACGTTATCAAGATAGCGCAGGAGAGGTCAAATGCTAAGTTTCGCAGATTATAGAAAAGAACAGCTTAAAGAAACCATCAAAGATGTTTGTCTTAAAGAAGGTGTCAAAAAGCACTTTGAGATTCTAAGATTAGAGCTTTTAGAAGCCATTAAATTGCCACAAGTCCTTTCTGAAGGGGCTGGCATGGCAGAACGAGCAGAGTACAATCTGTTTGTTGAAGAAGACTTTCAATACAACAGAGCTTTTATTGAAGAGTTAATTCACCTACATAAGCTTCATTTTCATGACGAACTTATGATGGAAGTAGACATGGCAGCAGCCTCTCCAATGGCTGACATGGACAACTTCAAAGCGAAATTAGTTGAAGAAGTCAAGCGAATGATGTCAGAACTTCGTGACCAGATCAGGGCTATCTTGAATCCTGAAAATGGTGCTGCTGGCCCAGTGGCATCTACGTCGCATGATGGTGGTTCTGCTGAAGCTCCTGCTGTTGACTCTCCTACTCCTGCTGCCGCTCATAGTTCTGGAAACGGAAGTGCTGGTGGCGGTGGTGCTCCAATGGGATCAGCAGACAATCTGCAAGTTGGCGACCACACACCTCCCGCAGCAGCCGCAGCCGGTGGTGGTGGCGGTGGTCATTATCCAAATTGGAGTGACTACAAGGGAGATTCTCGACCAGATCAAGGTGGAGCCCAACCAGCAAATTACGGAAAGCTAAGACCCAAAGACGGATTTTGGTCTGGTATGGGTAGACTTGCTAGAAGAGCAACTCGTCCCCTTAGAAGAATCTGGCATAATGATCCAACACGTGAGATGGGCAAACACATGAAGAGAGAAAGTGTTGAGCAGATCATTACAGAAAACTGGGATCAAATAGAGCCACTGCTTGTAGACTTTGAAAAGAACATGCTTGGATACATCGATACAAATATTGGAATGCCGGGAGCACCAAGTGTTCCAAGTTCTTCAGAAGAGCTAGGAGATGAAATTGATCCCATAACAGGAGACGCTGTGCCGGATGAAGATCCGGGTGCAGTTCCTACTATGCCAATTGGTGCCAGCGATACAGCAATTCCAGATGACTCTATTCCCGGAGAAGTTGATCAAGAAAGAGTCGCTGGACCTGCTTTGGGAGCACGTGCTTATAATAAAAAAATGGCATCTATAGCAGACGCAGGAGCAGAAGCACTAGGTATTCCAGCATATGAAAAGGGCACTAAGTTACAAAAAGAAGTTCCCAGTATGTTAGAAAAAATAGTCGGTAATTCTGAGTTAAGAAAAGCAATTGGAAAATATAATCCACCGTTGGGGGAAATACTAGAAAGATATCGTGGACGTGAAGGGGCAACACAAAAATCTCGAAATGCCATGGCTAAAGAAATATCAAAGATTTTAGGAACTTCTTCAGAAAGAGGAAATCCATCTTGGGACAAATTTGGACGATCATTATTACAACAAGTAGGACTGGCTATAAATCCAGATTTGCAGATGCCTACAAAAATACCAACGGTAAGAAAACCAAAAGACCCAATGGAGCCATCCGGCCTTCCAGAAGACCCTAATGGAGAAGCTGCTGGAGAAGTTAGAGATGAAAATCCAAACTTCGTTACACCACAACAATCAACTCGCAGCGGAGCGGAAATAGACCCTGTTGTAGCTGCCGCAGAGAATCCAGCAGGACACATAACGGCTCAAGATGCAAGCCAAGAAGCTATTCCAGATGACACACTTCCAGAAGAGCAGCCTGAAAGAACAACTGTAAAAAGTGTAGTTGGAGCACTTAATGACAGTGGGCTTTATGATGCCTTTAGAAAAATGATTACTTCTCCAGATGCAGTACATGCTCCAACACAAAAAGATGTATCAAATGCCATCAATCATTTCGTAAAAGAAAAAGGAATGACTGTAGATTCGGCAATTAGCACAACAGAAAAATATGCCGCAAAAAATGGAATAGCCACTGAAGCTCCACCAGTTGAAGAAGCTCCACCAGTTGAAGAAGCTCCACCCGGAACATCGCCCGGAAGAAGAGCAGCGCAACTCAATAACATTGAGAGAGAAGGGCGACCAGAAGGATCTCTTCCACTTTCAAAGGGACTAGAAGCAGAGTTAGACACGGCTGGTCCTGAAGATACAGATTTAGCTCCATCAGTTGATCGTGGAGTTCCAGATGATTTAACTAATCCCGGACTCAATCAAGGTTCTATAACAGACGAACCTGAAGTCAACGATGATGATTTCGATGAAATCGGAGACGATGATTTAGATGCAGAGTTGACTTCGCAATCTGATGACATCTCGTCAGCAATAAAGGGAGACCCTTATTTCGATGCAATCGATTGGGCAGCAGAATCCAATTCTCAAGAAACTGCCATGATAGCTTTGGCAGACAAAATGTATGACCAAAGAGACCCAAATGACCCCATGGGCGAACTCGCTGCTGAAAAAGACCAAGAACTCGTTGATGCCATGTTGCAAAGTGTAGAAGATGATATGAGAACCACAGGAGGAGATCCAAATGAAATGTGGAAAGACATGATGTCACTGATTAGATCAGGCCAAAAATCAGATTTAGCGACCTCACTAAACGTAGAACTAGAAGAAGCAGAAGAAGAGTTATCTGGAGATGCGTCAGATGAAATGATGAACGATCCAAATGAAGATGAATACATGCCAATTGAATCATTTTCCCATAAGGTGAATAGGCTCAAGAAGCAACTTAAAGAATCTAGCAAAATGGGCAAGTCAAAATACAAGAAACAAAGAGAGACAATCTTAGGATAAAATCTCTTTAGCAGTAAAACTTTTCTTTGTATGATCGGCGAGCCTTTCAAGACTAGCAATATCAACAAAAGTCATACCGCCCTCGTCTGAATTTGTTTCAGGCAAGGGCGTTCCTTTTTGGTCAATGATATCTAAACCACTTGACGACTTAGGGGCAGGAACGGATGTGCTTTTAATATCCCCTTCAAGCTTGTTGCCACTTTTGTCTTCGTATTCTTTAATCATAGAAGCATGTTCTGGATTGTTCGGATCAAGTTCAAATTCTTCATGAACTGAAATAACATGAGACATAGCGAAAAAAGTCACAAGCTCATCATTATATGGATGCGTTCCCCAAATACCATCTGCACCTAACTCTTCTACCATGATAACAAAATGCTCTCGGTTTACTTGTTCATCAAAAGCACGATTCATTGAAGATGTGACAATGCTGCAAACCTTGCCTACGAAGTATTGCATTTTTTCAAGGGTTCTACCATTCATGTGAATATTAGAGTGCGAAGCGTAAATAAATTAGACTAACAAAAAGGAGATATTATGAAAGATGTAGATATGAGTAACGACTGTTCGTGCAAATGCAAAAATTGTGTTGATGGAGATTGTGTGAACTGCACATGTGAAAACTGTGATTGCGAAGGTTGCGATTGCAAGAAAGGATAAAATGGCTCAAAGACTTAAAAAAGGTGGGAGAAAAAAATATGGACTTGGAACACCAGTCCATACTCCCCAATATCATTCAGAACCCACAGAGACAGCCAAGGTGCCTATGTGGCAAGCTGATGGCGTCAAATATGTGAGCAGAGAAGACTTCCAATGGCTAATCGATAACGGTCACATTGAAATGAAAATGCCAGAAGAAGTTAAAGTCGATCCGAAAGAAGAAGATCACCAGTCATAGCAGTGAATGGTTTTTCAAATCTGTCGATATAAGCTTTCACGGTTTGGGTGTTTCTTTTAACAAGAAGCTTATTCCAATCCTTATAAACTTTGGGCGGTCTTACATATCTTAGTCCATGGAATCCTCTTTCAAGAAGAGTGTTTCCAACATTGACAAGAGCTTCTAGTCCAGACTCGTCTGCATCAAAGACAAGCACTGGTTTGTATCCACGGATCAATTCAATTTGAGTATCCGATAAATACTTGCCGCCAACAGCACATCCAATAAGATTACACAACTTGAGAGCGATAGCGTCAAACTCACCTTCCATGATGTAAATCTTAGACCCCGGAGCAGGCCAAGATGTCATGTATAAGACGCTTTCTTGATCACCTTCTATGAGCTTCATGTAACGCAACGCTTTTTTGCTCGTGCTCATTGTACGACCATTGAAGAATACCAGCTTTCCCTCTCTATCGTAGTAGGGAACTATGATGCGATTCTCGAAGTCTCCACCAGTGCAAACATATAATCCATCTGTTGGTATTTTTCTCTCATCCAGATATCTTCTAGCTCGCACTCGCCATCGATTACTTGCTGACATGTTATCGATCTTAAAGCAATAATCGGGCAACACAATTTCTTCGGCTTCGATGATAACTGGCTGCATATCATCAACTTCAGATTTGTGACCGAAAAATTCATCAACTTTCTTTTCTAAAGAACGAAGAGAAGTTGTTCCTGTAATGGTTTCTTCTGCTTCTTCATAAGTGACGCCATCAACTTTTGATACTAAAGAAATTAAAGATCCCATTGAATCCGTCAGCCAACAACGATAAGCACCGCCATCAAGTCTCTTTTTCCCACCTTCTGTGTTCATCCACAAGTGATATTTGCGATCATCTTTTCCAAGCAAATCCAAAGCAAAGAACGAATGCGTAGTGATCTCATCACCGTGAGCAGTGTGCTTTAGCTTGATGTTTGTTTCGCCAAAGCGATCAACGCACCAATCATGAAAAAGATCAAAATCAATCGCCATCTGTAAGTTCCCTCTGCAAATCCTTAAAGTTACTTAAAGTTCAGCTTGTGTTTTACCCGTTTTTCTGCGATAAGTAAAGATGAAAGCCGAGATGCAAGAAAATCTAGCATCTTTAACCAACATAATCATCGAAGGAAGAGCCAATGATCATTAACCACATCAGCGTCAGCCGCAAAAAATGTTACGATACTTGTGCCCAACAGTACAAATTCAGATACCATCTTAAAGTTCCTCGACCCGGCGAAGAGCCATTTTACTTTACTTACGGCTCTGTTGTCCACCGCATTGCTGAAGTTTATGTGCAAAGAAATGGCGAAGACAACATTGGCGACATCGCAAAAGATTTGCTTCGAGGAAAGATCGTATACGAGGTTCATGATGGAAAAGAGATCATGTGCCCCATCTCAGAAATGCCAGCCGACTACGAAAAGAAGTTTCCCAAACATCTTAAAGCTGTCAAGAATCTGACAGACAAAATTGGGACAGACGGCATTACAGAACATCCTTTCTACTACGATCTCGATGCCCCAAATGAAAAATTTGCAAAAGGTTTTCTTGACCGTCTGATCATTAAAGGAGAAGGGGCTGATCGCAAAGCGTTCATCATCGACTACAAAACAACGAAAAAGGGAAAATGGAGAGTCAACAAAGATACTGTCAAAACAGATTTGCAGTTGAGAATGTACTCCCGAGTTGTTCAACGTGAGTTCGACATCAAAGCAGAAAACATCAAAGCAGCACTCTTTTATCTTGAGGGAGAAAACCTCATCGCTTGTCAGTACAGCGAACAATCATTAGAAGATGTCGAGAAAGATTTACATAATTCTCACATAACGATTGGAGAAGCTGACGCTGATCAAGTGTGGGGAAAAGTAGGATGGCACTGCAAATTTTGTGATTACAGAAATATGTGTCCTTTCTACACTCCTACATCTAAAGCACAAGACGCTTTTGATGGCGACCTAACCAAACTAGGATTTTGATGGTATTTGAATCGGCATATGTTCTGTGGGTAGACGAAGACTCTGCTGTGCTTTACAGCAAAGGAAGCAGAAGAGTGTCGTTGGATAGGTTTGTTGAACCACCTGAGAAAGACCAAGTGGTTTGGATGGAGATGGATCATTCATGGTGGACCACATTCATAAAGGTTTGGCCGAAAGATCCAAGATGTGGAAATTATTGGTTGAACAGAAAATTAAGCAGGAAAGGAGTATCATGATATTTCTATTTATTGCTGCACTGCTGGCGGCAGAACCCACAGCAGAAGAGTTGGCCTTTAAGTTGGTCAGCGACACAAAAGTTGGAACAGCTTCTACAACACATAAGAATGGACCACTTGGGTCTATGATGCCATATGCACTGGATGATCTTGGTCGTCCAATTGTTTTCTTAAGTGACTTGGCTGTTCATACGAAAAACATCAAGAAGAATTCTCAAGCCAGCATCTTTGTTACCGAGCCAACAAAAGAAGTTGAGTTTGATAATCCTAGATTGACATTGATAGGGAAAATGGTTTTAGTTCCAAAAAAGGAACTTGAAGAAGCCAGAAAGCTTTACTTTAAGAGATTCCCTGAAGCCAAGATTTTTGAACAGTTTCATGACTTCAGCATGTACCGGCTAGAAATTACGGACATCTACTACGTTGGTGGATTTGGTCCGAAACCTATTCAATGGCTCGACATCAAAAAATATCAGAAAGCGGCAAAATGAGTAAATTACATGAACTAGCAAAAGCGATTCTTGAAAAAGGTATTCTCGCTGCTGATGAGAGTGCCGGAACAATGAATAAACGTCTGGAGTCTATTGATGTTGCTCCAACAGAAAAAGCAAAAGGAAGATTGGAATGGCGTCAGATTCTAGCAACCACAGAAAATTTGGAGAAATACATATCTGGCGTTATCTTGTCAGATGACATTGTAAGAACTACTGCCGGTGGCATAGGAGTTCATGAAGTATTCGCCGAAAAGAGCATAATTCCCGGAATCAAAGTTGATGCAGGTGCCAAGGTGCTTGCCAACTACCCTCGGGAGAAAGTCACAGAAGGATTAGACGGCCTCAGAGAGCGTCTGGCTGAATACGCAGCCATGGGCCTAAAGTTTGCCAAGTGGCGTGCTGTCCTCGATGTAATACCCTCTGTGGCCTGCGTACAGGCCAATGCTCATGCTTTGGCAAGATATGCCGCATTGTGCCAAGAAGCCGGTCTAGTGCCCATTGTCGAGCCTGAAGTGCTTATGGATGGCGGACATCACATAGAAGTTGCACGAACGGCCACAGAAGCCGCTCTACACGCCACTTTTGATGCTTTGCACTGGCAGGGCGTCGATCTTAGAGGAATCATTCTGAAGCCAAATATGGTCCTCTGGGGCTATGATCACGAAGTCGCTCAAGGCCCCGGAGAAGGCAAATTCGCAGAAGCAGCAGATTACACTTTGGGGACTCTATACAATTGCGTTCCAGCCTCAGTGCCGGGCATTGCATTCTTGTCGGGTGGACAACCTGACGATAGTGCTGTTAAGCATCTAAGATTGATGAATGCCACATGCCATCCATGGAGAATCACATACTCTTATGGTCGAGCACTTCAAGGCCCAGCTTTAAGAGAATGGGCTGGTAATCCAGAAAATGTAGAAAGTGCTCAAGAAGTTCTGTTGAGTCGTTCTAAAGAAGTTTTTGATGCTTGTTCAAGCAAGCATACATAAGATGTCCCATTAACAATTAAAGAGAGGTAAAAATGTATAAAATTTTTGCATTATTTGCAGTTGCGGGATTGATGGCTTTCAGTGTCAATACAGTTGATGCTGCTGGTCCACATCATTCTCGTAGTCATATCAGTTTTGGAAATCCTTATGGATTTCATATTGATTTACACCAACATCGTAATGGAAGTTTAGGCTTGCATTTGAATCAGGGTCATCAATATCAACGACATAACAGTTATCGATATTACAACCCATATCAACGGCAAAGCATCCGTTACTATAATCCGTACCAACGGCACAGCAATCATTACAATCCGTATCAGCGACATAACAGTCGTTACTACAATCCACATCACCGAAATCATCGGTAACAGATGTTAAAAGAAAAGCCCGGCATTGCCGGGCTTTTTTTATTACCTAACTGGAAGAGGAATATAATTTTTAGGATACTTTCCTTGAGGATTGTTTCTATCTCGAATTGGAATTTGTCGAGCCAAACTGTGACCAATATCATTTAGCCAACCATATCCATTTCTTTCATTGTAGGCACGGACTGCCTTCAAAGGTGTAAAGTATCCGTTTCCATTTCCAGAATAATCTGACGTTCCCCAACAAACGCCAACGAAGTAATTTTCATCTGACAGTCCACCACCAGATCGCCCCGGTCGAGGACTGTTTCTTGTTGTTACAAGATCGGGCCATTGTCCATCTCTAAGACCAACAACCTCTACGTCATAATGAGCAACTTCTCTTGCTCCATCACAACCAACAGAGTGTAGTCTTTGTCCTTCTCTATAATTCCATTCTTCCGGGGCTATTGGAAGATACTCAGGAATCCAATCTGGCTTAAATCTTAACAAACTAACATCTCTTCCATCACTGTTGCTGTAATAAAGAACTTCGGCATTATATGATCTTTCGTCATTTAGTTTATTGTTGTTGTGATACCAAGTGATTACTTTACAAGTCCTGTTTTTTCTTTTACCTTCTTCGCCACTCATGTTGCCGCTCCATAAGTGTCCGCAAGATTGCATGTAGGCCCAACCATCATCTGGATTGTAATAAACAATTGTTCCTGAACCAGAAGCACTTCCTGTAGATATTTTCAATCCATTAGAAAGCCACTTTCTATATTGTGCATCACGTTGCTCAATGGGCTTGCCTCCATGTGCGGATGTGGCAAATGGATCGTTTTCGATCAAAGGCATGTTGTCACATGGAGATGTTCTTAAATCATATGCAATGGGCTTGTCTGGCGATCTGTATTTGGCAACAAGCATCATGCAAATCAACACAGTCATTAAACCTGTGTTGATTAAGAGAAATTTATTTGGCATTTGGCCTCCCATTGAGGATACATTTTTGTTAAACTAAGGTTTCTTATATAGGGTGGAGTCAAATGATAAGATTAACAATACAACACAACATTGTTCTGACAAGAGATCAAAGGTATGCTCTTCATGAGGGGATAGAGCTAGTAGTCGTGGGGGTTTCTGTTCCTGTGTGGTTTAAGGAAAACATCACATCTGAACCCGGCAAAGAGATATTTTGCCGATACTACTTAAAGAATCCCAAGAAAGATGTGCCAATACAAATCATGAAAAATGGATATGAAGTAACTTTGCCAAATAGACCGGGACAAAAGTTATCTATATCTGATGAAGATTGGAGGCATTTAAGTTTCAAAGAGCCAGAAAAACTCAATGCAATGTACAAAAGCCTTGATACAGAAGTGTCTTCAAAAAACCTTCTTGATATTAAAGATGGTGGATCTTCAAGTCTCAATTACAGAGAGCACAACAAAACGCACAAAGAAGATGAGACATTAAATATCATGCACTTTGTTCACATTGGGTCAATGGAGTCTTTAACAGAAAGCATCTCTTAAGTTCCATCAGGGCAATCTCTAAGAGTCATTCCAATTCTCATTGTTACAGACTCGCCAATAGCCACTGTGATAGCAGTTCCTAAAGAAGCTGTGGATACAAGAAATCCACTATTATCTGACTTGTCAGAAAGAAACAAGTTACTTACTGTCCCCCAGCTACCAACAGTTGCTCTAAAAGCAACAATAGGACTTGTGGCGATAAAATGATCTGCCTCAAAATTTATAGCAAAATCTCCAGATGAATTCACTTCTTGTCTTTCATATCCATTTGATCCCGGTTCTCCAATAAGATCATCTATGGTATTGTCAACTGAAACCAATGATCTGTTATCCAGACCTAAATAATAGGAATCTGGGATAATTGTACTAACACGACCACCTGTAAACACTGCTCTCAAGATGTATTCTTCTCCATCTTGGTGCATTAAGTTATAGATGTTATTGTCTTCCCAGAGAACAGACCCATTAACATCAAGGTGCTTAACTTCAATAATCTTTAATATGCCATTCCACATAATCACTCTCCTTCGTGATATATAGAGTGTTATGCGCTTCAAATTATGGATACAACAAGAGAATCTCTCACCGGGCGGCGGCGGCACGCTTGACGATCCCCATGCGGATATGGAAGCTAGAGCCAGAGATGACGCTAAAAAGGGAGTGGGAGCTAATTTTACAGGCGGTGATGGGCCTATAAGACCAAGTGTAAAAACAGCTACATCTGGTTATGAAGACATAAGACATCGTAGAATGATGAAGAAAATGATGAAGAAAGCTTAATCCCAATCATCATCATCGTCTTCTAAATCTTCTTCTTCATCCTCATCAAGAAGATCATCGTCTTCTAAATCTTCGTCTTCATCATCCCATTCTATATCATCTTCTATATCATCTTCTACTAAATCTTCCTCGTCATCGTCATTCTCTTCCTCATCAATGACGATATCATCATTATAATCATCGTCATCATTGTAGTACGGATTATCCTCGTCATCGTAACTGTAGGCATAAGCTTCTTCCATCCAATCTGGCATTTTATAAGACATGTTGTTTACTCCTGATGAAATTAAGACATTGGAGTATATTAGAAGGAAGTTAAAGAAAAATGCAATACCTTAAAGAATAAAACCAAAAATTTATCGAACAACTTTATATCGAAAAGAGCAACATCTCACTGGTCCGCTTTTTTCAACAGGCAAAGGACACAAGGTTTTTTCAAAAGTATGAAAGAATCTTCCATCTTCTCCCAAAATATGTTCTATGACAGTAATCACTCTGCCGTGTATCTTTTCCCATTCATACAGCGCAGATCCTTCTACGGCCAATGAGGGCTTGTTACAGGTCTCTGGATCATAGACCCCACAACCCGCATTGTTCTCTGGCTTAAATTGCTTATTGTATTCCGGTGAAAATCCACTGGAGCCACATCCTCTGCAACTCATAGTTCCTCCTTAAACAAAAAGTGTACGACAAAGTTTTCCACTTTGTATTTCAAATGGTGTGTCGGTTCCTTCTCCAACGCCGCCAGTTTCATGCAGATGAATGATAGCATCCTGTGCAGCACTTAATGATTCTGATTGGGAAATCAAAATGGAATCATAAATGTTCTTGTCATTGTCATACAAGTACACTTGGTCATGAGGAATTTCAATTTCAACATTGTACAAAGGATTGTCTGATTGTGCTCTCATCATATGATCGCCCAGCTTGACATTCATTTTACTTTGAATACAAACGATTCCTTCATCATTGGTACATTCTGGAGCAGATAGCATCTTAACTTCTGGTCTCATGAGATTCCTGTCAAAAAAGATTTGTCTTATTTGATCATGATATTCATTATTGAATTTTGTCTTTTCTGCCCAGAGCATAGTCTTTGCAATTGATTCATAAAACTTCACGTTCAAAGGTGCAGATTGAATAGCAGCAAACACTCTTCTTCCCAAAACATCTCGGGCATGTTTCATAGATTCAAACGGAGCATGACCCTTGGCAACAGTGTCTTCATAAACCATTACGAAGATGTCATAAAAAGCACCCAAGAAAACTCGACCAAAACTGTGACATTCAGCAGCCAGTTTATGGTGTGGTGCAGCTTTTGGAAGAGTCCCCGGATTAACATACTTGAAGTCATTGATCGTGCTTCTTAGGTATTGAGGGTTTCTTCCACTCTGTGCCCCAGTCACTCTGAATATCGCTTGGCCAACATGTTCTGCTAGATTGGTAATTACACTTGGTTTTCTCATGTCACCATTTGTTTGAACTAAAGCAAAATGCAAAATTTCGTCATGCGACATGATGTTAAGCATGGCTGTCATGTCAGCAAATGCTTCATGAAATGACCAAACTTCTAATGAGGCCGCTCCCCAAGTGTCAGGTCTGTAAGAATCTAAAATTGCATGTCCTAATTCATGAGCAACAATGTCCGATGAATCGGCAGTAAACACATCGTTATAATAAAAGAACTGCATTGATGCTCTGTTGTAAAAAGCATTAAGGTCTTTTCCTGCTCTTGGGTTTACGATCAAATTATGAGTGCCAGCCCATCTTGGAATCTTTTTCCCAGACAAACGGTTAGCAATGTTATTGATTGTATTGGCTACAGTAACATGACAGTTGGCTGCTTGAGACTCAACTGAGCTTCGTGGATAACCTCCACCTTTATATTTTACAACCGTAAATTTCAAGTTGGAAGGAATGACCGGTGGGGGTATATTTTTAACCAAGTTAGGCGTAGTCATGTCATTTAAGACATATTGAATTAGCTTCGCATTGGGCACTGGTGCTGGTGCTGATACTGGTCGTGGCACTGGTCGGCGGCGTTTGTATCTTCTGCCAACTCTTTTGCTGGCGTCCATTGTTTTTTCAAATCCTATAAGATTCATAAATTTGTCATAACAACCTGCCACACATTCCTTGGTCCGCATCCAACATATTCTAAATTGATCAAGTAAATTCATTAAGACCCTCCATATTCTATATAGTCTTAAGAAGAGAGGTAACAAAATGAGTTGGACTCAAAAAGAAAATGCAATTCGAGAAAAAAGAACAATTGAAGCCACAAAGAAAAATTTCATGGGACCAGCAGGAAGATTAGGAGTGATTGCCAAAGCTCTTGGACACCCAATTATACGAGAAGGCAGTGGGTTCATGGATATAAGTTTTCTGGAAGATCCTTATGAAGATTTCACAGACAGTGAATTTGCAACTACAGCCAGTGGACAAAAAGGACCGTTAGCATTCAAAGATGAACTCCCAATAGCTAACAGTGACTTCATTGAAGAAGAAGGTTATGTATTCGATGGCTTGAGCCGTGGAATGCACCTTGAAATAAAATATTGGCACAGTAGTCATAAATTAGAAGTAACTTACAGAGGGTTTTTGGTTTACAAAGAAATTGCTGGAGAGCTTGATAATTACGCCCCATTTCCAGAATGGGAAGACATGATCAAAAGACTATATAAAGCGGCTAAAGTTAGAGCCAAAGATGACATTTCTGTGGAAGAAATAGAAATAAGCGAAGCAATTGATAGAAAAAAAAGAAGCATTTGGGAAAACCTTAAAAATAGATGGGGTCTCTGATACAACGAAATCGCTGCCAAAAAAAATAAGCTGAAAATCATAGATAGAGTGCAGTTAATCATCTAGTGCTAGAACCCATAGGAGGGGATTTATGTCTCATAATCACAATAATTGTTGTAACAAGTCTGACTGCGACCATGTAGAGGTCAAACAATTGACTCTTGATGATGGACGCAGAGCAGAACGTCATGTATCACATGATAGCGGCAACGAAGTAGTTGAAATTTTCGCTGAAGAGCGAAGACCGCTAAAAATGGAAAAGCGAATCATCCGAGAGCACAAGCAAATTGTCTCTAAGGAAACTCACGAAACAATCAAAGATGGAGAAGTATCTCACATCGAAGTTCGTTCACTCGAACCAGAAGTTCCACTACAAGTGCGTGAGCGCATTGGCCTAGTGGATCATCACAAAGTTGTTGATGGAGACTATGTTCGCAAAGACGAGATTGGGCAGATTGTAGCCGACAGTGTTGTTACTGGCGTGGCTGCTCTTATGGACAACATGGATCACCCTGTAGTTCATGAGGACAAACAACCTATGTTCCATGCACAATCTGTTGTCGAGAATAATGTTGCTGAGAAAAAGAAAAGCGATGGAATGGCAAACGTAGTTATGGGCGTCCTTCTGGTTGCTCAACTTGCATTCTTTGGCTACATGTTCTTAATGTAAAAGAGGGGCCGACATTTGGAAACAATACAGTCTGCATAACTTTCCCTCCTATAAGAAAATCGTGATCTCTTCAAGGGATCACGATTTTTCTTTCAGTAGTACAAGGAAGATGGTTCGCAAACCAGTTTTCAAATACTCTTCTGAGGAGAGCGACTTAAACGATTTGTTTGAGGAGCTTACTCCTTTGGATGAGTCGGGCGTACTCTTACATCCCACCCTTCAATATCCTCTTCTGCGCATGATTCTTCAATGTAACGAGTAGCTCTTGCCTTGGCTTCAGAAATAGCCACATCATAAGGAACTGAGCCCATCTCCCCAAGATCGACAAACTTTGGTCCACTCTTATGTCGATACATCAATTGCATAAACCAAACAGAATTTGACTGTTGAATGATGGCACTTTTATCTTTCCAAGCAACAAGACTTTTTGCTGTCTGTAAAGCTTCATCAAAAGTGTCAAACTTTATGAAAGAAGTATCTGGTTGAACGTCTGAAGTAATTGATGTTCTTGGATCAGTTTGTGTTGGTATTTTTTGTAACACAAATTTTGCATCATGACTATGAATCAAAAATCCTTTGTTCATTAAAACTTGATATAACTCGTCTACCATCATATATTTCCCTATAAAAAATGCCCACGCAAAAAGGTGGGCATTCATTTAATTGTGTTGAAAAACTTATGCACCTTCGGTGAACATCACCGTGATTGGAAATCTTTCCAATGTGGAATCTTCTGGGTCTTTCATGAAGTTCTTAGAAGACTTTGTAAGCCTAGCATAATCACCCCATTTTGGAATTCGATCCTTGCGGTATGTCCGAACTTTAGAAACAGCCTCAGACCTTGTACGGACTTCGTTTCCGCATCTAAACTCATATCCAGTAAGATGAGTTGGTGTTTCTTCAATTACCAATAGCGTCCTGCGTATTGGATGAGTATGATGTTTGCCCTGATAATACAATCGAGCGACTGGCTTGTTTGAAACAAGATCATACACTTTTTGTTTTTTAGTTTTCGTTTCCATCGATCTCTCCTTGAACGATTTTGTTATAAATTTCTGTAGCGTATTCAACGTCACCTAATCTTTTATTCCCAAATCGATCATCTGTCAAGGGCACTTCATAAAGAAGATTGGCAGAAATAAATAAAGGAAGTTCTGGCCTCGCAGAACCTTCTTCAAGTTCCACCTCTGCCATCACAAAGTATAGATTTCCATTGTTAAAGAAATCTACTTCCCATGTGTTATCGTTGTTATCGACAACATAACGATCTTTCTTTAATTTGCCGACACACACAGACCACAAATCTTTTCCATCTCGTTGATCCATTTGTTGTTCGACTTCAATTACTCTTTTTCGAACTTTCTGTTTGAAAGTTAAGAACCATTTGGTGTCTCGATCTAATTGACCTTCTTCACGAGACGATCTGACACGACAAGTCATGCCTTTAGAGAAAGCCAGATATCCTTGTTGAATCACAAGGTGCTTCTTGCAATGTTTCTTAAAGTATGAATCGTTCGTGACGATATTGAGAACGTATTTGAATTCGTGTTCAGTCGGCATCGCAAAGGGGATCCTTCTTCTCTGTGATATTGGAGCACTGTGGAATCATCTCTTCATTCAGTTTAATGAAGTCTATCCACTCCTCGGGAACTTCATCTTCTCGGAAGATCGCTTCCACCGGACATTCTGGCACGCAAGCCTGACAATCGATGCACTCGGCAGGATCGATATAAAGCATCGACTCGCCTTCGTAAAAGCAATCGACGGGACATACCACTACACAATCAGTGTATTTGCATCCAAAACATGGTTCTGTAACAACGTAGAAGCTCATCTACCACTCCCTAAAGGAAAACGTGCTTGCCTTCAATAAGGCCATCTTTGTTGGCCTTCATTAACTTCACTGTATCATATTGTCCATAAGCAATCAATACCGAAGGCCCACCAGAATTATGTTTTGCTTTGGTGCCGTCTGGGTAATGGAAATACAATCGACCTTTAAGGAACAAAATTGAATTTGCATGATCCCACACATGGTCGAAGAACATCTTTGTCTCCGTGCGTGCAAAAATTAGAGTCGTTCCATGATTGTGCTCAGCCAGTTTGCCAATCCACTTTCCTGTCTCTGGACCATAAGGAGGGTTGAGCCAAACTCGCCCCAACCACTCCTTGTTGAATCCATCATCATCAATGTTGTAAGAATTCTCTGCCGTCTTCCAAGGCTGAGTGGCAGAACAACAAGGATCGAGGTCAAATGGACCGAGAGCATCTAAGATGAATTGAGGTGTAATCCAATCATCCGTTCTTCCTTGGTATGCTCTCGTATGGCCTCCAATGCCTTTGCTTTTGCTCTTCATTACCATTATGACTTCTCAGAACAACTTTTGTCCTTCGGAATCATCTTTTCAACTTCACGAGCCGTCTTCCATGAATCCAAAAGTTGTTCTTCATAAAAGAGGTGCGTGTATGCTGTGGCCGAATTATCGAACTCCTCGGTCTGGTTAAGACGCTCAGTGTATTTGTCAGCCACTTCATCTTCCATCACTACGATGGCTTTCATGATAGCACCGGGACATTTCAGGTCCGCTGGATATTCATTAACATCCGTGCCCGGCACGCCGCCCAGATGGACGATCAGTTCAGAGAATTGAGTTACATGAAGCAACTCATCAGCAGCTTGTTTTTCACAGAACTCCCGAAGTTCGTTTCTATGAAGTCCACGAATTTGCACGGCAAACTGAGTGTAAGCCGCAAGGTGTTTTCTCTCGTTCTTCAAATCTTCTTGTAGCAACGCAACCAAATCTTCATTCGTCATTGTGATCTCCTTCGTTTAGAATTTGTAGGTCATCATTTACAGAGCATAGCATAGTTTCATCAAGATCGACAAGACCTACATGATACAACGCATGACAGCAAGCGCACAACACCACACATTTATTCATTTCGTTTGCTACAGACTTATATCCATAGTCTGCTCCACGTCCCATCTGAAACTGTTTCTTTTTAGGATCAAAATGATGAAATTCCAGTTGCGCCGAATGAAATTCCCCTTCCCATTTACATTCTGGGTTCTTGCATCCATAAGATAAACACACCTCATTGATCAATTTGCGTTTTACTTCACGATGCTTTTTGGCTCGTTCAAGTATTTTGTCACGATTTTTTTCATAGTGAATTTTGGATTGTTTTTTAAGATGATCTTTGTTTTCCAAATAATACTTCCGATGTCTATTCGTCATGTTTGTGCAATTCTCCATTCCCATGTCTGTGATAACCATGAGGGAATGGAACCTCTGGATGTCCGTGGTCATGCACATAAGGCATTTTCTTAAATTCAGCTACATTGAAAATTGGTCGGCCTTCGGCCTGACAGAGACGCCATGCTAATTCAAAACCATATCTAGCAACCTTCTCTATGCCATCGTAGTTAATTCTATCAGCAGTGTCATCTGGAGTATGATAGTAAGAATGGCCTCCAGTATGTAAAAAAGCAATAGGAACTCTTTTGTTGTAGAAACATGCGTGGTCTGATCCACCTGATCCCCTGCTGGTGATCTGCTTTGCAAAAGAATACTTGCCGTTCAGACTGTCGATAATCCGACCAATATCTGGAGAACTGTCGCCTGCATTGAACCCAGCGAAGTATTGTCCCCGACCTAAGTATCCGACCATATCGAAGTTAATCATTGCGATGTGTTTTTTGATAGAAGGGGTACTTCTGGGAAACGTAGGATTGTCGCAATAATATCGACTGCCGATCAATCCCATCTCCTCTGCACTATAAGCTTGGAAGACAACAGTTCTTTTGACTTTTCCTTTAAGCATGGAAAATGCTTGTGCAATTTCCATCAAAGCTACAGTGCCAGATGCGTTGTCGTCTGCTCCGTTATGGATGTCAACACGTCGTGATCGACTCATACTTGGCCCATATCCAATATGATCCATGTGAGCACCGATAACAATAATCTCGTTTTTCAAAACTGGATCATTGCCTTCGATCCAAGCAAATATGTTTTGCGTAAAGTCATCGCCCTTTTCGTTTTTAGGGCCAGCATTCATTCTGCGAATACTAAATTTCTGGTATTCAGTGTCCAGATTGTTCTCTTCGTGAAAATCCTTAATGTAAGTGGCGGCAACGACATTGCCCTTCTTGCCACTCATTCTTCCTTCTAGCTCATCTGAGGCCAGATAGCGAAGATGTTCTTCAAGCTCTTTGCTTGTAATAGATGCTAGAGCCTCTTCAAAGGTAGATTCCTTTGACTCTGGGATCGGTGTAATTTGTCCTGTGTCATCAGGTTTTGGATTTTCAGCTACTACAGGTGGCTGGTTTCTATCCTGAAATACCTTATATGCGATTACGCCTGTAAGGGCAAAGTTGACACAAATTACGATAGTTAACAGATTTCTAAGTTTCATGATTCACCTCAAAACGCATTGTAACTACTTTCTGTAATAAAGCAAAGAGAGAAATAGTACAAAAATTGCGACTTAGTTAATAACTATAGAAGGTAACAATGAGTTGGGAGGTAACACAATATGCCATTTCATGACGTAGATCCAGAATGGAAGTCGAAATATGACACTTTAGAAGATCATTACAACGGTGAGTATGATCCAAAGTATTTCAGCTTCAACAAGTATGAAAAAACAATCGATCCGATGGAACCCTTCGATGAAATCGAAGAATATGACCCAGTAACAATACACAAGGAAATGCTTAAATGTGCCATGTCCTTCACATATTGGTGTCATAAGTATGTAAAGATTGCGCATCCGAAGCGAGGACTCCTTCCTTTTATTCTTTACAAGTATCAGAAACGTGTAATCAAAGAATATGAAAACCGTTTCTGTATCTTGTCAAAATTTCGTCAAGGGGGCTTGACGACAGTGACAACCATTTGGGCTTTATGGAGATGTCTCTTTAAGCTCGATGAAACGCTTATGGTTCTTTCCAAGTCTGATCGTGAAGCTATCGCCGCTGGTGAAATCGTCAAAAGAGCGATGCAAGAGCTTCCAGAATGGATGAAACCTGATATGGAAAAGAACAACGATCACCAGAAACTATTTCATGACACTGGTTGCAAATTGTTCTTCTACACACCGGAAGCTGCTCGTGGTCGTTCTATCACATATTTGATCTTGGACGAAGCAGCGTTTATTCCACAGATGGACAAGCACTGGAAAGCTATGTTTCCAACTATCTCTACTGGTGGACACTGTATCACAATTTCTACGGTTAACGGTGTCGGCAATTGGTACTATGACATTTTCATGGGTGCTAAGAGGGGACGAGGATTCGGTAAAGACTTCCACATCATCGAATTGGATTACTGGGAACATCCTGACTACGATGATGAAGATTGGGTTAAGCAAACAAGATCACAACTTGGTGAAAAAGGTTGGTTACAGGAAGTTATGCGTGACTTCCTTGGTGCCGGTGAATCATACATCGACCCGGAAATCATCAATGATCTCGATTTAGTAACACGTGAGGTTGAGCCAATTAGAAGGTTGTTCCCAGAGTACAACAACCATCACGAAGCTCAAGATCAAAGACTTGAAGATTTAGATTCATGGATCAAAGGTGCTTTGGAAATCTGGAGAGAACCAGTTGATGGCAGAGAGTACATCATTGGAGTTGACTGTGCCGAAGGTATGGGAGACGAGAACGACAACAGTTGTTTTGAAGTCATAGACGCTGTGACTTGCGAGCAAGTGGCAGAGTTCTATTCAAACATCGTTCCTCCGCACAACTTCTCTCAGATTTTGTCCATGGTGGGAAGAACCTACAACAGTGCTTTAATTGTTGTAGAATCTCAGAATGCTGGACTAACTGTTTTAGAAAAACTGATTCACGATTTGGCCTATGACAATCTGTTTGAATGCTCACAAGGAGCAAGTCTAAAAAGCAAAAACACACAACCGGGAATTAAAACCACTCGGGCTAACAGGCCGAAATTCTTAGAAACAATGCAGACCAGACTTATTGCTCACAGTATGGCAATTCGTAGTCGTCGGTTCGTAAAAGAACTTAAAGGTTTCATATTCAACGCTCAAACAAAAAGAGCAGAAGCTTCAAAGGGATTTCATGATGATGCAATTATGGCGATGTGTATTGCATTATATGCCAGAGGTGCATCTAACAGAAATGTTCCTATTGGATACGAAGACGAAGATATGACTGAGGCTTTCAAGGCAGAGATATACGAAGAAATCAAAAGAGAACTATCAAAGGATGCTCCAAGTTACATAAATATTGACGATATGGATTTGTTAGAAGACGCAAACAAAGACATGGCATCAATTTCACATGGAAACAAAAGAAAACATAACGCTATCTTGAAAGAATTTGGATGGAGTGTAATTCCATTCATGTTTGTAAATTTTAGACAAATTCATGATATTTTGACTAATTTGGTTGGCAATACACTATTTTAGTTTATGACAATCATAAACAAAAACAAATTAACACAACTACACGTTAAAGATGGCATGACTTACAAAGAGATAGCCGAAAATCTAAACACAACAATTTACTGGGTAAGAAAATCTATTAAAGAACATGAAATACAGCCAAGAAAAGCAGGACAAAGAGAAGGAAAAACACACAGTGAAGAAACAAGAAAAAAGATATCTGCGATACACAAAGGGAAAACAGTAAGCAAAGAAACTCGCATTAAAATGAGCGAATCTAAAAAAGGTTCGTTAAATCATAACTTTGGGAAGAAACATAAACATCATGGAAAAAGACATTGGTGTAAGTGCCCTGACGGTAAGACAGTATCCATGCGAAGCACTTGGGAAATTGCTTATACCGAACATCTTAATCAGATAGGGACAATGTGGAAGTACGAACCCAAAACATTTGTTCTTGAAGATGGCAGAGCTTATACACCAGATTTTTATCTTTCTGATGACAAAACATGGGTGGAGGTAAAAGGCTGGCTTACACCAGAGCATAAGACAAGAATGGAATCGTGGAAAAAAGAAAACCCTGATGAGTCTTTGATTTTAGCTGATAAGAAGTATTTGCAATCTCTTGGAATTGATCTTAAGAAGAAGTGGATAACATCAAAACCAAAATTTGAATGCCTAGAGTGCAAAGAACTATTCTACAGAAAAGAGCCAAGTCAAAGATTGTGTTCTGTAACTTGCAGAAATAGATTTGTGGCAAGTGGTAAAAGATTAACAAAAGAAGAGGATAAACCCAAAAGAAAGTACAATGGAAATCAGTCATATGGAAATAACAACTCTTCAAAATTGACCCAAACAGATATTCAAGAAATTAGAGATATGAAAAAATCCAAAGCAGCAGAAGAGATAGCTATGTTAAAGAAAACTTCGGTTTCAAATGTGTACAATATATGCAGAGAGGTGTCATGGAAATAACAGACAACAACAGATAAGAGGTAACATGAGTCATCAATTTATAAAAAACATGAAAACAGGAGTTTTGCGTATGGAGCGATCTAGTGAAGAGGTCCATATGCCAATTACATTAGACTTTCATTTTGAACTAGCAGAAGAACATAAGGGAAGCGAGGAAAAATAATGGATTACGGAACAGATCAACTCGGAAGAATAAAAGGTCTTTTGTCTCAGGCATTGGGCGTGGCTAATCACAATATGAAAAGCAACAGGTCTGTAGATGAGGCCAAGTCTCATATTAGACAAGCCATGAAAAATGTTGATAAGGCATCAAAATCAAAATCGAAAAAAGCCCAGCAGACAGAAACCGACTATCAGCAATGGTGGGGAAATGTTCAAGCAGGAGTGGCTAGTGTGGCAGCTTCACCAATGTCAAAAGAGGCTAACGAAAAGTCCCTTAATGAACTCGATAAGATGATTGACGACGAAGAAACCAAACTAAAAGAACTTGAAGCTCTTCAAAATCAAGGGCCTAACCAATTATTACAAGACTAAAGACGCTAAAATTGCAAACAAGGCCCGAATTTTTTTCGGGCCTTATTCATTTATAAGAATGATCATGCAAAGATTTAGAAAGTTCTTAGAAATGAAAAACACACAATATGACTACTCGTCAGTTCACGTAGATGTTCCAACTGAAATAGCAGAGGACATAATAAAATGGGGAAGTCAGAAAATACCAGACAATGAAATATTTGTCAGCCAGACTGACCCCTCTTTTGGTCGAGAAGACGAAATGCACGTCACAATCCTTTATGGAATACATTCAGAGACTTCCGAACAAGTAAGAAAACTGATTACTGAAAAGCCACTAAAAGTCAAACTGGGCAAAATAGAAGTATTTACAAACCCATTAAAATTTGACGTGGTTGTAATTGGGATTGATAGTCCTGATTTGTCTGACTTTAATGAAAAAATGAAGGATGACATCGAGTATACCAATAAATACTCAGAATATAAGCCTCATATCACAATTGCTTATGTCAAAAAAGGCAAGGGCTGGAAACACAGAGGCAATAACAAATGGGAAGGGAAAGAGTTCTCTTGCGACAAAATTGTTTTTTCATCTAAGAATGGAACTAAGGAGAGAATCGCTCTCTAAAGAAGGATTCCACAATCCTCCTGTTTTCTTGTGATACCACTTCATGCCAGATAGTCGATTCAAGTAATAGTCTTCTGGCTTAGGAAGTGCAATATTTGCATTAAACGGTGAAGTCCAATATACAAACTTACAACTTTTTCTTAAAGCTCTGCAAGTGAAGTCTTTATTGTGCAATATGACATCGCACCAAATAGACGCAGAATTCTCTCGTTTGTGATCATTATTGGTCAGAATCTCCAAATCTTCTGGATGATGGTAATAAAAATCCGTCTTGAAGAAATCAAACCTTTGATCTTCTTTAAGTTTTTCTACAAGTGATTCCCAACCAGATCCCAAATGTGTCATTATGAAGAGAGAATTTTTTTGCATTCTTTTAACTCCTCCATTTTAACCTTCCAACTTGCAATAGATTTATCAAAAACAGATTCCATACCTGCTAAAAATGCTGGATCACTAAAATTGTATTTACCACTAATCATAGTCTTTGTCGCCAAAAAAGTTGGCACAGTAGATCCATTTTTTAAGGCAGTTCCTACAGAGAAAATGCTCCATAAATAAGACCACTCACCATTTCTCTGTCTTTTGACAGCACCTATAACATGACCAGTTTGTGATACTTTAACCATTATCTGTGCTACTCCGGGGCCAGCCCAATTGTTTTGTGTAAGTTCAAGCCCTACCCATCTATTTTTTATAGCTTGAGCAACTTGGTTTATTTCTTTCTCAATTCTACGTTTGATCCAATAGTTCTTCATGGGAACTTCCTCCTAGATACTGTAATTAAAGTAAGCCATTGCAAAATGTGCCCAACCCTAATAACTACAGAAGGTAACAATGAGTTAGGGTAATACCCCGAAGGAGTAAAATTATGGCTTGGTGGGATTTTTTCAAAGTCTTTACGTATGCGTTCACTGATGATCCTCTTACAAAGAGAGATCAAAAAGACCTTATGGGTGCTGGTGTGTCCCAGCCCGATGCCATCCCGGATATTCGTGCCGGTCAGGACGGCAACTGGGGCGGTGGCGGTGGGGCGATTAAGTTACGTGACACAAACGATTTTGTCGATTTGTCTACGGTCACGAACCGTATTCATAGATATAAAGAGTACGAACGCTTAAGAAACATGGCAGAAATTGAAATGGCCATGACCGTTTTCGCTGACGAAGCATGTTTGGCAGGCAGTACAAAAATTGCAACGCCACATGGATTTAGAACAATCAAAGACCTAGCAGAGAATGAGACCGAAAGGTTTTTGGTCTATTGCTACGATCATAATAAAAGAGACTACACCCTTGGTTGGGCATTCAATCCACGAAAAGTAAAGACAGCACCAACTATCAAAATCATGCTTGATGATGGAAACTCTTTTATCGTCACAACAGATCATGAAATTCTATTGAGAGATGGAAAGTGGATAGAAGCAGGCGAGCTTAATTACGGACATGAGTTAATGCCGTTCTATCATCTGGAAGCCAGACAGGACTTAACGGGAATTAAAACAAATCAATTCCCGAGAATATGGACACACGAAAAAGGTTGGGTTCATGAAAGACAATTCGTAGATGAGTGGACTACTGGAAAAACCAAAGATGAACTCAAGGCAGTTAACAGCTATTGCCAAATGATTGCTGAAGGATTGACAGTAAGGCAAATAACAAAACTCACAGGAAATAATTTTGTCACAGTAAGAGACAGAATTGAAAATGCTGGATTCTCAAATAAAGAGATGAAGTGGCTTGGCAACAAAGAAGATCGCCGACGAGTGGTCGGTGTTCAACCATGGAAAGAAATTGATGTCTATGACATGTCGGTAGAGAAACACAAAAACTTTGCAACCAATTGGGGCATCGTTCACAATTGCCAAAAAGATGATGAAGGTCATGTGATGAATATCATGTGTGCAAATCAAGAAGTTAAAGAAGAAGTTGAATGGTTATTGTTCCATCGCAAAATGCTTAACTTCGATCAAAAGAAAATGTGGGACTTGGCAAAAAGACTGTTCATTAACGGAGACTTCTTTTATGAACTGATTATTGATATTGAAAATCCTAAGAACGGAGTTATTGGTTTAATTCCTTTGCCAGCAGACAGCATCTACAGAATCGAAACAACCAAAGGCAAGATCGTAGAATATCAACAATCTAAGGAAGGCCCAGATTATCAAAGTTTGGCCAGAGTGGAAGTCACTCAGGCAACTGAGGCCGATCTTCAACAGGCCACAGCCGTAAGGTTCGCTCCAACACAGGTAGTTCACTTTAAGATCGGAGACGATAGAAAGACATTCTATCCATACGGCGTGTCTCTTATTGAGGCCGCTCGTGGGCCAGCACATCAATTAAGATTGATGGAAGATGCCATGGTTGTTTACAGACTGACACGTGCGCCTGAAAGAAGAGTGTTCTATATTGACGTTCAACAATTGAATCCGGCTAAAGCCGAAGCATTCATAGAACGTATGAAAGATCAATTTAAGAAAAAGAAAGTTGCTAGTGGTAAAGGTGGAGGCAGCGGAGCGTCCGCTGTTGAAGAACGCTGGCACGCTCCTGCGGCTGATGAAGATTACTGGATTCCTATTCGTCCTAATGCCAACACACGTGTTGAAACATTGCCGGGTGCTCAGAATCTTGGAGAGATCGACGACACAGTTTACTTCAGAAACAAACTGTTCACCGCTTTGAATTTCCCAAAGAACTATTTCAACAACGAAGATTCACAAGCAACCAGAATTTCATTATCAGCACAAGACATTAAATTCGCTCGAATGATCGAAAGACTTCAAGCACACATCGAAGATGCTTTCTGGGAAATCTGTGATAGGCATCTAAGGTTAATGGGATACACAGAAGATTCCTACGAAGACCTTGAAATAAAAATGACTCCACCGTCTGACTGGCGTGAACTCACAAGAGCAGAGGTTGTAACTAATCGATTAAATAACGCAGCCAACTTAAAGGGTTCACAATTGATGTCAGATTATGACATTCTAGTATTGTGGCTCAAGTACAGTGAAGATGAAGCCAAAGAAATGTTAGCTCGACTCAAAATACAAAAATTGGAAGAGTTGAAGCTACAGATCATTGCACAGAATCCAGCCTTGTTAGGTGTAGGTCTTCCCGGCCCAGATGATGGAGAAGAAATTGGAACAGAACCCGGTGGTCCTAATCCAATGCTTGGTCCAGAGATGGGAGCGCAAGGAGATGCCATGGGTATGCCTCCCGGTGCAGGAGAAGCTGGCGGAATGCCAACTGGTGCTCCGGGAATGCGTAAATACATGGACGCAGAAGAAGGCATGGGAGGAGAAATGGGAATGGATCAAGGCCCACCTCCAGCAGCCGGTTCTGGAAACCCAATTCCTGATGCTACAGAAACGGATATCAAGAAATTCGATCTGGAAATCAAAGACTTTGCCCAAGAAATGGACGAAGAAGAAACTGATAGGAGCGAGGAAGGATGATGAAAAATTTTTATGAATATAATAACACAACAAAAACAGGATCGTCAATCATTGGCAAATCAAAAGTTTCAAAATAGCAGAATGTTAGAAAAGCTAAAAGTTATTGCGATGAATGCAAAAAAAATCTGCATTAACCAACTCAAGTCTAAATTCAAAAATGAGCAACATTCAAAAGGTTGAGTTAATGGCAGCATCACAAGATGTCAATAATTTTATCTCTCAATACAATCCAGAAGAATATTATGGGACTGATTTAGAAACCATTAAAGTTAATTTATTGGCTATGATAAAACAAGTTGCCAAAGGAAAGTTCAATTCAACTTACAAATGGAAAAATGCAGCATGAAGCCATCAGAAGCCCCATTTCAAGCAATGAAAAACCGCAAGAACTTGAAAGGTTCTTGCGGTTGCTTCAAATGTTTAGAAATATTTGATATTAGTGAAATAAAAGAGTGGACTGATAATGATCAGACGGCTATTTGTCCAAAATGTAATGCAGACTCCGTTTTGCCAGAGACAGATAACTTAGAAGCCATAAACAAACATTGGTTTAAGAGTTAGTCTTCGCCTTCTCCACCACCGTATCCTGTGTCAGCACCGGATGGTACCACCTCGTCTCCATCAGATGGATGGTCAGGCTCTTTGTTGGCAGTTGGACCAATATCTCTCTGCAACTTCCTTAAAAGACCAGCTATCTCTTGATCTCCACGTTGCGCAATGCCTTCAAAAAATTGCATTGTTTCTTCGGGATATTTATCAAGCACGGCTCTGAATAACTCTTGCTGAACATGTTCATAATCATCAGCGTAATCTTCTTCCCCCGAACTAAACTTAAAGTTTGAAACAGGGTCGCCGCCCTCTCCAAACCCTTCTCTTACTTCCCGTTCTTCACTCCATCTGCGCCAGTTGGACATTACAAACCCCTTTCTTATCAAAAATCACATCTCTCTGCATAACTAGATAGTAGTAGGCAGAAGGTATTTATGTGGATCTGAGTCAATTTCGTGCCTATTCGAGTATATAAAACATACACTTGCAAGCTGTACGTGTCAAACACATTAGAAGTCGAGGAGTTAAAACCATGAGAAGAAAACTCATAAAGCAAGATGCCTTCGATAGAATGACTAATGAGTCAGTAACAACGGCTGAGCGTGAATTGGTTGAAGCAGCACCGGCCTTAGCAAAAGCATTAGGAACAGAGCACATTGCTCTACATGGATTCACAGAATCCACTGTCGTTTATGAAACACCAAACGACACCTATGTTCATGCTGGGTACGAACTGAAGGAATCCAAGATCACCTTTAATAATATTGAAGAACTTGTCATAGACGAATCTTCTCGCAAAACAAAAATGCGTGGAATGCTTTCGGAAATGCTTGATTCAATTCTTAAAGATGAACATGCACAGGCGACTGCTCAATTTCAAGACTATCTAGGAATGGTTCGTTGGAACGAAAATGTTCAAATACGAAACAAAGCTACGAACGACAAGAGCCACAGGGACGACAATCACAGAGCTAATGTTCTTCAAGCAGCAAAGGCTGCTGGATTCGACAACGCTTATGTGACTTCGCAGAATGTTCTTGAATACGTAGAATTCATGAAAGTTGGTCCGACTCTCCGAGAGTCTACTTTGAAAACAGATAAGGCCGGAAACGTGGTAGGCATGTTAATGCCGACCATTAACGAAAGAAACAAAAACAAGGTTCAGTCCTTCAAGTGGAAGACAATCAACGCTGACAACCATCAGGTTCGTGAAAGTGTTGCGGCTCTGCCACAAGATCAAAATTTCTGCAAAGCAATTTCTGATCTGAAGCGACAGAATGCTTTCTCTGACCAGAAATCACTGGAAGAGTCTCTTGATCATGTAGTTTCTACATGGCCAAGTCTTCTTTATGTCACACAAAGCGAACTCGCTCAGATTGTGTCCGAAGCACTTCACACTGCTGGTGCCCGCAATTATGAAGACAAAACTTGTGTGTTTATGGCAGAAGGTCTGCTTCGTAAAGCCCACAGTGCTTACACAGAAAAGGTCAACCAGATTCTTCATCTGGCCGGTGCCTCAAGATGTGATGAGGAAACTGATCCTTATGCACACTTCCAAGGCGTTGTTGAGCAGTTCTACCCAACATTGGATGAACAGTTCGGTCTTGAAAGAAAAGTATTCTCTGACTTGTATGAAACCTACCAAGGTCTTTACAAGATGGCAGAGAGACGTGATGAAAAATCCATTATGAAGCAATCTGCAAGTTATCTTAATGAGCTTGCTGACGTTCTTAATGAAAACATCAAACCTGATTTGCTACTCGTTGAAGAAGCAGCCACTTGGCTAGCTCAATTCGTCGAAGCAAACGTCCAATATGCTTCTGAGAAGTGGGATGTTTCTAATACACCTCACCTGACAGTCTCAGGCGATCATCCACACATGGCAAGAAACGCTAAAGTTCCTGCTATTGCTGGTCGTCATGATGGCGAATGGGGAGATTCCGCTCCTGCAATCGGTCAGGACAACCACAACTATAAAGGCGGTAAAAACGCCAAGACTATGAGAAACAATAGTTGGGGTCAAGAAGGCGGTGGAGAAGTCTTCCCGAAACTTAAGAATCCTTACGTGCCGAAGCCATTTGGTGACTACACGATGAAGGGCGAAAAAGGCGTTGATAAAGATGCTACAGGCCAACACTGGTCTACATGGCAGACATCCGATACATGGCCTGATCTTCAGAACCCATATGTACCGGGCGAAGCTGGTGGAGAAGGTGGTAGTGGCCACAAGATGAAGAATGGTCCTGAGACCGATTTAGTAGTTGACAAATAATTTATTAAGGAGCAGTTACATGGACAATATGTTGTTGATTGATTGTTGTAATAACTCCGGTTTTGAATTTGAACTGAATGAAAGCGAGGCCCCAAGCGAACGGGGTCTCGTGAAGTTCAGAGGAAAATTTCAAGAAGCCGAAGCTATCAACAAAAATAAGCGCATGTATCCGTATGGTGTCCTTGATGAAAATGTCAAACGTCTTCAAGAAGCTCTTGAAGAAAGAAGACTTGTCGGAGAACTGGACCATCCAACGGATTCAATAATTCACTTTGCAGACGCTTCCCACGTTATCACCAACCTTTGGTGGGATGGGAATGTCTTAATGGGAGAAGGCGAAATTCTGAATACTCCTCACGGTAAAGTCCTTAAAGCACTTATCAATGATGGAGTAAAAGTCGGAATTAGTTCGAGAGGTGTTGGGAATGGTTCTACAAACGAAGATGGCATCCTAGTTATTGGTGAAAGCTACAAGCTTATTACCTTTGACGCAGTTGCCGATCCTTCTACGTTTGCAGCGTTCCAAGAGAAAGTAGTAGATGCACCATCAGGAAAGAAGCGAGAGAGCGTAACTCCCCGCCAAAACCTTGAGGGACGAGGGAATCATATAGAAGCAGGAATTACTAAAAACGAGTCCTGCGGCATAGATATGATTAACAAAGAAGCATTGATCGCCTGTCTGGGCGGCTTTGTTAAATCTCAATCAGAAAAATATATGTCGAGGTTAGGTAAATGAAAACAATCACAGAAGCACTAAAGAAGATTCTTCCTGCTGAGCATGTGAATGAGGTTGCCAAAGCTGTCGAATCAATGATGGCTGAGCAAGTCAAAGGACTCGAAAAAGAGTTTCAGACGAAGCTTGAAGAAGCTTACTCACAACTAGCTGAAGAAAAAGAAGCAGACGAAGCTATAGCCGAACAGGGTTATAAGCAAGCTTACGAATGTGTCGCCTCTCTAATGGGACGACTTGATGAACAACGTGAAGAGTTCGAAACGGCTCTCGAAGAAGGTTTCGAGGAAGCATGGAATGAACTTAACACAGAGAAGGGCAAAAATGGAAACATTGAAGTCGAACTCTACGAAGAATTTGATAACAAGCTTAAGGAAATGCAAGAATTCATGGTCGATAAGATGGATGAATTCCTAGCACTACAAGAGCAAGAAATTTATGAGTCTGCCAAGAAAGATATCCTCGCAGATCCACATGTACTTGAGCAAAGAGTAGCAGTCGAAAAAATGGCTGAAATTCTTTCCGACTACATTGATCGTGATGATATGAATGGCATTACATCAAAACAGCTTGAAGAGACGCACAAGTCCGTTGAGTCACTCAGAGGACAGCTTCGAATCGTCGAAGCACGTAATGTAAAGCTGTCGGCAAGAAACAATAAGCTTAATGAGCAAGTCGGCGAAGCTGACGCACTGCTTACAGAAGCAACAAAAGCCGGAAGAAAAGAAAGAGCAAAGAAAGCGAAGAATGCAAGTGGGCGTGGCCAAAGGGTAACTGCGGATCAGGTAATTGCCGAGTACGCAGCACCAACACATGAAGGCAGCAACAAAAAAGAGGAGACCCTGACGGAAGGGTCAAATCCGCTGAACGACCTTCTAGTTCTATCTGGTATCGAGGAGTCTCGCTAAGAGAACTCTTCTAAGAGAGGAAATCAATTATGTCATTTAATGCACGTTATCTAAACGAAGCAAGAGAGATTGAGTCCAGATGGTCGAAGCCACTTTCTAACGGTAAGTCAATGCTTCACGGTATTACAAATCGTTACGAAAGAGCCACAGCCGCCGTTATGCTGGAAAACCAGCGTCTAATTAACGAGGCCATGACCGACACTGGCGACATCGCTCAGTTCAAGCGAATTTCTATTCCGCTTGTACGAAGAATTTACCCGCAGCTTATTGCAAACAAGATCGTTTCAGTCCAGCCATTGCTTGGGCCAACCGGTTTGGTTTACTACCTGCGTTTCCGATACTCATCCAACAAGGGAGCTATGAGAGGTGCTGACCTCAATGGCGGATTCCCCGGCGATGATGCTACTTCACTTCAGCAGTTAGCTTCCGGTGACGGAAACTTGGAAATCTTCTACACGCACCAGTTTGTGCAAAATGAAGTTTCCAGCACTGATGTTGGTGGAGATTCAACTTCTGTATTCGCTCCACTTGAGCACACCCCAGTTTTGGCTGGCACAATGACTGGTACTGTCTATGACGGTGCAGTCGCTATCCAAACTTTTGTAGTGGCTGAAGACGGAACATTCACCTTCACAGCTATTGGCACACCTCCAGACGCCGTTGCGGTTACTGCTGGTTCAAGCCTTGACGTTGTAACTGGTGAAATCGTTCTTGAATGGGACGGAACACAGTCTACCGCAAACCACATCGTTGTCTCTTATGAGTACAACATGGAATGCAACCAAGACTTGCCAGAAGTTAACTTGGTCATCGAGTCCGAAGAAATTGCTGCCAAGACAAGAAAGCTTAAAGCTGTCTGGTCTTACGAAGCACAGCAAGACCTTCGTTCACAACATAACCTCGACGCCGAAGCTGAGTTGACCGCTGTGCTTGCACAAGAAATCAACTTGGAAATCGACCGAGAAGTTTTGACTGACTTGCGTAACAACGCTGGTACAATCGCTGTATGGGACTTCAATACAGCACTTGGCGACACCATTAAAGAGAAGTACGAGTCTCTTTATGTTAAGGTCGTTGAAGTAAGTAACGTAGTTCATCGTAAGACCCTCCGTGGCGGATGTAACTGGCTTGTTACTTCTCCAGAAGTTGCATCTGTGTTTGAAACAGCTACGGCTGGTTTCGCTCCTGCACCATCTGAAACCTTCACTTCATCGTTGGGTATTCAGTACGTCGGAACGATCAACAACAGATGGCGTCTGTATAAAGACCCACTGTTCCCACAGGGACAGATTTTGATGGGTTATAAAGGCGATTCTTACATGGATTCGGGATATTTTTACTGTCCATATGTACCCCTGACACAAACGCCAGTGGTACTAGATCCAGAGAGCTTCTGCCCAAGAAAGGGTATCCTTACTCGGTACGGAAAAAAATTGTTACGAGAGGGAGCAAAATTCTACGCAAGGATGTCGATTGCGAATTTCATTATCTAAGGATGAAGAAAGCAGCATGACATTGAAAAACATAAGCTCGGCCAGCAATGGCCGGGCTTTTTGTTTGCGCATAACGTAAGAAGAAGCATCGAGATGGATGAAAATTTTAAGGAGAAAGACTCAAGTTTTACGCTTGACACATCGATGATAATGTGATAAATTCCCGACAGAAAGGAAATTTCACATGAACATTAAAGAATTCAAAGAGAAGTATGCGGCATTCAAAGATGCCGAAAAGATTGAGATAACTTGTGATTACCCCGACCACAATCCGCAGGACGAGGTTATCACTATTGGTAAACAGCCTGCTAAAAGAAACATCATGAAGAATGGCGGCGATCAGTTCATTTGTCGCAAATGCTTTATGAAATATGATAACCCGATGAATCGAGTTGGCCAGAGCCGCCAGACCGAAGAAGTTGTTGATGTGTTTTGTCCTCATCCAGAGCATGATGGCGACCCATCTAGGAAGATGAAGAAAAACAGTTATTATGGAGCTATGGAAGAACCATATCTTCAGGTATGCGGTAGTTGTGCCCAGCTTGGAAAAGAAATTAGCGAAGAGCAACGGGAAAAAATTCGGCTCGCTCTTAAAGATATTCCCAAAAGCGAAGAATTCAAAAAGAAGCTGAAGGATTACTGGAAACTTCATCCAGAGAGAAGAGAAGAGGCTACAGCCATTTTACTCGCAAACAAATGTTCCACTGGAATGCTTGGCAAACAACACTCGGATGAAACCAAAGAAAAAATGTCAGATGCTCACTCTGGCAAAGTCTTCACAGAAGATCATTGCCAACACATTTCCGAAGGTCGCAAGAAGATGCTTGAAGAAACTGGTGGTTTTACCCGAGAACACCGTGAGAACATCTCTAAGGCCACGATCAGGCAGTACACCAATGGATTCGAGCCTAAACTTCACCATCTGAGGGGCTGGCACGAATCTCCTAAAGCTGGAAAGGTCTATTATCGATCATCTTATGAGAAGAAAGCTTTCTTAAAGCTTGATGAAGATGATTCTGTAAAGACATATCAAGTTGAAGCAATTACTGTAGATTACTGGAATCCTGTCAAGGAAATTACGTCTTCTTACATAATTGATCTTATGATAGAATACATGGATGGCTCCCAGAAGTTGGTTGAAGTCAAACCCGAGAAATGGCTTACAGATGATGTGATCACCTGCAAAATTGACGCTGCCGATATGAAGGCGACAGACATGGAAATAACATTTGAGGTTTGGACAGAGATGGATTTATTCGGTCATGTTTTCAATGAGAAAAACATGCGACAATTCGTTAACAAAATCAAAAATGGAGAGGTTTGAGCAATGGCTAAAGTAGGTCGAAATGAAAAGTGTCCATGTGGAAGTGGAAAGAAATACAAGAAATGTTGTTTGATGCCAATTCCACTTCCAGAAATAACAGAACTTACAGGAGATGAAGCAGAAGTTTTCGTTGAAAATAAACAAGGATACCTTGAGGAGCACAAAATTTCAGATGTGGGTTTTGAAGATGAAATGATGTGTTGTCATTGCGAAGAAAAAATCAAAGTAAAAGATTACAAACTTGTTTCTGTTTGTGGAGATGATTTTGATTACATATCATGTCCTAACTGGCCAGAATGCGACGGCACAATTTTGGATTGGTGGCCAGTAGACAAGTGGAGTTTTAGCAATGTCATGGAATGACGATGATGAATTCGAAATCGGAATCGATATTGCAGAAGTATCTATTTTGGTCGGTTGTGCTCCAGACGATGTATCTGATGAAGACATTGAACGAATCAAGAGCAAAGGCTGGTCTGTAACTCTGAACGGTGAACCATATTGTTTAACATGTGGCTGCGAGATTAAATCCAGTCTTGAGAACATGCCGAATCGCAAGTTCTGCGGCTCTTGTCGTTACAGTTTGAATGGAGACTTGAGCAATGACTAAATATAAGATTACCTTGGTTTACGAATTTGAAAATGAGATTAGCACTTTGCCTTCAACAGAGGCAAAAGCCTTAATTGAAGATTTTGTATTTCAAAGAACAGATGCTTTTAGCATTCATGTTTTTGACATTGCTAAAAACATGAATATTCCTCTCGAATCGATTATTCAAGTCAATTTAGATGGAGAACAAGGATGAATAGTTTAATCCTTGCCGCTGCATTACTGGGAATGACAGATCTCTACACAAAAGATGTTGAGGTTGCTTTCTGGATGGAAAATGGAGATCACATTTTCATCATAGACGGCGTTGCACATGATGTTGGCGGAGATTGTTACGACATCACTGACAATGGCAATGGAACTCATATTTACACATGGACTGACAGGTCAGGAACAGTTGTGGTCAGCATTACACAACTTATTTTATCGGAAACTGATGGTGAATTTTTTCTAGTTGAAGAAGGATTGTAGCATGAAAAATTCAAAACAGTTCTGGGTGTTTTCTCATTGCTTTGAACAAACCATGATAATAATTATTAGCTTTAAGCCATCTTGAATCAGGCAGCTTGCCACCGTTGTCTTTAGAAAGTTGGATGGCAAAAGCGGCCCATTCTTCAGGAGAGCGGCCTTTCTTGCTTTCCCGTTCGATATGTTTGAAGAGTTCTGGATGTGTTCTCATGACTTGTATCAAGCCATAATGTTTATTGGTTATCAACCATGTAGTCTTAGGCAGCTTGCCGCCGTTGTCTTCGACAAGCTGTTCAGCAATAGGAACCCATTCTTTGGGAGAACGTCCTTTCTTGTCTTGCTTAATGTGGCTGAAGAGTTCTGGTCGCTTCTTTATTGCTCCAGCCAAACCATGATAACCATTCTTCTGAAGGCAATATGGATTTATCAATTTTCCGCCGTTGTCTTTGGCAAGTTGAACAGCAATAGGAACCCATTCTTCTGGAGAAAGAGCTTTGCTTTCTTGTTCGATGTGTTTGAATAGTTCTGGCTGTTTCCTCATTGCATCATACAATCCGCTATAGCCATTCTTTGTGAGCCATTTCGGATTCTGTAATTTTCCGCCATTATCTTTCGCAAGCTGGACTGCGATAGGAACCCACTCTTCAGGTGAACGACCTTTATTGTTATTTTGCTCAATGTGATTGAAGAGTTCTAGGTTGTTTCTTATTGCATGATCTAAACCAGAATAACCATTTTTGATTAGCCACCATGAAGTATGTAATTTGCCGCCGTTGTCTTCGGCAAGCTGTTCGGCAACAGCTATCCATTCTTCAGGTGTGCGACGTTTAAGCTGTAACTGGAACTCATGCCAGTCCGGTGCAGACTCCAACTTTTGCAATTGTCTTTTGTTAAGCATCTTTTTGCTCAATGTGCTTGAACATTTCTGGATGTTTTTTCAATATTTGATATAAGCTATTATAGCCATTTTTTTTCATCCACGTGAAATTAGGCAACACATCTCCATTGTCTTTTGCAAGTTGTTCTGCAATAGGAACCCACTCTTTAGCAGTATGCCAATTTTTATCTTGCTTGATGTGCTTGAATAGTTTTGGATATTTTCTTATTGCTCGATCCAAGCCAGTATAATTATTATTCAAGAGCCATGTGCAACTTGGCAGTACATCTCCATTATCTTCCGCAAGTTGCTCTGCAACAAGAACCCACTCTTTGGATGAATTGTACTTCTTCTCTCGCTTGATTCGCTTGAACAATTCTGGTTGTTTTCTCATTACTCGATCCAAGCCGCCATAGCCATTGTCTATAAGCCATTTTCCAATTGGTAATTTGCTATCGTTGTCTTTGGCAAGCTGGACTGCAACAAGAACCCATTCTTCAGGAGTACGAAATGAAGTCTTTTCTTGCTCAATATTTTTGAATAGCTCTGGTCGTTTTCTCATTGCTTGAGACAAGCCTTGATAGCCATTTTTGTAAAGCCATGTTGAAATTGGCAATTTGTCATCGTTGTTTTCTGCAAGCTGTTCGGCAACAAGAACCCATTCTTCAGGAGTGCGACCTTTTGCAAACTTGAAACCAAACTGCGACTGGAAATCGTGCCAGTCAGTTGCCGATTCCAACTTTTGCAATTGTCTTTTGTTAAGCATCTTTTTGCCTCTTGAAAAGACGAGCTTGATTCCTCATGAAGCGGTATAGGCGACTATCTTTGTCCAGATTCATCAATCCGATTTTGAGTGCCTCATCAACTTTAGCATCCCAATCAGACTTCAAGAACTTTTGCAGTTCTTTCAAGTCATCTGTGTTTGCTCGCCCCACAAACGGGGATTGAGCCGCAATGTTCTTGCGCACCACTTTGTCCCAGCCATGTTCTCGAACAAAGTCAATGATCATCCCATCAAGACGTAACTCTGGATTAGTTGGATTCTGTCGTCTTAACAGTTCTTTTCTTAAACGGTCTTTGAGAACATCGTGATCAACGTGTTCCAAGACATCCTCTCCAAACGCTTCAATGATGTCTTCAAGAACTTCATCAATAGCTTCTGGAGTTCGTGCTGTTTTGGGGATGGATAATACCATCCTCATCATCTCTTCAATGACATCATTCTTCTTTGTGCCATAAAGGTCTTCCAGAGAGATGTACTTGACTGGTTCGCTATCATCCTTGTCTAGCGGCAGCACAGGCATCAGGATGGGGTAGAACATGTCATCAAGCATAGATGACACAACTACGGCATTGAATCGATCAGAGAGCTTCTGACGTATATTTTCGGGAGCTTCATCCCAATCACTGAAATGCTTGATGTAGTTGAACATTTTCACATCTTCTTTGTCTGGATGTTCACGTAACCCTCGTCCAAGTTTTTGAATAATGGGCAAAGTTGAGTGATCAAGGCTCAAGTTGTGAATTCTTGAGCATGGAGGCCAGTCAGAGCCTTCTCTGCCGATCATACATGTCACTACAACTTTGAAGTTTTGATTCTCCGACATCAATCTTTTTTTGTCTTTCCCTTGTCTTTCAGGGCTTATGAGATCGAGGATTTCATCAACATGATAGATGTTTTCTAGTTTGTGAATTAACTCTTGTGTCCACTTTGGTTTGTTTGTGTTCTTAAAGATACCTGTCCCATCCGCAGGAACTATAACAAGAGAAGGCTCCTCTGTCTCTTGTTTGATCGATTTGATAACTTTGTTCATCAAATCTTTTCCACTTTTGTAGCAAACGAAGTTTTGTTGTAGTTCACGAAGATTCAATACGTCCCAATGTTCTAAAAACGGGACACGAAAAATATCAAATGAATCGAGATAATCATGATGAATAATAGATTGATGGTTGCTTCGAAAAAACGTAGCTGTCATCAAGTGAAGAAAACCATCATGATCTAACACGAACTTACAGAAAGACCCAAGACGATTCATTGCATCGTCTTCTTCGGAACTTACGCCTGCGACATGTTGTATTTCATCAACTCGAAAAGACGTATTGATGATGGCTTTCTTTTTTTCAGAAAGCGTCATGCTTTGAAAGGCGGCTAAAAAAGCGGCATAGCTAACAACACAGGTAACTCCTCCCAGCACATCTTGTTTTCTATACGATTTACAAGGATGTGGTTTTTTCAGCAAGAATTTTTTAACTCTTGCTACCGATTCATCATTATCCTCACAACAATTTTCTGTCACTTCCCAGTTGTAGACCTTTCCATCAATCAACAGTTTGGGATGCTTTCTTTCTGTGAATCCGTAACCAATGTTGAGTTGTGGAACAATGAAAATTTGTTTTCTTTGATAATCTGTTTGAATGATCTCTCGTGCGGAATCAAAAATTTGCATTAAGCTTTTGCCGCTTCCTGTAGGTGCAACAGTAAGCGTTAGAGTTTTGTTGTTGAATGCTTTATAGCGACGTACTTGATAGTCTCTTCCACCATAGCCAAGCTCTCTTGGTTCTTGTAATTTGATTGGTGGAAGTTTGGCTTTATGCAACTTCCAATTAGGGTCTGTAAAGTTAAAATCCGTTGGTCTCATATCACGTCCTTGTGAAAATAAACGTACCCATCTCAGTTCGGGATGACTTGTATGAAAAATAATGATCCGACACAATCCATTCTTGGGGATCTCTAAGATAGTTGATGACAGATTCTACAAGAATTTTTGGATCAAATCTTTTGCTGGAATGACCATCTGACAACATGAGGTTTGCGGCCACAACTGTTTTTGAAGGACACATATTCATTGTTCTGGCAAGATAAATGTGACAACTTGTTTTAACTACTGTTTTGGTGTAATCAAAAAACACAAGTGCCGGATTGAAGAGTTCAAAATTATCTTCAATCACTTCCAGCCAATCTCCTTGAAACCAATTAGCTTCAGGGTGACAACTTCTATTAAACTCAATAATCCCTTCGCCCTTTAGATCATTGTCAACTCCGAAGAACTGATTTTTTGTTATGAATCCTGTTTTTACAAGTTGAACAACTTCAGAACCTTCGATGTTTGGTTGTTTGTTACAGAAGGTCCAATAGTTCTTATTTTTGGGTACAAAATTCAAACCCGTACTCTTGCGATATGCTTCGACAATTTGATTTCTTGCCTGCATTTTCACTGGATTTGAACAATAATCCGGTTGGTCGGCGAATTGATGTTTGTCAAATGGATCTGTCATTTAATGATCATATCTCAAATGCCAAAATAAATCAATTGTGGCATGTTTTCAATCCAAAAATTAGAAGGATTTTAAGATGGGCTACACTCTAGGGACAACAACTTAGCCTTGCGCCTCATAAAAAATGCAAATTTTGTGAAAATGAGTCTAAATAACTGAAATGGAGAACCAGAAATGAACTTTCAAGAATTTGTCAAGAAAAAAGAGACTTTGCTCTCAGAGATATCTGAATTGTCTAACTCAATCCAGCTAAAGCAAACCAGCGACCGAACAACAGCAGCCATCAGCCAAGACTTCGGAACAGTTTTAAACTTTGTATCTGATTGGGATCTGAACTCTCAAAAAATGCCACAAGCCAGCACTCCCGAAGACACACAAGGATGGAAAGTAAAACTGGCTAATGATATGGTCGGCAGAGATAATAGCAGAGTTGACGCTACTAAAGAAAATCTCGCTTCCAAGATTCCTCAACTCGCACAACAAATGGCTGCTGCAATTGGTAAATTCATACAAGCAGAATCTCCGGGAACACTGGACTTCAGCCCTCTGTATTCTGAACTTGATGGCCTGACCAGTTGGGGAATAGATCCAGCCTTGCTTCCAAGGTTCAAAATCATGCTTGAGAAGTCAATCGAACTATCTGTGACTAACGCTAATGCCAGTGCTAATGCCAATGGAACTCAGCCCTACGCAATGATGGGCGACCAAATTGTAAGAAAAGACGCTCATACACAAAAAGGCACACAAAATAAAGACTATGTGGCAAACACCGAAAAAAACATAGACGATCATGGTGCAAACATGAGTAATGCCAATCAAAGCAGAAATCAAGGCAGACAAAATGTCATGCAAAGACATGGAGAAATTGATGATCAGTGGAATCAAGCAAGTGCTAAGACTGTGCAATCACCTGTAATCAAACGAGCACCGCAACAAACTGACGATGATCAGTTTGCACATATTGGTTCGCCTGTTGGTCCAGTGGGATCGCTCGGCCCGCCTCAACAGCATAAGAAAAAACGCTGGTGGCGGCCAGGCCGCAATCCCGATCTTCCCGACGATAACAAAGATACAGGAATAATGCGACGATAACAAAGATACAGGAATAATGGGAAGGGGCTGAACAAATAAAAAAGCTTCGACGAGGAATCGAACCCCGGTTCAAAAGAAGACGTGGCCGAGAAAGCCAGAATTGCTAAAATTAAAACAACACAGGCCGAAGAAAAGATGAATCGGTCTGGAAACCCATTTGGAGCCATGTAATGAAAACATTTGAACAATTCTTAGAAGCCTATGGATTCGGCAATCCAGAGGAAGAAAAACTTGACGCCGAACTTTACGGTATTGGCGAGACTCTCAAAAATGCACTTGCCAGTGGAAACTTGGCGTACCAATGGGGCACCCTCGGCAAGAGGATC
>Ga0209402_10000176_pt1 | contig 79060 bp, 73 predicted proteins | sample ArcticOcean_MG_C_3_FD_187437 | JGI IMG/M metagenome (GOLD analysis project Ga0209402, IMG submission 187437) | Marine microbial communities from western Arctic Ocean - ArcticOcean_MG_CB8_126 (SPAdes) (version 2) | ecosystem: Environmental > Aquatic > Marine > Oceanic | place: Arctic Ocean... | reverse complement strand
CCACCACCTTGACCGCCTGGTCCGCCGGGACCACGTCCACCACCTTGACCGCCTGGTCCGCCGGGACCACGTCCACCACCTTGACCGCCTGGTCCACCGCGACCGCGACCGCCACCTTGTCCGCCTGGTCCACCGGGACCACGTCCGCCACCGCCGCCGCCGCCTCGAGGGCCGCCGCCGCCGCGGTTATCGTTCTGTGAGGTCATGTTAGAAGCTAAGTCCTTCTGAGCGTGCAGCGTCGGCAAGTGCCTTGACGCGGCCGTGATATTTGTAGCCACCCCGATCGAATACAACCTTGGTGATACCTGCTGCGAGTGCTGCCTTGGCTACTGCGCCACCGACAACCTTTGCAACATCGATCTTCGTGTCGTTTGTCTTGAGATCGAGCGAAGTAGCCGCTGCCAGCGTGTGGCCGCGATCGTCGTCGATAACCTGAGCGTAAATATGATTGCTGCTTCGGAAAACAGCGAGTCTTGGTCGAGCGGCAATTCCACGTACGTTCTTACGAACACGTCTGTGCCTAATCCACCGTTTTCGAGTGTCGAATTTTCGGTTACCCATGATTACGTACCACTTCCAACTGCTGTTTTACCAGCCTTGCGTCGGATGACTTCGTCTGAATATTTGATGCCGTTACCCGTGTATGGGTTGGGCTTTCGTACCTTGCGTATTTGAGCAGCCTGCTCGCCTACGTCTTCTTTGCTCGGGCCGGTAATGTTGATGAACGCCTGACCATCGGCTGCGAGTATGTTGAGGCCGATCGGTGTGATCGGAACCGAGTGGGAGTAGCCCACGTTGATTTCCAACGCCTTGCCCCTCTGCTGTACTCGGTAACCAGTACCGATCAGCTCGAGGCGCTTCGAATACCCTTCTGAACAGCCAATAACCATGTTGTTCAGCAGGCTTCGGGTTAGACCGTGAAGCGCTCGCTGGTCGGGATCGTCGTTAGCACGGGCGACTGTGATTACTCCGTCGGTCAGGTCAATTTTCATTGTCGCCGGCAGGGTTCGCGTGAGTTCGCCGACCTTGCCTTTAACAGTGACCGTCGTGCCGTCGACTTTTACGTCAACGCCATCTGGCACTGTTATTGGGGCTCTACCTATTCGAGACACTTTAGATCTTCTCTCGTAATTTCGATTTCTTCTAGCTGTTCTTGCAAATATTGGTTGAGGACTGTTTCTACCAGATGTAGAAAAGCAGTTCTCCACCGACACCCTGTCGACGTGCCTGTTGGCCCGTCATTACGCCCTTGGAAGTAGACATGAATGCCACTCCGAGGCCGCCGAAGTACCGAGGCACTTCGTTTTTACCCACGTAAACTCTGAGTCCAGGTTTGCTTACGCGTTTGAGTCCCTGAATTACAGGGGTTTTGTCTTCGTAGTATCGAAGTTGGATCTCGAGTTTCTTCTCGGGACCGTCTTCTTCGAGTGCCGAGAAGCTTGAAATAAACCCTTCGTCAGCGATGAGCTTCAACAAAGAAGACTTCATGCGTGATGCAGGGAGTTCAAGTGATTCATGGTGCACCTGTACCGCGTTACGGATACGGGTGAGCATGTCGGCTATGGGGTCTGTTACTGGCACCTTAATCGATTCTCTCTAGCTAACGGCTATTACAGGCTTCCCTTGCGGATTCCAGGCAGTTCGCCCTTCAGTGCAAGTTCGCGGAAGGTGATTCGTGAAAGGCCAAAAAAACGCATGTATCCGCGCGGTCGGCCTGTTACAGCACAACGGTTACGCAGTCGAACCTTTGCAGAGTTGCGGGGCAGCTTTGCCAGTTCCTGGCGTGCGGCGAAGCGTTCTTCGGGGGTTCGGTGAATGTCGATCGAAATCTTGCGCAACTCTGTGCGGTTTTCCGCGTGAGTATCTACCAATTTCTGGCGGCGCTTTTCTCTTTCGATCATCGACTTCTTAGCCAATACAAATATCTCCAGATGGTTTAGAGGGCCCCAACGGGCTCATCAACACGCGCAAATGGCATGCCGAGTAGTTCAAGGAGCCGGCGCCCCTCTTCGTCGCTACGAGCAGTAGTGACAAATGTCAGCTGCATACCACGCATACGATCGATTTCATTGTAGTCAATCTCAGGGAATGTCGACTGATCGCGCATTCCAAGAGAGTAGTTTCCGCGACCGTCGAAAGCAGTTCGGCTGATACCTCGGAAGTCACGCACACGAGGGAGCGTTACGTTCACGAAGCGATCGTAGAACTGCCACATTCGGCTGCCACGAAGGGTTACCGAAGTTCCAATTACAGAACCTTCACGTAGTTTGAAGTTTGCGATAGAAACTTTGGCTTTGTTTTCGAGCGGCTTCTGGCCTGTGATCTTCTGAAGATCGCCGGTTGCTGCACCAACAGCAGAGTTGCTGTCGAGCGCTTCACCGAGTCCGATGTTCAGCACGATCTTATCGAGCTTCGGCACTTCCATTACGTTTTTGTAGCCGAAATCACGCATGAGCACTTCTACCACGTCATCGCGGTAAAGCTGTTTCATGCGGGGAACGTCTACAACACCGGCCTTGGCTTTCGCTTTGGCTTTTGGCTTTGCTTCGGCCTTTGGCTCTTTAGAAGCTGCTGGCTTTTTTGCTGCAGGTTTTTTCGTAGCGGCGGGTTTCTTCGCTGCGGTCTTGGCTTTCGCCTTGGAGGCTACCGGCTTTTTGGCCGTTGCCTTTTTGACTGCAGGTTTAGAAGCCTTTGCCTCTACTGCCTGTTCTTCTTTTTTATTGTCAGGAGCGTTTGCCACTCTTGACCACCCTTACTTTTGTCCCGTCTTCGAGGACTTTCTGACCAGTGCGACCGGCGATGCCGGTGTTTGGATCGATGAGCATTACATTAGAGAGTGAGATTGATCCCTCTCCCTGGACCATGCCGGTCTGTGCCACGCCGGGTTGTGCCTTCACATGGCGAGTAACCATGTTTACGCCTTCAACCACGACTCTGTTCTTTTCAACAAGAACTCGAATCACAGAGCCACGCTTGCCCTTATCTTTTCCTGAGATTACGAGTACTTCGTCGTCTCTTTTAATACGTGTCTGACTCATTGGTTATAGAACCTCCGGAGCCAGCGACACGATGCGCATGAACTTCTTGTTTCGAAGTTCACGTGCTACCGGGCCAAAGATCCGAGTGCCACGAGGGTTTTCATCGTCACCGATGATCACGCATGCGTTGTCGTCGAACCTGATATATGAACCGTCGGCTCTTCGAACTTCTTTCGATGTTCGAACAACGACAGCTTTTACTACCTGGTGCATTTTTACGGTGCCACCGGGCTGAGCATCTTTTACTGTGCAGGTGATCACGTCACCCAGACTTGCGTAACGACGCGCGCTTCCTCCGACGATGTTGATGCAAAGCACCTCTCGTGCGCCAGAGTTGTCGGCGACTTTAAGCCGTGTCTCTCTCTGAATCATTTCTAGTCCTCAGACCCTTCATCAGATTCATCTGCACCTGCGAGAGCAGCTTCACTGACGATGTCGGAAGGCTGTACTTCAGCAACGTCGACTTTGTCGATGATGCTAACCAGACGCCATCGTTTGGTCTTGGAAACCGGTCGGCTTTCCTCGATCAATACACGGTCACCTACGGTCGCTGCGTTCTGTTCGTCGTGAACGACAAACTTGGTCAGCTTACGTCGAGCCTTTTTGTAAATTCGGTCACGTTGCAACCAAGAGACGCCAACCACAACGCTCTTGTCGTTCTTGTCTTTCAGAACAGTGCCGGTTTGCTGTTTGCGCGCCAACCTATTCTCCTTCTGCCGTAACGGCACCCTGTACGGCTTCCAAGGTTGTAGTGATCGAGCGTTCTCGAAGCACTGTCTTGATGCGCGCAATTGTCTTTCGGGTTACCCCGAGTTCGTTCGTGTTCGTCAACTGCATTGTCGCCTTGCGGAACCGGAGGTTCATCATGGCGCGTTCCTGATCGCCGAGCTCTTTTACGAGTTCGGTGTCATTTAATTCTCTTACTTCGCTAATCCGCATCGTTTTTCAGTTCCTGCCAGACTTTTGGGTCACTTGGTGCGATCCCGTAATCGAGCATCCTTAAAATTCTTCACTCCGAGCGACGATCCTCGTTGGAATACTCAGCTTGTGGGCTGCTCTTCGCAGGGCCTCACGCGCATCCGCTTCCGGAACGTCGGCAATTTCGTAGAGCATTCGTCCACGTCGTACCACTGCTACCCAGTGATCAACTGCACCCTTACCACCACCCATGCGGGTTTCAGCAGGTCGGGAGCTGACGGGCTTTGCCGGGAACAATCGTACCCAGAGCTGTCCGCCACGTTTTACATAACCGGTAATGGCACGTCGAGCTGCTTCGATCTCTCGAGCAGTGACCCAACCGGGACCTTCTGCCTTGAGACCGAACTCGCCGAATGCCAGCGTCGAGCCCTTGGTTCGAATGCCATTCATTCGACCTCGGTGTTCCTTACGGAACTTTGTGCGCTTTGGCTGAAGCATGTCTACTTTTTGCCCCTGTCATTACGTGCACCGCTGGCTTTACCAGATGATTGCCCACCGCCGCTGCGACCGCCGGAGCGACCACCGCCGCCGCCAGAAGGTTTCTGACTGCCGCCCTGTGCGCCCTGTGCGCCCTGACCTTCTTGCGAAGCGCCCAGCGAGAGTCGTGATTGTGCACGTGCTCGCAGGTTTTCAGCTGAAGGAATCATGTCGCCGGTGTAAATCCACACCTTGACGCCAACAACACCAAAGGTTGTCTTAGCTTCAGATACTGCGAAGTCGATCTGCGCACGCAACGTGTGAAGCGGCGTTCGACCTTCCTTCTGCTTGTCGGTTCGGGCGATTTCGGCACCGCCGAGTCGACCTGAAACAACAACCTTGATGCCAAGTGCACCCGACTGCATTGTGCGCTGCATTGCAAGACGAACCGCACGCCTGTAGGCGACACGTCGTTCGAGCTGTTCAGCAATCGACTGACCAACGAGGGTCGCATCGAGTTCTGGCTGTCGGATTTCTTGAATATTTAGTCGTGATCGCTTCTCGGTGAGCTTTTCGAGATCGCCTCGAAGCTCATCGACTCGCGTACCACCTCGTCCGATGATGATTCCGGGTCGTGCAGTGTTGATCGTTACGACCAAGTCCTGCGCGCCACGTTCAATCTCAACACGAGAAATGGCACCAGATTCAGCGTATCGATCCTGAATCAGTCCACGAATCTTCTGGTCTTCTTCAGTAAGACGTCGGTAGTCCGATGCCTTGCTGGCAAACCAGTGTGCTCGCCAATCTTGTACGCCGCCGAGTCGGAACCCGATCGGGTGTGTTTTTTGACCCATATCTAGATCCTTACCTCATCGACTTCGATGGTGATGTGAGATGTCGGCCTGTCGAATGCACCAACACGGCCTCGTGCCTTGGGCCTGAAGCGTCGTACCCAGGTTGCCTTGTCAGCGGTGATTCGAACGATCTTCAAGTCTTCTAGAGACTGGAGGTCGTTGTTCTCAGCGTTGGCAGCTGCAGCCTTGAGAATCTTCAGGATCTCAGCTGCGGCAGGGCTGGTCATGAATCGAAGCATTGGGTATGCGTCGACAACCATCTTGCCGCGAATTTGATCTATTACAAGCCTGAGCTTGTAATCGGATATTCCTACGTTTTTTGTTCTTGCTATCGCCATATCTAACCCGTTGTCCGATCGGACCGACCGATGTGACCACGGAAGGTTCGGGTAGGTGCAAATTCACCGAGCCTGTGACCAACCATGTTTTCTGTAATGAGGACTGGAATGAACCGACGTCCGTCGTGGACGGCGATAGTCAGGCTGACCATTTCAGGCATGATCATTGAAGCGCGCGCCCAAGTTCGGATCACGTTACGTGAACCAGCAGCCTGGATTGCAGCTACCTTCTTCATCAGTTTAGGGTCTACGTATGGACCTTTTTTGATTGACCGTGACATCTGTTAAGTCTCGACTGCCAAAAAACCTTGCGGTTTTCTAGCGGTCATACCTCCGCCTCAGGATAAATTTGTTCGTGCGCTTGTTTCGACGCGTACGTACACCAAGTGCCGGCTTGCCCCATTTGGTCTTAGGTCCAGGCATTCCGATACCGGAACGTCCTTCACCACCACCGTGTGGGTGAGCTGCCGGGCTCATTACTGAACCTCGAACGGTTGGGCGGCGACCGCGGTGACGGTTCCGACCAGCTTTACCAAGTTTTTCGTTTTTGTGATCCAGGTTTGAAACCTGACCCACGGTTGCTGAACATGTGCTCAGCAGCCTTCGCATCTCACCCGACGGTAGTCGAACGAGTGTGTATCCCGATTCGTGTGCCATGACCTGAGCAACCGCACCGGCGCTCTTGACCATCTGCCCACCCTTACCGGGAGTAACTTCAATATTGTGAACCTGCGTACCAGTTGGGAATGAACCCAGTGAACGCGTGTTACCTGTTGTTACAGGAACGCCGTCACCACTCGCAACGGTGTCGCCAACCTTCACACCGCTAGGTGCAACGATGTAGCGCTTCATTCCGTCTTCGAATAGTACGAGGGCGATCCGGGCCGTTCGGTTTGGATCGTACTCGATCGACAGTACTGTGGCTGTTCCAGATTTATCGCGTTTGAAGTCGATAATTCTGTAACGGCGCTTGTGCCCACCACCACGATGTCGAACTGTTACTCGACCGCGGTTGTTTCGACCACCAGTTTTCTTGATTATTCCGAGCAGAGACTTTTCAGGATTGCTCGTTGTGACGTCCTTGTAATCGTCGGCGACTGTATCGCGACGACCGGGAGACGTAGGCTTAAACTCTTTCAGTCCCATTCCTTATGCCCCCTCAAACAGCTGAATAGTATCGCCGGCTTGCAGAGATACGATGGCTTTTTTCCAGTCAGGCTGCTTCGACGGTCGTCGACCGTATTGCTTCATCTTGCCTGGAACTTTCAAGGTGTTCACTTTGACCACCTTGACATCGAATGCCCACTCGACTGCTTTCGCAATGTCGTGCTTAGTAGCCGATGTTTCAACTTCAAATACATAACGACCCTGTTCGCCAAGAAGAGTGCTCTTCTCGGTAACGATTGGGCGTCGTAGAACGTTAGCGAGACTCATTAGTCGTTGCCTTTCTCGCCCCAGAGACTATCGATAGCCTCCAGCGCCTCTTGGGTAACGATCAAGTTTGGAACACTTGTGGTTTCCAGCGGGTTCATCAGGGCAGCTGTCTGCACTTCGACACCTGGAATGTTGTTTGCCGACCTGACCACATTCTGATCAGTCGAGCCTGTAACGATAAGTGTTCGGCCCTTGAGCTCGAACGCCGCCACGATGTCTCGGATAGTGCTGCTCTTCGGTGCATCCAGAGTCAATGCGTCGATAACTGTCAGCGCTTCGTCACGGATCTTCTCAGATAGTGCGATTCGCAGTGCTTGTCGGCGCATCTTCTTAGGAAGACGCTGTCGGTAGCTTCGTGGGTGCGGCCCGTGGGCTACACCACCACCCTTAAGCAATGGAGAACGCTTGCTGCCCTGACGAGCCTGACCGGTTCCCTTCTGGGGTCGAATCTTCCTCGTTGAGAAGCTCACATCATTACGCTGCTGCGTGTCTTGAGTACCGCGACGCTTGTTCGCCTGCTGGGCCACTATGACCTGATGCAGGAGAGCGTCGTTGCTCTCGGCTCGCCAGACCTGATCGCTTGCAGCGACTGATCCAACGATCTTGCCCTTGTTGTCTTTTACTTGCAGATCCATTATTGACCCTGCCTCTCGATTCGAACGATGCCGTTCTTTGCTCCAGGAATGGAACCTCGAACTAGCAACACGTTCTTCTCGACATCGGCAGCTACGACCCTCAGGCCTCTTATTGTGTTTGTGTCGACACCGTAGTGACCACCCATTTTGGTTCCTGGCCATACACGTCCCGGAGAGGAACCTGCACCAATTGAACCTGGTGAGCGGTGACGGTCGGACTGACCGTGTGTCTTTGGGCCACCAGCGAAGTTCCACCGGCGTACAACACCAGCGAAACCCTTGCCCTTAGAAGTACCGGTCACTTTGATCGGTTCTCCAATTTCAAATAAGTCGGCTTTCAGTTCTTGCCCAACTTCGAATTCAGCGAGGTCATCCACGCCAAATTCCTGAAGGTGCACGAACTTGCCACCTGCCCGGGCTTGATGCCCGGCTTCGGCCTGATTCAGCTTGTTTGCGACAAGGAATCCGACCTGGACAGCTTCGTAGCCATCTCGAGCTTGTGTCTTCACCTGCGTGACGACACACGGCCCGACCTCGACTGCCGTAACCGACTCAGCGGTTCCGTTATCGTGGTAGTAGGTTGTCATTCCGATCTTTCGACCGAGAAGTCCAGCGATAGTCATTTTCGTTTTCTTGCTTACCGTTTGTACTATTTGGCTTTTAGAGCTTGATAGCGATATCAACACCAGCGGGCACGTTGAGTCGCGTTAGCGAATCGATCGTCTTCGAGCTAGGCTCGAGGATGTCGATAAGGCGTTTGTGAACGCGCAACTCGAAGTACTCTCGGGAGTCTTTGTGTACGTGAGGCCCTCGAATCACTGTGAACCTTCGCTTTGCCGTTGGCAAAGGAACCGGTCCGGCTGTCTGGGCACCTGTTCGTTCCGCAGTTTCCATAATCTGCTGAGCGGAGATGTCTAGTAGTCGGTGATCGAACGCTTTTAGGACGATTCGAATTTTCTGTCCTGGCATTCCTTAGTTTCCTGTCACTTTCTCTGCAACGTTCTTAGGCACCGCCGAGTAGTGATCCAGCTCCATAGAGAAACTGGCACGACCCGTAGTGATCGATCGAACGTGCGTTGCGTACTGGAAGGTTTCCGCGAGCGGGATAAACGCAACGATTGCCTGCGCTTCGCCACGGGATTCCATGTTCTGAACCTGAGAACGCCTGGAGTTCAAGTCTCCAAGTACATCACCAAGGTATTCAGAAGGAGTAACAACTTCAATCTTCATGATCGGCTCAAGAAGGGCAGGTTTGCCCTTCGCCATAGCGGACTTGAACGCCATCGAGGCAGCCACTTTGAAAGCCATTTCTGAAGAGTCAACTTCGTGGTACGAACCGTCTACCAGCACTGCCTTCATATCGACAACCGGGTATCCGGCGATCACACCAGATCGGGCAGCTTCACGGAAGCCTTGCTCGATTGGCCTGAAGTACTCACGAGGTAGGGTTGAACCAGTGATTTCAGATTCAAACAGCAACCCGGCGCCCGGTTCAACAGGCTCGAGTCGCAGCGTGCAGTCACCGAACTGTCCGTGACCACCAGTCTGCTTGACCAATTTACCCTGGGCAGTTGCGACCCTCGTAACGGTCTCTCGGTAAGCAACTCGAGGAGCGCCAACCGTTGCATCAACATTGAACTCACGTCGCATTCGCTCGACGATAACGTCGAGGTGGAGTTCACCCATTCCAGCAAGAATGACTTGACCACTCTCTTCGTCTGAAGAGACGACGAGCGTGGGGTCTTCATCAGCGAGTCGAACCAATGCGGCCGACATCTTTTCCTGGTCGGTTCGAGTTTTGGGCTCTACTGCAACAGAAAGTACTGGGTCTGGGAACGAAATCTTTTCAAGTGAAATCTGAGCGTTCTGCGGACACAGGGTGTGACCTGTGATCGTGTCCTTAAGACCGATAGCAGCAACGATTTCACCAGGACCTGCAAACTTCTTCTCTTCGCGAGAGTCGGCGTGCATGACCATGAGTCGACCGATTCGTTCTTTCGAACGTGTGGTCGAGTTGTAGATGTTTATGCCCGACTCGAGGATTCCCGAGTAGACACGTAAGTAGACGAGTCGACCAACGTGCGGGTCGGTTACAACCTTGAAGGCCAATGCCGACATGGGATCGTCTACGGAAGGCTGTCGTTCGAGCTGAACCGACTCATCGGCGGGGTCTACACCCTTGATGGCTTCGACGTCGAGCGGGGAAGGCAGGTAGTCGATAACAGCGTCGAGCAGCGGGTGAACACCACGGTGCTTGAGTGCAGAACCAACACATACCGGGAATATCTTGAGTGCGATGGTCGCCCTTCGAAGCGCTGCTTTCAGCTCTGCGTTGGTGATTTCCACTTCTTCGAGGAACTTCTCCATCAGGTCGTCATCGGTTTCGGCGACTTTTTCGATTAGGAGCTGGCGTGCTTCTTCAGCCTCTTCGACGTATTCAGCAGGAATATCGATGAGCGTGTGCTCAACAGCATCCGCTTCTTCGTAGAGGTATGCCTTCTGTCCTACAAGGTCGATAAGACCAACGAATTCAGATTCAGCACCCATGGGTATCTGGATCGGAACTGCGTTCGCACCCAGACGATCGTGAACGGTCTGTACTGCGAAATTGAAATTGGCTCCGAGCCTGTCCATCTTGTTTACAAAGATCATGCGCGGAACTTTGTAGGTGTCGGCCTGACGCCAGACTGTTTCCGACTGAGGCTGTACACCCGAGACAGATTCGAGAACGACCACACCACCGTCGAGCACACGGAGGGAACGTTCTACTTCAGCAGTGAAGTCGACGTGACCTGGGGTGTCGATAATGTTGATCTGATGACCATCCCACTGGGCGTTGGTCGCGGCTGAACCGATGGTGATTCCACGTTCGCGTTCAAGCGACATGAAGTCCATTACGGTAGTGCCTTCATCGATGTTACCGATCTTGTAAGTCTCACCAGTGAAGAAGAGCACGCGCTCTGTCACCGTGGTCTTACCGGCGTCGATGTGGGCAATAAAGCCTATGTTCCGAACCTTACGCAGGTCGGTTTTTTTTGCAGATGTAGTTGTCATCTCGGTTTTGCCATTCGTTCCGTCCCCGTGAGACATTCATCGGAGCGGTTTTGCGGCTGAATTAGTTTTGCCGGTTCCTACCAGCGGTAGTGGACGAAAGCCCTGTTGGCCTCTGCCATCCTGTGAAGATCTTCGCGACGCCTTACGGCGACTCCACCACCACGGGAAGCCTCAAGTAGTTCCGCGTACAGCCGGTCGGCTATAGGCTTACCTGAACGCTCACGCGCAGCTATGATCAGCCATCGCTGCGCTAGTGCACCCCGACGTTCGGGTCGCACTTCAACCGGCACCTGGTAAGTTGCTCCACCTACTCGGCGGGGCTTTACTTCCAGTGCAGGCATTGCGTTACGTACTGCCTGATCGAATACTTCCAGGCCGGGCCTGTCGGTTTCTTTTTCGAGCATTTCGAGGCATTGGTACATAGCCTTCTGGGCAACCGATTTCTTGCCGCCAATCATTAGGCGGTTGATGAATCGGGTGAGCTCCACTGACCCGTACTGGGGATCTGGAGCTATTTGCCTGCGCTGAGCGCGGCGCCTGCGTGCCATGTCTTTACCTTCGTTTTCGTAGTTAGTTCGAATATGTCTCTGGCAAACTAAGCCGCCTACCTAATGAAGAGACAGGCGGTCGTTTTTGACAGAGATTTTTAGTTACTAGTTCTTTGTTGTGCCGTATTTACTGCGGCCACGTTTTCGACCTTCAACACCAGATGTGTCGAGTGTCCCACGAACAATGTGGTATCGAACACCTGGTAGGTCCGGAACCTTGCCGCCCCTAATAAGGACAACCGAGTGTTCCTGCAAGTTGTGACCTTCGCCTGGAATGTAAGCCGTAACTTCCATGCCGTTGCTCAATCGAACACGAGCTACCTTACGAAGGGCCGAGTTCGGCTTCTTCGGTGTAACAGTTCGAACCTGAAGGCAAACTCCGCGTTTCTGCGGGCTTCCCTTTTTCAGATCTACCTGTTGGCTCGAAAATGAGTTAAATGCAACACGAAGAGCAGGAGTCTTCGGCTTACGCCGCTTCTGCTTTCGAGCCTTACGCACTAATTGATTGATCGTGGGCAAATTCTAGTCCAGAAAAATAGGTCACAAGAAGGTGAGCCCAACCGATATTGATCAGGCCACGAAGGGTAAGTATACGAACGACCACCTAGGCAAGTCAACGAGAATTAACGCCTTTTAACGAATCTCGTCATGGTGGCGCGCCGCCAATCACAACAACTTGTGAAATTCACCACAAACTAATACCCTTGGGTGCTTCGTCGTTACGCACGAACTCAGCTAATGAGCCGCGCGTGCGCACGCAACACAGCGCAAAGCCCATTGTTTTCATACAGGTATGCTACTGAATCCGGGTGCAACTAAGTGAGTTCTATAGCCCTATTGGGGTTTGCCGATACAGAGTCTGAACGCCTTATGGCGGGTATCAGCGCGCTCGATCCTTCTCTGAATCTGGTCAAATTCACCTCGGAAACGAGCAAAGATGAACTTGCATCCAGTGTTGAAGGTGCTCTTGTGTGGGGTTCAGGCACGGGACTGGCGGGGCCTTCAGGCATTGTTCATGCCGCTGCGGACGCCGGTGTTCCGGTAGTTGTGATACTTCCGGTGGTTGCGCTTGATGGCATTACTGCGACGCGTGAAGAGATAGAAGTCTGCTTCATGCCGTGCACTGCAGAAGAAGTTACCGCTCGTCTGGGCATCGCAATGTCGAGAAACGCGCCGTCTGAAGCGGAAAACACAATTATTCATGGTGAACTGACTATCGATTGCGATCGGTACGAGGTCACTCTCAAGGGCCGCAAGGTCGATCTGACCTATAAGGAATACGAACTCCTTAAGTACCTAGCGTCGAACCCGGGACGTGTGTTCAGCCGTGAGGCCCTTCTTCGCAGCGTGTGGGAATACGACTACTTCGGTGGAACTCGAACGGTAGACGTTCATGTACGGCGCCTTCGAAGCAAGATCGACGACATTACATATCATTTCATCGAAACCCAATGGAACGTCGGATATCGGTTCCGTTCACCGGGAGGATCGTCATAAGAGCAGGTTTCGGGCGATTTACGAGTAAATTGTTTCAAATCGAAACAATTCGTTAGTAGGTAGCGCGTGCATAGCGCGCCTACAGGAGCAATATAAGTAGTCCGCTTTGTTACAAAGAGTTAATTGACAACTTCAAAACATTTTTCAATACTCAGCTTTCGGCTCTTTTTTAAACAGCCGATTTTCAGGAGTGTTTCGACACCCCGCTGGCAGTACGTTTAGTTCATGACAAACACAGCAAAAAAACAGCGTCAGAAGATTGATGAAGAGGCGATAAAGTACGTCTTGTTCTCGGCGCGCGAGCACGATGTGAAGTTCATTCGGCTCTGGTTCACCGATATTTTGGGAACGCTGAAGGGCTTTGCCATTACGATTGATGAACTCGAAGGCGTTCTACGAAACGGTGCGAGCTTCGATGGAGCCTCGATCGAGGGCCTGACACGTGCCGGTGAATCCGACATGATCGCAATGCCCGATCCTTCGACCTTCCAGATACTGCCGTGGCGCCCAAGCAAAGACGCCGTTGCAAGGTTGTTCTGCGATATCGAAACGCCTGCTGGCGAGCCATCGGCAGCTGATGGCCGACAGGTGCTCCGCCGCAATATTCGAAAAGCCTCGGAGATGGGGCTCACGTTCTACGTTGCTCCTGAGATCGAGTACTACTACGACATGGGCGAGTCAGAAGAGAGTTCCCGTTCAGACCGCAGCGGTTACTTCGACCAGACTTCAGTAGACGGCACGGGTGCCGATCTTCGTCGCGAAACCGTGCTTACTCTCGAACAGATGGGCATCCCGGTAAAGCACAGCCACCACGAAGTTGGTGACGGGCAGCACGAAATAGATCTTCGTCACACGAATGCGCTGACAATGGCCGATTCGATCATCACTTTCAAGGTTGTTGCGAAAGAATTAGCAGCTCCAGCAGGTGCTCACGCTACGTTCATGCCTCGACCGTTTGGCAATCGACACGGATCTGGGATGCACACCCACATGTCGCTTTTCAATGGTGATGACAACGCATTCTTCGATGCCGATGCCGAGCAGAATCTTTCGGATACCGGTCGCCACTTCTTAGCTGGTCTGATGCGACACGCCGCCGACATCTGTGTGGTGACCAACCAGTGGATCAACTCGTACAAGCGTTTGATTCCCGGACTCGAAGCACCGGTGTTTGCTTCGTGGACGAAAGGTAATTTCGGTGATTTGATCCGAGTTCCTACGTACCGCCCTGGCCGCGAAGAGAGCGTACGAGTTGAGTACCGTGCGCCCGACCCTGCCGCCAACCCTTATTTACTGTTCTCGGTTCTGCTTGCTGCAGGCCTTGATGGCATCGAAAAGAAATTACCGCTCCCCGATCCGCTTGATGATGACGTTTATAGAATGTCGGATTCCGAACTGACCGAACATGGAGTGGCACGACTGCCCCGAACGCTGGATGAGGCAATTCGCCTTGCGGAGAAAAGTGAGCTACTCGAAAATGCTCTCGGTTCTACCGTGATGGCGAACTTCCTCGCGAACAAGCGGCTCGAATGGCAGGATTTCAGCAATACGGTTACTGATTATGAGTTAGCGAGATACCGACACCTGTAAATCATCTGATCCAAACGGATTTAGGATATTTGCAGGTTTAACGGCCTTATCTTGGCACTTAGGAGAGACATGAACGAAGTTAAAAACACTTTCGTTTCTAAAAACGGCGACGCACAACCAGATTTTGCGTTACCAGATTTCACAGACATCGCAGAACGCGGGCTGTACGTTCCAGAACTGGAACGAGACGCCTGTGGTGTTGGCATGGTTGCCAACACCACAGGAAAACGTTCTCACGAGATCGTCGATCAGGCACTTGAAGTGCTGGTCAATCTCGATCACCGAGGTGCAGCTGGTGCAGATCCGCTGACCGGTGACGGTGCTGGAATTACCATCCAGCTACCCGATGCGTTCATGCGTAAAGTCGCCAACGAAGAGGATATTTCGCTTCCCGCGGAAGGCCGTTACGCCGTCGCAATGTGTTTCCTCCCTGTTGAAGATGAGTTGAACGCTGCAGCCCGATCGGCTCTGGAGTCGTCCGCTACCGATAACGGTATGACCGTTCTTGGCTGGCGCGACGTACCAACAGATCCAGATGTTATCGGCATCACAGCCCGTTCGATAATGCCGAAAATCGCTCAGCTATTTGTCGCCGCACCAGATGGTGTTGAGGGTGATGCGCTTGAGCGTGCACTATATTTGGCTCGTAAATCGACTGAAAAGAATTTCGTCGATGCAGAACCTGACGCCGAGACGAAGAAAGCACTCCTTCGAGAGTTCTACGTCTGCTCATGGTCCTCACGCACTCTCATCTATAAGGGAATGCTTCTAACGTGGCAGCTTGGTAAGTTCTATCTCGATCTAGCAGACGAGAGCATGGTCAGTGCCTTCGGTCTGGTTCACTCTCGCTTCTCGACCAACACGCTTGGATCGTGGAAGCTTGCTCACCCGTACCGCATGCTTGCTCACAACGGTGAAATAAACACCGTTCGTGGTAACCGAAACTGGATGCAGGCACGTGAACGATCGATTGAATCTCCGTTCTTTGGAGACAAGATCGATCAATTGACTCCGATCTGTGAATCCGATGATGCTTCTGACACAGCGTCGCTCGACAACGTGTTCGAACTGCTTCGCATGACCGGTCGTTCAGTTGAGCACACCGCTGCGATGCTGATGCCGGCAGCGTGGTACGGCCACGAGTCGATGCCACAGAACGTCAAAGATTTCTACGAATTCCATGGCAACCTGATGGAGCCGTGGGACGGTCCCGCAATGATCGTGTTCACCGACGGTGACGCCGTTGGTGCGGTACTCGACCGAAACGGTCTACGTCCTTTCCGTTACTGGGTAACTCACGACGATCTGCTTGTGATGGCTTCGGAAACAGGTGTATTGAACATCGATCCCGACCGCATCAAGTACCGCTCGCGTCTCGAGCCGGGTCGTATGTTCTTGATCGACTTCAAGGAACAGCGCATTGTGGAGCCCGACGAGGTTATCCAACGAATCGCTGCCCAAAACCCTTATGGCGAATGGCTTGACGAGAATCGCTCGACGATCGATACCCTGCCTGACGCCGAAACCGTTCCAGAGCCAGATATCGAAACTCTTGTAAGTCGTCAGATGGCTTTCGGCTACTCACGCGAAGATCTGCACATGCTCATACGCCCGATGGCGATCACAGGGCATCAGCCACAGGGTTCGATGGGTAACGATGCGCCATTGGCGGTTCTTTCCGATAAGCCGCAGAACCTGTTCAACTACTTTAAGCAGGCGTTCGCACAGGTTTCGAACCCGCCGCTTGACGCTATTCGCGAAAAGCTGATTACACAGCGGGCAGTTCCGGCTGGACGACGTCCGAACATTTTCGAAACGACTCCACTCCACTGCCGTACCTTGCGCATCGACCACCCGGTTCTTAGGAACTCGGAGTTGGCGAAGATCAAGGCATCGAACGTTGACGGCGTGAAGGCTCGCACGATTTCGACTCTGTTCCCCGTAAGCGGTGGTACCGAGGCGATCGACGAAGCACTCGATCGCATTCGTAATCAGGCGAGTCAGGCCATCGAAAACGGCTATACGCTGATTATTCTTTCCGACCGTGGTGTTGATAGTGAACACTCGTTCGTCCCGTCGCTGCTGGCGACCAGTGCAGTTCACCACCACCTGATTCGCGAGCGTAACCGCGCTCAGGCCGACATCATCATCGAATCGGGCGAGCCGCGTGAAGTGCATCACTTCGCAACGCTGTTCGGTTACGGCGCATCTGCTATCAACCCGTATCTGGCATTCGAAACGATTGCCGGACTACGTTTACGCCCGACAGCTGAAGAACGGATTCCTGGTCAGGATCTGGCGGAAGAAAACTTCCGTGAGGCAATTGAAGAGGGTGTTGTAAAGACGATGGCCAAGATGGGTATTTCAACCCTTCAGGGCTACATCGGTGCGCAGGTATTCGAGGCGCTGGGACTTTCTCAGGAGCTAATCGACGAATACTTCACATGGACCGTTTCTCGCATCAGTGGAATCGGTACGAAGGAAATTGCTCTCGACATGCTTGCGAACCACTCGCAGGCGTTCTCGCCCGACAACATCCCGTCGAACCTCAAGCTCGATCTTGGTGGTCTATACCTCTGGCGCTCCACTGGTGAACGCCACATGTGGAACCCCGACACGATTTCGTATCTTCAAGATGCGGTAACTCGAAACGACCGAGACGTGTTCAAGCAGTTCGAAGACGCATCTAACGAAGAGGGCAACCAGCACATCACGATTCGAAACATGCTGGAGCCGGTATTCGGTGATGAGATTTCTATCGACGAGGTCGAACCCGCCGAAACCATCGTTGAACGATTCGCCACCGGTGCGATTTCGCTCGGATCGATTAGTCGTGAAGCTCACGAAACACTTGCTGTTGCAACCAACCGAATCAACGCTCGTTCGAACACGGGTGAGGGTGGTGAAGACCCTGAACGCTTTACGCTCGACGACAACGGTGACTCACGTTCGAGTGCAGTCAAACAGGTTGCGTCGGGTCGCTTCGGTGTAACGACAAACTACCTGACCAACGCCAAGGATCTTCAGATCAAAATGGCGCAGGGAGCTAAACCGGGTGAGGGTGGCGAAATTCCAGGTCGCAAGATTTCGGATTACATCGCCTATATAAGGAAAACAACTCCCGGTGTGGAGCTGATTTCACCTCCGCCGCATCACGACATCTACTCGATTGAGGATCTGGCTCAGCTGATTCACGACCTCAAAAATGTGAACCCCGATTCCCGTGTGCACGTGAAACTCGTTTCCGTTGCCGGCGTGGGGATCATCGCTGCCGGTGTGGCCAAGGGTAAGGGCGATGTCGTTCTTATCTCGGGCGACTCAGGTGGTACCGGTGCATCACCGCTCAGTTCGATTCGTCACGCAGGTCTCCCCTGGGAGCTTGGACTTGCTGAGACTCAGCAGGTGCTGGTTGCCAACGGACTACGTGACCGAATCACGGTGCAAACCGACGGCCAGATGAAGACGTCGTTGGACGTTCTGGTTGGTGCGTTGCTTGGTGCCGAAGAATGGGGCATCGCAACCGGTGCATTGATTTCTATGGGTTGCATCATGCTGCGCAAGTGTCACTTGAACACCTGCTCGGTTGGTGTTGCGACACAGGACCCTGAGCTTCGCAAGAAGTTCACTGGTACGCCCGATGCAGTAGTGAACTACTTCATGTTCCTCGCTGAAGGCCTGCGTGAACTGATGGCCAAGATGGGCTTCCGTACGGTCAACGAAATGATTGGTCGAGTCGACAAGCTGAAGGCTCGCGAAGATGTTGAGCACTGGAAGGCAAAGACACTCGATCTTTCGCCGATTCTGATGAAGCCAGACGTTCTGCCTCAGGATCACCCATACCAGCAGATTCTGCAGAATCACGGTCTGGACGAAGCGCTGGACAACGAGCTTATCGAGCTCGCACGCCCGGCGATTGACAACGGCAACAGCGTTTCCGCTACTCTCCCCGTAACCAACATCAACCGGACCGTTGGTGCAACGTTGAGTGGTGTTATCGCCAAGAAGACCGGTGAAGCTGGTCTTCCTGACGGTTCGATTAACTTCACGTTCCAGGGTTCAGCCGGTCAGAGCTTTGGTGCCTGGGCGGTCAAGGGCATCACATTCAAGGTTGAGGGCGACTCGAACGACTACTTCGGTAAGGGACTCTCCGGAGGGCGATTGATTATCACTCCGCCTGAGAACAGTTCATACGAAGCTGAAGACAACATCATCATCGGTAACGTAGCCCTTTACGGTTCGACCGGCGGTGAGGCTTATGTCAACGGACTCGCAGGTGAACGATTTGCCGTTCGAAACTCGGCAGCCACTGCGGTTGTTGAGGGAATCGGCGATCACGGTTGTGAGTACATGACCGGTGGTCGAGTAGCGATTCTTGGCCCTGCAGGCCGTAACTTCGGCGCGGGCATGAGTGGTGGAGTTGCTTATGTAATCGACACCGACGGATCGTTCGAAACTCACTTCAACCCGACTATCGCTGATCTCGTAGACGTTGTTCCGGGATCGGAAGATGACGCCGAGCTTAAAGGAATGATTGAGAAGCACGTTGAGTACACCGGCAGCAAACTGGGCTCGACTCTGCTCGCCGATTGGGCGACTTCGGTAACGAAATTCAAAAAGGTATTCCCGAGGGACTACGCACGAATCTTACGTGGACGGGCTGCGGCCGCTGAAACGACCGATTCTAAGGAAGGGGTCGTCAGCCGTGGGTAAAGTAACTGGATTCATGGAGGCCGCTCGCCGTACTCCATCACGCCGTGACAAAACCGAACGAATCAACGACTGGCAGGAGGTCTACCTTGAATGGGACGAATCCGATGCTCGTAGACAGGCAAGTCGCTGCATGGATTGTGGTGTTCCGTTCTGTAACAGTGGATGCCCGCTGGGTAACTTGATTCCCGATTTCAACGACTTCGTCTACCACGGGAACTGGGAGGAAGCGGCCGAGCGTTTGCACGCCACCAACAACTTCCCAGAATTCACTGGTCGAATCTGTCCCGCGCCCTGCGAAGCATCTTGCACGCTTTCGGTTAACTCCGATCCCGTGACGATCGAGATGATCGAGAAGCAGATCGTTGAACACGCATGGAAAGAAGGCTGGGTCAAGCCTCAGCCTGCGAAGGTCAAAACCGAAAAGAAGGTTGCTGTTATCGGTTCTGGTCCTGCTGGTCTGGCCGCCGCTCAGCAACTCGCTCGTGCCGGTCACACCGTAACTGTGTACGAACGTAACGAGTACATCGGTGGACTTCTTGCGCTCGGTATTCCCGAGTTCAAGCTTGAAAAAGAGATTATTGAACGACGAGTGAATCAGCTTCGAAGTGAAGGCGTTCGGTTCCGCGTGAACACGAATGTTGGTATCGATGTAACCCACGACGAGCTTCTTGAGTCGTACGACGCGATCTGCCTCTCGGGTGGATCGACAGTTCCACGAGACTTGCCGGCTGAAGGTCGGGATCTTAAAGGCGTTCACTTCGCCATGGAGCTCCTCACCCAGCAGAACCGCAAGCTTAAAGGCCAGGAATTCTCGCCTGAAGAAACCATCGATGTGAACGGCAAGAATGTCGTCATTATCGGTGGTGGTGACACCGGAGCCGACTGCCTCGGAACTTCTCACCGTCAGGGTGCTGCAAACATCATTCAGATGGAAATCATGCCTCGCCCTTCAGAATCTCGTATCGACACTAACCCGTGGCCACAGTGGCCGACCATCTTCCGCACTTCGAGTGCTCACGAAGAAGGTGGCGATCGTGATTTCAACGTTCTCACAAAGCGATTTGTGGGCGACGATGACGGTAACTTGAAGCACCTCGAGTGCGCTCGGGTCGAGTGGGTCAAGGACGAAGAGACCGGTCAGTTCAACATGAACGAAGTCCCCGGTAGCGAATTCGTTATCGAGGCTGAATATGTCTTTTTGGCAATGGGCTTCTTACACGCACAGCATGATGGATTGCTTGACGATCTTGGTGTCGACTACGACGCCCGTGGGAACGTAGCGGCAAACGGCAAGTTGCAGACCAACATCGACAAGGTGTTCGCCTGTGGAGACTTGCAACGTGGTCAGTCGCTGGTTGTTCACGCAATCGCCAGCGGACGACGTGCTGCTCGACAGATCGACATCTTCCTGACTGGCGATTCCCGGCTACCAACCGTTTCGGGCTATGCTCGACCGCCGGTTATGGCTTTTTCGGGAAGTAACGACGATTAAGAGCGACTATAGAATCGAATGGTCATGACTTCTGGGACTTCCGAAAACGGCAGTTCGGGTTCGAGTGGAACTCTCCGAATCGCGGCTGCACAGATAAATACCACCGTCGGTGATATCGATGGCAACGCGAGGCTGATCGAAGATTGGATCGGCCGTGCGGAGGATCAGGGTGCCGAAATTGTCGCCTTTCCTGAGCTGACGATTACCGGATACCCGCCTGAAGATCTCGTTCTTTACGACAACTTTATTTCAGCGAACAAGGCTGCCCTTAGTCGCATTGCCGCTACTGTTGGGAATATCGTCGCTGTAGTTGGTTTTGTCGATTCAGAAACCACCGATTCAGGCACGGAACTGTTCAACGCAGCTGCGGTTATTCACAACCGCAAAGTCGTTGCCACGTACCGAAAAATCCACCTTCCCAACTATGGAGTATTCGACGAACGGCGTTATTTCACTGCTGGAAACGAATGCCCTGTGCTTTCGATTCGTGGAATCAAAGTGGGCATCAATATCTGTGAAGATATCTGGGAGCCGATTGGTCCTTCAGAGGTGCAGTGTGCCGCAGGCGCGCAGGTCATCATCAACCTGAACTCATCGCCGTACGAATCGGGCAAACAGGGGCACCGGGTCGATGTTGTTACCGACCTGTCACGCCGCAACCGTACCTATACGTTGTATGTGAATCAGATCGGTGGGCAAGACGAGCTCGTGTTCGATGGTGGAAGCATGGTGGCAGGGCCTGACGGCGAACTGCTTGGCACAGCTGCTCGATTCGAGGAATCGCTGCTCGTTGCCGACATCAGCCTCGAGTCGCTAGTTCACATGCGGAATAAACACCAGTCAACTGCCATCCCGCAGGATGATCTAGATAGAGTTGGCAAGCCCCTTTCTATCGAGATCAAATCAACGATTCCCAAAAAGCACCCGAAGCTGCGACAGCTTTCGATACACAGGCTCGATAGGCTCGAATCGGTGTACCGGGCGCTGCTTGTCGGAACCCGTGATTATCTGAAGAAGACCGGTTTCAAGAAGGTCGCAATCGCCGTGTCTGGCGGTATCGACTCAGCAATCGTTACAGCAATAGCTGTCGATGCTATCGGTGCGGAAAACGTTGTTGGCGTGGCTCTGCCCTCTCGCTATTCATCTGAAGGCAGCATCACCGATGCTGTGGATCTGTGCTCACGGCTGGGTGTTGAATTATGGAAGATCCCGATCGAGCCGGGTCACTCTGCGTTCGAAGAAATGCTGAGTGAAGTATTTGAAGGAACTGAACTGGGGCTTTCTGAAGAAAACACACAGTCGCGGGTTCGCGGGAATCTGATGATGTCGATCGCCAACAAGTTTGGCTGGCTGATTCTCACGACTGGCAACAAGTCAGAAATGGCTACCGGTTACGCAACGTTGTACGGCGACATGGCCGGGGCTTTCGCTGTGATCAAGGATGTACCGAAAACGCTTGTGTACGAGTTATGCAACCACAGGAACAAACGTGGGCCTGGCTCGCCGATTCCGAAGGCGATTATTGAAAAGCCGCCCAGTGCCGAACTTCGTCCTGATCAGCTGGATGAAGATTCACTGCCACCTTACGATCAGCTCGACCGCGTTATTCACATGTATATCGAAGAACGAATGTCGCCCGATTGGATTATTGAAAAAGAGCAGGCGTTAGGCGACAACGGGGCGAGTGAAGCTGTAATACGTCGAATAGTTCGGCTTATAGATATAAGCGAATACAAACGCCGCCAGTCACCTCCAGGCGTGAAAATCACCGGGCTGGCTTTCGGTAAAGATCGTCGTTTGCCTATCGCATCGGGCTGGCAGAGGTAGTGTTTCGGGATGCCGGATGAGATGAGAAACCCGACTCCATACGACGTTCTGGTAGACCGGATTCATTTCGACCCACAAAATTGCTCCACATTCACCCCGTAGGTTAGATATCACCTAATTTCTACTGTCTTGCTCAAGTCGAATAAAATTGGCTTGAGCCCAGAGGCTTTTCGTTCACCGTTTGAACCGGTGACGCATCAAAAACATTATGAACACGCTCACTAATCTAAAGAAACTCCTCGTCGGCGGAATCGTATCGCTGACGTTTGTCGCTGTAGTCGCATGTTCTGGTTCTGCCGATCCGACTGTTGTCATCACTGATGTCGGTCAAACAGTCACTGTTCAACCCGACTCTTCAGAGCAGGCAGTAAATGTTGCGAACACAGCAACGATTTCACCGACTGAAACGATAGTAGAGAACGCAGTTGATTCACCGATTATTCTGAGTGATTCCAATGAGTTAGCTGAGCTCGCCGATCCGAACCCACCGGCCTCCGAATCGATTCAGGCCGCATTCGATGGTGAACCTGACGATGGTCCTATTGGTGATGCATTTCCCGAGTTGGCCGAAGCTGAATCTAACCTGACTCCGGCCGAAGTCGTAGAAGCGCAGAGCTTGCACCTGGCGAACGTGTACGAAGAGGCTGTGCAATCGGTGGTGTTCATAGTTGCCAAGGTTCCGCAGCCTACCGGCAGGGATGGTTTTGGATCGGGTTCCGGATTCGTTTGGGATACCGAAGGGCACATCGTCACGAACTACCACGTTATTCAGAACGCAGATGAACTGACAGTAAAGTTCTTCAACGGCCGTGAATACCGGGCTGACGTCGTAGCATGGGATCTGGCCGCCGATCTTGCAGTGATCAAACTAAGGGACGTCGAACACGAGCTAGTGCCGATAACGATTGGAAATTCTGCGGGCCTACGCCCCGGTGAATTGGCCATTGCGCTTGGTAATCCATTTGGCGAAGAATTTACTATGACTACCGGCATTATCAGCGCGGTGAGCCGAACACTTAAAAGTGGATTCTCTTCGTACAGCATCCCATCGGTAATTCAGACCGATGCGGCTATCAATCCTGGTAACTCTGGTGGGCCGTTGCTCGATATGAACGGTGCTGTAATCGGAGTGAACACTCAGATAAAGAGTGATTCTAATCAGAGTTCAGGCGTCGGATTCGCAGTTCCAGTCGATCTCGTAAAGCGGGTAGTACCTTCTCTAATCAACGATGGTCACCATAGCTATGCGCTAATGGGGATTAGCGGTGAAGAAGTGACTATCGACATCCGTGAAAGTGAAAAACTTCCTGGCGACGTGACTGGCGCAATCGTACTCACAGTTACTACCGATGGACCTGCCGACATGGCAGGAATCAGGGGAGACACAGGCGAACGAGACTCTAATGGCCGATTGCTAGGCGGCCTCGAGAATTGGGATGGCGACATTATCGTTTCACTCAACTCAATTCGCATGAAGTCCATGGACGATCTCATTGGATACTTAGCGCTCAACACCGCACCTGGCGACGATATTGTCATTGGAATTTTCAGAGACGGCGTTGAAATAGCAGTCCCGATGACTCTCGGATCCCGTCCTGAGATTTCCTAAAACCGATAATTACACAACGTCAGCGCATAGCCCTCAGTACTGATAACGAGGGTGATTGCTGGCAAGGCTAGAATATTGTCAACCACCTCGTTGAGGCTGAAAATATTCTCATTTCTAGTTACACTTACACCGTGGGAAGAATGGATCTTGCAGAACATTAAGGTTTGTGTCGATCCATTCCGTGTCGCGCGGTGGGGCTGTATTGCCCTCTACAGCTCGACTTTTCCGTAGAACAATCATTTTCGATTTTCCAGTTAGTGACCGTTTGTAGCTTTCTACTGCTTTATCACCATTCATATATTACTGGTGGTGGATATAACCAAGCTGAATGTGGATAATAAAGCAACGTGTAACCTGTTTGTTTAGATTGCACGGTCAAGGGTCGGGAAGTTGAGATCTCTGGGGGGTGCATAGACCATGAATATTGCAGAACTAGAAGCGCTTAAAGCTGTCGCAGAGACAGGGAGCTTCACACGAGCAGCAAACCGGCTTGGTATGAGCCAGCCGGGTCTCAGTCGACAAATCCAACGGCTAGAACGAGAGTTGGGAACCCGCTTGCTTGAAAGGCGGGGGACCGGTGCCATTCTCACCGATGCAGGCAGAGAGTCTATGCAGTTCGCCATCACGACTATTTCAGACTTCGACGCCCTTGTTTCTCGTTTTGGACCCGACCCGTCGGCTCTTGTTGGAATAATCAGAATTGTTGCCAGTTCGACACCAGCCGAGTATTTGGTTCCAGCGCTGATTTCCGAATTCACCAACGAACACACTGGCATATCGGTTCAGGTTCTAGTGGCAGATTCGGCACAGGTCGCCCGAACTTTGGGCGACAGGCAGGCAGATCTGGGTCTTTCCGGAATGCCATCGACCCCGGTTGGTTACTCGACCATACCCATGGGGAAAGATGAAGTTCTTCTGGCGGTTTCTAACAGCCACAAATTCGCCAACCAGCAGTCGATTACTATCGATCAGCTGCGAGACGAGAACATCATCGAACGTGAGGGTGGATCGGGAACATGGCAGACAGTCGTGCAGGCTCTCTCTGCTGCAGGCATCGAACTTCCTGAACACAGGGTTTCAATGACTTTGGGAAGCACGCAGGCAGTTATTGCTGCAGTCGACCAGAACCTGGGAATCGGGTTTGTCACGAACCATGCGGTCGACAGCCACAGCGGCAGGGTTTCGGGAATTCGAATAGACGGTTTATCACTTGAACGTGATCTGAACTTGATCTACGAAACCGGCCGAGTACGAGGTCGCCACACGCAGGCTTTCATCGACTTCATCGCCGGTAAATCTGCGTAGTAATTCTTTACGCTGCAAACACAGGTCTGTGGGAGAACATTATTGTTGTACCATAGGCCTGTTGCAGCATTAGAACACTTGTGCTAATCTGCGTTGCATTGCGGTCGATCTGAACCGTAAGTCCGGTCTCTGGAGAATGCAGAAAGAAGTGCTACGTTGGCTGTTAAGAAAGCAATGCCCAAGATTACAGTTAACGGGGCAAGCAGCGACCGAGACAAAAGTCTTGAGTTAGCTCTTGCACAGATTGAAAAGACGTTCGGCCGTGGCGCCGTTATGCGTCTTGGTCAGTCGAATCTCGATACGAGTATCCAATCTGTTTCTACCGGTTCAATCGCTCTTGATATAGCGCTTGGTGTCGGTGGACTTCCACGAGGTCGAATCGTTGAGATCTTCGGTGCAGAGTCTGCCGGTAAAACTACGCTTGCTATGTCGGCCATTGCCGAAGCTCAGGCAGCCGGTGGCCAGGCAGCGTTCATAGACGTTGAGCACGCTCTCGACCCAACGTATGCCCGTGTACTTGGTGTGGACGTAGACAAGCTGTTGATTTCGCAGCCAGACTCCGCCGAGCAGGCTCTTGAGATTACCGAATACCTTATTCGCAGTGGTGCGCTAGACATCATTGTTGTCGACAGTGTTGCGGCGCTTGTACCTTCCGCTGAACTGGAAGGCAACATGGGCGATATGCAGATTGGCTTGCAGGCCCGGATCATGTCGCAAGCGTTGCGCAAACTCACTGGGATCATTCACAAGACTGACACTGTTTGTGTTTTCATCAACCAGCTTCGAGAAAAAGTTGGTGTGGTGTTCGGCAGCCCTGAAGTGACACCGGGTGGACGAGCTTTGAAGTTCTACAGCTCGGTACGAATCGATCTTCGCAGGATCGAAGCCGTCAAGGTTGGGCAGGACATCATCGGCAACCGCATACGTGCCCGTGTCGTAAAGAACAAGGTTGCGCCGCCGTTCCGAAAAGCTGAAATCGAAATTCTTTTCAGTGAAGGCATCAGCAAAGAAGGCAGTTTGCTCGATCTCGGTGTCGAAGAAGGCTTCGTGAAGAAGAGCGGATCGTTCTACTCGTATGGTGAAACTCGCCTTGGTCAAGGACGTGAGGCTTCTCGCAAGTTCCTGAAGGCGAATACTGATATTCGAGATCAGATCGAAGCCCAAATACGCAATGCTGAATCAGGCATCACGCCGCCAGGGGGCGAAGGCGAAACTGTCGATGCGTCGGCTTCGAACTAGGGGCTTCTAAACCCCTCTGCAATAGTCAATTGATCAATTCGGGCGTAACTGGCAAACATTTGTCAGTTGCGTACCGAGGGTCATTGACCGCTAAACTTGATGTACGAGCTATGTGTCGTTTTGTTTGCGACGCAATTTTTTTTCTGCTCTGAATCAATCTAGTGACCATCCCGATCGTAATTATCGTCTTTGGGCTACTGGGTAGCGCATTTATCAGTGCTACCGAGGCGGCTGTTTTAGGCGCGATCCGATATAAGATCGAGTACCGCGGTGAAGAGGGCGATAAGCGGGCGAAGCTGGTTGTTAAGATTTTCGATCAGTATGAGAAGTTCTTTGGAACGATTCTTCTACTGGGCAACCTGTTCAACATCATGGTTGCATCGGTCGGCACCACACTGGCTATCGCAACTATTGGTGACGGTAATCCCACGTTCCTATCGTCAGTAATTGCAACGGCATCAGCCACCATCGCAATCGTGGTTGTCGGTGAGCTAACGCCTAAGACGCTCGCTATGGTTGCGCCTGAGCGGTGGTCGTTAATTACTGCTAGAGCAGTTTTAACGCTGATGACTGTCTCGTGGCCATTGGTGTTCGCATTCACTTTGGTTCCGAGAGGGATCATCATGTTGTTCGGCGGAAAAGAGTCGCTCAAAAGTCCGATCGTTACAGCTGGTGAGCTTAGAACTTTGATCGATCTCGGAGAGGCTGAAGGCACGGTCGAAGAGAACACAGGTGAAATGCTCGAGAACATCTTCCGATTTGGTGAGATGGAAGTGCGAGACGTAATGACGCCGCGACCTAAGATTATTTGGGTTCAGGCTGATGCCACTTTTGGTGATTTCATGCAGTCGTATCGCACGTCCCCGCACACGCGATTCCCTGTTTTTGATACTAACCACGACGATGTTGTCGGCATATTTTCAGTAAAAGACGTACTTGCTTCTCTTTCTGAAGCGAAGTTTGATCTCGATCACCCTGTGATCAATCTCATGCGCCAGGTTAACTTCGTGCCGGAAACCAAACGGCTAGACGACCTGTTCGACGAGATGCAGGAATCAGGTCACAAGATTTCTATGATCGTCGATGAATTCGGCGGCATTTCCGGTCTTATTACGCTTACCAAACTTGTCGAGCAGATCGTTGGCCGAACTGGCGAAGAAGGAAATCAACCGGATCGACGATTCGTTACGGTCAATGAAAACATGTTCGTGCTCGACGGTGGACTAGAGATTGGCGAGGCGAACGACGAGCTTGGATTAGATATTCCTGAAGGCGATTACGAAACTATCGCTGGATTCTTCCTGGCGCAGGCTCAGCATTTGCCCGACGCAGGAACACGGGTTCGGTTCGGCAATCTTAGGCTGCAGGTTGGCGAGATGGAAGGCACTAAAATCGTCACGATTCGGGTTCGCCGGGTGACCGAGATCGCCGAAATTCCGCAGTAGGCAATATCTGATGTCTACCGAAGCGAACTTTCTCGAACGACTTGATGCAGGTCTTACTCTAGCGTCGGTGCCAAACGGAGCATCGCTGATCGTAGCGTTCTCTGGCGGGCCTGATTCGTCTGCGTTGCTCTCAGGATTGGCCAAACTAAAAGAGCAAAGAAATCTCACGCTGCTTGCTGCACATGTGAACCACCAGATTCGACCTGAGTCTTCTGACACTGCCGAGAACTCTGCACGGCAAATTGCCGAATCGCAAGGGGTTGAATTCACAGCGATCACGATTGATGTTCCTGCGATCGCCGCAGCAGAAAAAATCTCCATCGAATCCGCTGCTCGACAATCACGCTATCTCGCACTGACTCAAATCGCCAACAGTCGAGATGCTTTCGGCGTAGTAACCGGACACACTCGGAACGATCAGGCCGAAACGGTGTTGCTGCATGCTGCTCGCGGTGCCGGCCTAAAAGGAATCAGCGGGATGAGTTTCAGTTCCACTCTGCGTATTCCCGAATCCGAGGTTGAACTCAACGTTCTACGTCCGATGCTCGACACACCAAGAACCGACTGCGTTCAGTTCTGTGAAGAACTCGGAATCGTCGCAGTCATCGACGAATCGAACAGCAGCAGAGAATACACCCGAAATAAAATCCGGTTGGATATTCTTCCGTTGCTAAACGAGGCTGCACCCGGTGCGACGGACGCGTTCGCAAGGCTCGCAAAAAATGCGTCGGACGATCTGGATATTATCGAATGGGTCGTCGATCAACACATCTCACAGGCGAGAAACGACAACGGCTCGTATGCCCGATCAGCCACACAAAATATTCCGCAAAGCCTAGTCGCAAGAATGCTCATGCGCGCCTACGAAATTCAGGTTGGGCACTCGCAGGACCTTGAGCGGGTTCACGTACTAGAGATGGTTCGCCAGATATCGGGGCGAAGCGGGACATCAATTGAACTGCCTAACGGAACAAGGTTTTTCATCGACAAAGAAGCATTCGGATTTGCTTCTCCAGACGATGACGACTGCCCATTCCCGAATTCGATCTCAGACATCGAACTTCCACTTCCCGGAAGCATTCAACTCGACCAGAACTTCACGATCAACGCTGAAATCACAGATCGACCCAGTAATCTCAATTCTGGCAATCCAAACATAATCTTTGCCACACCAGATCTACTGAAACACGCACTAACGCTGCGGAACCGCAAAAACGGTGACCGATTCCAACCGCTCGGCATGACTCCCAAAGCAAAGCTTCAGGATTTCTTCGTCGGCGCCGGAGTTCCTGAGCGCTGGAGAAATAGAGTCCCAATTATCGATTCTAACCAGGGCATCGTATGGGTCGCCGGATACCGACTCGCAGAATGGGCAAAAGTGCAGCCGGCAGATACGCAAGTGGCGAGATTAGAACTCGTGAGTTCAAACGAACGCTAGCGGTAAAAAGTCAGGCACTCAGCCCAAACTTCGAATAGCCGAAAGATACGGAACTACAGAACCTGCGACAACCGTGGGTTTACCGCAAGACCCGGAATTCGACCACGCTTTGCGACCGCACGGTTCTCGATTTCCTTGATGTCGGCAGTGAACGAAATCGGGCTTGCCGCAGCAATGTAGTAACCAACTGCGAACACGCTGACCGGAGCGGAAGCATCAACAAACTCACGAATGCGAGTTGGAGTAATTCCGCCGCTCACGAAGATATCGACGTGGCTATAACCGCCCTGATCAAGTCGAGCTCGAATCTCATGAACAAGATCAGGCGTTACGCCACCACGTTCCTTCGGCGTATCCAAACGGATGCCACGTAGTCGTTCACGCAGCGCCTTCGCTACGTCTAGCGCCTCTTCGGCTTCGTCCTTGAACGTATCGACGAGTGCGACTCTTGGCACCTCTGGAGGCATGTGCTTGTCGAACGCCATGATCGAGCGAACCGTGTTACCCATCAGAAGAACCAGCGAGTGAGGCATCGTCCCTGAAGGAGTCAGACCGTGCAGCTGCTGACCAACCACTGACGAGCTTGAGGCGCACTTGCCGACCACTGCGGAGTAGTCCATCACGCCAACCACTTCCGGGTGGACGTGACGAGCACCGTACCCGATGATCGGAATACCATCTCCAGCTTCGACACACTCGGAAGCGGCCGTGGCCCAACCGCTGCAAGAAGCCAGAGTGCCAAGAATTGCAGTTTCAAATAGTCCAAACGAAGCGTAAGGCGCACGAATGCGCAATGCCACCTCACCGCCCGATACCGATACGCCTTCATCAAGCGCCCACACTTCTCGCCCAGTTTCGGGCAGCACCCGATCAAGAAGTGTTTTCACTTCCGTGATACCGCAGAACACGCCATCGCGCTCTGCTGTGAACTCAACCACCACTTCAGGGTTGATTCCTTCGTTACGAAGGATTGTCAGTGCCCTGTGTAGTTCATTGTCGGCGGTGTACCCGGTTAGAACCGAGCGGCCGATCTCAAAATCGCCGGGTGTTGTCATGTGTTGATGTTTCAGTTTTGCGAAGCCGCTTAAATTGACCAGCCACGCGAGTATGCAACTTTATCTATCGTATAAATCACTGGTCAAGATGCAGATGGCGGTACTGGGCGGCCTTTAAACCTTAATCTCAGCAGCCCTTTTACGTCTTCCCATGCTGTCGAAATAATTTTTACGCGGGTATCGGGATCATCTTCCCAGTGAACCGGTACTTCCTTTGTGCCATATCCGGCCTTACCGGCAAGTAACAAAAGTTCGGTATCGAAGAACCATGCGTTGTCTTTAGCGAGTGGCACAAGATTTTCGGCCGCTTTTCTTGAAACTGCCTTGAATCCGCACTGCGCATCTTTGAATTTGGTGAGTGGGAAGAACAGGTGGATGAGAATATTGTAGCCACGTGACGTGATTTCACGTTTCAACGTGCGATCTACCACTTCGGAGCCATTCATAAGCCTTGAGCCGATCGCCACTTCGTAGCCATCCTCGGCTATTGCAGCAACGAGTGGTGGCAGCGACTTGAGATCGGTTGAGAGGTCGACATCCATGTACAACCGCACGTCTGCGTCGCTTTCGCCCCACGCCTGCTTCAGCGCACGGCCACGGCCGCGCTGATCGAGCCGTGAGACCGACAGGCCAGCGTGCTTTTCTGCCAGCTCGTTTGCGATCTCTGTTGTTCTATCCGTAGATCCGTTATCGGCTACTACTACTCGCCAGTCACGGTCGGGGTGCTCGGCGATGAACGCGTAGAGCTTTTCGATACAGCCGGGAAGCGCCACTTCCTCGTTGAGGACCGGTATGACTATGTCGACTGTTGCATTCATTGAAAACTTGTTTCTCAAGGCTTGGTAAAGGCGTTTGAGGAGTGATCGCATAAAAGCGATTAGTGATAGAAGTGGCGTGTGCCGGTGAACAACATCACCAGTCCCAAACGATCGGCTACTTCGATGACTTCCTGATCCTTGATCGATCCACCGGGTTGTACGACCGCAACTGCTCCAGCTTCGGCTGCGCCTTCGATGCCATCAGGGAACGGGAAGAAGGCATCGCTTGCCATCACACAGCCCTCGGCATCGTCACCGGCAGCTCTCGCTGCCAGATACACACTGATCGCCCGGTTCGGTTGCCCTGCCCCCATGCCTTTCAGCATCGAGTCCTTAGCGAAGACGATCGCATTCGAGTGAACCAGCTGACATGCCTTCCATGCGAACGCCATGTCGCTGAGCTGCTGCTCGGTAGGCTGCTTCTTTGTGACCACAGTCCATGAAGCCGCCACTTCCATAATATCGTCGGGCTGCTGAACAAGTGCACCACCTGTAACGTTTCGTACGGTGAGCAGCGGGGTTGCAGAGGGCTGGACTTCGAGTACTCGGGTTCGCTTTCGCTTGCTGAGAATCTTGAGCGCTTCTGGTTCGTATCCTGGAGCAACAATAACGTCGTAAAGTACGCCTCTCATTGCGGTAGCAGTTTCTGCGGTTAGGACGTTGTTGAATCCAACGATTCCACCGAACGCCGACATAGGATCGCCAGCAAGAGCATTTCTGTATGCCTCGGCCTGATCTGCATTGATCGCCAGCCCACAAGGATTGGCGTGCTTAACTACTGATACACAATGCTGACCCGACGACTGGTAGGAGTTTGCTGAAACCCACGCTGCATCGGCGTCGAAATAGTTTAGATATGACATGTCAATGCCGTGCAATTGTTTGGCATTGACGATCCCACCGGTTTCGCCGGGTGTGACGTAGATTCCACCAGCCTGGTGCGGGTTCTCGCCGTAACGCGGTATCGCCCTTCGATTCCAGCCGAACGTAAGCTCTTCAGGGAATAGAGCTGTTTTGTCGTCGCCATCGGCATCAGGCTCGCGCAGATACGCTGAGATCAGCGTGTCGTAGCCTGCGACGTGCTGAAAAGCCTTTGCGGCAAGCTTCCGGCGTTGATCCATCGATACACCGCCGTTGGAGATCATTTCGCCTATGGTTGCGTAGTCCGAAGGATCGACAACGATCACGACATCAGGAAAATTCTTGGCAGCTGCACGAGTCATCGCAGGACCACCGATATCGATGTTCTCAAGAGCATCATCGAGGTTTACATCGGACTTCGAGATTGTCTGCTGGAACGGGTAGAGGTTGTTTACAACTACGTCGATTCCCTCGATGCCCTGCTCTTTCATCTCTGCTACGTGAGCCGGGTTGTTTCGTTTACCGAGCAGTCCACCGTGAATACGGGGGTGAAGGGTTTTTACTCGACCGTCGAGGATCTCGGGTGCGCCCGTTACGGATGCCACTTCAGTGATATCGAGCCCGGCGTTCTTCAGTTCGTTAGCCGTACCGCCGGTGCTGAGCAGTTCGAACCCGGCTTCGACCAGCGTCTTGGCGAAGTCGACGAGTCCGGTTCGGTCATATGCAGAAAGTAGCGCCCTCAAATGATTCTCGATTCTATTCTTTAGTCTGTCGTTTGTTCTGGGCCGTTTTTTTGGGCGTAATGCCGGTTAGAGACCGATCAGTTTGGTTCGTTCTTCGCCTTCGGCACGTTCTACAACTTCACCAATTCGGAAGGCTCCGGGAACGCTATTCAGTACGTCGTCGGCCAGTCCCGGCTCGACGATGATTGTCATTCCAACACCCATGTTGAAGACTCTGAACATTTCCTGGTCTTCCACGTTTCCAGATTCCTGAATGAACTTAAAAAGCGGCGGGATTGACCATGTTGAGATATCGACATCGGCACCTAGGCCATCAGCCAGCGCCCGTGGGATGTTCTTGTAGAAACTCCCGCCAGTGATGTGACCAAGTCCACGAATTTTGTCGAGCACAGGCCCGATTGCGTCGAGGTAAGAGAGATGTGGTCGAAGAAGCAGTTCGCCGAGTGTGTGGGATGTTTCTGGAACGTTTGTGGCGAGTACCGAAGGGTTCTTATCGGTTTCGAATACCGAGCGAACGAGTGAATATCCGTTGGTGTGCAGGCCGTCTGAGGCCAGTCCCAGAATAATATCGCCAGCCCGGGTGTTCTCTGGTTTCAACAGGGCGTCTTTGCGAACCGTGCCGACGATGAATCCGGCGAGGTCGTAGTCGTTGCCATGGTAGATATCGGGCATCGTGGCAGTTTCGCCACCGAGAAGTGCACATCCTGCTTCTCGGCACGCCTTGGCAAGCCCACCAACGATCTCGGCGATCTTTTCGGGATCGAATCGGCTGAGACCAATGTAATCGAGGAAAAAGAGAGGTCGGGCTCCAGCGGGAAGAATATCGTTGATGCAGTGGTTGACGATGCTTGCGCCAACGGTGTCGTGGCGGCCGAGCGCGTCGGCGATGCGGAGCTTTGTGCCCACGCCATCGGTGCTTGCAACAAGAAGCGTATCGCCAGCGGGATCGGGATCTATCACTCCGCCAAATCCGCCAGGACCGGCTATCACGGCCTTACCCAGCGTCGCAGCAGCAATGCCTTTGATGGTGGTCTTCACGAGGGCCGCTTCGTTAAGGTCTACACCTGCGTCAGCGTAGGTCTTACCTGCTGGGCGATCAGTCATGCTCAAGGACTCCCGTAAGCGATTTTTAGTGCGTATTTCAGACGAGTAATATCCGAGCGATAAGTATACGTTCAGGAGGGGTACTTGAGAGCCTCAATTTTCACCAACTGCGCCTCAGTAATAGTGCCCGAAGCTGACAACGTATTGCGAATTAAACGCTCTGGGGGGCCTCGAAACCCATTTTGTTCATTTCGAGCTGAACAGGAATGGGGTACTTCCCGGTAAAACAGCCGGTGCAGTAGGAATTTTCAGGGGCCCGAACTGCTCTCAGCAGCCCTTCTACAGATAGATATGCCAGCGAATCGGCACCGATGTATTCAGTGATTTCGTCGACTGTTTTGTTCGCCGCTATCAGTTCGTTCAACGTCGCCATGTCGACACCGAAATGGCAGGTCGACTTGATTGGCGGGGATGCAACGCGAACGTGTACTTCTTTGGCACCGGCGTGGCGGAGCATCTTGATGACTCGAGTGATAGTCGTGCTTCGTACGATCGAATCATCAACTACTAGAAGTCTCTTGCCTTCGATTACAGCACGCATGGCATTGAACTTGGTTTGGACACCCTGATCACGTGATCGTTGGTCAGGTTGAATAAATGTCCGGCCAACGTATCGATTCCGAATGATGGCTTCGGTGTAAGGGATCTTGGCTGCGGCAGCAAGCCCAACAGCATGGGGAGTCGATGAGTCGGGGATTCCAACTACGATGTCGGCGTCAACTGGGTGTTCTCGATAAACCTCAGCGCCCAGTCGCTGTCGGGTTTCGTATGCCAGTTCGCCGTTGATAATGCTGTCGGGTCGGGCGAAGTAAATCTGTTCGAACACGCACATTGCGTGTGCTTTTCGGGCACCTGACCAGATTTTCGACTGAATACCGTTTTCGTCGATTACCAGAGTTTCGCCGTGTTCGAGTTCACGAACGAACTCGGCACCAAGATTGTCGAGTGCAGCAGTTTCTGAAGCAACTACGTATCCGCCGTTAAGCGTCCCAAGACAAAGTGGGCGAATTCCAAGCGGGTCGCGAACGGCGATCAGCTGATCCTTGGTCATAATCACCAATGAGTAAGCGCCCTTGAGTCGGCGCATTGCGTAGGCCGAAACCTCGAACCAGTCACTACCGGGAGCCTTTGCATATAGTTCGGCGATCACTTCGGTGTCGGAAGTCTTGGTGAATTTCGAACCGAACTCTTCCGACAACTCGATCCGTAGATCGGCTGCATTGATCACGTTGCCGTTGTGCCCAACCGCAATTTCGCCTCGTTGCCCGTCAGCGAGCAGTGGCTGAGCGTTATATTCCTTGCTGCCACCCATCGTCGAATAACGGGTGTGCCCGATTCCGAGATGTCCGGGTAGGCCGTTGAGGGTTTCTTCACGGAATACCTGCGAAACGAGTCCCATCTTTGCTTTGTGATGGATCTTGTCGCCAAGCGATGTTGCGATTCCGGCGCTTTCCTGGCCACGATGCTGGAGCGCGAACAGTCCAAAGAACGCCGTTCGGGCTACGCTTTCACCGGGTACGAACGCTCCGACGATCCCACATTCCTCGTGCGGCTTATCGTCGTCATTCGTGTTGATCGGACCTTGATTCTCTAACACAGATATAAATGTTTTAGATCGGACCGCTCATTTATGGAACGCTCGTGTGCGTCGCCAATGATCAGTTTCACCGAATAGCTCCAAGGTAAGTCGACGAATGAGTTGTAATTTTAACTTGGTGCGAGTGGCGCGGTCAACGTAAACACGGGGCGACGGGTGTGATTTGGTGCAAAGTAGCTCACAAGAGCTCCACATGGAGTAGAAACTCCCGATTTCCCTTATCTCCGAGTATCCCCGAACTAGTCAGATTCAGAATTCGGATTTTCGACTGGCCAGACCACTTTAAAAAGCGGCCAATAACCGCGGCATGGATCAGGGGATCGGTAATGACTCCGCCTCGCGGTACTTCGGACTTCTTCGCTTCAAACTGTGGCTTGAGCAGAACGATTGCCTGCCCGCCCTTTGCGAGTTGGTCGAATGCAGTTGGCAGTACGTTGCTGAGAGAAGTAAACGAAACATCGGCCACTATTAGACTGACCTTTTCGGGCAGCCCGAGTCCATCGACCAGATTCGTTCGTTCCATGTTTTCAACTCGATCGTCAACAAGTAGTTTCTGGTGTAGCTGGCCACGGCCTGTATCTACGGCGTAAACCCGTGCCGCCCCCGCTTGCAGCAGGCAGTCGGTGAATCCGCCCGTCGATGCACCAACGTCTAGGCACACGGCATTTTCAACGTTCACCCCGAAAACATCGAGTGCCTTCGCAAGTTTTTCGCCACCACGGGAAACGAAGCGTTTCTCTGCCACTACGGTTAATTCGACGTTTGGCCTCACTTGCATTCCGGGCGTGGGTGACCGGCGTTCCCGGGCGACCGATACTTTCCCGGCCATTACAAGTGCTGCTGCTTCCTTAATATCGGGAGCGAGACGCTTCTCTACGAGGAGTTTATCGAGTCGTATTTTCGAGTTGGTTGGCATAATTACTGTCGATTCGTGTCGGCGGCGTAAATTGACCCCGAATTCCGAATACACCTATCATCGCCCATATGGCAGTAGAACAGGAAGTCACAATTCAGACCGCACGTGTCCCAAGTATTCGGGCGATCATCAAAGAAGCACGTCCTAAACAGATGATCAAGAACGGTCTCGTTCTCGTTCCTCTCTTCTTCACGATCAACATCTGGTACAACGCTGATGATGTCGCGGGCATGACGGCTATTGTGGGTCGTGCGTTCGCTGCTCTTGGGATATTCGTCCTTCTTTCGGCTGCGGTCTATTACATTAACGATTCAGTTGATGCCGAGAAGGACAGAAAGCATCCCCGTAAACGATTCCGTCCGATAGCCGCCGGAAGAATTTCTATTCCTTGGGCGATTGGCATTGCGACCGTCATGATTGTGGTTACACTTGGTGCTTCGTACATTGTTTCGTTGCCGATGTTTATCACTGCAGCCGGGTATCTGGCAATGAACGTTGCCTACAGCTGGTGGATCAAAAATATCGTGCTGCTCGACGTGATGGCAGTTGCTTCAGGGTTTATTTTGAGAGCCGTTGCCGGATCGATTGCTATCGACCATGCAATCATCATGCGGGGTAGCAACGCTGTAGAACTTAACCTGACTATTTCACCGTGGCTGTACGTTGTAACGGCTTTAGGTGCGTTATTTCTGGCTCTCGCAAAGCGGCGCAATGAACTTGCGATTGCTGGCGATAATTCGGAGGCTCAGCGATCGATTCTTGGCGACTATTCGCTGCCACTACTCGATAGCCTGATCAACGTTGTGGCAACTGCCACGCTAATTTCATACACCCTTTACACGTTCAGTACGGGTGGGACTGAAGCCAATGTCCCAAGTAACCATTCGATGATGCTGACGATTCCGTTTGTTGCGTACGGAATAATGCGTTATCTGTTTTTGATACACATCAAGGGCGTTGGTGAAAATCCTGAAGAAATTGTCGTACGCGACAAGCCGCTGCTTATCAATATTTTCCTTTGGTTGGTGACCGGATCTTCGGTACTGATGTGGACCCGGTTCATCAACTAAGTACGCCTTCGTCGGGGGCTTCTGTGGCTGAGCTAGACGGTTACAGGCACGACACAGACACTGGTGATCCGTAACTGCCATCAGGTGCCGCCATTTGGTATCGGGTGAATTTGCATTAGACAGGGCAATTGAGGATCAACCACGGGTATGTCTGAGTTCGCTGGTCGTACAGATTTTTGGAATATTGGCTACCCGTTCGCCGGCGCCCTCGTCTACCTCGTCGCCCCCATTGCGCTCGCTTCTATCGCCTACGCGCTGCGCCGTCGGTGGCATTTGTGGCACACGGCCGGAGCCGACACCAATCTGGGCCCAACCGGTGATCGATGGAAGGCGTTTCTTGCACTTGTTGCCGTTGGGTTACTGGCGCACAAGCAGTTCGTTCGCAAGCGCGATCTTTATCCGGGGATCATGCACTTTGCGATTTTTTGGGGATTCAGCATTTTGCTTATCGCCACGACCATCGCAGCGCTTGAATTCAACGCAGAAAAGTATCTGAACTGGGTGTGGCCAACTGCCCACGCACGAATTCCGCTCGGATTTGCATGGGACGTGCTTGGTGGCGGACTCGCTACTGTTGGACTTTTGATGGCGGTGTGGCGACGGTATGTGATCAAGCCGGGTCGTTTGAACACGGCGCTCGATGACGGCGTTGTTATGAGTTTCCTGTTCGCCCTACTTATTAGTGGTTTCCTTATAGAGGGCTTCCGCATCGCAGCGACCGAACTGAATCCTTCATCTACGTTTTATGATCCTTCGGTTGCGGGATGGTCGCCTATCGGTTGGGTTGTGGCTAAGACACTCATCGGCATAGGGATCGGGATCGGCACCAGCGCCCTCGAAACTCTTCACGCAACGACGTGGTGGCTGCACGCCGGCGTTTTCGTTTCGGCGATCGTTTATGCGTCTGCTCGGTTCAGCCGACTCACCCACATGATCGTCAGCCCAATGAACTGGTACTTCCGATCGTTGCGCCCCAGCGGCACTCTGAAGTCGATGGGCGATTTCGAGACACTTGAGACCTTTGGGGCGAAAGACGTAATCGATCTTTCGTGGACCCAGATGCTGAGTTTCGATGCCTGTACAAACTGCGGTAGATGCCAGGACGCCTGCCCGGCGTGGGCGTCGGGCAAGCCGCTTTCACCGCGAAAATTTATTCAGGGGATGCGCGGTTATATGGAAGAGCGAGCTCCCGTTATTCTTGGGACACCTGCTGGTGAGACGCTTCCTGAACCTGCCACTTCGATGGTTCACGATGCGATTGGCGACGATGTGCTGTGGAGCTGCCTGACTTGTGCGGCGTGTCTTGACGCCTGCCCCGTTGAGATCAATCCCATCGAGTCGATCGTCGATATGCGCCGGTATCTCACGTTAGAAGAGGCCAGTACGCCAGACACAGCGCAGTCGGCAATGCAGTCGATCGAGCAGCGGGGTCACCCGTGGCGTGGAACTACTTTGACTCGAACATCTTGGATGGACGGTCTCGATATTCCTACTCTGGCAGAACAGCCCGAATCCGAAGTTTTGTTCTGGGTCGGTTGCTCCGGAGCATTGGTGCAGCGTGGGGTCGATACAACTCGATCGATGGCTTCGGTGTTGAAGAAAGCTGGAATTAATTTCGCTGTATTGGGCGACGAAGAAACCTGCACCGGCGATCCCGCCCGGCGCATGGGTAACGAGTATCTGATCCAGATTCAGGCAGAAACCAACATCGCCACGTTTAAGCAGTACGACGTGAAGAAGATCATCACAACATGCCCGCACTGCTTCAACACGATGAAGAACGAGTATCCGCAGCTTGGCGGGAACTATGAAGTGATCCACTACACGGCGTTCGTTGGCGAGCTGCTTAAGGAAGGCAAGTTGAAGCCGACCGAAGCTGGCATCGGCAAGATCGGAACCGTTACGTATCACGATTCGTGCTATCTGGGTCGGCACAACGGTGAATACGATTCACCTCGGGAGATCATGAGTGCGATACCGGGTCTCGATTTCGTTGAGATGGATCTCAACCAGGAGAAGGCGTTCTGCTGTGGAGCCGGCGGTGGTCGAATGTGGATGGAGGAAGAAGGCGAGCGTGTGAATCACATGCGCACCGATCAGTTCCTCGAAACCGGCGCCGATACGCTGGCAGTGTCGTGCCCGTTCTGTATCCAGATGTTCGACGAAGGCATCACCGCCAAGGGCGTTGAAGACGGGAAGCAGGCGGTCGACCTAATAACGATTCTCAATCAGGCGACTGAGTAACGGCTCTCGGCTCGAGTTGGCGAGGTCCCACTGTCATTGCGAGAAGCCTGCCCTGAGGCGACGTGGCAATAACGAACATCCGGGGCCAACCTAGGAATTAGCCAACTACTTGATAGAGCCAACAAAGTACGGCTCCGACGGCATGTTTCACCTAAGCCTGAATAGACAGTTAATGCCTGATCACCACTGATTGCCACGTGGTTCCTCCTCGCAACGACAGGCACGTAATCCACCCGGGATTCCGAGAGATGGCAATAGAACAAGCCAAATAAATTCGCGCTAGCGCGCGCCAACTGCTAGCATCCTTTTACACAAGATGCCTCCTCGTAAAAAGGCTGCCCCAAAGCAACGCCCAACCAGTACTTCATCCTTCGGGACAAACGGAAGATTCAGCCACGATTCTTCCGAGTACTACGCGCGTGCCCTTCAGCCTGAAGACAGGGAAAGTCTGGACAAAAAGGCTGAGCCTGAGCAGGTTTTATCGGAAGACTTGCTCAATAAATTCTTCGCCCACTCCAGCGAAAAAATGACCGAACTGCCCGATCGTTCGGTGCACCTGATGGTCACTTCGCCGCCGTACAACGTCGGCAAAGATTACGACGATGATCTGACTCACGACCAGTACATGCAGTTGATCGGTAACGTGATGGAAGAAACGTTTCGGGTTCTGGTCGATGGCGGTCGTGCGCTTGTAAACGTGGCGAATCTGGGACGCAAGCCGTATATACCGCTGCACGCCTACATCATCGAACAGGCAGCACGAGTTGGCTTCTTCATGCGTGGCGAAATCATCTGGAACAAAGCCGCTGGAGCGGGATCTTCAACGGCATGGGGCAGTTGGATGTCGCCTTCGAACCCAACTCTCCGCGACACCCACGAATACATTCTTGTGTTCCAGAAGCCGCCGTTTGGTCGCAAGCCGTTAAAGGGTCGAGAACCCACCATAACCCGAGATGATTTTCTGGAATTTACTAAGAGTGTCTGGGAATTTGCACCGCAGTCTGCAAAGCAGGTCGGGCACCCGGCGCCGTACCCCGAAGAGCTTCCACGCCGGGCTATTCAGCTTTACACGTTCTCGGGCGAAGTTGTTCTCGATCCATTTATGGGAACCGGGTCGACGGCACTAGCCGCCGTGAAGAATGATCGTCATTTTGTTGGGTATGACGTATCGTCTGATTACGTCAAGCTTTCCAAGCAGCGACTCGAAGCTCACGCATCCGGCAAAAAATTCAAACCTCCTGTTCAGAAGAAAAAATGACTCGCACACTGACTGAACTTTCAACCGTCGAACGTGAATCTGTCGTGCAGACAGTTCATCAAGAGGCGGAAGCTTCCGGTTGGTCGCAGCTGAGCAACTCTCGTAAGTCGGCTTTGTACTCGGCGTGGGAATCGCAGTTCAATCTTTCTCACGCCACGCTCAAAGACGGAATCATGAAGGGCTTCGACGCAGCCCAGGGAATTCCGAAAAAGGCCGAGGCCGAGATTCAGGAAGAGGTAACTCGCATTTTCCGACTGGCGGGCATTAATGCGATTGAACAGGCGCAGATGTGGACCGGTAAAGAGCGCGCTGATCTACTGATTGGCTACAGCGCCAAGTTTCCTACGCACGTGATCGAGATCGAACGAGCCGACTCGTGGTCGGAGGGATTACGGCAGGCACTGTGGTACCAAGCTGCGATATTCAAGGCAGATCGCCGACACGTTATGCCGATGCTGATTTTGTTTGGCAATACGTCGGCGGAGCGATTCGAGCAGATACTGGCGACGTGCGACCACAACCATATGACGCTGAGTACACATCGGCTGGAGATAGACGGCCAGATCGAGGCCAATCACTCGTTGGGTGCGCTACTAAACGGGCGAGCTTTAGGCTAATTCTCAGGTTTTCCGCCCAAATCCCCGCGTCGAATTCACATCTGTTGAATCTAAGTTTGCGTATCAGTATTTGAACTAGCCCCTCAATGGGCCATTAGAGGATCAGGATTGCTCGAATTTTTCAACCAGTACTCGGCGCTCATCGCCATTCCCGGCTTCATCATCGCTATGTTCGCCCTGCTGCCCGTAAAAAGCTGGAACAGGCGAATTCCGCTGTACGTGGGCGTCGGGTTACTTTCTCTTGTAGCGATCTTCGCCCTTCAGCCCGGCGAGAGCACCGTGGCCAGTGAAGTCGAAGCACAATCGCTTATCACTTCTGGCAAGCCGGTATTCGTTGAGTTCTTCTCGAACACTTGCACGGCGTGTTTGGCTTCAGAACCGATCGTGCGAAGTCTTGAAGGCGAACTCGATGGCGATGTTCAGATCCTCAAATTAAACGTGCAAGATGCTATCGCTTCTCAGTTCATGCGTGATTACAAGGCCTACATAACGCCGACCTTCGTGGTGATAGGGCGTGATGGCGAAGTGGTGTGGCGACAATCGGGCGGATTGCTCGATAAGGGCGCGGCACTGGCGGCTTTGACCGGCGCTTGAACCAGGCCGGGGGATTAGGGCAGGCGTGCAGCGATTGCTTCGGGCGATGGGCAACCGCTAAGGCCTATCGACTCGATGGATATCGCTGCGGCAGTAGCGGCGTAAATACCTGCTTCCTCAAGCGATTTACCATCGCTGACTGCGATTGCGAAGGTCGATGACCAGATATCGCCCGCGCCTGTGAAATCGACCGGCTGTGCCGGAACTGTCGGTATTTCAATCCAATCGCCCGATTGCCAGATTCGTGAGCCGTTCTCGCCTCTGGTGACACACACGATGTCACCAAGTTCAAACAGTTGATGCTCGGGAAGACTTTCGATTTCAGATTCCGACACGACGATTACGTCCCACTTCTTCCCTCGGAACGGCGGGAGGGTATCGGCGTGGTTTATTGCACCGTCGGGTCCCCATCGTCGCAGCCAGCCCGACGGAACGAGGCACGATAGTTTCTTCGGCTCAAACCAGTTCACGCAGTCGGTCGGTAGTTCGTGGAGAAGTGGGCCAACGTAAAGAATGTCGGGCTGAGTCCATTCAGCGGGCACTGCGGCCTGCGGGATACGGCTTCCGGAAGCGAGAAGTACCTGCGTTCGATTACCTGAGTCGTAGTAGTTAGCGAACGTTGCGGTGTGTTCGCTTTCAACTACTTTGACATCGATTCCCGTAAGAATTTTATCGGCCGGGTAATCTTCGTTTGCTGAGGTGAGGACGGCGGTTACCAGGCCGTGCTTCTGGGCAGTCAAAGATGAGTACGCAACCGCTCCACCGGGAATGTGACTGCTGGGCGAGCCGTTATCGACGATGTTTACGTCGAACGTGAGGTGCCCGAGCGCGAGGAAGTCTGGGGACGTGGGCATACTTCTCGTGGACTCCTCTGAGAATCTCGGACTAACGACGACTAGGTAGTTTCAGGGTGACGATACCACCCTCATCCCACTATTTTTGGGACCGGGCGTGCCTCCGCACTTGGGTCCCGGCCCCGTTTTGGCTCCCACTGGGAGAAGGGGTAAGCACGGCGAACCGCCAAACTCATCGACTACGGCTTGGTCAAGCCTGCCGCAGAAAACGTGGCCTTGCCACTATTTTGGGAAGATCACTACTCGGCGTTGATTGCCTTCGCCCTCGGATTCTGTTCGAACCTCTGGGTGACCGGCAAGCGCCATGTGAACTATGCGACGCTCGGCTGGCGACATCGGCTCGAGGCTGTCTTCACGACCGCTTGAACCAACTCGACCCGCCATTCGTCGAGCAAGTCGACGCAGCATCTGAACACGACGTTCTCGGTAATCTTCGATATCGATTACAACGTAGGCTTTTCGACCCAGCTGGCGGTTTGTGACCATTCGAATAAGGAACTGAAGCGCCTGAAGCGTTTCACCCCGTCGACCGATCAACAGACCGGCGTCAGGACCCTCGATTTCGAAAGTCATCGAGCCTTCGTCATCATCCTCGCGAATGTAAGTATCGGCGACGACACCCATTGAGCCCAAGAAGTAATCGATGAGTTCCGAAACTAGCTGTTCGGCCTCTTCGTCCTTCTCTCGAATAATCGGCTGTGACTCTGGATATTTATCGTCCTGTCCAGACTTGGGCTGCTGTTCAGAGCTATCTGAAGTGTCTTCCCGCTGGTCCGAACGTGATCGATCTGACCTTCGGCCACCACGACCACCTCGGCGACCGCCGGAAGTTTCGTCGCCGCTAGAGTCAGATTCTGGCTGAGAATCGTCAGAAGAAGGAGCTTCGGTAGCCTCGGCTGAAGCTTCTACCTGCTGGTTCTCGTCACGATCACTATCGTTGCGACCACGTCCTCGTCCACGGCCGCGATTCCTGTTGCGGCTGCGAGTTCGGCCTCCGCTGCGAGGAGCGTCGGCTTCTGGTCCACTTTCATCTGAAGGCGCGGCCGAAGATTCGACAGAATCTTCGACGTCATCTGGGTCATCGTCGGAAAACGATGACCCGCCATCGGCGAGCAGAACTATTTCGATCTCGGCAGGCTGCCCACCGAGTCCAAGGATTCCTGATCGTCCCGGGCTAACTACCCTTATTTCGACGTCTTCGAGTTCGGCGTCCAGTTCGGCGAGCGCGATTTCGGTTGCTTCGTCGACTGTCTTTCCCGAGAACTTCCGTGCTCTGGTCATCTTCGTCTAACTCCTCCGGTTCCGGTGCTTGTTTCTTAGGAACTGCGGCTTCGGCTGCGACCTGTTCGGCCCGTTCAGCTCTGCTCGCATCGGTGCCTAAGAAAGACCGTCCGAATAGTTCAATTGGTTGTTTGCCGCCGACATAGTACTGAATTACTATTCCGACGATGTTTGAGAACAGTATGTAAACAGCAAGTCCAGCCGGGAACTGCCATGTGAAAGCACCGAACATAATCGGCATCATCCACAGCATCATCTGGTTGGTCTGCTTCTGTCGTGGGTCTGAAGTTGGGTTCGTGGTCATCTTCTGCTGAAGGAACATAGAGGCACCAACCAGAACTGGCAGTGCGTAGTTCCACGGCAACGCCGCAGCAGAAACAAGATCCACGAGCGAAATGCCCAGGAACTGACTATTGAATGGAACCGCCGTAATGGCCGGGTTCCAGCTATAGAACAGATCCGATAGATTCGCCATGCCTTCTGGTGTCGATGGCATGGTTCGCAAAATTGCCCGATAGAATCCGATCCAGATCGGCATCTGGATGATCATGGGTCCGAGACAGCCGACCGGACTTACTCCGGCGTTTTTGTACAGCCCCATCGTTTCCGACGACATCTGGCGACGGGCGTCGCCCTTCTTACCCTTGTACTTATCCTGAATCGCCTTCAGCTTGGGCTGAATGCTTTGCATCTTCTTCATCTGGCGAGTCTGCCGCACGGTCAGTGGGATCATTGCCAGACGAATGAGAATAGTGAAGACGATAATGCTGAGTCCGAAGTTCGAGAACAGCAGCTGATACAAGATCGCAAGGCTGTTGATCATCGGACGCATGATCACTTCTTGCCAGAGCAAGCCAAAAATTTCCATTAGATGGCCTCCCCGTTAGAAGTGCTCAGGTTCTGAGTGTCGAGAACGATTAGTCGCATCGTCCACCCTCTTTCAAATCGATACACCCTCTTTGCGAGGTGTCATCGACCGAGAACCACTTGAGATCGCCGTTTAAGGCGTGAACATAAAGATTGTCGCCGTGCACCAGCGGGGTCGCTTTGACCGGTCCGTCGGTAACGAACACACCAAGCTCTCGTCCGTCGATCACCGAAATGACCCAGACGTTTTTCTCGCCAGACGGAACTGCCAGAGCACGTTCACGAGTGTCGCCGCGCTTGCGGTCGAACAGCGTTGGTGACGAAACGATTTGGCCTTCGATTTCTGCCGACCACTTCTCAGAGCCGTCGGAATCGTTCACAGCGTGAATCGAGCCGTCGAGGGCTGATACGTAAACAACGCCGTCCTCGATAACTGGCATTGCCCACACCCACGCACCTGCATTGAATTTCCACTCGCCGCTTCCGGTGTTTACATCTTCAAACGATGACGTGGTAGGTCGTGACGAAATGCTGATCTTGTAGGCGTTACTTGCCAGATCACCAAAGTACAGATTGCCGCTTAGAGCGAGAATTGGTCCGGCTATTGCACCCTCAGCGGTGAAGGTCCACTTGATTCGAGATTCCGGATCAGAGAAATCGGAATCGGAGATATCGATTGCGTAGAGCGTGCCAGCCATGGTGGCAATGAATGCGGTGTCACCGTCAACAGCCACACCGCTGAAGGAGTTGCCATCGAGCGGTATTCGCCACTTCGTAAGAACCGATGCGCCAGGTGTTGAATCGAATGCGTAGATATAGCCCTTAGGGTCGTCTTCCTCTTCACTCAGTGCGGTTGTACCAACGAAGAATGTATCGCCTGAAACGCCGATAGCGCCAACCAGTTTGGTCTTCAACTGCAGGCCGTTTCCGCCCCAGACCGAAGTACCGCTGTCGAGGTTGAGTCCGAAGATCTCGCCGTCACAGTTGTCACCCTTACAGGTGTAGCCAATTCCGTAGATGTTGTCGCCAATCACAACGGCGTCGCTGTACATGGCCCCAAGACCGTCTCCGCTCGGGTAACGCCACGAGTTGTCGAGGTTTCCGGTTGCGGCGTCGAATCGGACAAGGTTGCCATCGATGTTGCCGATGAAGAGCTTGTCGTCTTGAACTACAGCACCCGACCATCCGCCTTCAGGCGTGAGATCGTTGACACAGCCGACAGCTGCGATCAGGACGATGAGCAGTGAGAACAGTATGGGAAGCCGACTGCGGCTGCCGCTTATTTTGCGTATTGGCACGGACTCGAAAATTGTGCTTCGAATCGTGCCGGTAATTGACGGTGGCGTTTTAGGCCTCCGGACGGTATTTATCGGGGTTTAGCGGATGACTTATCCGCCCAGCCCGACTGGGGTTATTTAGATAAATGTTTTTCAGGGACAGGGTCGTAACCCCGCGATCGGCCGGGATGACACCGTCCGATCCTTTTTAGTGCGAGCCATGAGCCGCTAATTGCGCCGTGCGATTTGATGGCGTCGGCGGCAAACTCTGAACAGGTCGGGTCGTACCGACACTGCCCTGGCATGTATGGCGATATCGCCATTTTGTAGCCCTTGATGAGTAAAAGAATCACGTAACGCACTACAGCACCACCTGCGCAGAATTGGGACTGATTTCGATTCCAAGCCGAGCGATCGACTTTTGAATCGCTTCATCCAACTCCGAGTACGCCACCAACGATGATTGCGGTTTCGCCGTTACAACGACATCCCAGCCTTCGCTGACATGCATGTCGGCAAAAGCATTTCGTATTCGGCGCTTCACCAGATTCCTGGTTACGGCAGACCCAACACGCTTGCTAACCGACAGACCAACTCTTACGTAAGAGAGATCGTTCGGTGCTGCAACAACATTAGTGAGTAAGTTCGAAGCCCGGCGACCACGCGAAAAAACACGACGGAACTCCGCCGGCTTTTTAATTCGTTGCCTGGTGGGAAGTGACACAGAATGCGGCTAACTAAACCGTTAGTCGCATTCGGCCCTTGCCGCGACGACGTGCGAGAACTGCACGACCGCCTTTAGTGCTCATTCGTGAGCGGAAACCGTGGACGCGCATGCGACGACGGGATTTTGGTTGATAGGTACGCTTTGGCATATTAGTAGTGGGAAGCCCGAAGGCCCAGAGCCCGGAGGGTATGTGACCCGAATTATTACAAGTGGGTAAAGATTGATCTTAAGTTCGACATGGTAGAGGTGTCAAACGATTTCGTACCTAATTATTTGCGGTCTGAAAATGTCGGAACTATCATTAAGGGATTGTTCTCCTGATATCCAGCGTGGGAAATCAGTTCAACTGCACTCCCACAGAAATAGGCAAAACATGGCAACAACGTCTGAAGCACCAGAAACTACACAGGAAGAACAAGAGACATTATCGCTGAATATGGCGTTTCAGACATATGTAAGGCAGATGCCCCAAGACACTAAGAAGTCGGCACAGCCTGAGATCGCAAAATTTGTCCGCTGGATGGGTGCCGAACGTCTCATCAACACCATTATTCCATCTGAAATCGGCGAATACAACGAGATTTTCGGTGCCAAGACCGCCACTCGTGATGCCACAGAACGACTGACCGCGGTCAAGCTTTTCCTTACTTTCCTTAAGAAGAAAGACCACATCGAAGTCAACCTTGCTCAGCATTTGCGCCTTCGAAAGTCACGCACTTCGTCCAAAGCGGTCGTGATGGCGAACCCAACTCGAAGCGTGCGACTGACCCAGAGCGGTTACAACGAAATGACCAAGCAGCTTGCTTCACTGCAAGAAGATCGCATCAAAATTGTTGCCGATATTCAGCGAGCCGCAGCCGATGGTGACGTTCGTGAAAACGCTCCGCTCGAGGCAGCGCGTGAAGCTCAGGGCATGGCGGTAGGCAAGATTCGAGAGATCGAAGCCACGCTCAAGGTGTCGGTAATCATCGATGCGTCCGAACAGGACAAGACCCGTGTTCACATCGGTTCGAAAATTGAACTGACAGACACCGATACCAACAAGACGGTCAAGTACCAGCTCGTTGAGCCCAATGAAGCAAACCCGCTGGCCAGCAAGATTTCGATCGTGTCGCCAGTCGGTTCCGCAATTTTGGGTCACCGGTTGGGCGACGAGGTGAAGGTAAAGACACCTCGTGGTAGCAACACCTACAAGATCAGCGAAACTTCGTAATTGGGAATTTGCCAGTAAAGTTCATTCTGGCTGGCAAGTTACACCCCACCGACTACGAATTCTCTGTGCTAATTTAGTCGCCGTATAAGCGCGCCCGTAAATAGCGCCGCACACTTAGCTAAAAATTGCGCCTTGAGCGCAGAAAGATGTATCCACGTTGCTCGAGAGTTTCAATCACTGGTTGATTTTCAACATTGCGCTCGTACTTCTACTGATTTTTGATCTCCTGATTCTGACTCGCAGAGATCACGAAGTCGGCATGAAAGAAGCAGCATGGCTGACAGTGTTCTGGACACTCGTGGCTGGTGTCGTCGGAGTCTGGGTATATACAGCTGGTAACAGCCAGCAGGGACTCGAATACGTCACCGGATACGTGGCGGAACGTGCTCTCAGCATCGACAACTTGTTCGTCTTCATCGTCATTTTCGGCTATTTCAAGCTGCCGAAGGAGTACCAGGCAAAGGGTTTGCTGTTCGGTATCGTCGGAGCGCTGATCGCACGAGCGTTATTTATCGCCATCGGGGTTGCCGTCATCACGGCGTTCTCGTGGTTCCTGTTCATTCTGGGTGCGTTCCTCATCTACACCGCCTACAAGCTGGCGTTCGCTGGCGAGCAGGATGTCGATCCAAGCAAAAACATTACGGTGCGGCTGTTCCGACGGTTCATGCCGGTAAGCACCGAATACGACGGCACGAAGTTCTTCACCAAGATGAACGGCGTGAAGGCGGTTACTCCGTTCCTGCTCGTTGTACTGGTTCTGGGCACGACCGACGTGGTGTTTGCCATCGATTCAATACCAACCGTATTTGGAATTACAGACGACCCGTTCGTCGTGTGGTCATCGAACGCAATGGCCGTGCTAGGCATGCGACCCCTGTTCTTCTTGCTTGTTGGAATGGTTCGACTGTTCCGATACCTGCAGTACGGTTTGGCGCTAATTCTTGGCTTCGTTGGCCTGAAGATGATCGTTGAGGAGGCACTGGAAGGCTTCCATGTCATCAGCGAGCTTGGCGATATTTACCTATCTCTTGTCATCATTATCGGGATACTAGTCGGAAGTGTGCTTTTGTCGATCATCCTGCCAGGTGGCGATGAAGAGGAAGACGAAACCGATCAAGTGGCTCAGGTCGCAGACTCGGAAAAGTAGCCGTGGTCGTTTCATCGAGTCGCAAGCCGAACTCAGCAACCCGTGATTTAGAGGCCGATCTACGAGCTTCGGTGGGTGGTGAAGTTCGGTTCGACGCTGTTAGCAGGCAGATGTATTCGACCGATGCGTCGATTTATCAGATGGAGCCTGTTGGAGTCGTAATTCCTCGGGACGCGGACGATGTTTCAGCCGTACTCGAAATTGCCACCAAAAACGGCGTTAGCGTACTACCTCGTGGTGGCGGCACCGGGTTATCGGGTCAAACGATAAACAACGCTGTCGTTATCGATTTCTCGAAGTACATGTTCAATGTGCAGGAGATCAATAAAGAAGAACAGTGGGTTCGAACGCAGCCCGGTGTAACGATCGACGATCTGAACCGGCAGCTGCGTCCGTCGGGGCTATTTTTCACGTCCGACCCCAGCACATCTTCCCGCGCCAACATCGGCGGAGCCATGGGTAACAACTCATGTGGAGCCCATTCGATTGTGTACGGCAAAACGGTCGATCACGTTCAAGAAATGAGCGTTGTGCTCTCGGACGGCACACGAACTTCGTTCGAGCAGCTTTCGGCCGACATGCTGGGATCAAAGTTGAAATTATCCGGTCTTGAAGGCCAGATCTACAACCAGATTAATGAAATTGCCCGTAACGCAGCCGCAGAGGTCGACAAACGATTTCCTAAGATTCTCAGGCGTGTTGGTGGATACAACCTGGACCTTATTCAGAACAACGAGGCGTTGAATCTGGTGAAGCTGATGGTCGGCTCAGAGGGCACGTTGGTGGCGGTGACCGAGGCGAAACTCAACATCGAACCGATCCCCGCTGTGAAAGGATTGGCGGTACTTCATTTCACAGATATCGTCGCCGCTATGGAAGCCACGGTCGCCACGCTGGAATTGAACCCGGCTGCGGTCGAGCACATGGGCGACATGATCATTTCGCAGGCTCGTAAATCGCTCGGATTCGCTCGTAATCTCACGTTCCTTGAAGGCGACCCAACCGACATTCTCGTTATTGAAATGACCGGCGAATCCGAAGCTGAAGTCGAATCAAAACTCGACCAGCTCGACGAACGAATGAAGACCGGCGGTCGGCCTTATGCCACTACCCGGGTGATGTCCGCTGCCCAGCAGGCTCAGGTTTGGGCAATGCGCCAGGCAGGGCTTGGATTAATGATGAATATTCCGGGATCGGCCAAGCCGTTGCCGTTCGTTGAAGACACCGCTGTTTCGCCCGAGAAATTGCCTGAATACGTGAAACGTTTCGACGAAATCGTACGGAGCGCTGGCACGACTGCTGGCTACTACGGTCATGCTTCGGTGGGCTGCCTTCACATACGCCCTGTTGTAGATCTGAAGAACGACGACGGCATAGAGATGATGAGCCGTATCGCCGATGAGGTATCGGATCTTGTGTTGGAGTTCGGTGGTTCGCTAAGTGGAGAACACGGCGACGGAATCGTTCGTGGCGCATGGGCCGACAAGATGTTTGGGCCTGATCTGGTGCAGCATTTCCGTGAAGTGAAGGGCGCATTCGACCCCAAGGGCGTGATGAATCCCGGCAAGATTTTCGATACGCCCGACTTCAAAGATAATCTTCGTTACGGTGCGAACTACAAAACACTTGAAATAAAAACTCGGCTAGATTTCGACCTTGAAGGCGGCTTTGCGGCTGCCATCGAAAAGTGCAACGGTGTCGGTGCCTGTCGCAAGGTCAACGCTGGTGCCATGTGCCCTTCGTACATGGCGACTCGCGAAGAAAAGCACACTACCCGAGGCCGTGCGAATGCACTGCGTGGTGTGCTTTCAGGAACGCTTCCGACGGAGAGTTTCGGTTCGAAAGAACTGATGGATGTTCTTGATCTGTGCCTGGGCTGCAAATCGTGTAAATCCGAGTGTCCTTCCAACGTCGACATGGCGAAGATTAAGTACGAGTATCTGTACCAGTACTACAAGGATCGCAAGGTTCCGCTGGCGTCCAAATTAGTGGCCGATATTCACCGAATTAGCGCTATGTCGGCGCCTGTTGCTCCGATAGCGAACGCGGTGACACGGTCGTTCCCCGTGAGACTTCTTTTCGATAAAGTCGTCGGATTTGATCGATCCCGACCGTCGCCCAAAGTGGTTCGTAACACGTTCCAGAAATGGTTCAGCAAGCACAAGCCACAAAGCACGAACACTCGCGGCAAAATTGTTCTTTTCCACGATACGTTCATGAACTTCAACCACCCGACTATTGGCATATCTGCCACCCGGGTTCTCGAAGCGCTGGGATTCGAAGTCGTGGTGCTGAAAGATCGCAAGTGCTGTGGCCGACCGATGATTTCTAAGGGCCTGCTTGATGAGGCAGGTGACAACGCCCGCTTCAACGTCGATCTGATGCACCCGTACGTTCAGCAGGGCGTAAAAATCGTCGGCTGTGAGGCGAGTTGTGTGTCGGCAATGACCGACGATTGGCCAGATCTACTTGGTGGCGACCAGAAGGCAAAAGAAGTCGCCTCTGCCGTGATCACCATCGAAGAATTGCTCGTCGAAACGACCGGAGATGACGGTCAGCAAATCAACTGGTCAAACACCGAAAAGCAGGTGAAATTCTTCGGTCACTGTCACCAGAGGGCACTCACCGGAACAACGAATTCGGTGAAGGCGCTGAACTTGCCTCCTGGGTTTGAAGCGACCGAAATATCGGCCGGTTGCTGCGGAATGGCCGGTTCGTTCGGTTACGAGAAAGACCATCTCGACGTTGCAACAAAGACGGGCGAAGATCGGTTGTTCCCGGCCATTCGCACCGCAGATTTGAATACGGAAATCGCCACTTCAGGCGTTTCATGCCGCGAACAAATCGGCTTCAACACCGAGCGGGAATCTCGCCACGTTGTTGAAATTCTTGCCGACGCATTGTTCGATTAATTCAGCACTCACCTACCGCTAAATTAGTTCGAGAACGTATCCGCCAGCAGCGGCTATGATCACCACCGACCACGGCGGCATTTTCCATATCGCCAGCAATCCGAACAGCACCATCACCAGCCCGAAGTCTTCGGGACTGAACACGCTTCCGGTCCAAATCGGATTGTAAAGAGCTGCCAACAACAAGCCCACCACCGCGGCATTCACACCTGCTATCGCACCTCGAACACGAGTGCTACCCGACAAGCGCGTCCATAACGGAAGCACTCCCCAAACCAGTAAAAACGACGGAACGTAAATAGCGACTAACGTGACCAGACCACCGATCCATTTTTGGCCAAATATGCCTTCGTCCATCGCCGCCCCAAGATAAGAAGCGAACGTGAAAAGCGGCCCAGGAACAGCCTGAGTCGCTCCGTAACCGGCAACGAATTGATCGTTGTCGACGTACCCAGCGCCAACGGTTTCGGCCTGTATCAGCGGAAGAACAACGTGACCGCCACCGAACACCAGCGAGCCTGATCGGTAGAAATTTTCGAACACATCAATATCGTCACGACCGGTCGCATCGGCAATCACTGGCAACGTCACCAGCAACACGAAAAATAGCGCCAGAATCACCAGTGCGAGCTTCTTCGACCCACCCGACTCAGAAGCGTTATCGTTATTGCCTGACACCGAATTTCGAAACAACACAACACCTGCGGCAGCACCAGCGATAATCACCGCTACCTGCCATGCTGCCCCCGGCATAACCAACAAAAACACTGCTGCGGCGATGCCGAGAGTAATACGCCGACGGTCGGTCCACAGCGAACCCGCCATGCTCCACACTGCCAGTCCGACCACCGCGACAACAGCCAACTTCAACCCATGCAGCCACTCGGAATTCGCAACATCATCGACTTCCGACACGCCGTAAGCGAACGCAATCAGTATCAAGGCCGACGGCATGGTGAATCCAAACCATGCCAGAAATCCGCCGATGCGCCCTGCGCGCAATGTGCCAATCGCAATTCCTAGCTGACTGCTGGCCGGACCCGGCAGCAGCTGGCACAGAGCTACGAGATCGGTAAATGACTTGTCATCGAGCCAGCCACGCCTCGATACGTACTCTTCTCGGAAGTACCCGATGTGCGCAACGGGGCCACCAAATGACGTTACGCCCAGTCGAAGTGCGATAAGAAAAACATTAAGTAACTTCATCGAGAAAACCAACCCTGACGATGCTCGAAGCCAGCAAGCGCTCTCACCAATACTGGTGATTACTGCCGCTAGGACGCTACTATGCGGTTTCCTATGTTTTGATTCAACTGCGGCAGGCGGTACACTTCCGGCATCTGAAACAGAGCTGTAATTAGGCCGACGGCATCAGTCCAGTCGGTCACAACGAGTACGGAGTATCACTTTGGCTACCAAGAATGGAACATCTGCAAAGCTGACCGAGCCGCTTTTCGGCACGGCAGAGAACGCACGAATGTCGGGAAGTGGCCCGGCGATATGGCTTGCTGGCGACCCTGAGGATCTGGGCGAATGGCTGGACCGTGGAGCCGCCGGAATTGTGACCAACACTGTGGTGCTGAACCAGATGGTTCAGAAGTACGGACAGATCACCGATCTTACGCAGCGCTACCTCGATATCACCAACAAGCCGGTCGTAATCGAAATCGACGGTCACTCGACCCAAGAGTTGCTCGACGTTGGTGAAGTTTTTACCAAAATGTCCGATCAGATCATCCTGAAAATTCCGGCATCAGCACACGCCCTGGGCGCATTTGCCGAACTGAAAAAGGCTGGAGTGCCGACTTTCTGCACAACGGTATTTTCACTGCCTCAGGCTGCTGCTGTAGCCCAGGCTGGCGTGACCCACGTGCTTCCGTTCTGCGAGCCGTTCAAGGACGTTGGAGCCGATCCAACCAAGTTGATCCGTGACTGTCAGGACATGTTCGAAGGCTGGGCGGATCGACCGTTTATCACTGCAGCACTCGTGCGATCGGTAGAAACTGCCGAGGCTGCCTTGAGCGATGGAGCCGATGGAATCATCGTGTTCTGGCCTGTGTTCAAAGACATGATGCAGAGTCACTTGACCGATGAATGGAACAAGACGTTCCTTGATGAATGGAATGCGATGAACGACGCTGGACTGATGAAGGATCTACCGGTGCAGTCGCACTAGATCTGGTACTAACACTGGCGCCAGTTGATCTGAAACTTCAGAATCTCGAATTAAAAACGTAATAGAAAGGGCATCCTCGGCCGGGTTGAGGATGCCCTTTCCATTAGTAGGGCTTTCGGACCGCCCCATCAGCGTCGAACACTGAGGGGTCTTAGCATTTGCGCTCCCGGGGCGAGCCATTAGCCTTGGCACCCTATATTTGTCCGGCCGGGACGAACTAGGGCACTGCATATACACGCTGGTGAGCTGAAGCTAGTTCAGGTTCATCACCGCACGTAAACCAGGCGGAACACCACGTTGAATGGTAAGAGGCGCTCCGACTTGTGGAGTCATCTCAAGCACAAACCTCGTACTTTTGACTACAAGTGAATTACTGGCAGTCAGTCCAGTGGCACCGCCACCGTTGGCTGAGTCGCGATCCGTGTAGGCAATCGAACCGACATCATTGACCGATACAGCTGTTATTCGGTCCATAAGCCAGACCGTTATTTCAGCTTTTTCACCGTCCTCGAGGAGGGTGTCACCGTTGTTGGTTCCGATAAAGTTTGTCGACCACGGGACGTCGCTCAGCCGCTGATTCTCATCAGCATACGAGACGATTGTCGCAGCCGTGTTGCCGTTGACGATATCGGGATCGGTGCCAGAGTCATCCCATGTATACGGCGGTGTCAGATCGACAGGTTCGCCTGCCAGTGAGTTTTGCACCACAAACACGATTTTGTGAACCGCACGTACGCTGCCAACATATCCAGAGAATGCGAACGCTGAGCCTGCTTGGCGCAATCCGGTTCGAGTCTCTTTAAGACCGGCGTGAATCGTTTGCTTATTTGCTTCTGACGAGAAAACACCCGCCGAAAGAATCGTGAATGCGAACACTGAAGCCACAACCACGGACGCTATAAGCACGATCGCTGTTTCAAGTCCCGTTATGCCGCTTTGGCTTCGGGATCCTTTCAGGACCATATTAGTTACCCCTTACTTATCCACTCGACCCTTGTGCGGATACAGCAAGTACCCCTAGCTGTATCCGGGGTCGCCAACTCAATATTTATATGAGTGCTGGCCGGGCGGATAATCACAACTATGTCGGTGAAGACGCAGTCGAACATCGTGGAAACTACCTAGTGCTATCCGTAGAACGCGGTAATTAACACCACCCACTCGGTATCCGTAAAGACGAAGTCAGCTATGGGGGTTAGTGCTTATTCTGAGTTCAACATGGCCAGTTAAATGCAAGCACATGATCATAACTAGCGTGAATAAGGCCAGTAAAACGGCGATTGGGCAGAAAGAGTGTCACTGTCCAATTCAGCGATAGCCATACCTGTAAACACCCACGAGAAAAGTTCGATTAGGGGTCGGTGGGCACTACAGAACGGGGTTGAGCATTTCAACGATGTCGGAGGATCTCGTTTAGGCGATCGGCAATTACGATCTCTTCACCGTCCTGCACGTTCACCATCACGATGTTGATTTCTTGGCGATTGCCACCGCCACCAACATAGATCCCGGGGTCGCCAGCTTCTAGTTGGGTCTTTATATCGGCTATCGATGGACCGTCGTAGTCATCTTCGAAGTACAGAACCGGTTGCGGTCCCTGTCGCTCAGCAGGATCGTCTTCGATCTCGACCCTAACACCGTCAATACCAGCCAATCGTTCAACAACATACTGCGACTTCGAGTGCCAGCCGTCCCATTCGGCACCCTCATCGGAATCGGTGAACAACTGAATGGCCGTCACCAGTCCAACTATGTTTTCTTTCGAAACCTTCATTGGGCGACCTATACCTGCGACAGCGGAATCGAGGTTGAGTGAGTTCATCACTGCTGCTTCTACGAGATCAGCCTTGCCAGCCAACAGACCCGATGACTGCGGACCGCCGATGCCCTTTCCACCGCTAAAGGCCACCATATCGGCTCCCATGTTGTGGAATTTTGAGAGATTCGCCCTTGGTGGTACTTCTGCAGCTGCGTCGACGATCACCGGCACTCCACGTTCGTGGGCAACCCGAATCGTCTCTTCAAGTCCTATTCCTTGCGGTATGCCCGGCGCTACAACATAAGCAACGCACACGGTGTTTTCGTTTATCGCTGCATCAAGATCGTCAGCTGTAACAGAGTCAAGCTGGCCGTACTCGATCAAAGTCGCACCCGGTGTGACAAATGCTTTGTCGTAGCGATTCCTCTGGCCTTTAAAGAGGATGACCTCGTTCTTCATTCCAGTGGTGTCGGGAAGTTGCTCGACGTTCTCTTCGCTCTGGCCAGTCATGCACGCGGCGACCATTAGTACCTGTGCGGCAGAGCAACCCGCGGTTACGAGGCCTTGTTCTGCCCCACACGAGAGCGCTACCACTTTGCCAGCGGCATAGTTCAGTTTTTTGATATCGACGAATGAACCCGCGGCCTCGTCCATCGCACGCAAGACTTCAGGCCTCATGATCGAGCCACCTAGAGCGGTAACCCAGCTCTGAGCATTGATAATGGGCGCAATTCCGAGTTTTTTGTAAACCTCGGGCCAAACACGACCGGTCATGCGGATACTCCACTTCGTATTGTCGAAGCCCGTATTTCGGGACAGACGAACGAGGCGGAATTCTACAGTCGAATCTAGAAGTTCGCGTGGCTAATGCAAGCCGTGAGTCAACTCAGCGCAGTTGTAAAGCAGTCGAAACCGTTAAACTAGGCACCGAGAATGTCGATCGCCCGCTCGCGCAGTTGGCCGCAACCGGCGTTGATGTCGATTCCTTTTTCCATCCGCAGAGTAGAAGGAATTCCATACTGCTTCAGTCCGCCCTGGAACGCCTTTGCAGCCGATAGGTCGGTGCGTTCGAACGGGCCTTCTTTAGTCGGATTCACAGGAATCAGGTTCACATGGCAGTGCAATCCATTGAGTAGACGCCCAAGTTTCTGGGCCTGCTCAACTGAATCGTTCTGCTCTTTCAAAAGCACGTACTCAAAGAAAATTCGACGCTTCGTCTTGTCGGCGTACGTGTGACAAGCCCGAATCAAGTCCTCAACCGGATACCGTTTGTTGATAGGCATCGTTTGCGAACGAGTTGCGTTGTCGGGGGCATGAAGAGATATCGCCAGGTTGATCTGGAGATCTTCGTCAGCCAATTTTAAGATCTGCGGGACGAGTCCGACAGTTGAAACTGTGATGTGTCGGGCACCGATGTTCAGGCCCTGACCATCATTAAGTACTCGAATAGCAGCCATCGTGTTTTCGTAGTTGGCAAGAGGTTCGCCCATGCCCATGAATACTACGTTCGTAACACCTTGAAGCTCACCCTTCGTTCGTTTGCCAGAACCAACCTGTGCTTCATCTTCAGAATATGCAATGCGCTGCATCTCAATTACCTGAGCAACGATTTCACCAACTGAAAGATTTCGTCGAAGGCCCTGCTGACCCGTGGCGCAGAACGTGCAACCAAGCGCACAACCAGCCTGAGTTGAAATACATGCTGTCTTACGATTCCGGCGATGTCCGTCCGATTCGTATCGCATCATCACGGTTTCGATTAGTTCACCATCGTGAAGACGATAGAGTGCTTTACTCGTGGTGCCATCTTTCGATGTGAGTGCCATCGCTTCCGTTAGCGATGAGATCGAGTAGTGCTTGGACAGCTTCTCTCGGAACGGCTTACTGAGAGTCGACATATCGTCGAAACTCTCGGCAGTCTCATTGTAGATAGAACGCCAGACCTGATCGGCACGAAACTTCTTCTCGCCCAAGCCGAGCAGGGTCGAGGTGAGATCGTCACGGGAAAGATCGAGTATTGATGGGAGCGCGGCTGTTGCTTCGGAAGCGTCTGCAGCTGTCGGCTCGGGGGAGGTAGACGGGGAAGTGGGCATAGGGACTAAATTACAGGGTAAATATTAAGTTTAGCAACGAAGAACGAAAATGGGCAGATGACATGCGTTCGACGATTGCCTAAACTCAAAATCGTGATTCCAAACACACCTAGCGGCTACAAAAACGCACAGCCAGACCCCGAGGGCAGTCTTGAAGAGAAGGCGCTCGCGAGGCTGATCGCCAACCGCCGGACCGGCTACGATCCGTTTTACAAGTACGAATATGAATACACGATACCTTCGCAGGGTCGCTATCACTGGCAGTGGTTTTGGGACTCCTGTTTTCACATCATTGCGCTGGCACGGCTTAACCCGAAAATGGCCGTTATTGAACTAGATTCGTTGCTCGTGCCGCAACAGAGCAACGGGTTTATTGGGCATCTGACCTACTGGGGCAGACGCGGCGGGTTCATGAGTGCGGTCTACGGTCAGAGTCGATTCGGCGAGTGGCGACGGCGTCATTCCGGGATGATTCAACCGCCTGTTCTTGCTCACGCATTAGAGGAGTTGTGGCTTCAAACCGGTGATTCGAAACTACTGGCAACCTATTTACCGAGAGTACGCGCTTTTTACGATTGGCTGAGCAGAGAGCGTGATACTGACGGTTCAGGGTTGATCGGAATTGTGTCTCCTTATGAGGCAGGCACAGACAATAATCCATCGTTCGATGCCGCTCTTGGAGTATCAAACCCGGGTCGCATGAGAATCCTGTGGGAGAATCGCAAGCTCGATTGGTACAACATCATTCGAGGCAAAAACTTCGACTACCGCACTTTGATCAAGCGAGATCGCTTCGTGGTGATTGATCCATTCATGAACGCTGTTTACGCCGATGCATGGTCAACTTTGTCACGGATGCACAAGGCCAACGGCGACTCGGAAGCCGCGATTATTGCTGGCGAGCAGGCTGCCAAAACGACGGCCTCCTTAAACGAACGATGCTGGGATTCCGAACGTGGGCACTACACGTATTTGCACGGAGCCGATCAACATCCCGATACAACCCTCTCGGTTGGCGCTATATTTCCTTTAATACTGCAAGGAACCCCGAAGGATCGAATAGCCAGCGTAATGGAGCAGTATGTCACGAATCCCGATCACTTCTGGCGTCCATTCCCAGTGCCAAGCGTTGCCGCATCGGAGAATTCATACGACGCCGAAAGTGAAGCAATGATTTGGCGGGGTCCGATCTGTATGAACTTGAACTGGCTTCTGGCGAGAGGGTTCAAGTCGCACGGGTATCTGAACGAAGCAAAAGTCATTTCGGAGCGTTCGAAGGAAGCGGCGTTCAAGGATTTCCGCGAGTTTTACTCGCCTGAAACAGGCAGAGGCATGCGGGGCACACGCTTCGGCTGGGCTACTGCCGCGGTAGCGATTGACGCCTGATGATGTTCGGGAGTGGGCGTTACCTTGTCGTTGCGAGGAAGAATGACGAGGCGATAACGTTTGATCCACTACGACGTTTGACTACTGTCTCGCCCCGATTCTGCGGTGCGTTTCTTCCATATGCAGGATAAATTCCTGTATCCAATGTGGAATCCAGATGTCCACGACTGCCACGTCACCCAGAACGGCTTCTCGCAATGACAGATGGGCAAGCCACCCGGTGCCTGCACCGACTCACCACCCTCGTCTTTCATTCTGTTAACGTTGCCCAACTACTCTTGATATGAACGGTAAACAAGTCGCGATTTACCTCATTTGTGGAGTAAATGATGGCCCTCAACGACACCGATCTCCTGTCACAAGTGGGATCGGCCGAAAATATTCTCAAGTTCGATGACATCGAACCTGTGCTGGAAGCGAAACATCTGTCTGTTGCTTACGGCGGAAACACCGCTGTCAGCGATATTTCGATTCAGATTCCGAAAAACAGTGTAGTTTCGCTCATCGGCCCATCAGGTTGCGGTAAAAGCACGCTTCTACGCTGCTTCAATCGAATGAACGACCTCATCCCGAGTGCGTCCGTCAGTGGCAGTGTCAACTTCGCAGGTCAAAATATTTACGCTCCGGAAGTCGATCCAACGGAAATTCGCTTCCGCATTGGCATGGTGTTCCAACGCCCGAACCCGTTTCCAAAAAGTATTTATGAAAATGTTGCTTTCGGACCTCGTATCAACGGCATGACCGACGATCTTGACGAGGTTGTTGAAACATCCCTGCGGCGTGCAGCCGTTTGGGAAGAAGTAAAAGACCGATTGAACGACAGCGGTCTTAGCGTTTCCGGTGGTCAGCAGCAGCGTATTTGCATCGCCCGAGCGCTCGCAGTAAATCCGGAAGTCGTTTTGATGGACGAGCCCGCTTCAGCTCTCGATCCGATTTCGACTCAAGCGATTGAGCAGCTTATTCAGGAGCTTTCGAATGAGGTTACGATCCTCATCGTCACGCACAATATGCAACAGGCAACCCGTATTTCCGACTATGCTGCGGTGATGATGGCAGGCGAAGAACGGGTTGGCCGTATGATCGAATATGGAACGAATGAGCAGGTTTTCGGCAACCCAAACGATTCTCGAACTGAAGCGTACGTAACCGGTCGCATCGGCTAACCCGAGACATAGGTAAACTGTAGCGACTATGAACGAACAGGGCAGCATAATTCCAACGGGCCGGCAAGATTTCGACAGGGACCTTGAAAAGCTTGAAGCAGAACTCATTCTTATGAGCGGACTCGTCGAGCAGGCGATTTTCAACGCACTTAACGCTCTGAAAAATCGTGATATTGAACGGTCACAGACGGTCATTGATGAAGATGACCGCATTGACGAGACCGAGTTGGAAATCGAACGATCATGCGTCGAGTTGATTCGACGTGAGGCTCCAATGGCCAGCGATCTCCGCCGTATCATCGCTTCCCTTCACATCGCAGGCGAGCTCGAACGAATCGGCGATTATGCCGAGGGTATTGCCAAAATCAGTATTACGATGGGCAGCCAGCCGCCACTTAAAGAGTTGATCGATATTCCTCGTATGGGCGATATGGCTGTGAGCATGTTGAAGCGAGCGCTCGAGGCGTTTATCAGCCGTGATCCTGATTTCGTTCGAAATTTGGGCGTCGAGCTCGAAAATGAAGACGATGAAGTCGACGATCTTTACGCCAAGGTGCAGGGCGATCTGATGGAGCTCGTGAAGAGCAATCCTGACAACGCCGAGCGTGCGACTTACCTAATGTGGGTTGCCCACAACGTTGAACGCGTTGCCGATCGTGCGATGAACATAGTTGAGCGTGCTTTGTACCAGGCGACAGGTGAACTGGTGAGCGGTACGACACAGATCGACGCAATCGCTCCGGTCTCCGAGTAGTTCGGCCGCTAGGCAGCGTTTTCTACGACGGTTCGCGACTGATGGCTATCCGAATAATGCGGCGCCGACAATCGATACGAACGATGTATCGTCCTCATCTGCCTGACACTGCTGATAGCCACTCGAGGTTCCGATGGTGGCATCTGCTGCCCACAAAGTCATGTAGATAGGCGCGAGTCCACAGATCTTATTTCGATCACCGTTGTCCTTGATAGCTTCAAATAATCTATTTCGACTGCCCTGCGTAATCGCCTCTAACAACACCTCATCATCCGCTTGAATTCGCTGCCTGCCCTCGGAATCCTTGGGCATCAGTTCGGCATCGCCGAACACCGGCCCAACGTGAGCAAGATCGGCAGCGGCGATAAACATTGTTCGTCGTTCACTCGCAACTGACTGAAGTAGTCGGATAACACGACTTATCTGGGGATGATCTTCGATATTCGGCGCACCATCTTCCAGCAATCGTCCGAACGACCCGCAAAGTATCGGCAGCATTTTGGCTTTTGAATTGCCGATGGCACGGTGGAGCCACACGCTGGCAAGTTCTATCGAATGCTCTTGAGCGTGATTGAATTCATCGGCAAATGGATGATCTTCTACCGTGCTGTCGGCTGCGAGTATTCGTGCGATTTCGTCGACCAACTCTATGTCAGTCTCCAACTCACCAATCGGGGTCTGATAGTTCTGACTGGTCAGAGTCAGGCGGGGCCCATCGCCATTGTGATCGGTTCCGAACACAACGAACAACTCAACATCCTGAAGTTGGTCACGCACCTGTTCCCAGATCATTCCGTACGAATCGCCCCCACGCTCAAAATCGATGTGCGGCGAAATCACTGCCTTAAGCTCAACATCGATATCGGCGGGTAGATCGTCATCTGCCATCGCATCATCATCCATGTACGGAAAAGCAAAACCATCAAGGTAGCCACGAAGGTCATCGACACCTTCCGGATAAGCGAGTCCAGCCAGAGCTGGCTTACGGAAGGGAGCGCTCCGGTATTCATCGAGACGGTGCTCGATCTCCACCTGATACTTCCCGTTCGAAAGCAACATCATATCGTCGAGTTTAGTCAGTAGTTCGTCTAAAACCTCTGGCTCAACGGCTGGCGCACCGTTGCTCACTGCTGCCTTCACAATCTCATTCAGCGTGTTCGTCCCGTCGGCTCCTTGAAGGTATAAACCAAGTGGAGCAGGGACCATCAACGACTGTTCGCTCAATTTGCGTAGGTCCTTTAACAAGAAGTAGTCGCTTCCCTCGTGAGAGATGCGACTTACTTCGACAGGACGTAGTTGTGGGCGGTCTGGAAGATTAGATTCGGTTGTCATGCTGACAGTTTAGCGTTGCATACCAACCCCGGCTGCCGTCATCAAGACCAATCAGTTAGTTCCGAACGTTGAAGATCCGCCAACTACCAACTCTGGAAACGGTATTCGTTCTCGGAACAACGAACGCTCGGCCAACTCGCTCAGCGAAATCAGTGGGCCATCGTCGTCTTCGTTCACAGGCACAGGCGCCGCTCCACCGCGATGCACGATTCGGTGAACTGTTCGAGTGCTGATTCCGAAGCGTTTTGAAATCTCCGATACAGGAACTCGTTCCTGTCGCAATCGGAAGATTTCGTCATCGCGAGTCCTGCGACTCTCACGTTGCAACCAGCCTGGATCATCGTACTTGCATAGCGCCAACGGGCACGCCAAACACGTCAGCGAAGCATCACAACCATCGTCCTTATAACGCGTGTTCTCCGGCAGCGTATCGGAACGAACAGGAACCAGAGTCACAGGGGTTATAGGACCAAGAGTCATTACCATAAAGAAATCTCCGAACAGACCAGCCAACTAGAAACAAAGAAAGAAAAAAGAACTCACACAGCCGCCGTAGCTGACCAGTTCGAAACAGGTGAGAGACGTGAAAAGTGAAATCCGTCGGGTCTGCCCGCAAGATTCTTAGTCCGCTCTCGTTTGAACACCGAACTTGCGTATTCAGAATCTGCAACACCACCACCAGAAGAAACGGCAGGAACCCCAAACAACACAGTGGTCATCCCCGTAGAAGACACCCGAGGCGCCACACGTAGGTCGTACCACTCAGTGCCGATGCGGTGTGCAGCATTAATCTCGATAAGCGTGTCGGGTGAAGCACTTCGATCTGCAACCAGCATATCGACGCTCACAAACAAGTGCTTAGCCTTACCCATTCGGATAGCCCGTGGCCCATCCGGACACCAGTCACCACCTGTACCCGAGCTCTCAAATGCCTTCACAAGAGCGAGCATCGCCGGGTACGTATCGTTCTGAAATGAAGGAGAAACCGTGGCCGAAACTGAACCTTCATCACGGTTCATGAACATCAGCAACATCCGCAGCCGAGTCGAAAACTCCTGCGCACTCTCGCCTTCAGCCAGATCGACCGTAATAATCTTCGAGCTACCGGTAGCTTTATTGCGATTCGTAACGCTCTGAACAATCTGCGTCCACGCGGCGTTCAGCCCATTGTTTGAATCAGCGGATTCGAGAACAGGCTTCTCTGCATACTTACTAACAACTTCACGAAGTTCCCGAACTGGTCGATTACGACTTCCGCTCGTTTCGTAAAATCCAGACGCCACCCGCCCTGAACTTACAGACTTCACCCGATTTTCCGGCGTAACAGTTGCGGTGGCGATCGAACTCATCTTGACCTCTTAGGAACTACCGTTTGCTTAGCATTCGGCGCTTGACTCACTCATCAGTTATTAGAACGATTGTTCTATTATCGAACATTTGTTCTAATTAAGTCAAGTGCCTCTAGCATCCAGAAGGCGGCGAGCGGTTTACGATGCGGTGCGGATCAGATCGTTAGCTACCATGGGCGGCGAGCCATACGTGAGAACGAATAGGCAGAGGTATTCACAATCGAAAACCGAACAGAAAAAGAAGTGCATGAAGCAAACTGCCTGGAACTTCAAGCGAATTTCGAGGGACGAGAATGCATTTACATGGAGGGCATGATCTGGCGGGTACGGATATCCAATATTCAGTTCAATCTCGAAGAAAAATTCGTCAAAGCGATCGTCACTGAGATTCCGACCAAAGGCCTGCTCCGATCAAGGGAACCGGTATGGGACATTGGTGCGGGGTACTTGACGTATTTCTCTGCTAATTCTTGGGCGACGGGTTATGGCATGTGGAACCTGAATTTCGACCCTCTATTCATTGAAACCATAGTTAAAGAGGCAGCATCATGGCCTCCGGGATTTGGCACGGAAAAAATCAATCGGCGAGTCCATAAAATCCGCCGCCAATTCACGGTCGAATCACAGACAAATCCGCTTTTCGAAGATCGAGGATCGACAACAGTGTTAAAAGAGTTGGATAGTTAGAGTTCCCAGAACCTAAAATATTCCGAAAAGTGCGTGGAAAGTCACACGCATATTGCAAAAGCTATCTATATCGTCGAAAGATGGGGCATTTAGTTCAGATAATGACGTTGATTGGCGGATTTGCGCTGATAGCCGCTGCATGCTCGGTCTCAACTGATGATCAGCCGACAATTTCATCGGCAAGCCCACCGGCCGACGTTCCAGCGACAAGCGTTGTCGAAAGCCCGGGCTCAGATACGACGATCGAATCACCACCACCCCCCCCTCCACCGCCTCGCAGCCGTCCATCGAATCGACGAACGGCGTACCAAAAGACACCTCGATGTTCGGGCCTGTTGAATGCCGGGACGGCGAAGAAAACATCGAACTCAGCCATCTGATCTACGAGCCAGACCTTTTCGACGTCCTAGTTCCGATGGGTCGTGCATGGGACTCGCATGTCACGCCTACCGACCATCTCTACGTGTTTCTCTACGAGGAACGTGAACGAAAGATGGTCAAGACTCCCGCAGCAGGCCGAATAATCAATATTGAAAGCTTTTCGAGAACACAGTCACCCTTCTGGGATTCATCTATTAAGGAACCCGATCTACGAGTCATAATCGCCCATTCCTGCACATTGTTCTCGGTGTTTATTCACGTCGGCGAGCTTGTTCCCAAAGTTGCCGCGGTCGTTGGTGAAATCGAACCGGGTGGACGCTGGCATGCCGGTTCAGACACGATTATCGAACTCAACGCCGGTGATCCTTTCGCCGTTTTGGGCGGGTCGAGTTTTGACTACAGCCTGCACGATGAGACTAAATCGCTGACCGGCTTTCAGATCCCGGAGCACTACGAGGGTGAAGCCTGGAAGATCCACACCGTCGATCCGTTCGACTACATGACAGACGAAATTGTCTCGATACTGCTCGCGAAGAACGTACGGCAGGTTGAGCCGTATGGCGGAAAAATCGATTACGACGTAGTGGGCACGCTCGCTGGCAACTGGTTCATCGACGGCACGGTTGGCTACGCTGGCGGCGGTTTGGATCAGGTCAATTACTGGGACGGACATCTCAGCATCCACTATGACCACGTAGACCCTTCGAAGATACGAATTTCAATTGGACAAGACACCGGGCTGACCCAGGACGATTACCGAGTGTGCGGCGCCGTTTACGCCGTGATGAACAACTCGCCAGATCCGGCGACGATCACAGTCGACGATGAGATAGTGAAGTACGAGCTGACAGGCCGTATGAAACCTGACCAGGACAATCGCGAACATTCAGTTAGCGACGGCGTGTTGCTCGGCACGTTCATGCTCCAGGTGATCGACAACGAGACTATCCGCACCGAGTTCTTCCTCAGACAGAACGCAGACTCTGTTTCGGGCTGGGCTGGTGATTCTGTTTTATACCGACGCTGAAACGCTGAACCATTAGGCTTCCCGCCAGTGATATCGGTGTCGAGCTGCGCCGCCAGATAAGTTCCTCCCAAGAACGCTATTCACCAGTTCCGTTTATTGACCCGAAACGAATTCGGCACTACGTTGAGTGCCGATCGTTCTTACTGGCCAGAACCAAGAATCAGCAATACCGGAATCAAAACTCTCATATGAATGCAGAAATCGTCTCCATCGGCTCGGAACTACTGCTCGGCCAAATCGTCGACACGAACGCCTCGTGGATCGCACAACGATTGGCCGAAAGCGGCGTGAATCTGTTCTACAAAACGACTGTTGGCGACAATATGGACCGTATGGTCGAAACGCTTGATCGTGCGCTCGACCGATCCGACGTCGTGATCACAGGCGGCGGCATTGGCCCGACGCAGGACGATCTAACCCGTGAAGCTATAGCCAAAGTGACAGGGCGCGAAGTAGTCACCGATCCCGAATCGTTAATCGAGCTTCGTGAACGTTTCCAAAAGCGTGGCTTCATCCTTACTAAGAACAACGAACGCCAGGCCCAGATTCCAAGCGGTGCCATCGTGGTGAAAAACCCGAACGGAACCGCCCCGGCCTTCATTGTTGAAACCGACCGTGGCGTGACGATCAGTCTTCCGGGCGTGCCGTTCGAGATGAAATGGCTCGTGGAAAACGAAGTAATCCCCTACCTGCGTGAGAAGTACGGTCTTACCCAGATGATTCACTATCGCATCCTTAAAGTAGCCGATATCGGAGAAAGCGCGGTCGACGACAAAATCGGCCACCTAATCGCCGAATCGAAGAACCCAACTGTTGGAGTTCTGGCTCACCCAGGGCAGGTCGACGTGCGGATTGCCGCTCTGGCCGAGAGTATCGAAGAGGCCGACAAGCTGATCGACGTCGTTGATGTTGAAGTTCGAAAGCTACTCGGCGACAACATATTCGCTGTCGATGACGAAACGATCGAATCAGTGGTTGGCGAACTCGTGACCAGCAACAATGCGACCATCGCTACCTGCGAAGATCTCAGTGGTGGTTCCGTTGCATCTGCAATCCAAAAAGCTGCCGATTCTGCTTTGCTGCAGAGTTCTATCGTGAGCACGAACGAAGCGCTCGAAAAAATTGCCCGGGACGGCGGAGAAAACCCTCCGTTCGCTGGCGGCGCTGAACGAACAGCCGCACTCGCACGAGCCATCAGGAAATCGAGTGGCGCAACCTACGGAATTGCGGTTCACGGTGAAGAAGAGGGCGACCAGCAACTCGTAAATCTGGGCAAAGGCGAAACGTACATCGTGGTGTCGGGTCCGAATGGCGAACGAACTCGCCATGTGCGATCTGCCGGTAGAGGCGGACCCGATCGACAGCGTGCGGCTATGGGCGCTTTGAGTTTGTTCAGGCGTGAACTGCAGGGTCTACCAAAATAGATCTTCGTACGTTTAGTCAACGTATCAACTTTCCGACATAGTACGAAAGAATGCCGTTCTAGAAATACGCCGGTAACGATTTCGACTTAAACTTGTGTTGAGTGATGGCACGGCACCGTTTGTACAAATGACCTTGATTGGGTCAGAGACCTCCGAAATGTTTCGCCAGAAATCGTTAATTTTCTTAGCAATAGCAGCCATCATGGCTATAGTAATCGCTTGTGGTGGAGCAGCCGAACCAACTGCCACATCCGTGCCACCAACGCCAACCGCAACGGCTGTTCCTCCAACGGCAACTCCAGTTCCGGTTGCGCTGATCGAACTCGATCCGCTGGCCGATCCTGTTGCGTTTTTCGAAGCACTTCCTGAATCGGAGGCTTCATGTGCCGCCGATGCTCTTGGCGGGCTCGACCGAGTACTGGCGATGCTGGAATCTGATCTTGGACACGACAAACTGACCGCCGCCGAAGCCGACGCAGTTGACGCATGTTTGAGCGATGAGACGGTGCGAGCAGTATTCGTTGGCCAGCTGTCTCGAGAAGCTGGTGGCCTTAGCGACGCTACGATCATTTGCATCGGCGAGAAAATCGGTGGAATCTCGGCAGCTGGGTTATTTACCGAAACGCCAGCAATCGATTCGATTATCAGCTCGCTTCAAGGCATATTCTGCCTCGGGCACGAAGAACGTGCTGCCCTATCTTCATCCGACACCATGTATGGATTTGGTGAACTCGGCGGAATAGATGCACTTGAGTGTGTCGTGAACGGAGTCGGACCCACCGGACTTGAAGATCTGGTGGCACTCGCTTCTGAAGGCACCATCGATTTCGGTGCAGTTGGAGATATGTTCCCGCTGTTCATCGAATGTGGCGCAATTCAAGATTCGCAATTTGAAGAACTCGGCGTAACTACTGATGAAATCGGATGTGTGATCGGCGAGATTGGTGAAGATGCGCTGACACTGTTCGACACGACCGCCGCCGAGCCCGATCTATCTCAGCTAGGTCCGATCCTGGCTGCTTTGGGTACGTGTGGCATCTCGATAGAAGAACTGCTTGAAGGTGAGACGTTACCGATTAATCCGGAACTAATAGAAGTAACGGTTGATCCCGAAATTCTGCCAACCGTTCAGATCGAAATACCTGAAGATGTAGCCGATCTCGATCTTCCGTTCACAGAAGAACAGATCATCTGCCTCTCAAACGAGCTTGGTGACGATGCAATCGCCGACCTGCTTGCTGGTGGGGCACCCGACCTCAGCCTGTTCGCCGCCCTGGCGACCTGCGACGTAGACATCGCAACCCTGCTCGGCGGCTGATGGCTCTCGAGTAACAGTCGTGTGTGCGAATTAGTTCGGATATTCAACGAAGATTCGCACCACGACCAGCGGTGTTGAAAGGCTCAGCATGAGAGCGATGATGAGTCGCATTGTGACAGCGTTCACCTTGCCGGTTTGTTTCGCCCCAAAGTAACTTCCGACCATCCCGGTAACACCCATCACGGCGAGAACCGCTACGTCGAAGTTCATGTTGATAACGTGCCCGAAAAACCCAAAAGTCGCGGCCAGCACTCCGATTGCGTTGTTCGTTCCCGCGGCGTGACGAGGGCCCATGCGTAATACATTAATGAGAACCGGAAATCTCAAACCCGCCAGTATGAGTCCGGCTGCTCCAGCGATAATTCCGAGCGTCAGACCTATTGCGCTGTGCAGGAACTGATTCCGGGCAGTGAGTCCCACCCCACGCGAATCTTCGGCGGCGGAATCAAAGCGAAATTCTCGTTTCGATTTCTTGAATTTCTTGTAGACAATCCACCACTGAAACAGCGATATCGCAGATGATAATCCGAGTAGTGCAGCGATGAGTGTGAGCAGCACCCACGACTTGACGCCATCAGCGAAGAACCCACCGAGCAGCGACCCAATGATCGCTGGAAGGCCGATCACCAACACTACTCGCCCAACCACTCTCCCTTCGCGCCAGTGTGGCCATGATGCCGCCGCCCCGCCAAGAATAGTTACGCCGATATTCGTTCCGGCTGCGATTACAGGATTGAACCCAAGTATGAACATCACCGGCAATCGCACCGCACCCAGCGCAACGCCAACCATCCCAGCGATAAACGCAATTACCAGAGTGAATGCGCCCAGGAATATCAGCTGACCAATCGAAGCATCAAGAGGAAATAAATCGATCATCGTTGGCAGGTGTTGTGGTTCAAATAACTGAGCAATCGACTACTTCGCATCCCGTTGCCACCCAGCGATAACTGAGTCGACGATCTCTTCGACGAACTCGCTCGTAATGGCACTGTGGGTGATGAGTCGCCTGTAAAACAGCGGACCACTTAACTGATCGGTCGCAACCTCAGGGTCGAGGTTTGCGGGAATCTCGCCCCGTTCCTGCGCCAGCGTAATTACCTTGCGCATCGGTGCACGTCGCATGCTGGTGTGTCGAGCCTGGAGTTCAGCAACATCAACGTCTCTCTCAGCAGCATCAATCAGTGCAGGAAGCATCTTGGCACGACGTGATTTAGTCAGTGCCCATGCCAGTTCTGTCACCACTTCGATCAGCCCGGTTCGAAGATCGGTGGAATTCGCTTCGGGAGCCGTTTCGGCCATCATTTCAAATGCGTCCATCAACAGCTGGCCACGCGTGCTCCAGTGACGGTAAACCGTAGTTCTTGCCACGCCGGCTTCGGATGCCACCCGCTCGATCGTTGCGAACCCTGCGCCTTGAGTGGTGAGGATATCGGCGGCAGCGCTGAGTATTTTGGCCTTCGAACGGGCTACCCGGGGATCCGAGTTACCGTTATCGGCATCTGTTCCGTGCGACTGAATTGTGAAGCTCTCCCACTTGAAAGTAATACAACAGTAGTGTAGCGTAAGTTAAGTCGATTCACTTGATAGAACTCAACGCAAATAACGTAGCTCGATACCTGTTCGAAAACGGGCATCTTGCCACGCAAGAGTCCAGCCGCCCAGCTGAAGTAACTATTCTCGAAGGTGGGGTTTCGAATCTCACGGTGCTGGTCAAAACCGAGAAGCAGTCGCTGGTCGTAAAGCAGTCGCTCGGCAAGTTGAACGTCCAAGGCGAATGGCTGGCCGACCGTGCCAGAATTTTTCGTGAAGCCGCCGCTATTGCTGCCTACAGCAAGGTTCTTGGCGAAGCGGAAGTCCCCGGGCTTTTGTTCATTGATGAAGAAAACTTCATCATCGGAATCGAAGAGATAAAGCGACCCGCAACGGTGTGGCAGTCGGCGATCGATTCCGGAATGGTCATGGCCGATCACGCCCGTATCGCTGGCCAAACGCTTGCTCGTATGCACACTGCGGTTCCTAACAGTTCGGACTTCGAGTTACTTGACGATCTGGTTCACTTGAACGAACTGCGAATAAATCCTTACTTCGTTCACGCCGCCAAAGGGAAACCGATGTGGGCGGTTAAATTGACGACCGCAGCAGAAAGCTTGCGATCACATCGAACAGCTCTGGTTCACGGTGATTTCGCTCCCAAGAATCTGTTCATTCGAACTACAAACCCACAAATAACGGTGCTGGATTTCGAGGTTGCACACATCGGAAACCCGGCCTTCGATCTGGCGTTTTTCATCAGTCATCTTGTGATCGACGCTCACTATGCGCCCTCCCTTCGACCCGATTTCCTGACGGCAGTTCGAAGTTTCTGGACCGGGTATAAATGTCAATCTCAAACACGAACTATCACAACTGCTCGCCTAGAGCGAGACACGACCCTCCTTCTCCCGTGTCTGCTCCTGGCGAGAGTCGATGGCCTTTCACGGGTCGAATATCTCAGCGAATCAGACCGAGATTCCGTACGAGCAACGGCCTACCGACTTCTTGAAGAAGGCAACGAGTGCATTCACCGTGTCATCGAAGATACGATCGGCAATCGCCAGCTAACAGCGAACTAGAACAACTATGAGCAGCAATTCAACAATCGAATCAGTACATGGCCGTGAAGTTCTCGACTCACGAGGCCGCCCAACGGTAGAGGTCGACGTTCGCCTTAGAGACGGATCGTTCGGCAGAGCGATGGTTCCTTCTGGAGCGTCAACAGGAAAGCACGAAGCCGTTGAACTGCGCGACGGAGACGCCAGCCGATACAACGGATTTGGCGTTTCGCTGGCCGTGAGTCACGTAAACGATGTCCTTGGACCAGCACTCATTGCTTCCGAAGCCGACAGCTCGAACCAGCGAGATATCGACAACATTTTGCTCGATCTCGATGGCACATCGAACAAGTCCAACCTCGGCGCCAACGCCATTTTGGGAGTCTCTCTCGCCAACTCGCGCGCTGCGGCTAACAGCCGTAACTTGCCGTTGTACAGGCACATCAACGATCTGAGTTCCACTGCCGCACAACCAAGACTTCCAATGATTACGGTAAACATGATCAGCGGTGGTGCGCATGGCGGGAATAATCTCGACATGCAGGATTTTCTGATTACTCCCGTAGGTGCTCCCGACTACAGAACATCGCTCGAATGGAGTTTCAGGGTTCGGGAAGCGATCGCCAAAGTCCTCACTGAAAAAGGGCACCCCAGCCATGTTGTGGCCGATGAAGGTGGGCTCGCACCGTTCCTGAAATCCCACACAGAAGCTCTCGATGTAATCATCGAAGGAATCGCACACGCCGGGCTTGTGCCTGGGCGTGACAAAGACATCGCAATCGCCATGGACGTCGCTGCTACGGAGTTCTACGTCGATGGCGAATATGTTCTGAAAACCGAAGGCATTCGGCTGTCTTCATCAGATCTTACAAACTTGCTCGATGACTGGATCAAGACATACCCGATAGTTTCTATCGAAGACGGTCTGGACGAAGACGACTGGGACGGTTGGCATGCATTGACGTCGCAGTGCGGCAAAAACGTGCAGCTAATTGGCGACGATCTTTTCACTACGAATACTGAACGTCTGCGCCGGGGCATCGAATCGGGCACAGCAAACTCAGTACTCGTAAAGCTGAACCAGATCGGCACTCTAACCGAAACTATCGACCTGATCGATGCGGCCGTAGCAGCCAACTACATCCCAGTTGTATCGGCACGTTCTGGCGAAACGGAAGATGCATTCATTGCCGATCTAGCGGTCGGCACAGCGGCCCCTCAGTTCAAAGTCGGCTCCACCACCCGATCCGAACGCACTGCCAAGTGGAACCAGCTACTTCGTATAGAAGAAGAATTGGGCCCAGACGCGAACTTCATCGGTCTAGCCGCATTTACACGCTAGCCTGAATCATTTGCACATGGCATCGACTAACGGCACGCCCTCGCGCTGCCCGATGCTAAACTTGCGTCCTATTCGAATTCTTCGTGTGAAAACGCGTTAATTAGCCGGTTGTGTATCTAACCGGCAGAGGAACAGGCAACGATGAAAAGCAGAGCCGCTATCCATGTCGAGCACGGCAAAGAACTGATCGTCGATGAGGTCAATATTCCAGATCCTCAGCCCGATCAGGTTGTCGTCAAGCTCTATTCAAGCGGCGTCTGCGCTTCACAGCTGCACCAGATGCACAACCCGGAAACCCCTACACCGGGTCTTCTTGGCCACGAAGGATTCGGCATCGTAACGCAAATCGGATCCAACATCACCCACCTTAAAGAAGGCGATGCGGCGATCGTTACGTGGGTTCCACGTGAGCCAGTTCAGGGTCGTTGGCGTGCACCTTCAGGTGGGGTAACGTGGAACGAGCAGCCACTCGAAGGGTCAACCTACACATGGGGCGAAGATGCGATTGTTTGGGGCGGATATGCGGTCAAGGTCGCAGATGATGCCCCGCGTGACCTCTCCTCTATCGTCGGTTGCGCAGTTCTCACCGGAGCCGGAGCCGTAACTCACACAGCCAAAGTACGCCCCGGCGAATCGGTTGCCGTATTCGGCGTTGGCGGAGTTGGAATGTCGGCAATAACGATGGCTGCCGTGGTAAACGCCTACCCGATTATTGCCGTTGATATCGACGATGAAAAACTCGAATTTGCAAAGCAGTTTGGCGCCACCCACACGGTGAACTCAAGCAAGGTCGACCCGATCGAGGCGATTATCGAAATGACCAAAGGCGGAGTCGATTACGCCTTCGATGCCGTTGGTCTTCGCATCACAAACGAACAGATTCTCCCGGTAACCCGCAGCGGCGGTTCCGGTGCCGACAATGTTGGCGGTATGGCGGTGATGATCGGCATGCCGGGTCCGGAAATGACCCTCTGGCCGGGGCATTTCATGATGCATCAGCGTCAGTACCGTGGGTCGCTCGGGGCCACGTACCCCGACAAAGATTTCGATATGTACTTGCGCTTGTACAAAGAAGGCAAGTTCCCGCTCGATAAGCTGGTGACGAAGCGATACAATCTCGACCAGATCAACGAAGCGTGCGACGACTTACAAAGCGGCAAAATACTTGGTCGCGCAATCCTCGAGTACTAAGAAAACCAAATAAAAATTGCAATATAGAAAACTTGGTAACACCGGCGCAGACGTTTCACTCCTGAGCTACGGAACCGGTGGGCCATCGAAGTTCGGTGCGAACACGGGCGTGGACGATGCAGGGCGAAAAGCGCTAATAAATCGGGCGATTGAACTGGGAGTAAACCTGTTCGACACGGCTGAAGCTTACGACGAGGCAGAAGGGATGCTGGGTCGTGCTTTAGACGGGCACGCACGCGATTCGTATCTCGTAGCAACGAAATGGTCGTACCGGCTTGCCGATGGCGTTGTTACCGATCCAAACGTGATAATCCGCTCGCTCGAACAGAGCCTTGAACGCCTGAACACCGATTATGTCGATATTTTCCAGATCCACGGCGTGATTCCAGAAAACTACGACCAGGTCGCCGAGATGTACATCCCGACGATGCTGCGACTTAAAGAGCAGGGCAAGACTCGGTTTCTTGGCGTGACGGAAATGCTGACGATGGATCCGAAACACGAAGGAATGTCGGTCGCCATGCAGCGTCACCCCGATGTTTGGGATTCGGTGATGCTGAAATACGGAATCATGAACCAGTGGGCTGCTAAAAACGCGCTACCAGTGGCCGCGGACTCATCGACGGGCGTGCTGAACATGGCGCCCGTCCGACTCACACTTACTCGTCCCGAAAAACTGAACGAACGAATGACCGAGTGGGGCGAAGCTGCAGGCGGAAACACTCTCGATTGGCTCTCAGGCGGTGAGGCCTCAGAGCTGATTCGCAAAGGGTATCAATTCGCTGCAGAACCTGAAGATGTAACCACGGTGATATCGGGCACATCGAGCATTGCTCATCTGGAAGCAAACGTTGGGGCCCTCGACGGAACTCTGACCGACGAAGAGTTCGCAAAGCTAAAATCGGCCTACGGTGATTCTGCTTCGCTCGATTAGAGCTGGATTCGCGGTTCCTATCCTCCCTCCCTTCCGTGATGGCGACGCGCGACCAAGTCATGCGATGACGCCCGGAGCAATACGGAAGGGAGAGCGTTGACCTCTAACTCAAATACCCATTTCGGCATCGATGTCGTCCTGGAACTTCGATGCCCGGCCCTCAGCCACGTCTTCAACCGTAACGGGCATGCCACTTACTCCCGATTCCATCATCGCGTAGGCAAGAGCCAGCGCATCCATGCCCTCTTGCGGGCCAACTTCCGGCTGACCACCCGATTCCGCAGCCTGAACCATATCGAGATATTCGTACGCAAGAATTTTCGAATCGATATCTTGAAAATTCATTTCATATGAACTGATGCGCTTTGCACCATTCCATAGCGTCGAAGTAATGTCGTCCAGTTCGAACTCTGGAACCAGATCAAGCAGTGCATCGCCAGTGATTTCGGTACCGTCGGCGCGAACGATTCTGGGTGATTCACCAGATCGGCTCTGAGGTCGATACATCGTCCCTTCGCTGCCAGATATCGTCGAAACGCCTAGCGATTGGCCATGTGAAGTATCCGTCATCAGCAGCTGACCGATGGCCCCCGACTTGAACCTGATGGTCGCAAATGCTGTATCAACGGCCGTCTGCTCAACAGCGTCCCCGGTCGAGTATCCGTCTTCCTTGCGGTGGTCGTACATTGCTGCCAGACCCGGTGCGACTTCGCTCATCGGCCTAAGCGTGCGTTGCGATTCGTTGATACTAGTTTCAGCGAAAACGGTATTCGCTCCACCTAATAAATAGAGCAGCATATCGGCGTTGTGAACACCGGCGTCCAACGGTGCGCCGCCGGCCTGTTCCTTCTTCGCCCGCCATACAGTGCTGTGCATGACCGCGCCGTTCGAGCTGCCAACTCCGATATCGAGAGCAAAGTACGGCGTGCCAATTGCTCCGGCTTCAATCAATGCTCGGGTTAGCCGATTCATCGGATCTCGCCGATAGTTTTCGGCAACCGCCATCACTTTTCCAGTTGCATTCGAAACTTCACGCATTTGGCGACACGCCTTCAGCGTTAGGCCCATCGGCTTTTCGGTAATCACGTGCAGCCCCGCCTCCATCGCTTTAATGGCGAACAGGTGGTGCATGGGCGTGCTTGTGACGATCGCCACGCCGTCGAGATCTGCGTCAGCGATCATTTCATCGAAATCGGTGTAGATGACAGGTCGGCTTCCGGTGGCATCGCCAATTTCGTCGGCAACCGTGGCCGCCACATCGGCGTGCACGTCACACACAGCAGTCATCTCAACCGTATCGAAATACTTCCGAAGTTCGATGTAGCCGTGGGCGTGCCTGCGCCCCATACCGCCACAGCCAACCAACGCAATCTTGAAGGTCATTTTGTTCTCTTTTATCGGGATTAGCTAAAGCTTACGAACGGATACCTACGGCAGCATGTCGACCAGTGGCTGGATGTGTTTGGGTTCGCCTTTGAAGTCGATACCCAGATCGTGAACTATCTCGACGATTTTGTCATTGAACGGCGTTGGCACGCCAAACTTCTTACCCATATCCGACACGAGTCCGTTCAGGTAATCGATCTCGTTGCGTCGGCCTTTTCGTACGTCCTGACCAAACGACGGCACGCCGCCTTTTCCACCCCGTTTGCCTGCCTCCATAAACGCAGCCTCGACCTCCTCGATCCCACGTCCTTCGGCGGCATCGATGATTGACTCTGCTGGAAGTTCGAGCACCGAATACAACTTGATGCCCTGAGCCTTAGCGACTCTAGCAACCTCGGCACCCAACTGAATTCCAATTCTGAGAGGGCTAAGTTCCGTACGCACTTCGGTTGTGCCATAGCCACTTACACCCGAGAGTGCATTCGCCATGCAGTTGACCATCAGCTTCGACCAACGGGCGCCCCACAGATCACTTGAGAATTCGGCGTCGGCCACCGCACTCATTACTTCGACAAGCTCCCGGGCTCTAGGTGTGTCAGATCCATCATGCTCGGCAATCTTGAAGCCCAGCGGGTAGTTGTCGGTCCGAATACCACGTCCTGGGTCGTAGCACGCAGCACCAATTGTGATGATGCACCCAAGAGAACGTTCCACTCCGGCGATGGCCGCCATGCGTTCGTCATTGATGCCGTTCTGGAAATCGACGAACACACCGTGGTCGGGATCGACGTACCTGAGCATGAGTGTTGTCGCCCACTCAGTGTCGTACGACTTCACTGCGATGAACGCAGCATCGAACGGCACGGTTTCGTGCTGGAGCTCGTGAATGTGAATCGCCTTGGGGTGAGTGAGGTACTCGTCTTTTTGCGTTTCGACTATCAGACCATCAGCCTTGATCTTTTCGATGTGCTCCCACCACTGGTCGATCAAAGTAACGTCGTGACCAGCCTTGTTCAGCAAGCCACCAACAACGCTACCAATGCCGCCAGCACCCATAATCCCAATTCGCATCCGAGTTCCGCTCCCTGACTTCTAGGACGTTAAAACAAAATCGTCATCAAACATATTCGTTCGTTTTTCTGGGGGCGAAGTGTATGCGCGTATGTGGAATGCTGGAGGGACTAACGAGGCATCATTTGAGCGGTCACGACCGAATTGGACTTACCGCCGTTCCGCAATCGAACAACTCGCTGTCCAACGTCGGAATTCCCCCTCACCCAAACCCCCTCCCTAGGGGAGGTGGGCAGCAATAATGAGTTTTCGTGGGAATCGCATTGACAATGTCTCAATCCAGTCAGGGCGGTCGTCCCCGCGCCATTCCTATCTCGGTATTCCTTACATTAGCTTTACTCGTTTTGGCATCATCCGATCTTGCAATGGCGCAAGATCGGCCTCAAAGGTCTACGCCGACACCTGAAGCAACAAGATCCGAACAATCTGAACCCACTCGTCAAGCAAGCCGATCCCAAGGATCCACGCCTACCCCAATATCTATTTTCCTTGAAGAAAAGATAACTGTCGGTAACAACAGTGCTAAATCGGGTGAATCCGTGCGTCAGAACGTGATTGTGAGACATACCGTCGATATAAAAACCTCTGCACAAAGTGATTCATCAGATTTCTCAGATTGCTTACCTCAATCCGGAGGCCGGAGTTCACTTGGGTCAATCGGACTATTGACAGCCCCACTTGCTCTCTACATCTGGCGCAGGATGCGAAAAATTTAACCAAATAGCCCTAATACAGTCTTATCCCACCAGCTCAGCACCGCCACCATCAATATCTACTAGGGGTGACCATGGGTATCGGCGGTGGCTGTTGTCAGTAGGTACGACAGACGAGCGAATCAGCGAATTAATTCGGTGCTATCTCTGTAACCAGCCTCAATCTCTGGGCATATCGTTGATCGGGTTACCTCTTGCGTCATGGTCACCAATGATGACGACTCTAGCTCACACATCATTACAACGTTTCCTGCCACAGCGTAGGCACTGTAGCCAGTTCTCACCGTATTAACACCCCCCGATCCTTGCCCCTACGTCTTTTTTTTGGGATCTCCTCGGCTAGGGGGAGTGGACTGCCTCACTTCAATTGATCCAGT